>Ga0335084_10000584_pt1 | contig 31352 bp, 32 predicted proteins | sample Lox_Sample_44_FD_206721 | JGI IMG/M metagenome (GOLD analysis project Ga0335084, IMG submission 206721) | Soil microbial communities from Loxahatchee National Wildlife Refuge, Florida, United States - Lox_Sample_4.4 | ecosystem: Environmental > Terrestrial > Soil > Wetlands | place: USA... | reverse complement strand
GGCGGCATGCGGCTGTTCTGGCGCACCATGCTGATCCTGCGGCTGTTCGATTGCGAAGTGCGAGGCGCCGAGCACCTCGCTGGCGAGCGTCTGCTCATCATTTCGAACCATCCCACCTTGATCGACGCTGTCTTGCTGCTCGGACTGATCCGCAACGCGGTGGTGGTAGCCAAACCGGCCCTCGCCGAGAGCCTCGTCACCGGTCCCGCGGTTGCCGCCGCGGGGTACATCGTCAATACGGAAGGCCCTGCGCTGGTGGCCGCCGCCGCTCAGACCTTCGCCCGGGGCGGCCGCGTTCTGATTTTTCCGGAAAGCACCCGGACGCCGCCGGGGCAACCCGTCCGGTTGCAGCGCGGAGCGGCCAACATCGCAGTGCGTACAGGGTGCCGCGTGGTCGTGGTTACAATCCGGGTGTCGAACCCGCTGCTCTACAAGGGCGCCGCGTGGCACGAGATGCCGCTCGAAATGCCGCGGTTCGATGTGGAGGTCAGGCCGCCGTTCGAAGTGGGGGAGATCGTCGCGGCACACGAGTCACTGGCGCTTGCCGCGCGCGATCTGAACGATCGCTTGCAAGAACTGTACGACACGGAGATGGCTGCAGGTGGAGCCGCTTGAACGGGAAATCGCCGACCTGATCGTCTCGTGCACGGGTCTCGAGGACGTGCGCGCCGACGACATCGATCCGGAGGCGCCGCTGTTCGTGGAAGGCCTCGGGCTCGATTCGATCGATGCGCTCGAAATCGGCGTGGCGCTGAACAAGCGCTATGGCGTGCGCCTGACTGCGGACTCCGAAGACAATCGCAAGCACTTCGCCAGCCTGCGCAGCCTCGCGCGATTCGTCGAGGCGCAGCGGCCGGCCAATCCGGTTCGCTCGGCGGCATGATCGCCGCCGCCGCCATCCACACCCCACGGAATGTGAACCGGAATGCGGCGCGACCCACTGACACGTGACGAAGTCGAGCAGTGGCTCGGCGAGTTCATGCACGTCTATTTCGCCGTCGATCGCGAGCGCATCGTTCCGGAGGCCGATCTCGCGGTCGACCTCGACCTCGATTCGATCGATGCCGCCGACATCGTCCTGCAATTCAACCAGGCGTTCGGGCGCAAGGTCGACGTGCGCAGCTTCCGCAGCGTACGCACGATCGGGGACGCGCTCGCGGCGCTGTTCGCTCTCGAGAAGTGACGCCGACCGGTCGAGCAGCGTGCGCGGGCCGGCGCGAGCGATGACAGTGGAATCGAAAACGCCTTTCCGGCCCTGCGTGGTCGTTCCGGTCTTCGATCACGCGCACGCATTGCCGAAGCTCGTCGAAGGGCTGCGTTCGAGCGGGCTCACCTGCTGGCTGGTCGACGACGGCAGCGGACCGGCGTGCGCCTCGACGATCGACCGGCTGGTCGCCGCCGAATCAAGCTGGTTGCGCGTCGAGCGCCTGCCGCGCAACCGCGGCAAAGGCGCGGCGGTGCTCTCCGGTTTTCGCGCCGCGCAGCGGGCAGGATTCACGCACGCGGTGCAGATCGACGCCGACTGCCAGCACGACACGCGCGACATCCCGCGCTTCGTCGACGCTGCGCGCGCGCATCCCGCGGCCATCATCAATGGCGTTCCGCAATACGATGCGTCGGTGCCGAAGTCGCGCTTCTACGGGCGCTACATCACCAACGTGCTGGTGTGGCTCTACACGCTATCGCTGGAGATCCGCGACTCGATGTGCGGCTTCCGCATCTATCCGCTGGCGCGCGCGGTCGCGCTCGACGACGCGGCGCCGGTCGGGCCGCGCATGCAGTTCGACACCGACATCATCGTGCGCCTGCATTGGTCCGGCGTCCGGGTGGTGAACCTGAAGACGGCGGTCACGTATCCGATCGACGGCGTCTCGCATTTCGACCTGCTGCGCGACAACCTGCGCATGGCGCGCCTGCACCTGCGTCTCGCGGCCGGGTTCGTGCTGCGCCTGCCGGTTCTGCTGGCGCGTCGCCTGGCGGGGCAATCCGATGTCCAGGGCAGCTGACGAGGCCGCGCGTGCGCCGCACTGGGCATCGCTTCGCGAAGCCGGCCTGTCGGCGGGACTCTGGTTTCTCTACGGCGTGTACCGATGCGGCGGGCGCTGGCTGTATCACCTGATGCTCTGGCCGGTCGCGTTCTACTTCGCATTGACACGCAAGGTTGCGCGCCGGGCATCGGTCGATTACCTCGAACGGGTCGGCGTGCTCGCTCACGATGCGCCGCTCGCGACGCGTTGGTGGCAGGTGACACGGCATATCGAACGCTTCGCCGATGCGCTCCTCGACAAGGTGCTTGCCTGGACCGGTGCACTCGATCTCGCGTCGGCCCGGCTCGACATCGATCCGCATTTCGAAGCCGCAGTCGCGGCGGGCAGGGGAGGGGTGCTGGTGGTCGCACACTGCGGCAACCTCGAGGTGCTGCGTGCGCTGGCGGTGCGTCTGCCAACGCTGCGCTTGAAGATCCTCGTGCATACGCTCCATGCGCAGCGCTTCAACCGCCTGCTGAAGCGCCTGAACCCGGCGAGCGCGGCGAACCTGCTGCAGGTGACGGAGCTCGACGCGGTGGCGGCCGCGGAACTCTCACATTGCGTGTCGAGCGGCGAGTTCGTGGTGATCGCCGCCGATCGAATACCTGTGAGCGGCCAGCGCGCGCACACGCTCGACGTGCCGTTCCTCGGCCGCCCCGCGCCGCTGCCGGTCGGCCCGTGGGTGCTCGCAGCGGCGCTCGGCTGTCCGGTGTACTGGCTCTCGTGCCTCAAGCACGAGGGGTGCTACACCTTGCAGTGCGAACTGTTGTTCGACCGCATCGAGATGCGGCGTACGCAACGAACATCCGTCCTGCTGCGCGTGATGACGGTCTATGCGCAGCGCCTCGAAGAAGCCTGCCGTGCCGTTCCGTATGCGTGGTTCAATTTCTATCCGTTCTGGGCGGCGCCTGCCGCAGGTCGCGCCTGATGCTCACCGCGAGTGCAGAAATCGTCGTGCCGTTCCACGATCTCGACCCGGTCGAGATCGTGTGGCACGGCCATTATGTCAAGTACCTCGAAGTGGCGCGCGACCAGTTGATGAATCGCATCGACTACAGCCATGAAGCGATGCGCGCGTCCGGCTTCGTCTGGCCCGTGGTCGAGATGAAGCTGCGCTACCTGCAGGCAGCGCGCCTGCGCCAGACGCTGCGTGTGCGCGCCAGCATCCTGGAGTACGAGTACCGTCTGAAGATCGTCTACGACATCAGCGACGCCGCGAACGGGCGCCGCCTCACCCGCGCGCACACCGTGCAGGTGCCGGTGCGGATCGATACGGGCGAGATGCTGTTCCAGACACCTCCCGTGCTGCGCGAAAAGATCACGGCGGCACAGTCGCGCTAGGCTTCAGGAGAGCAACCTATCACCATGGCCGACGCCGTTCTCGTCACCGGATCCAGCCGCGGCATCGGGCGCGCGATCGCGCTGCGGCTTGCGCGCGATGGCTACGACATCGTCCTGCATCATCGCAACTCGGCGGCCGCGATAGAGGAGACGACCCGCGACATCGCGGCGCTGGGCCGCGGAGCGACCAGCGTCTGCTTCGACGTTGCCGACCGCGCCGCGGCCAGGGCAGAGCTCGACCGCCTCGTGCGCGACCAGGGCGCACCGTACGGCGTCGTCTGCAATGCCGGCGTGACGCGCGACAACGTCTTTCCCGGGCTGCGCGCCGACGACTGGGACACCGTCCTGCGCACCAATCTCGACGGCTTCTTCAACGTACTGCACCCGCTGGTGATGCCGATGATCCGGCGTCGCAAGCCCGCGCGGATCGTGACCATCGCTTCGGTGGCGGGCCAGATCGGCAATCGTGGCCAGGTGAACTACAGCGCGTCGAAGGCCGGCATCATCGGTGCAACCAAGGCGCTCGCAGCCGAACTCGCGAGCCGGCAGATCACGGTCAACTGCGTCGCGCCCGGGCTGATCGAGACCGACATGACGCGCGGCCTCGACCTCGGCGAGATCCTGAAGGCGATTCCGGCGGGCCGCGTCGGCACCGCCGACGACGTGGCGGCGGCGGTTGCCTTCCTGATGTCGCCGGACGCGAGCTACATCACGCGCCAGGTGATCGGCGTCAACGGCGGTTTGTATGGCTGAGTGCGGCGCATGAGCGGGCGGGAGCGTCGCGTCGTCGTCACCGGCATGGCCGGCCTGTCGCCGATCGGGCAGGACTGGCCGACCGCGCGCGCCGCGCTCGAAGAAAATCGCGGCGGCGTGCAGCGCATCCCCGAGTGGGAACGCATCGACGGCATGATCTCGTATCTCGGTGCACCAGTCGCCGGCTTCGTGCAGCCCGCGCATTACTCGCGCAAGGCGCTGCGCACGATGGGCCGCGTCGCGATGCTTTCGGTGCGCGCGACCGAACTCGCCCTGACCGACGCTGGTCTTGCGGGCAGCTCGCTGCTCGCGAGCGGCGATGTCGGCGTTTCGTACGGCTCGACGATGGGCTCGCCGCCCGACGCGGTCGACTTCGCATTGATGCTCGAGCGCAACAGCACGCGCGGCGTCAATGCGACGAAGTATCTGAAGATGATGAGCCACACGGCCGCCATCAACGTCGGCGTGTTCTTCGGCCTGCGCGGCCGCATCGTTCCGACCTCGAGCGCATGCACGTCGGGCAGCCAGGGCATCGGCTTCGGCTACGAGTCGATCCGCTACGGCCGCAGCCGCATCATGGTGTGCGGTGGCTCCGAGGAACTGTCGCCCACGCAGGCCATCGTGTTCGACACGCTCGGCGAAGCGAGCCGGCGCAACGACTCGCCCAACGCGACGCCGCGCCCGTTCGATCGCGCCCGCGATGGCCTCGTGATCGGCGAGGGGGCCGCGACGCTGGTGCTCGAAGACCTCGGGTCGGCGCGGCAGCGCGGGGCGACGATTCATGCCGAGGTGGTGGGCTTCGGCACCAACAGCGACGGCGAGCACGTCACGCAGCCGCGCATCGAGTCGATGAGCGCAGTGATGCAGCTGGCGCTCGCCGATGCGAACCTGACGGCGGATGCGATCGGGTATGTCAACGCGCACGGGACCGCAACCGCGATCGGCGACGTCGCCGAATCGAAGGCGATGGCAGCGGTGTTCGGGGGGCGGGTCCCAACCAGTTCACTCAAGGGCCATCTGGGCCACACACTCGGCGCGTGCGGCGCGTTGGAGGCGTGGCTCACGATCGCGATGCAGCGCGAGGGACGCTTCGCGCCGACGCTCAACCTGGTCGAAGTCGACCCCGCATGCGCGCCGCTCGACTACATCATGGGCCGTGCACGCGATCTGGAATGCGAGTACGTGATGAGCAACAATTTTGCGTTCGGCGGCGTCAACACGTCGCTCATCTTCCGGCGCTGGAGCTGACGAGATGATTGGCGTCGTGCGCGTCGTCACTGCGCTCCGCAGCCGCCCGTTGCGCGGGCGGACCGGGCTGATACGATCGCGCGCTCCATTTTCCGGCCGCCAATGAGCCAGCAACTTGCCTTCGACTCGCTGGTCGCCGCCGCGGCGACGCGATATCGCCCGGCGGGACGAAAGGCGTACTACTTTGCGCGCGGCAAGCTCGGCTGGGACCCGGTGTTCGCCGCCATCCTGAAGCAGGGCCTGATCCCGGACAAGGCGCGCCTGATCGATCTCGGCTGCGGCCAGGGAGTGCTGCTCGCGCTGCTTGCCGCCGCGCAGGATCCGCGCCACAGCGCCGGATGGCCGCGCGGCCTTCCTCCGCTCCCGCGCGACACGGTCGTGCGCGGCGTGGACCTGCGCGCCGACGCCATCGAGGCCGCCCGGATCGCGCTGGGCAACGGCGCGCTGGTTTGGGTGAGCGACGTGCGCGACGTCAATCTCACCGAATGTGACGTCGTGGCGATTCTCGACATGATGCATTACCTCGACTATGAGGCGCAGCGCCGCCTCCTGGAGCGCGTCTACACGGCGCTTGCTCCGGGTGGGCGCCTGATCCTGCGGGCGGGCGATGCGTCACCAGGCGTCCGGTTCCGCTTCACGCTCATCACGGACTGGCTGATCACCCTCGTGCGCGGCCACGTGCAGAAGCGCTTTTATTGCCGCAGCGGCGAACAATGGCTGGAACTCCTGCAACAGGTCGGTTTCGAAGCCGAGATGCAGCCGATGTGCGTCGGGACGCCCTTCGCGAACGTGCTGCTGATCGGCCGGCGTCCGTAAGCGCGCGGCCGTTGCTCCGACTCACCCGATCACCCTCTGGAGGTTGGTCATGGTGCTCGCGACGTTGACGGTGGCGCTGGCGATGGGCGCAACGTGTCAGGTGAGCAGCCCGGCGCATGCACAAGCGCTGGTCGAGCTCTATACCTCGCAAGGCTGTTCGAGCTGCCCGCCGGCGGACCAGTGGCTATCGCAACTCGATCCCGGCGCGTCATCGGGCGTGGTGCCGCTTGCATTGCACGTCGGCTACTGGGACTACATCGGCTGGAAGGATCCATACGCGCGGCGCGAATTCAATGCGCGCCAGGAATGGCTCGCCCGACTCAATCGCAGTGCGAGCGTCTATACGCCCGGCGTGTTCCTGCAGGCCCACGAAACTCCGCGTTGGCGAGACACCGGCAGCTTCAGCGCCGCCGTGCGCGCGATCAATGCGAAACCGGCGCGCGCGAAGATCGATCTGGCGGTCGAGCGCCAGTCTGCGGACACGTTGCAGGTGCGCGTCGAAACGACGTTGAGTGCGGATGCGCGCGCCCGCGATGCACGCCTGTTCGTCGCCTTGACCGAAAGCGGCCTCGACACGAAGGTCAAGGCCGGCGAGAACAATGGCGCGACGCTCCGCAACGATCACGTGGCGCGCGCTTGGTCGGGACCGCTGCCGCTCGGAAAACAATCGGTCGCACTGGTCGCGCCTGCGTCAGCGGGCGGGCAAGGCGCGATCGTCGCTTTCGTGCAGGACGTGGGAGCCGGAGATGTGCTGCAGGTGGTGCGGCTTCCGCTGGCGGCGTGCGCGCCGTGAGGCAGCCGCTCGGCTAACGGCGCACGAGCCGTCCGGCGGATTTTCCCTGGCCGCGCTCGAAGGGGCGCCATAGTGCGGGCGTCCATGGCCGGCACGCGAGGAGCAGGCTGATCGGCGGACGCTCCCCCAGCGGCAGCGTCGCGTCGTCGATGTGCTGCGCCGAGAACTCGCGCGCCACGCGCTTGAGCTTGTCGACAAGGGCGAGCTGAGCGGTGCGCGACAGGCGGCCGTTCAACAGCAGCATCGTCTCGCCGGCACCTGAGAATGCCGAGTCGAAAAAGTCCTGCGCGTGATTCTTGAACGTCTGCTGGATCGGCCCGTTCGGAATCCATGCGAAGGTGCGCGCGATCTTCAGGCGAATGCGGTTGTTGGGCAGGAGCTCGATGATGCCGATGCGATCGAGCCTGGCCAGCAGTCCCACCACCTCGGCGTTCGGCAGCGTGTATTCGGCGACGATGTCGCTGAAGCTCATCAGGTTCAGCACCGCGACCGCCACGAGGAACAGCTTCGGTTCGGCGACGATCTCGCGCTCCTGCGCCTCCGTCAGGCGGGTCAGAAGGTGCTCTTCGCGCCCGAACTGACGGGTCAGTTCGGCAAACTCGATGCCTGCAGCGGAGAGGATCTGGTCGAGCCGCGCGAGCGTGAAGGTGCGCTCGGAGAACATGCGCTTCACGCTCGCTTCCGACATGCCGATGCGCTTTGCGATCTGCGCATAGGTGAGGCCGCGCGCCTTCAACTCGCGCTTGAGCACATCGATGACTGCGGATGCCTGCGCCATCGGTATCTTCCCCCGTCAGCAGATCCGCGCGAGTATCGCCGCTTGCTACCCGCTGCCGCAACGCCTGCGACCGGTCCAAATGCACGACGCGCACAGGCGGTGCGCGGGCAGCATCGGTGCACGCCGTTCCGTGCGTGACGGCGCTCATGGAGAGCAAATGCTGAAACTCGAACGGGAGCATCTGACCCAGGCCGCCCGGGCCGGAATCATCAGCGGAGCGCAGGAGCAGCCGCTGTGGGATTTCCTGCGCGAACACGCTGCGGCGGCCCCTGCCGTGCGTGACAACGGGCCCCGCTTCAATTTCACCAACGTCCTTTACTACCTCGGCGGCATGCTGGCGATCGGCGCGATGTCGGTGTTCATGACGCTGGGGTGGGAAAGTTTCGGCGGCTGGGGCATCTTCTTCATCGCGCTGCTCTACATCGCTGTTGCGTTCAAGCTTGCCGGGCGGTTCGAGACGCAAGGCCTGGCGATTCCGATGGGCATCATGGCCGCGCTGATCGTGGCGCTGGTGCCGCTTGCGACCTGGGGCCTGCAGCATGCACTCGGCTACTGGGCCGAGAAGGTTCACGCGCAGAGCTATCGCGAGTTCCACATCTTCATCGACTGGCGCTGGACCACGCTGGAGTTCGCGACCCTGTTCGCGGGCGTGCTCATGCTTTATCGGTACCGGGCGCCGTTCCTGCTGATGCCGGTGGCGGTAGTGCTCTGGTACATGAGCATGGATCTCGTGATGCTCCTGCTGCCTCCCGACATTCGTCCATGGTCGGAAAGCGAATGGCTGTTCCGCAAGTGGTTCTCGGTGTGCTTCGGCCTGATCATGGTGCTGGTCGCCTTCTGGGTCGACCTGCGCTCACGCTTCACGCGCGACTACGGCTTCTGGCTGTATCTGTTCGGCCTGCTCGCGTTCTGGTGCGGCCTCACGTCGCTCGGCTCGGGACAACTCGCCGGCAAGCTCATCTACCTCGCCATCAACCTTGCGTTGATATTCGTCGGCGCAGTGCTCGTGCGCCGCACGTTCATCGTGTTCGGGGCCATCGGCGTGGCGACCGTGCTGGGCGATCTCTCATGGCACATGTTCCGCGACTCGTGGCTCTTTCCGATTGCGCTGACACTCATCGGCATCGCGATCATCTATGCAGGGATCTGGTGGAGTCGCAACGGCGCGGATCTCGGCAACCGGTTGCGGTCCTTGTTGCCGGCAGACCTGCGCGAACTGATCGAAAGCCGCCGCGTGCTTGCCACGGGCTGACTCGGAAGCGCCGTGCCACGCCAACTTCGCCGGATGGTCACGAGCAGGCCACGAGCGTTTGCTGCATGATTGCGGTTGGTACCCGGCGGGGCGCCGCTTTGCCGCCGCGTCGAGGCGATCGAAGGTTAAGGTGAAGTTCACGCGTTCGGCGGAAGATGCGCCGACGCCTCAATGGAGGCTCTCGATGGGCCACTTCTCTCCGGAGACTGCGCTGGTCGCTGCTGCAGCCGATGCGCCGCCCCGCAAGCTTGCCCGCGCGTTTGTCTCCGTTGTCATCCCGGCGTTCAACGAGGCCGAGTCGATCCCGACGACGCTTGAGCCGATCGCGCGCTTCCTGCGCGCCAACGCCGGATCGTTCGAAATACTGGTTGTGGACGACGGAAGCGCCGATGCCACCGCGGCGACCGCTGCCGCACTGCCGGCAGATCTGTGTGTGACGGTCGTGCAGTTCTCGCGCAACTTCGGCCAGGGCGCCGCGATCAGCGCCGGCCTCGACCTCGCCCGCGGCGACGTCGTGCTCTGCATGGACGCCGATGGACAACATCCTCTGTCGGCAGCGGGGGAAATGCTGCAGCAATGGGAAGCCGGCTACGACATGGTCTATGCGTACAAGCGCACACGCGAGGACGAGTCGCGCTTCAAGCGTTTCGGCTCGCGCTGGTTCTATCGCATCACCAGCATCGGCACCAGCGTGCACATCCCGCCGAACGCGAGCGAATTCCGCGTCATGGATCGCAAGACGGTCGAGGCGCTGAAGGCGATGCCCGAACGCACGCGGTTCATGAAAGGCCTGTTTGCATGGGTTGGATTCAAGGCGCTCGGCATTCCCTACGATCCGCTGCCACGCGCGAAGGGTACGAGCACCTATTCCCGCCGCAAGCTGATTGCGTTTGCGTGGACCGGCTTGACCGCCTACACGGCGATGCCGCTGCGCGCCGCGAGCGGGGTCGGCCTGGTGTTGTCGCTGGGCGCGCTCGCATATGGCGTCTGGGTCGTGGTGGAGAAGATGCTCTTCGACGATCCGGTTCCCGGCTGGCCGACTATCGTCGCGAGCATCATGTTCTTCTCCGGCCTGCAATTGCTGTTCATCGGCGTGCTAGGCGAATACCTGGCCCGCGTGTTCGACGAGGTGAAGGCGCGTCCCAACTACATCATTGCGCGCATCATGCGGCATGAGCACGGTTGAGCGTGCACGCGGTCATGCCAAACGCGGAGTGCGTTTTTTCGCCGTAGGCACTGCTGCCGCAGCGACGCACTATCTCGTCGGACTCGCCGCCTATTCATTGTTCGGCCAGAGCCCGGGAATCGCCAACCTGATCGGCTACGCGTCCGGCTTCCCGGTCAGCTACTCCGGGCATCGCTGGTGGACATTCGGCTCGACGCGCGAACCACACGCAGTCGCGCTGCCACGGTTCGTGCTGCTGCAACTGACATCATTCACGGCAAACCAGGTCCTGTTGCTGCTCGCGGTGCGCTGGTTGCCGCTGCCGTTCTGGTTCCTGCTCGGGGCCGTGCTGGTCGTGGTCGCCGTGGGAACCTACATCCTGAGTCAGCGCTGGGTGTTCCGCACCTAACGCGCCGGGCGGCGAAGCAGCACGTATTCGCCGCGCGTCCCGGCCACCTCGAATCCTGCGAGCTGCGGCGCGCTCGTATCGTGCTGATGGACCCAGACCCAGATGCGCGCGCGGTTGGTCGCGAGGCTCGTCTGGAATTCTTCGGGGCTGATCAGCACGCCTGGCGCGCGTGCGGGCTCGAAGTCGCGCCCCTCGGCGAGTTCGCGCTGCCAGCTGTCCGACAGCTGCTCGGTCGGCACGCTCCAGTCGCTTACCACTTCGACCGGTTGCGTGCGCCCGAGTATTACGGGAACCGAGAAGAAGTAGCGGCTCCAGAAGACGACGCGATCCGCAGCGGTCACCTCCGTGCGCACGTCGCTAGCGAGCCGGCCCGGGTCGAGTCCCCGCGCGCGCAGCGCAAGCGGCATGAGCACGATGCACAGCACGAGTGCGACGATCGCAGCGGGTCGCCGGTATTTCCAGTTGGCGCACCACGGTGCCATCACGATCGCGAGGGGCGGGACGGCGGACAGGACGTAACCGGGCAGCTTCGAGCGCGGAATCGTGAAGAAGAGAACGACGGTGAGGCTCGCGAGCAGGCCGAGCATGACCGCGCGCCGTCCTTGTGCTGTTCCCGCCAGCCCGGCGCGCGCCGCGTGGAAAAGCACGATCGACCACGGCAGCGTGCCGCCAAGCACCAGTGCGAAGTAGTACCAGGCGCCCTTCGGGTTGTTGAAGCCGCTCGCGGCGTAGCGCTCGAAGTGGTTGTGGATGAAGAAGTAGCGCAGGAAGCCGGGCATGCGCTGCTCCACCAGCGCGAACCACGGTACGGTGATGAGGAGCAGCAGCAGGATGCCGCGCACTTGCACCGCCGCGAGGATGAGCCGCGGCTGGCGGGTCGCCAGCGCCCACACGACGAACACCAGGCCTGGAATGACGATTCCCATCAGGCCCTTTGCGAGCATGCCGAGCGCGGCTGCCGTGTACGCGGCGAGCCAGAGGTGGCTCGCACGCTGCGGCGCCGCCTCGGCCGCCTCGACGGCGAACAGGATCGAGCACGTGATGCACGCGCAGACCAATGCGTCGAGGCTGGCGAACTGTGCCGCGCCGAAGAAGAACAGGCTCGTCAGCAACACGATGAGCGACCAGCGTGCGGCGCTCTCGCCGAAGCGCGCGTGCGTGAAGCGATACACGACGTACGCAGTCACGAGGCCGGCTGCGATAGAGACCCAGCGCGCCACCAGCGGGCTCGTCCCGGCCAGCGCCAGGCCGATACCTTCGAGCCAGAAATACAGTGGCGGCTTCTGGATGAACGGGAGTCCGTTCAGGCGCGGGATGACCCAGTCGCCGGTGAGCACCATCCAGCGCGCGATGTCCGTGTAGCGCCCTTCGTCCGGCACCGCGAGCGGCCTCACCCAGGCGAAGCAGATCAGCCACGCGGTTGCGGCCACGGCGAGCCCGCGCGGCGATCGGATCAGGATCGGAAGACGTTCGAACATGAGCTCACCAGGTTCCAATCACGCTCCGGCACGGTAGCCTTGCAACGATGAAACAGTTGATCGTCAGTGCCGACGACTTTGCGCAAAACGAGGCCGTCGATGAAGGCATCGTGAGCCTGATCGCGGCCGGCCACATCACGGCGGCCTCGTGCCTGTCGGCGAGCCCGCGCTGGCCGGAGGCGGCGCGCCGCCTGGAGCGCGAGATCCGCGCGCGCGCCGACATCGGCGTGCACATCGACCTGACCGAGTTCGTGCGCCCGGCAGGCAGCCACGTGCGTCTGCTCCTCGCCTGCTACGCGGGCACGCTCGATCTGCGCGTGCTGCGCAGCCTGATCGACGAGCAATTGCAGCGCTTCGAAGATGCAGTCGGCACCGTTCCGGACTACATCGACGGCCATCGGCACATACATCAGCTGCCGCGGGTGCGCGACGTCCTGCTCGCCGCACTCATGGCGCGCTACGGCGCGCGCCCGCCGTGGGTGCGCGTGAGCCGGGCATCCGGCATCGGTGTCGGGTTGAAGGCGCATATCGTTTCCAGCCTCGGCGCGCGGGAGATGGCTGCGCGCTGCCGGGCCTTCGGCCTGTCCTGCAACGAGCGGTTGCTCGGCTTCTACGATTTTGCCCGCGTCGAGCCGGATCATCGCCCACGCCTGCTTGGGTGGCTCGCGCAGGCGCGTACCGGTGATGCGCTCATGTGCCACCCGGCGGCACGCGCCCAATCCGACGATCCGATCGGTGCAGCCCGCGCGGCGGAGTTCCGCGCCATGCAAAGCGGCTGGTGGCTGGAGGCTCTTGCAGCCCAGGGCATCGAGCTGACGCGTGGAAGGTTTGCGAGCGTGACACCGCAAGTGATCTGATCGAAGGCGAGACTGCCGGCGCGCGGCGATCCGGCGACGAGCGCGCATGCTAGTCGGCCGCGGCTGAGCGTCGGCTTAATTCTGCTCACGCGACGAGCAGCAAGAGCAACGCTGCGGCAGCCGGAATCCAGCGCAGGTCCGTCTCGATCGGCAGCGGCCGGCGCAGCAGCGGGGACTGCAGCACCTCGACCATGTCGGCCCGCCGGACGAGCCGGCGGTAATCGAGCTTCGCCTCGCCCGCGATCAACTGCAGGTACGGTTCCTTCAACGACGAAAGATGCTCGGTCCCGGTGGGCACTGCTTCCTCCTCGCCGACCATCTTCTCGTTCGGCACGCTGGAAAGCGCGCGCTGGCCGCTCACGTCCATCTGCGGCACATCGTCGGCGGCCCATTCACCGAGGTACTTGCCGTCCATGTCGTACTTCGGAATGGGCTGCAGGGTGTCTCCGCCCACGCCGACGACGACACCCGGCACCTTGCCCGCATAGTCTTCGAAGTGACGCCGGTTGCGCAGTGCCAGCGGAGGTGCCTCCTGTCCGTCGGTGACGAACACCAGTCCGGGCGCCCGATCGGAATCGTGGGGCAACGCGGGCAACGCGCGCAGCGCCGAAATCAGGGCACCGCCGATCCGGCTGCCGGCATCCCAACCGATGCGCCAGTCGAGCTGTGCCAGCGCATCGAGCAGGTCGCTGCGATGGGTGCAGACTTCAACCGGCGCCGCGAGCACGAACGTCTGGTTGCCGGTGAAGACGCCCCATGCGAGTTGCGACCCGCAAGGCATCTCGCGCAATCCTTCGGCCAGTGCATCCTTCACGCAGGCAAGGCGGCTCACCGCCGCGCTGTCGCGATCGAGTCGGCAGTCCAGCGTGTTCATGCTCTGGGTCACGTCGATGACGACCACCGCCTGCGCAACCGCCCGCGTGATGCGGATGTCGGGCAGCAGCAAGGCGGCTGCGAGCATTGCGGCGGTCGCCAGCGGCACCGCGACGCGGTGCTTGCGCCACGAAGGAGAGAGCAGATTCATGGCAGCCCGAGCGTCACGTTGCGCATGGTCGTGGCTGCCCGCTCGCTGTGGCGCGGCGTGCCGCCTTCCGTGTCGTCGTCCTGATCCGGCAGCAGGCGCAGTGCGCGCTCTAGGTTGAAGCGCGCATCCCAGTCGCTCGAACTCGCGCGCAAGACATCGCGGTACGCCTGCTTGGCGAGTTCGGTGGGCGTGATCATTGCGCCCAGCGCAGCATCGCCGCGCGCCGCCTTCAGCGCAAGCGCCTGGCGCAGATGGATGTTGCCAGCGTTGTAGCGCGCCGCCTGAGCGAGTTCACCGCCCTCGTCCTGCAGTCGCTTGTACAGATTGAGCGCGCGGTCGTCGTCGCCGCGTGCCGCGAGGTAGTAGGCCTGCGCGAACAATGCCTGCGGGGCGCGCGCGTCTTCCTGCGCGACGATGCTGCCGTCGGCGATCGCGCGATTGGTTCGCTGTGTGTCGAACAGTCGCCACCCATCCACCGCGGCGCACACGCCCAGCGCGAGCAGCGCCGCCCACGCAATTTGCGCGCGCCAGCTCAGCCTGCGTCGCGCGGCATTCATGCTGCGAGCTCCTGGCGGCGGGCCGCAACCAGCAACAGCACCGCGATCAGTGCGCCGGCGAACAGCGGCAGTTCGAATTCACGGCGCGGGCGGATCTCGGCGTACTCGAGCGGCGCGTTCTCCAGGCGGCCGACCTCGTCGAGCGCCTCCTGCAACGCCGTGGGGCTGTCGGCCTGGAACGCGTGATACGGACTTCCCATGGTTGAAAAGAACCGATGCAGCGATTGCTCCGCGACCACATCGGCGGTGTCGGCTGCAATCACCGAGGACTCGGAGAGCAGCGACGGCGCACCGAAGGAACGGATGTAGAGCCAGTAGAGCGTGATGCGCGCCCGCCTAAGGCGTGCTGCGATCTCGCGCTGCATGTCGTCGTCGATGTGCCCGCCACCGTCGGAGGCCAGCATGATCACGCGCGAGCCGCGGTACGGCTGGTTGTCGAAGGTGCGGATCGCGCCGAGGATTCCGCGCCCGATGTCGGTGTCGCCGAGCGCCGGGCGGAGATCGCTTGCAGCGAGCGCTGCTGCGATCAGCTCGGGCTTGCGGGTCAGGCCAAGTATGGGAATCGGCTGTGTGCTGAACGCCACCAGGGCGAAGCGATCCTCGGTGCGGCGCGCAGCGAACTGCGCGAGCAGCCTGCGCGCCACCGATGCCTTCGGATCACCGCGCGTCGAGCGGACGACGCGCTCCGCGCCGGAGCTGAAGCTGTAGGCCTGGTCCATGCTGCGCGAGCGATCGAGCAGGATCACGATCTCGGCGCCACGGCCCACGCGGTGCGTCGGCTCGTCGAGCCGGTACGGCCGCGCCATCGCGACGACGATGAGCGCGATCGCGAGCGTGTGCAGCGCGCGCAACGCGAAACCGACCGTATCGGACCAGCGATCCCGCGGCAGCAGTCCGAGCCATGCGAACGTGCGCGGCTGCGCCGGTTGCCGCAGCAGCGGCACGAGCGCCAACAGGAGCAACGGCAGGACCCAGGGCAATGCGAACGAGACGTTCATGGGTGTGCCGCCTCGAGCGCGCGCCATGCGCGCGCGAGGTCCCGTAATTCGTCCAGCGGCAATGCATCGCCGGTACCGGCGAAGAACTGCTCGCGCGACCGCGCGAGGAACGCGCGGGTGCGCTCACGCAGCGGTGCACGATGTGCGGTCGCGAACAGCGAGTCGACGTTGTCGAGGAACACGCTGTGTCCGGCGGTTTCGTCGAGCGCGCGATGAACGACCCGCATCGCGCTCGCGCCGCGGTTTGCATCGGCCGGCGCGTGCGCGATCCGGCGCAACTCGCGGCAGGCGCGCACGAACGGGCCGGCGCGGCGCCGCTGGGCGAACTGGCGCGCGACCAGCACCGACAGAAGCAGCAGCGCGGCGGCCACCGGATAGATGATCAGCCGGCGCTGCAGCGCCTCGACAGGAATCGACTCGGGTTTGCGATCGGCGCGCAGTGCATCGAGGGTGCTCTTCTCGGCCGCGGCGGGAAGAAGCGGCGCCGCGAAAACTTCGGCCGGTGCCACCTCGTGTTCGGCCGGCTGCGCGCCTCCCTCGAAACGCAACGCCACTCTCGGCAACAGCAGCACGGTTGGCTGTGCGGGCGAATTGAGCAGTTGATACACGAGCCGCAGCTCGGTGCGGGTGCCCGTGGGCTGGGGGTGGCTCTGCAACGAAAGCTGCGAGAGGTCGAACCATGCGTTGACGCGGCCGGGTTTCGGCAGGCTTGCCTGCGCGAGCGACCACGGCGGCGTGGTCGTGATCTCGATGCGCCGCTCGACTCGATCGCCGACCGTGTAACCGAACGAACGCGGCGGCAGCGGCTTGATCGTGATCGGCTGCGCATCGACAGCGATTCCAACGGAGAGCAGCACCAGCGCGAGCAGGCAGGCGCGCAATCGAAGGAGGGTGGCGACGCGCCTCATCGCAGCCTTACGTTGCAGGACGCGCAGACACGGCGTCACGGCCGGGCGCATGGAAATATGCGCTGACCGCATCCGCATCGAACGGCGCCGAAAGGAACAGCGGAGGAAGTCCCTGGCGCGTGAACCGTTGCGCAAGTGCAGTGCGGCGCTCGAGCACCTGCTGCTCGTAACGCGCGCGCAGCGACGGCCTCAGCCAGAGGAAGCGCTTCGCGCCCGACTCTGCATCCACCACGCTCGTGAAGCCCGCCGCCGGCAAGGAGTGCTCCTGTTCGTCCCACAGCACCACCGGCACGACCGCGTGCGGGGCGAGAGCGGCCAACAGACGATCGATGGTCGCGTCGGCAAGGTGGAAGTCGGAGGCGACGAACACGAGCGAGCGCGCGCGCCCAAGCAAGTGCACGGCGTCGATCAGTCCGTCGGCGCCCTTGCCGGCCGCGCCGTACGCGCGCAAGCGCTCGGCGATGCGCAGCCCCGCACCGCGGATGTGGCTCGGATACTGGACGAAGTCGGGGTGCAGCTGCGTGTCCGCGCCGAAGAATCCGAACGCATCGCCGGCGCGCGACGCGGAGTACGCGAGCGTGGCGGTCAGGTCCGCAAGCAGCGCCATCTTGCGCCGTGTCCCGTCGGCGCTCATCGATGCCGAGAGATCGGCAAGCACCACGACCCGGATGGCGCTGCGCTGATTGAACGTGCGCACCTGCCACAGTCCGGCCGCGTAACCGAACGGATCGCGCAGGCTTGCATGCACATCGAGCCGGCGCGCATCGAGCTCGCGAAGCAGCGGTGCGTGACCGCGGAACTCGTAGCCGGCGCCCGGGCTGCGGCTGCGATGGTGACCCGGCCTTCGCGCGCTGGCGAACCAGTGGATGCGGTAGTGGATCTCACGCACGCCGGGCTTCTAGCGGCGCCGCCGCTCGCAAATCTCCTCTCCTCCGCGTGCGGGGGAGGGGCAGGGGTACGGGCGCACGACGTGGTCCTCGATCAGGGCGCCGCGACCTTCTGCAGCACCTGGCCCGTGAACTCGCGCGCGACTTCCGCGCGCCGCAGTTCGACCACGGGATTGAAGAACACGCGATGCGCGACAGCTTCGTGGAACACGCCCTGGATGTCCTCCGGCACGAGATAGTCGCGCTGGTCGAGCCAAGCGCCCACCCGCGCTGCGCGCAGGAGCTGGCTCACACCGCGCGGACTGGCACCGGCGAGCACCGGATCGGCGCCGCCGCCGTCGATGCGAATGCCGAATTCGGCCGGCACCTGGGTTGCGCGCCAGAGCGTCAGCACGTAGTCCTGCAGGGCATCGCTCGCGCGCACTTCACGCTGGATCAGTGCAGCGATGCCGTTCAGGTCCTGGAACGGCACGACGTTCGCGCCGACCCGTTCGATCAGCGCGTCGGCATCGTGGAACGCCGGATCGAATGCGAGTGCACGCCGGGTCGCAGTTTCGGTCGGAATCATCATCGGGATCTCGAACATGAAGCGATCGCGCGCGGCGGCCGCCAGCTCGAACGTCTCCTCCTTTTCGACACGGTTGCGATCGGCGAAAACGGTAAGGTGCGGCAGGCGCACCTCGCGATGGAATGCGGTGACCGAGCGCTCCGCCATCGCACGCAGCAACAGCGCCTGCACTTGCGGCCGCGCCCGGCTCACTTCGTTGAAGAAGAACACCGCGAGGTCCTCGCCGTTGCGCGCGAGCGGCCCGGGCTCGACGTGCGGCGTGCCGTCGGGCGCGACGTAGGCGTAATAGAGCAGGTCGCCGGGCATCATGTCGACCGTGCCCTCGACGCGCTCGTAGGCGCCCCCGATGGCGCGCGCGAACGCGCGCAGCAGCGTCGTCTTGCCGATGCCGACGTCGCCTTCGAGCAGCACGTGGCCGCGCGCGAACACCGCGAGGTTGATCAGGCGGACGGCGCGTGCGACACCGACGGCCGCGTTGCCGACCTCGGCCTCCATCTTCAGCGCCAGTGCGCGCCAGGTATCGAGTGAAGAGTCGCGATTCAAACGATTGAACCGGAAGGGTTACGAGCGCGAACATTTTCCCTCCCCCGCAGGCGGGGAAGGGTTAGGGTAGGGGTGACAACGCGCGCTTCTCGCCCCCACCCCTCGTGGGCGGGGGTCGCTGCTGAATGTGACGAGCGTCTTGCTTCCCATTTGATCGGGGCAGTCGACTAGCGACCCGTTGCGATCACTCCATCGGCGTCCAAAGCATCGATCTCTGCGTCACTGTAACCGCATTCGCGTAAAACCTCGCGGGTGTGCTGGCCCAGCAGCGGCGCGGGCAGGGTATTTACGCCTGGAGTCGCCGAGAAGTGCACCGGGTTGCCGAGCGCGCGCGTGGTGCCGGCCTGCGGATGCTCGATGTCCACGACCATGCCGCGCGCACGCGTCTGGGGATGATCCATCGCCTCGGCGATCGAGTGCACGGGCCCTGCGGGAACGCCGGCGGCATCGAATGCTTGAATCCAATCGGCGCGGGTGCGCGTTCGCACGACAGCGTCGATCTGCGCCGTCAACTCGGCACGGTTGCGCATGCGATCGGAGTTGGTCGCGAAACGCGGATCGGACTTCCACTCCGGATGCCCGAGCACGGCGGCGATTCGCTCCCAGTTGGCCTGGTTCGCACCGCCGATGTTCAGCCAGCCGTCAGCCGCGTGAAAGGCCTGATACGGCGCGGTCAGCGCGTGCGCCGAACCGAGCGCTTGCGGCGATTTGCCGGTGGCGAAGTAGATCGCTGCCTGCCAGTACGTCTGTTGCAGCGCCGCTTCCATCAGCGAGGTGTCGACGACTTGTCCCTGGCCGGTGCGCAGCTTGTGCGCATACGCCGCGCAGACGCCCACGACCGCGAGGATGCCGGCGTTGATGTCCGCGACGGAGTTTCCGGTCTTCGCCGGTGCGCCGCCGGGTTCGCCGGTGATCGACATCAACCCGGAGAAACCCTGCGCGATCAGATCGAACCCGGCTTTGTCCGCATACGGGCCACTGCGGCCGTAACCGGATACGGCGCAGTAGATCAACCCGGGATTGATGCGCGTGAGCACGTCGTAGCCGAGGCCGAGCCTCTCCAAGGTTCCGCGCCGATAGTTTTCGGTGAGCACATCGGCATCGCGCACGAGACGCAGCAGGATCTCGCGGCCTCGTGCCTGCTTCAGGTTCACGGCAATGCCGCGCTTGCCGCGGTTGAGCATCATGAATGGCGCCGAGACGCCGTTCACGACCGGGTCGAGGTAGTCGCGCGAATCGTCGCCGCCGGGAAGCTTCTCGACCTTGATCACGTCGGCGCCCATGTCGGCGAGCATGAGTCCGGCCGTCGGTCCTGCCATGATCTGCGCCAGTTCCAGCACGCGCATCCCAGCGAGCGGGCCGGTGGCGGTGGATGTGGCGTTCATCGGCCCGTGAATCCGGGCTTGCGCTTGGCGAGGAAGGCCGCGTAGCCGATGCGAAAGTCTTCGGTGTCGAAGCAGTCGAAGCACTCGTCGTATTCGGCCTCGGTCAGCGGGCGGGCCTCCGCGAGACGGCGCGCGAACTTCTTGTGCCAGCGCGCGACCAGCGGCGCGCCCTCGGCGATGCGCTCGGCTGTCGCGCGCGCTTCGTTCGCCACCTCGTCATCCGGTACGACGCGTGTCACCAGCCCTATGTCCTTCGCTTCGGCGGCGTCGAAGATGCGGCCCTCGAGGAGGATCTCGAGCGCGACGCTCGCGCCGACCAGCCGCACCAGCGGCGCCATCTCCTGGTAGGCCATCACCAGGCCGAGATTCTTGATCGGCGCGCCGAAGCGGCTCGAAGTGCCGCAGATGCGCAGGTCGCAGAGTGCCGCGATTTCCAGCCCGCCGCCGACGCAGATGCCGTGGATCTCGGCGACCACCGGATGGCGGCAGGCTTCGAACGCACGGCCGGTGGCGTGCATGACGCTGCCGTACGCGCGCGCCTGCGCCTTGTTGCCGCGCTCCGTCGCGAATTCGGCGATGTCGTTGCCGGGCGAGAACGCCTTCTCGCCAGCGCCGCGCACGACGATGCAACGCAATGCATCGTCGGCAGAGAGCGCTTCGATCGCTGCGCCCAGGTCCTGCCACATCGCGCGCGTCAGCGCGTTGAGCTTCTCCGGTCGATTGAGCGTGGCGGTCGCAATAGCGCCATCACGCGCGACGAGCACCTGGTCGGACACTTCTCAGTCTGCCCTGACGTTCAGTTCCTTGACCAGGCGCTGGTACTTCGCGAGCTCCGCCTTGATGAACGCGGAGAATTCATCGGGCGTCTGCGCGCCACCGAACTGCACGCCCTGCGCTTGCAGCTTGGGCCGGATCGCGGGGTCGGCCATCGCCTGCTTTACAGCGTTGTCGATCTTCGCGACGATTTCCTTCGGCAGGAACTTCGGGCCCATGACCGAGTACCAGTTGGTCACGTCGAAACCGCGGATTCCCACTTCGGTGAACGTCGGCACGTCGGGCAGTTGCGGCAGGCGTTGCGGCGTCGAGACCGCCAGCGCGCGCAGCTTGCCTTCCTTGATGTGCGGCAGCACCGGCGGCATCGTGTCGAAGTTCATGCTGACCTGTCCCGCGATGAGGTCGACCACGGCCTGGCCGCTCCCCTTGTACGGGATGTGATTGAGTTGCGTATCGGTGAGCTTGGCAAACAGCGCGCCGGCCAGATGCTGCGTGCTGCCGACTCCGGATGATGCATACGTGTATTCGCCGGGCTTGGACTTCGCGAGCGCAACGAGTTCCGCCACCGACTTGGCGGGCACCGATGGGTGGACCACGAGGACATTCGGCACGTAGCCGATGTAGGTGATCGCGGTGAAGTCGCTCGCGGCGTCGTACGGGATCTTCGCCAATACGAACGGTGCGATCGCGTTCGAGTTCGAGTGTCCCATGAGCAGCGTGTAGCCGTCGGTGGGTGCCTTTGCCGTCAGATCGGCGGCGATCGTGCCTGCGGCGCCCGGACGATTGTCGACGACGATCTGCTGGCCGAGCACTTCTGACATCTTCGGCGCGAGCGCGCGCGCCACGATGTCCGTTCCGCCGCCGGGCGCAAAACCGACGAGGAGGCGAATCGGCCGGGTCGGCCACGCCTGCGCAAGCGCGATCTGCGGCATGAGTGCGCCGGCCGCCGTCACCGCTGCAATGACGAGCGCGAGGCGCCGCGGATTGTCTCGGTTGTGCTTCATCGTCTCCTCGATGGTGATTCCAGTGATCAAGCCGCCCTGCGCTCGTTCGAGTGTTGTGCGCGCGCAGGCGCGGTGTCGCGCAGATAGCTGAGCGCGGCCTGGACTCCGCCCGCGCGATGGGGAACGCCGCCGAGCCCGAGGCCCATCTCGACGCCCGCAAGCGTTCCCGCGAGTGTGAGATCGTTGAAGTCGCCGAGATGGCCGATGCGAAATACCCAGCCGGACAGCTTGCTCAGGCCTTGTCCGAGCGACAAGTCGAAGTTCTCGTGGATGATCCGGCGCAGTCGATCGGCATCGTGGCGCGTGCCGGTGTTGTCCCAGGGCATCATCAGCGCCGTCAGGGAATTGCTCCGTTCCGCCGCGACTTCGCAGAGGATCTCGAGGCCCCACGCTTCGGCGGCGCGCCGCGTCGCCTCGGCATGACGCGCGTGGCGCGCAAACACGTTGGGCAAGCCTTCTTCCTGCAGCATGTCGAGGGCTTCGGCGAGTCCATAGAGCAGGTTCGTGCTGGGCGTGTACGGAAAGAATCCTTTGCGGTTCGCCTCCAGCATCTCTTCCCAGCCCCAGAAGGCCTTCGGCAGTCTGGCGCGCTTCGCCGCGGCAAGCGCCTTGTCGCTGATCGCGTTGAACGAGAGGCCCGGAGGAAGCATCAGGCCCTTCTGCGAACCGGCCACGGTCACGTCGACGCCCCATTCGTCGTGGCGATAGTCGATGGAGCCGAGCGAGGAGATGGTATCGACCAGAAGCAGCGCGGGATGGCGCGTTCGATCGAGCGCGCGGCGCACCGCCTCGATGTCCGACGTCGCGCCGGTCGAGGTTTCGTTGTGTACGACGCAGACCGCCTTGAGCGCGTGCGCGGTGTCCTGCGCAAGACGCGCCTCGACGGCACCCGAATCCGCACCGCGCCGCCAGCTGCCCTCTTCGAAGCCGCCGAGAAAGACCGGCTTCAGACCGAGCTTCTCTGCCATCTTCTTCCACAGCGTCGCAAAATGGCCCGTCTCGCACATGAGCACCTGGTCGCCGGGCGATAGCGTGTTGACGAGCGCCGCTTCCCACGAGCCGGTTCCCGAAGCGGGATAGATCACGACCGGGCCGCGCGTCTGGAAGATGGGTCGCAAATCCGCCAGAACCTTAATTGCGAGCGCCTGGAATTCGGGCCCGCGATGGTCGATGGTGGGGTGATCGATGGCCCGCAGGATGCGGTCCGGCACGTTGGTCGGTCCGGGTATCTGCAGGAAGTGACGGCCACTGCGATGCGAGTTCAGGCGCAGCATGGCGACCCTCGCTTGCGAGATGAATTTTGTATACAGTATGCCAACCGTGCGCACCGATCAAGCGGGCGGACCCGCGCACGCGCGGTTGAGGACCGCTTCATGCAAACCCCGGATAGCGTTGCCGTCGGCTTCGTTTCGGCTCGTCCCTCTGCGCCACCTCCCGCGCTGAAGATCGATCGCCAGGTGCTGCATTCGGCGGTGGCGGCGCGGCTGCGCGACCTGATCATCGAGGGCCAGCTGGCGCCGGGCACGCGCCTCAACGAGCGCCTGTTGTGCGAGCAACTGCACATCTCGCGCACCCCCTTGCGCGAGGCGTTCAAGGTGCTGGCCACCGAGGGCCTGATCGAACTTCTGCCGAACCGTGGCGCGCAGGTCGTGAGAATGGGCCGCGACGAGATCGTGCACACCTTCGACGTCATGGGAGCGCTGGAGGGATTGTCGGGACAACTCGCGTGCCGTCACATCACGGACGCCGAAGTTGCAGCCATCAAGGAGCTGCACCGGCAGATGGCCGTCTGTCATCGCAAGCGCAACCTTCCAGGGTATTACCGGCTCAATCGCGCGATCCACGAACGCATCAACGAAGCGGCTCGCAACCCCGTCCTGACCCAGGTGTATCGCACGGTCAACGCGCGCCTGCACGCGCTGCGCTTCCGCTCCAATTTCGATCACGCGAAATGGGACGCGGCGCTCGCAGAGCACGAGCAGATGCTGGTCGCGCTGGACAAGCGCGACGGCGAGCGCTTGCGCCGCATCCTGGTCGAACACCTTGCCAAGAAGTGCGTTGCGGCGCTGCTCGCAGTGATGGGCGCGGAAGCGATTCCAGGGACCACGCAGCAAGAGGCCCCGGTGCGGCGCAAGCCGCGCACGAGTCGATGACCGTGGATACGGCCTCTGTCGAGCGGCGCGTTTTCGTGCAGCCGTCGCTGTACCGCAACGACCTGTCGATCCGGCTGCGCCGCGCGGTAAAGGGCGAGGTGCTGTTCGACGCCGCCTCGCGCGGCAGGTACTCGACCGATGCGTCGATCTACCAGGTCGAGCCGATCGGAGTGCTGGTGCCGCGCGACGAAGGCGACGTGCGTATCGCGCTCGAAATCTGCAACGAGCTGAAAGTGCCGGTGCTGGCGCGCGGTGCCGGCTCGAGCCAGTGCGGGCAGACCGTCGGGCGCGCGCTCGTCATCGACTATTCGAAACACCTGAACCGCGTGATCGCCTTCGACAAGGCGAAGAAAACGGTCGAAGTGCAGCCGGGGCTCGTGCTCGATGCGCTGAACGCCGCGCTCAAGCCACACGGCCTGTGGTTTCCGGTCGACGTCTCGACGTCGGCGCAGGCGACGCTCGGCGGCATGGCCGGCAACAACTCGTGCGGCTCGCGCTCGATCGCGTACGGCAACATGGTTCACAACGTCGCCGCGATCGATGCATTGCTGGCCGATGGCACCGAGGAGTTCTTCGGCCCGTTCGGCAGCGATGCGACACGACCGCTTGCGTCGCGGCGCACGTCGCAGCTCGTCTCGCGCCTGTTTGAAATTGGCGGACGCGAGCGCAGCGAGATCGAGCGCCTGTGGCCGACGCTCCTGCGTCGGGTGGGTGGATACAACCTCGACGTATTCCATCCACGCAGCGAACGTCCGTACACCCGCGACGGCAGCGTCAATCTTGCGCATCTGCTGGTCGGCAGCGAGGGAACGCTCGCATTGACGCGCCGCCTGCATCTGAATCTCGCGCCGCTACCCGCGGCGAAGGTGCTCGGCGTCATCAACTTTCCGACGTTTCGCGCCGCGATGGAGGCCCCGCAGCATCTCGTCAAGCTCGGTCCGACCGCGGTCGAACTGGTCGACCGCACGATGATCGATCTCGCGCGCGCCAATCCGGCCTTCCGCAAGATCATCGAAGCTGCATTGATCGATCGCGCAGCGGCTACGCCCGCAGCGATCCTGCTGGTCGAATTCGCTGGGGACGACAAGTCCGCGCTGATGGCGCAACTGAAGCGGCTCGTCGCATTGATGGGCGATCTTGGCCTGCCGGGAAGCGTGGTCGAGATCACCGCCGACGGCGCCCAGAAGGAGTTGTGGGAGGTGCGCAAGGCCGGCCTGAACATCATGATGTCGCTGCGCGGCGACGGCAAGCCGGTTTCGTTCATCGAGGACTGTGCGGTCCCACTCGAGAGTCTTGCCGACTACACCGCGCAACTGACCGAAGTATTCGAGCGCCACGGCACGCGCGGCACCTGGTATGCACACGCATCGGTCGGCACGCTGCACGTGCGGCCGATTCTCGACATGCGCCGCGACGGCGCGCGGAAGATGCGCGCCATCGCCGAAGATGCCGCGGTGCTGGTGCGCAAGTTCAAGGGCGCGTACTCCGGCGAACATGGCGACGGACTGGTGCGCAGTGAATGGGTGGCGTGGCAGTTTGGCCCGCGCCTGACTCGCGCCTTCGAGGAGATCAAGGACCTCTTCGATCCTGCCGGCTTGCTGAACCCGGGCAAGATCGTCCGTCCGACGAAGATGGACGACGCGACCCTGTTCCGCTTCAGGCCGGGCTACGCGCCGGCGGCTGTCGTTCCGGCGCTCGATTGGTCCGCGTGGGATGTGCAGAACGATCCCATGACCGAGGCGCTGTCGGCTCCCGGAACCGGCGGCGATCCCGCGCGTGGTTTCGCCAAGGCCATCGAGATGTGCAACAACAACGGCCACTGTCGCAGGTTCGACGCCGGCACGATGTGCCCGAGCTTTCGCGTGACGCGCGACGAGCAGCATCTGACACGCGGCCGGGCGAACACGCTGCGCCTTGCGCTGAGCGGGCAGCTCGGCGCGGATGCGCTTGCCTCCGCTGCGGTGGCCGCCGCGCTCGATCTGTGCGTGAGCTGCAAAGGCTGCAAGCGCGATTGCCCGACCGGCGTCGACATGGCGCGCATGAAGATCGAGTTCCTGCATCACTACGGCCGCAAACATGGCACGCCGCTCAGGGATCGCGTGATCGCCCACCTCCCGCGCTATGCGCCGTGGGCCGCGCGCCTGCCATGGCTCGCGAATCTGCGCGACGCGCTGCCAAGTGCAGCAGCGCTTTCGGAACGCTGGTTCGGCCTCTCGGCGAAGCGCAGCCTTCCGAAATGGCGCAGAGACACATTCCTCAGTCTCCCTCCCCCGCCTGCGGGGGGCGGCGGCGGGGTTTCCCAAAGCGAAGCTTTGCGCCGCCGCAGCGACGCGCGCCTGGCAGCGCGGGGCTATGCGGGTGGTGGGGTCCAGACAGTCGTGCTCTTCGCCGACACCTTCAACAACTACTTCGAACCCGAAAATGCGCACGCGGCGTTGAAGGTTCTTCAAGCGGCGGGGTATCAAGTCGAGATCGCACGTCCTGCGACGAACGATGCAGAGGCGACGCGCCCGCTCTGCTGTGGCCGCACCTACCTCGCCGCAGGACTCGTCGACGAAGCGCGCTACGAAGCGAGCCGCGTGCTTGCGGCGCTCGGCGCATTCGCAGACAAGAACATCCCGATCGTTGGTCTCGAACCTTCGTGCCTGCTCGGACTGCGCGACGAATTCCTTGCGCTCGGCCTTGGCGATGCTGCACGCAAGCTTGGCGACAACGCCGTGACGCTGGCCGAGTTTCTCGCACGCGAAGCCGCGGCCGGCCGGCTCAACCTGCGCTTGCAGCCGCTATCGAACACCCGGGCGCTGCTCCACGGCCATTGCCATGAGAAGGCGTTCGGCGCGCTCGATCCCGTGAAGGTCGTGCTCGGCCTCATTCCGCAGCTCGAGGTGCAGGTGATCGATTCGAGCTGCTGCGGCATGGCGGGAAGCTTCGGCTACGACGCTTCGCACTACGCAGTCTCGATGCAGATGGGCGAGCTGTCGCTGTTGCCTGCCGTGCGCGCTGCGCCTGCGGATGCGCTGGTCGTTGCCAACGGCACCAGCTGCAGGCATCAGATCGCCGATGGCGCCGCGCGGCGCGCCGAGCACCTTGCTCGCGTACTGGAGCGCGCGCTGATCCGGTAATTACGAGTGCTGCATCAGCCGGTTCTTGCCGACACCGGCTGACAATTCGCGATGACCTCGAGCGCGGCCCGCGCATAGTAGTAAGAGAGCGACAGCTCGACCGGCAGGAGCACCTCTACTTCCGTCGCGTCGCTGCCGATCGGATGCAGCCCGTAGCGGGTGCTCCACTGTCCCTTCTTCAGGTAGAACCACTGCGTCAGATAAAGCGTATCCCCGTCGCGCTCGAGCGCATCGAAACCCGGTGAATTGCCGTACGGATAGGATGCGCTGTTCGCGCGTTCGCGCAAGCAGCGCACCACCTCATCGCGCGGACGCGCCACCTGCGCGGCGGCAGCGACGCTGAGACCGAAATTTCCGTAAGTCGACGCCGGCGCAGGTACTTCCGCACAAGCGGCAGTGAGGAGGCCGACGAAGAGCGCGCCGAGGACGGCGCGAACCGGCGTCGGCAACACACGTTTCTCGTTCATGGCAAGACGCGGAGGGCGAGTTCGATTCGCACATTGTGCGACGTCGAACGCTGTCGCGACATACCTTCGAAACGGCGCACAGCGGTCTCAACCTGCCTCCTCGAACGACAAGCCCGCGTACTGCTCCGCAAGCGCAACCTGCGCATGATGCGAAGCCTTCAGGTATTCGAGCTCGTACTCCTGCGCGCGCTGATCGAAGTCGGTCGCGTGCGGAAACCGGTGCAGCAGATTCGTGAGGTACCAGGAAATCCGCACCGAGCTCCAGACGCGTCGCAATGCCGTCTCGCTGTAACGATCGAGCAATGTTGCGGACCCGCTCGCATAGAACGCGACCAGCGCGCGCGCCAGGTAGAACACGTCGGACACGGCGAGGTTCAACCCCTTGGCACCGGTGGGCGGCACGATGTGCGCGGCGTCGCCCGCAAGGAAGAGCCGCCCGTGCTGCATCGGCTCGGCGACATAGCTGCGCAACGGCGCGATCGACTTCTCGATCGATGGCCCGGCGACGATCGCATCGGCGAGATCGCGCGGGAAGCGTGCCTTGAGCTCGATCCAGAAACGCTCGTCGGGCCAGGCCGCGATCGTGGTGTCGAGCGGCACCTGGATGTAGTAGCGGCTCAGCGTCGGGTTGCGCATGCTCGCCAATGCGAACCCGCGCGGGTGATTCGCGTAGGTGAGCTCGGGCAGGGGCGGCGTTCGCGACAGGATGCCCAGCCAGCCGAACGGGTAGACCTTCTCGAACTCGCGCAACGCCGCGGTGGGAATCGCGTGGCGCGACACGCCATGAAAGCCGTCGCATCCGGCGATGAAATCGCAATCCAGGCGAAGCGATGCGCCGCCATGAGTGAAGGTGACATGCGGATGCGCCGACGCGATCGCGCAAAGCTGCACGTCGTCGGCCTCGGTGAATAGTTGCGCATTGCGCCGATCGGCGGCGGCGAACAGATCGGCCTGGATGTTCGTCTGGCCGTACACCACGAAGCGCTTGCCGACATGCTTCCTGACATCGATGAAGAGTCCGTCGCGGCCTGCCCACACGACCTTCATGCCGTCGTGAGCATGGCCCTCGCGATCCATCCGTTGCGCCAGTCCGTTCGCGCGCAGCACGTCGACTGTGGTCTGCTCGAGCACACCAGCCCGGATGCGCGCGAGCACGTGCTCGCGGCTGTACTTCTCCAGCACCACGCTCGCAACGCCATGGCGATGCAGGATCTCGGACAGCAACAGGCCGGCGGGACCACCGCCGATGATGGCGACCTGGGTTCGCATCCGCTGCTCCATGGCGCGCTGCAAGTATTGTGACAGTCTGGTCCGGGCGGTACTCGACCTGTGTCAAAGCGCTAACACCTTGTCGCCTGCCGGCGAAGGGAAGCGGTGCCCCGATGCGCGCAGCATGTCGGAATCATGCGACTTCGGCGTGTGCGCGACACTCGCGAAGCACGCCGCTCCTTGATACTTCCGGATTCCATGGTTCGATCGCGCCTTCTCGCCGGGCTGTTCTACGCGACCGCGGTGCTCGGCGCCGCAGGCTGCGCGGCCCCGGGCACCGAACGCGTTGATGGCGCCGCGCACGCAGTCGAAGTCGCGCGTGGCGTCTACATCCTGCAAGGCGTTCCCGGCGAGGTCGATACCGTCACGCTTGGACGCAACGGCAACGCCGGATTCATCGTCGGGCCCACCGGGGTGCTGGCGATCGACACCGGAACGTCCTATCGCCATGGGCGTGAGCTGCTTGCCGAAATCGCGCGGATCACCGACAGGCCGATACGCCGCGTCCTCATCACGCACACGCGACAGGAGTTCCTGTTCGGCGCGATGGCGTATCGCGAGCGCGGCATTCCGATTGCCATGCATCGCGAGGCTGCACACCTCATGGCCGCACGTTGCGAGACCTGCCTGAAGACGCTGCGGCGCGTACTCGGCGAGGAGGAGATGCGGGGCACGACGACCTTCAAGGCCGATCTCGAGTTCGACACGGCGCACGACCTCGACCTGATCGGTCGCCCGGTGCGCGTGCTCTATTTCGATCACTCCGCGGGGCCCGGCGATATCGCAGTCCTGGACGAGCAGACCAACACGGTTTTCGCGGGCGGCCTCCTCGACTGGCAACGCATTCCTGACGTCCAGGACAGCGACCTCGCGGGCTGGCACCGGGCGCTCGGAGCGCTGCGGGCGATGCCGATCGAGAGAATCGTGCCGGGACATGGACCGCTGGCCGGCCGCGAGGCGATCGACGCCGTCGAGCGGTACCTGAGCCAGCTCGAAGCCCGGGTGTTAGAGTTGCTCGAGAAGGGCGCGGCGCTGAGTGAAGTTCCCGACGCGACCGCGTTGCCCGACTTCAAGGATTGGGATCAGTACGAGACGATTCACCGCCGCAACGCTTCGGTCCTGTTCGTGCGGGAGGAACGTCTGCACATGCTCGATTGAGGAGACACGACCGATGATCCGTGCGCTCGCCTGTTGTCTTCTCGCCGCTGCGGCGCTTGCAGTAAGCGTTGCCGTGCCGACAGCGTACGCCGCGGTTGGCGGGCTGCCCACCGCGATCGGCCACGCGGATTCGTCGCCCGAGTGGGAGCGGCTGCGCGAGAAAATGTTTGGCACGCGCACGATCGATGCGGCCTCGGGGCGTGTGCAATTGCTGGTGCCGTTGCGAGCCGCCTACGGCGCATCGGTGCCGGTGCGGATCGTTTCGAAGCTGCCGCAGACGGCGAGCTTGTATGTGAAACGTCTCTACATCGTGGTCGACAAGAACCCGTCGCCGGTCGCCGCGGTGTTCGATCTGACGACCGAAATGGGACAGGCGGATATCGAGACGCGCCTGCGCGTCGACGAATACAGCCACGTGCGCGTGATCGCCGAACTGTCCAACGGCGAGCTGCACACCGACTCGCGCTACGTGAAGGTTTCGGGCGGCTGCTCCGCGCCCCCCAATCGCGACCAGTTGCACAACATCGGCAAGACGCTGCTGAAGCTGCCGGAAGGCGTGAAGATGAACGCGCCGACGCCGGTGGACCTGCAGGTGGTGCATCCGAACGACACCGGCTTCGAACTGAACAACGTGACGGTGATGTTCATTCCGCCGCACTTCGTGCGCTCCATCAAGGTCACCTACGCCGACCGCAAGATCTTCGATGCCGATCTCGATTTCTCGATCGCCGAGAACCCGGCATTCCGCTTCAATTTCGTACCGCACGGCGCGGGGGAATTGAAGGCCGAGGTCGAAGATTCGAAGGAAGGGCACTACGTCGGGCGGCTGAACGTGCAGCCGAGCGATTAGAGGATGGGACCGGTGTGCCCCCACCCTAACCCTCCCCCGCAGGCGCGGGAGGGGACAGATCTCCCTCCTGACATAGATCTCCCTCCCATGCAGGCGGCAGCGATAACCGATCTCCCTGCCCCGCGACGCGGGCGCGGGCTGGGGTGGGGGCGAGTCACGCTCGCTGCTGCGGCGATCCTGCTTTGTGCCGCGGCGTTTGCGCGCGCCGCATCCGCTGCCGGTATTCCCGCCGACTACTCGCCGATGGTGATCGAACCGAAGGTCAAGGACGGCCGCACCGAGTTCGATCTCACCGCCGCACAAGGTCGCGCCAAGCGCGAGCACAAGCGCCTGTATGTCTACCTCGGCGCCATCGACTGCCCCTACTGCCGCCTGTACGAAACGTTCCTGCGCGAGAACGCGCACGAGCTGACGCAGGAATTCGCGCGCGACTACCTGATCGTCGATCTGCGCAGCTCGCTGTCGGTCAAGGCGAGCATGCTGTACTTCAGGGTCGGCGCCGAAAGCCTGGACTACAAGGCGTTCATGGAGCGCATCGGCGACGAACGCGCGCGCCTGCTCGTCTATCCCAGCGTGTGGCTGTTCAGTCCCGAACTGAAGCCGCTGATGCAGATGCCGGCTGGCACCGGCACGTTCCAGACCGTGCCCGAGCAGCTGGAAATCCTGCAGCTCGTGCAGTGACCGGGCTGCCGCGCACATGATCACGGCGGCCGACATCGACCCGCCGTGGACCATGCGCCTTTTCGGCGAGTGGGTCCGACAGGTGTC
>Ga0335084_10000583_pt1 | contig 31353 bp, 33 predicted proteins | sample Lox_Sample_44_FD_206721 | JGI IMG/M metagenome (GOLD analysis project Ga0335084, IMG submission 206721) | Soil microbial communities from Loxahatchee National Wildlife Refuge, Florida, United States - Lox_Sample_4.4 | ecosystem: Environmental > Terrestrial > Soil > Wetlands | place: USA... | reverse complement strand
CAGTATTTCTCTTTCGACAAGCGCACGGCGCGCTCGACCTGAGCGCGGTTGAGCCCCGCCCCGCTGACGCGATATCTGAGGTGAATGCGCGTGAACACCTTCGGGTCTTCGGGCGCTCGCTCGGCCTCCGCTTCGACGACGCAGTCGCCGATGGGCTGCCGCGCTTTGCGCAGAATCCAGACGACGTCGAAGGCGGTGCACGCCGCCGTTCCGGCAAGCACGAGCTCCATCGGACGCGGCGCGAGGTTGCGACCTCCTGCCTCCGGCGCGCCGTCAACGAGAAGTGCATGCCCGCTGCCCGTCTCGCAGACGAAGCTGACACCGTCGATCCATTTGACCTTGGTCTTCATCGCACTCCCGGTTTTGTTGAATCAAACTTGCCTGCTCGGCCCCGCGGGAGGCGGCCTAGCTTGCGTTGTGCGCTGCAATATGCGAGCATGGAAACAGCTTGGCGACGGCCGCCTCCGGCGGCCCGACGCGGGCCATTCCTCCATCCTCCTCCTATGGCGGAATGTTTGCGCGGCCTTCGGGCCGCGTCTTTTTTGCACTGCCACGAAGAGGGAGTAGTCGGCGGCAGGAAGGCCCAGGCGGCAGGAGGGTGGGTTTGACAGCACGCTTTGCCCCATATTATCATTTAAAGCTTTGAAAAATCGAAGCGAACCGGCACTTTGACCATGAAAACCTACGTCGCCAAACCCCAAGACATCCGGCGCGACTGGTATGTCGTCGACGCGAGCGACAAGGTGCTCGGGCGGTTGGCCAGCGCCATTGCGAAGCGCCTGCGCGGCAAGCACAAGCCCATCTATACGCCTCACGTGGACACCGGCGACTTCATCGTCGTCACCAACGTCGAGAAGATCAAGGTTACCGGCACCAAGGCGGACGACAAGCTCTACCATCGGCATAGCGGCTACCCCGGAGGCGTACGCACGGTAAGCTTCGCGCAGCTGCAGGCGCGCTTTCCCGAGCGCGCTCTGGAGCATGCGGTCAAAGGCATGCTGCCCAAAGGACCGCTTGGCTACGCGATGCTGAAAAAACTCAAGTGCTACGCGGGCTCTGCACATCCGCATGCCGCCCAACAGCCCAAGCAACTCGAACTGTAAGGTCTCATCATGATCGGCAATTACTACTACGGCACCGGCCGCCGCAAGAGCGCGGTAGCGCGTGTCTTCCTCAAGCAGGGCTCCGGTAAGTTCGTAGTGAACGACGCCCCGGTGGACGAATTCTTCACGCGCGAGACCGGGCGCATGATCGTTCGCCAGCCGCTCAAGCTCGTCAATCACGAGACTACGTTCGACATCCTGGTCAACGTGCATGGCGGCGGCGAGTCCGGGCAGGCGGGCGCGGTGCGCCACGGCATCACCCGTGCGCTGATCGACTACGACGCGCAGCTCAAGTCGGCGCTTTCCAACGCCGGGCTCGTGACGCGGGACGCGCGGGAGGTCGAGCGCAAGAAGGTCGGGCTGCACAAGGCGCGACGCCGCAAGCAGTTCTCGAAGCGCTGATCGGTCGAGGAGTTTGATACGGAAAAGGGCCGCGCAGCGCGGCCCTTGGTTTTTCACGCCGCATCGATCCGCGCGATCCCGCCGTGAAGGACCAAGCCCCTATTCCAATGTCATAAATGCGACGGTGCGGTGCTAGAATCGAAAGCGCATGCGCGAGGGCGAGATGATCGAGGTTGGCATTGTCGGCGGTACCGGCTACACGGGCGTTGAGCTGCTGCGCCTGCTCGCCGCGCACCCGCAGGCGAAGGTACGCACGATCACCTCGCGCAAGGAGGCGGGCTTGCCGGTCGCGCAGATGTTTCCCAGCCTGCGCGGACATTACGACGAGCTCAGCTACTCCGACCCCGCGACGGCCCGCCTTGATCAGTGTCGGGTTGTCTTCTTTGCCACACCGCACGGTGTGGCGATGGCGCAGGCCCGGGAGCTGGTCGCAGCAGGCGTGAAGATTATCGATCTAGCGGCCGACTTCCGCCTCAAGGACGTCGCGGAGTTCGAGCGCTGGTACAAGATGCCGCACGCCTGTCCTGAACTCCTCGCCGAATCGGTCTACGGGTTGCCGGAGATGCATCGCAAGGCGATCCGCGGCGCGCGTATCGTCGGCAACCCAGGCTGTTATCCGACGGCGATTCAGCTCGGCTTCCTGCCTCTCGTCGAGGCGGGCATCGTCGACTGCGCTCACCTCATCGCGGATGCGAAATCGGGCGTCTCGGGCGCCGGCAGGAAGGCCGAGCTCGAGCTCACCTTCAGCGAAGCGTCCGACAATTTCAAGGCCTACAACGTAGGCGCTCATCGCCACCACCCGGAGATCGTCCAGGGGCTCGGCGCAGTCAGCAAGGAGCCCCTGAAGCTCGTGTTTACGCCGCATCTGGCACCTATGATCCGCGGCATATTTGCCACGCTCTATGCGCGGATCACCAAGCCGGAGGTCGACCTGCAGAGCCTCTACGAGAAGCGTTACGCGGGGGAGCCGTTCGTGGACGTGATGCCGGCGGGCAGCCATCCCGACACGCGCTCGGTGCGCGCTGCGAACGTCTGTCGCATCGCCGTGCACCGGCCGCAGGGCGGCGATATCGCCGTCGTTCTCGCCGTCGAGGACAACCTCGTCAAAGGCGCTGCCGGGCAAGCGGTCCAGAACATGAATCTGCTGTTCGGCCTGCCCGAGACGACCGGTTTGATGGAGCCCCCGGTCCTTCCCTGATGCCGCCGACGATTCGCACGCTCGGTCGCCGACTGCGACAGACCTTCGGCATCAGCGCGCCGCGCATGGCCGTGCGGACGCACCTGTCGTGGCGCTGGAGGGTGCCGGCGCTGATTGCAGTTCTCGTCGTCATTGCCGGCATGTGGTGGTGGGGCTTCGACTTCGGGCAACTGCTGAGCGGCTTCAATCGCAGCGCGGTAGCCGAGAAGCAGGCCAAGCTCGAAGCGGATCTCGCCGTCGCGGTGAGCGAGAATACTCGGCTGCGGGCGAAGGCGGCGGAACTCGAGAGCGACCTGAACATGACTCGCGGAGCGCAGGCCACGCTGTCCAGGCAGGCGCTCGATCTGCAGAGCGAAAACACCCAGATGAAAGAGGAACTCGTCTTCCTGCGCACCTTGTTCAGCGAAAGCGGCAAGCCCGGGTCGATGAGCATCCAGCGCCTTGCGGTGGACCGGGATGGTGACGGGGCGTACCACTTCAGTATCCTCATCGTTCGGGGTGGAAAGCCGACCGACGATTTCGCGGGTCAGATGACGCTCCTCGTCGCGGTTTCCGAAGGCGCCCATGCATCGACGCTGAACCTGCCCGACGACCAGCCGGAGACCGCCGGCGTGCTCAGGCTCCACTTCAAGTATTATCAGCGCATCGAAGGCACGTTCCGCGTGCCGCCCGGCGCCCTGGTGAAAAGCGTCCAGGCCCGCGTGCTCGAGCCGGGGCAGTCGTCGCCACGGGTGACTCGCAGCTTGAATCTCACGTAGGAGGGCCCAATGTTCAAAAGAGGCAAATCCCCGCCGCAGAAGCGCATCGACAGCTTGATCGGCGCCGGAACGACCGTGCATGGGGACGTGAGCTTTTCGGGTGGGCTGCGCATCGACGGGGCGGTATACGGCAAGGTCGAGACTACGGACAATCAGCCCGGCACGCTCGTCGTGAGCGAGCACGCACGCATCGAGGGCGAAGCCCGGGTGTCGCACATGGTCATCAACGGGAGCGTATCAGGGCCCGTGACCGCGAACGATTACCTGGAACTGCAAGCGAAGGCGCGGGTCAACGGTGATGTGGTGTACCGCACGCTCGAGATGCACGTCGGCGCGGTCGTCCAGGGCAAGTTGATCCACAACCAGCCCGAGTCGGCCGCCGTGGTCGAGCTGAAGCGGGCGGGCTCGGAGTAGGCGGCCCGACGACGTGGTTGACCACGGGCTCCGCCATCTGCTACCTTCAATCGAAGCAACCTGGGAGCTGGCAATGAACGCAATGACTGAAATGCCCGCGCCGCTGGTCTTTACCGACGCGGCTGCAGCCAAGGTAAGGACGCTGATCGACGAGGAAGGCAACCCCGGCCTGAAGCTCAGGGTATTCGTCACGGGGGGCGGTTGCTCGGGGTTCCAGTACGGGTTCACGTTCGATGAGGAGGTCGCCGAGGACGACACCCGGATGGAAAAGAACGGCGTCACGCTGCTCATCGATCCGATGAGCTACCAGTACCTTGTCGGCGCAGAGATCGACTATCAGGAAGGCCTCGAGGGCGCGCAGTTCGTGATCAAGAACCCGAACGCCACCTCCACCTGCGGCTGCGGTTCCTCGTTCTCGGCCTAGACTTCGCAATTCTCTTGGCAACGGGGGCCGAGCGCCCCCCGTTTGCGTCTCTGTCTGGCCCCTTCGAGTGATTTCCAGCCGCCCTCGGCGTCGGGAAATCTTACAATTCGATTCGCCCTGTGACGGACAGCAACGGCCGCCGTTTCCTTTTCTAGCGCGGATAGATCGCACCGAGCACCCTCGGGCCGCTGGCGCCCGTCGCTGCGGGAAGGTTGCCTGCGCGGCCGGCAAGCGCCTCTCGCGCAAGCCACGCGAAGGCGAGCGCCTCCACCTCGGTGACGGGCACGCCGTAGGCGGCAGTCGACGCTACGCTGCGCGGCGCCAGGGCCGACTCGAGCTCGCGCATCAGCATCCCGTTGTTTGCACCGCCGCCGCAAACGAGGAATTCGGCGGCGTCTGCACAATGTGCCCGCGCCGCGGCCGCGATAGTGCGCGCGGTCAGCGCGACCAACGTTCGCTGGACGTCTTGCGCGGAGTAAGCGGACTGCAGACGTTGCTCGACCCATTGAAGGTTGAAGTAGTCGCGACCGGTGCTCTTGGGCGGCGCCAGAGCGAAATATCTATCGGACTCGAGCTCAGCGAGCAGCCGCGGAACCAGCTTCCCACCGGCGGCCCAGGCGCCGTCGCGATCGAAGGGCTGCCCGAGGTGACGTTCGCACCACGCATCGAGCAGGACGTTGCCTGGGCCGGTATCGAAGCCGCGTACGGTCCCATCGGGGGGAAGGTCGGTGAGATTGGCAATGCCGCCGATGTTCACGACGGCGCGATGGGCGCGCGAGCCACCGAACATGACGCCGTGAAATGCGGGCACCAGCGGGGCGCCTTGCCCGCCGGCCGCGATGTCGCGGCTGCGAAAATCGGCGATGACGGTGATGCCCGTTCGCTCCGCCAGCCGGGCCGGGTTGGCGAGCTGCACGCTGTAGGCGAGCTCGGGGCGATGGCGAACCGTCTGGCCATGAACGCCGATCGCCGCGACCGTCTTCGTCGCGAGCTGCGCCCGGGCCAGCACGGTGGCGACTGCCTCCGCGCAGCAGTCCATGAGTGCGTTGGCCGCCAGCGCGGCGCGATGGATCTCGTCTTCGCCCGCACGTTGCAGTCCGATGAGCTCGTTGCGCAGCGCCGTCGGAAACGGCACGTACGCCGCGGCAAGCCGGCGCAGCGGCGCAGCACCAAAATCGGCGACGACCGCGTCGACACCGTCGACGCTGGTCCCGGACATCAGCCCGATGTAGATCTCGGACACACGCTCGGTCACTCGCCGCCGGCGAGCGCCATGCCGCGCGCCAGGACGAGCTCCGCCGCGAGCGGCGCGACTACTGCTGCGTACGCCCCGCGCTGGTCCGCCGGCACCGGCTGCGCATTGGGCAATGCAATCGTCAGCGGGTTGCGCTGCACGTTGCTCACGCGAAATTCGTAGTGCAGATGTGGGCCGGTGGCCCAGCCCGTCTGGCCCACATAGCCGATCAGCTCGCCTTGGCGCACTGTGCTGCCGGCCTTCAGAGTGTCGGCGAAGCGCGATAGGTGCGCGTACAGCGTCGAGTACGCGCCTCGATGCTGGATCACGATCACGTTGCCGTAGCCTGTCTGCCGTCCGACCAGCACGACTCTTCCGTCGCCGGTCGCGCGCACCGGGGTGCCTGCCGGAGCGGCGAAGTCCACTCCTTTGTGCGCGCGCCAAGTGTGCAGGAAGGGATGCAGCCGGGCGAGCGAGAAGCCGGAGGTAATGCGTGTGAATGCGACCGGGGAACGCAGGAACGCTTTCCGGAGGCTCCTGCCGTCTTCCGCGTAATAGCCGTCGCCGCCATCCGGTCCATGCCAAAGGAAGGCACGATAAGAGACGCCTTTGTTGACGAACTCCGCGCCCAGAATGCGGCCGGCGTCGACAGGTTCGCCCTCGATGTAGCGCATTTCATAGACGACGGCGAAGCGATCGCCGGTGCGAAGGTCGTGAAGGAAGTCGATGTCCCCCGAGAAGATATCTGCAAGCTGCATCGTCACCGCGTCCGGCAAGCCGACGTCGTCTGCGCCGGCAAAGAGTGACGACCGGATAGTTGCGGATCGCAGCTCCAGTCGAACTGCAACCCGGGGCCTGCGCTTTTCGGCAGCGAATCCTTCGCCCACCCGGTCCACTGCGAGCTGCTCGCCGGTCGGGAGCAGGTATCGCAGCGCCATGATGCGTCCATCGGTATCGGTCTGGACGCGCACCGGCTTGCCCGGACGAAGCTGATAGAGCGCTCGCGCGCCCACATCGGTATGAAAGTAACGCATGGCTGTGGAGTCGCCTGCGCCCAGCCGCGCGAGCACGGCTCCCAGCGTGTCACCACGCCTGATCCGCTCCTCGCGCCAGTAGCCATCGTCGGTCGACGCCTGCCCGAACGCCGGCAGCGCAAGCTCGCGGAGAACGCGCTGCGTTTCAACAGTCTCCTGCGTCGTGCCGGGCACCAGCGCGAATGCGGCGACGACACCCGCCACCGTCAGCGCTGCGACCGCCGCGAAACGTCCGAGCGACCAGCGTCTGACTGACGCCAGCACGCTTTGCGGTAACATTGCGAGCTTCTGTAGCAACCTTTGATCCACTCGACCTTCCATGCCTGCGACCGCGCTCGCGCGGTCCGCCGGATTGTAGCAGAAGCACCAACCACGCCATGAAATTCGACATCGAGCAGCAGCTCGCCGTGTTCAAGCGAGGCGCCGACGAGTTGATCGTCGAAGCCGAGCTCGCCGACAAGCTCGGCCGCGGCCACCCACTGCGAATCAAGGAGGGCTTCGACCCGACGCGTCCGGACCTGCACCTGGGTCACACCGTGCAGTTCAACAAGCTAAGACAGCTGCAGGACCTCGGCCACCACATCATCTTTCTGATCGGAGATTTCACCGGCATGATCGGCGATCCGACCGGGCGCAATGTCACGCGTCCGCCGCTCAGCCGCGAAGAGCTCGATGCGAATGCCAGGACTTATACCGATCAGGTGTTCCTAATTCTCGACCGCGAGAAGACGGAGGTGGCGTTCAACTCGAAGTGGCTGCAGGCGCTCGGCGCCGACGGGATGATCCGCCTCGCGGGGAAATACACGGTCGCACGCATGCTGGAGCGCGAGGATTTCGCCACACGCTACCGGGAGGGTCAGCCGATCGCCGTGCACGAGTTCCTTTATCCGTTGGCGCAAGGCTACGATTCGGTCGCCCTAAAGGCCGACGTCGAGCTGGGAGGAACCGATCAGAAATTCAACCTGCTCGTCGGGCGCGAGCTGCAGCGCCACTACGGCCAGGAGCCGCAGTGCATCCTTACTCTGCCGCTGCTCGAGGGCCTCGACGGCGTCAACAAGATGTCGAAATCCCTCGACAACTACGTAGGCATCACGGAGCCGGCAGGCGAGATGTTCGGCAAGCTGATGTCGATCTCCGACGATCTCATGTGGCGCTATTACGAGCTGCTCTCGTTTCGCCCGCTGGCGGAGATTGCTGCGCTCAAGCGCGAATGCGCTGATGGACGCAACCCGCGCGAGGCGAAGGTGTTGCTCGCGCAGGAGATTGTCGCGCGGTTTCACTCGAAGGCGGCGGCGGAGCATGCGCTCGCCGAGTTCGATGCGCGCTTCAAGCAGGGCGCAATGCCGGAGAACATGCCCGAGTACACGATGACGGTGCCAGGCGCGTTTCCGAACGGCTTTCCAATCGCTCAACTCGCCAAGGCCGCAGACGTGGTCACTTCGACTTCGGAGGCGTTGCGCCTCATCCAGCAGCGCGGTCTGCGCGTCGACGGCGACGTAGTCACCGACAAGTCGCTGACGATTCCTGCAGGCCGCACGGTTGTCATCCAGGCCGGCAAGCGGAAGTTCGCGCGCGTCACGTTGCGCTAGCGCCGACGGCCCCTAGGCGCGGAGACCCGGATTTCCGGCCACGCCTTCGAGCGCTGGCGACTCGACGGTCACCGCGGAGATCGTCTTCTTCGAGCGCAGATAGCGCGCCAGAACATCCCAGACGGGCTCGCCGCCCGCAGCGCGCGCCTCGTCGGTAACGGGCGCCCAGCCGGCGACTTTGTACTTCTTGTCCGCCTCGAGCGGGCTACCTCTCAGGGTGAGGTGCGAGATGCGCGCACCCATGCGAGCGTTCGGAGCGCAGGCGTAGCTCAGTCCACCGACTCGCACCATATCACCGCCCTGCTGGTAGTAGGGGTCTGGGTTGAATAGATTATCGGCCACATCCTCGAGGATCGCCTTGATCGCCTCGCCACTCAATTCGCTCACGGTGACGTAAGGATAGGTGATCGCCGTCTGGTTCAAGATCTGCTCCATGTCGATCGCCTCCCCCGGCACGAGCGTCGGGCCGAAGCGAAACCCGGGCGAGAAGGCGATCTCGGCGTTCTTCTCCGCCATGAGGCCGTCGAGGATGAGCTGATCGAAGCTGCCGTTGAAGTTGCCTCGGCGATAGAGCAACGTTTCCGTTACCGCCAGCCTGTCCTCGAGTCGGCCGCGATACGGTTCGCGGAGTCGCTCGATGAGTGCCGCCATGTCGCGGTCCTCCAGGAGCAAGTTCGAGAACACCGGCAGCAGCCGATAGCGATAACCGCTGACGGCGCTGCCCTTGATCTCGAGATCCAGCACGCCGAGGAATTTTCCGTTGCAGCCGGCGTTTGTCACGAGGGTGCGGCCGCCGCGATTGCCAACGATCGAGGGGGCCGGCATGCCGTCGTGCGTGTGGCCCCCGAGGATCGCATCGATGCCGCTCACGCGCGAGGCTAGCTTGAGATCGAGGTCCATGCCGTTGTGGGACAACAGGACGACCACGCGAGCGCCCTTGGTGCGCACGTCGTCGACGAGCCGCTGCAGCCCTTCCTCGTGGATGCCGAAGGTCCAATCGGGAACGAGATAGCGCGGGTGGGCGATCGGCGTGTAAGGGAACGCCTGGCCGATCACCGCAACCGGCACGCCGTTCTGCTCGCGCATCACGTACCCCGGGAACACGGGGTCGCCGAAGTCTGCCGTGCGGACGTTCTGCGCCACGAATTCCGTGTGTCCCTTCAGCGCACCGACAAGCTCCTGCACGCGGTCAGCTCCGTAGGTAAACTCCCAGTGCGCCGTCATGATGTCCACGCCGAGCTGCTTGGTCGCCTCGACCATATCGCCGCCGCGCGTCCAGAGCGCCGTTGCCGATCCCTGCCAGGTGTCGCCGCCGTCGAGCAGCAGCGCGCCCGGACGATCCGCCTTGAGCTGCTTGACCAGTGTGGCGAGGTGAGCGAAGCCTCCAAGCTTGCCGTAGGTGCGCGCCGCGTCGGCAAAGTCAAGATAGGTAAAGGCGTACGCCTGTCGCGTTCGCGTCTTCATCGCGAAGTGCCTGAGCAGCGCCTCGCCGACCAGATGCGGCGGCTTGCCCGCCGCGGCACCCACGCCGAGGTTGACGCTCGGCTCGCGGTAGTAGCCGGGAAGCAGCTGCGCGTGGCAATCCGTGAAGTGCAGCAGATGTACGTTGCCGAAACGCCGCACGTCGTAGAAGCCTTCGGCGCTCGTCTGCGCTCGCGCAGGCTCGTCAGCGAGCGGCAACCCGGCCGCCGACGCCGCGGCGAGGGTCCTGAGGAAGTCGCGCCGCTTCACCCTGGAGTTGCCTCGCGCGCCGAGGCGGCGATCACTGGTTGACCGGAGACGCGGGGTCGAGCAGGAGCGCCGTGAGATCCTTGATCTGCTGCTCGCTGAGAATGCCCTTGTAACCGAAGCGCGGCATGTTGCTGCAGGCAGCGAAAGCTTCGGAGTTGTAGATCTTGCCGAAGGTGTAGCGCTGGACGTCCGCGCTCTGACCGCGCGCTTTGCCGTACTGATAGAGGCTGGGGCCGATGGTGCCGAAAGCCAGCTCGGACTTCGTCAGCTCGTGGCACGCATAGCAGTTGCCGCCGACAGGCCCGCGGGGATCGTCGGAGAACTGCTTTCCTCGCCCTTCCTGAGCGAGTTTCTCGCCGTTGCGCCAGTCGCCGACAAGCTTGCCATCGGCGGGATAGCGGATGGTCGCAAGATTAGCCTTCTCGATCTCCGCGGCGGCTTCCCTGGAGACGGGCTTCCCGGCCGCAGCGCTGCAAATGCGCTGCGCGTCGTCCTGCTCGAGGCGGTCGAGGCCCGCCTGCCCCGCCGGCTTGAACGATTGCTTGAGAATCGCCGTCGCCTTGCTTGCGATTTCCTGGTCGCTCGCCGTGGTCGCGCAGCCGGCGAGCGCTATCGCCGCGATGGTTAGCACCCGCAGCCGACGCTTTCCTCCGAGCGTTCGCTCAACGCTTGATCGCAGGCGCATCGAAGACCGCACCGTTGGAGTTGCGGGCCAGGAACATCGTCAACGCGATCGCAGCATCGGAGCCGAACACCAGCTCAGGGAAGCGCTGCTGGCGGAAGCAGTCGTAGAGGCGCCACTCGAAACTCCGAAGCTCGCCCTGTGACACGCGGTAGGCGGGCCAGGTCGTGTACGCGCGTTGCGCCCCCTCTTTGGTCACCAGGTTCGGCAACTCCTGCAGGCGGATGCGCTTGCCGTCCTCGCCATGGCAGGTCGCGCACGCGAAATCGTGAGTCCCGCCCCGGAAGAAGAACAGCTTCTCGCCCACCCCGTACGCCTCCGCTTCCTTCGGGTGGGTGAGCGGCACATTCATCTTTACGCCGCGGGACTCCGAGGTGATGTAGGCAACCAGCGCCTCGATGTCCGATTTCTTGTCGTTGCCGCTGCCGAAGGGGTTTCGCTTCGCGTCCGCCTCGCTGTAACCCTGAAGCTGGACCATGCACCAGACAAGCCGCGTCTCGAGATCCATGACGCGATCGGTATCCGCAAAATAGCGCGGTAGCTCGGCGTAGACGCCCTTCACCACGCCCGGCCCCTTGCCGAGATCGCAACGCTCGAGCGTGGCCTGTTTCGGCCCGCGCCTTTCCCGCCAGAGGCCCTCGCCGCGCGCCTCCCACAACTCCGCCGGATTGCCATCCTGAAGCGCAGCGCGATACTTCGCGATCTCTTCGCTCACCGAGCCTTGTGCCGCAGCGAGCGGCGCGGCAGCGACGGCCAAGGCAGCGAACAGCGCGCGCAGGCCAGCACGGGCCCGGGCGGCGAGGCGCCGCCCTTCAGGCGATGATCGCCTCATCGGTGCGCCGGTCGCCACGGTTGTCGACCCAGTGAATGACGATCTTGTCGCCCTTGGTGCCGCCCTTGAACTTGAAGGACAGAAACGGGTTCTTGGACACTGCGGGACCCCACTGCGCCGACAGGACCGTCTTCCCGTTCCAGGTCACGCTAACGTTCTGAATGAACCACGCCGGGATCGTCTGGCCATTCGCATCCTTGCGCTGGCCGGTTTCCATCTCGTGGCTCATGAGCACCTTCACCTCGGTGCTGTCGCCCGCGAGGCTCGCGCGAATCTTCATCGGTTCGCTCATTTCAGCCCCCGCATCCGCCGAGCGTCACCTTGATCTCCTTGGACGCGATGTAATAGCGGCCATCCGCCTTCACCAGGGCGTAGACGTTCGAGGTCTGCGCCATCTTCACGCGCGTGAAAACCGCGGCTTCGGTGCCGGGGGCGATATCGAAAACGGCAGCGAGTGTGTTCGGGTTCTTTTCGATCAAGATGGCGATGGCTTCGGTCTTGGCCAGCGCGCTTGCGACCCCGATGGGCACTACGGCGCCGTTCTCGGCGATTTCCGGGGTCTGCACGAAGGCGATGTCCTTGCTCTGGGCCGGCTCGCCCGCAGCGAGTCCCTTCAGCGCTTCGCCAAGGCTGCGCGCGTCGAACGCGGATTTATTCCAGCCTTCGGCGCGAGCATCCTCGGGCTTGATCAAGCCCGCAGCCGCAGCCAGCGCGACGAGCGTCGCCTGACCTGCGGATCTCAATATCGCTCTGCGTCCGCCATCCATGTGCAAATCTCCGACGCGCGTATTCTAGCAGGCGGCCACGCCTGCTACGCGGCGACGAGCTCGCGCACGAAGTTGGGCAGCGCGAAAGCGGCGCGGTGCATGTCGCCGTTGTAATACTGGAGATCGCGGATCCGCCGTTGCGCGATGCGACGATCTACTTCGAGCGGGGTGAGATACGACGGGTTGAGCGTCGCCGACGCGCAAGCCATCATCCACAGCCCGCCGTAGAGGGGAATCGGCACGAGGTACGGAACGACCGTTGCAAAAGCAGCGCGCAAGTTCGCCATCCCGACACGAATTCGGTCCGGGTGTGCCACGGGCGAGGCGATGTGCAGCGTCATCGCGCCCGTCGGATTGAGCCGCGCCGCGCAGGCGCGATAGAAATCCGCGGTGTACAGCGGCTCCGACGGACCACCCGGATCGGTGAGATCGAGAACGATGAGATCGTAGGTTCCGCTCGCGTTGCGCACGAAGGCAAGGCCGTCCTCCACCTTGACCTCCAGCCGTGGATCGGTCAGCGCGCCGCGGTGCACGACATCCAGGTACTTGCGGGATATATCGATCACCGCCAGATCGATCTCGACCAGAGTCACTGACTTCATCGTCGGGTACTTGAGCAGTTCCTCGGCCGAACCGCCGTCACCCCCGCCGACAATCAGCGCCCTCTCCGGTGCGGGGTGCGCAATCGCCGAGGTGTGGACAAGATTCTCGTGGTAGAAGAACTCATCCTTCTCGGAGGTCATGAAGTGACCGTCGAGCCGGAACAGCTTCCCGAAGGGAACCGTGTCGTGGACCTCGACTGCCTGGAACGGCGACTGGAAGCGCTCGAACTGACGTGCCGAGCGGACGAAAAATCCGGTCTCTTCGGTCAGGTACTCGGTAAGCAGGCCTGGCTGGATGTCTCCCGCACCCTTGCCTTCAGGCATCGCGCCCCCCGCGATGAATCGCCTGGAACTTCGTGCGCTCCGGTCGCAGCGCTTCTTGTAGCGTGCGAAACAGCCGTTCGGCCTTCTCCGTGTTGTCGGTCGTGTAGTTGCAAACGTACACGTCGATGGTAACGAAGCCGTGCTCGGGCCAGGTGTGAATCGCGAGATGGGATTCTGCGAGCAGCACGGTGCCGGTTACGCCCTGCGGCTCGAACTGGAAGAAACGATCACCTACGATCGTCATGCCGGACGCCTGGCTCAGTTTCAGACAGAGCGTGCGCAGATCTTCCGAGCGGATCATCTCCGGCGCATTGGCCGGGCAGCCATACCATTCTCCGAGCAGATGAATGCCATCCACTTTTCTTCTCCCCCAGAGTCACGGCGAAATATTGCAGGCCGGTTAAATCGAATATTATTGCCCAAATTCGGTGCCTGGGCGATAATTTTAACGCTTTGCGGCAGCGCCACGCAGCCCCGCGGATCTAGGCGGCCGAGCGCCGCCTCCCGCGCTTCGATCCCTCCGCTTCCAGGACGATGACCGCACCGTTGACCGCGCCCGATCGCGCGCCCGCTCCGCTGCCGGGAGCCGCCGCTGACACCGTACTGCTCGCCAACGCGCTGCGCGCTTTGGCAATGGACGCCGTGCAAGCGGCGAACTCCGGGCATCCGGGAATGCCGATGGGGATGGCGGAGATCGCGGTGGCCCTATGGAGGCGACACCTGCGCCACAACCCGGCCAATCCGCGCTGGCCTGACCGCGACCGTTTCGTGCTCTCGAATGGCCACGGGTCGATGCTGCAGTACGCGCTGCTGCATCTGACCGGCTACGCGTTGCCGCTCGAGGAGCTGAAGCGCTTCCGCCAGCTCAACTCCAAGACTCCCGGGCACCCCGAAGTCGGCGTCACGCCGGGCGTCGAGACAACGACCGGTCCGCTCGGCCAGGGACTCGCCAACGCCGTCGGAATGGCGCTGGCCGAGCGCCTGCTCGCCGCCGAGTTCAACCGCTCCGAGCACGCGATCGTCGACCATCGCTGTTACGCCTTCGTCGGCGACGGCTGCCTGATGGAGGGCATTTCCCACGAGGCCTGCTCGCTCGCCGGCACGCTGGCGCTCGCCAAACTGACGGTGTTCTACGACGACAACGGCATCTCCATCGACGGCGAGACCAAGGGCTGGTTCACCGACGATACGCCGCGGCGCTTCGCCGCCTATGGTTGGCACGTCATTCCGAACGTCGACGGTCACGACGTCGAGGCGGTGGACGCGGCGATCCGCGCAGCCCACGCCGTGACCGAGCGGCCCACCCTGATCGTATGCAAGACGGTGATCGGCAAGGGCTCGCCCAACCGGGCTGGCACCGAGCTCGCTCACGGGCAGGCGCTCGGAGAAGGCGAAGTCGCGCTAACGCGCGAGGCGCTCGGCTGGCGTTATCCGCCGTTCGAGATTCCCAGGCAAGCCTACGAAGGCTGGGATGCGCGCGAGCGCGGGAGCCTGCTCGAGGGCGACTGGACGGCGCGCTTTGCTGCGTACCGTGCGGCTCACCCCGAGCTCGCGGCGGAGTTCGAGCGCAGGACGGTGGGCGCCTTGCCCGCGGGATTCGCCGAGCGCGCCGCTGCGTTGGTGCAAGCACAGGCCGTGAAGGCGGAATCGGTAGCGACGCGCAAAGCCTCGCAGCAGGCGCTGGAAGTCCTCGCGCCGGCGCTGCCGGAGTTGATAGGCGGGGCGGCCGATCTCACGGGATCGGTGCTCACCACTTGGTCGGGGAGCAAGACGGTGACCGCAACCGAGCCCGGCAACTACGTTTACTTCGGCGTGCGCGAGTTTGCCATGAGCGCAATCGCCAACGGTCTTTCGCTGCACGGTGGATTCATTCCTTATGTGGGGACCTTTCTCACGTTCTCCGACTACGCGCGAAACGCGGTGCGCCTCGCGGCGCTGATGCGGCTGCGCGCCATCTTCGTCTATACGCACGACTCCATCGGCTTGGGGGAAGACGGTCCGACGCATCAGCCGATCGAGCACGCCGCTTCGCTGCGGCTAATCCCCAACCTCGAGCTCTGGCGCCCTTGTGACACCGTAGAGACGGCGGTCGCCTGGGCACGCGCGATCGAGCGCGCCGACGGGCCGACCTGCCTTCTGTTCACTCGGCAGAACGTGCCGTTCCAGAAACGCGACGAGGCGCAGACAGCGGACATACGGCGCGGGGCATATGTTCTCGCCGACTGGCACGACGCGCCGGCAGAGCGCGTTGTGCTCATTGCCACCGGCTCCGAAGTCGCCCTAGCGATGGCCGCGCGCGTGGAGCTTGCCAAGCAGGGTTTTGCCGCGCGCGTCGTCTCGATGCCGTGCACCAGCGTATTCGATCGGCAGGACGAGGACTACCAAGAAGCGGTGCTGCCGGCCGGCGCGCGGCGCGTGGCCATCGAGGCCGGCGTCAGCGACTACTGGCGCAAGTACGTCGGCCTGGAAGGCGCTGTGGTCGGCATTGATCGCTTCGGAGAATCGGCCCCCGCGGCAACCCTGTTCAAACACTTCGGCTTTACCGTCGACCATGTCGTCGCCACGGTGAAGCGCGCTCACAGAGGAGCATGCGCATGACGCTCAAAGTCGCGATCAACGGCTACGGTCGCATCGGCCGCAACGTTCTGCGTGCCCATTACGAGAGCGGCAAGAAACATGACCTTGCGATCGTCGCGCTCAACGACCTCGGCAGCCCGGAAACCAACGCGCATCTGACCCGGTACGACACGGTGCACGGCAAGTTCCCGGGCACCGTCGAAGTCGATGGGGACTCGATGGTAGTCAACGGCGATCGCATCAAGGTGCTGGCGGTGCGTAACCCCGCGGAGCTGCCGTGGAGCGCACTCGGCGTAGACGTCGTCCTCGAGTGCACGGGCTTGTTCACCACCAAGGAAAAGGCGTCTGCCCACCTGCGGGGTGGCGCAAAGAAGGTGATCATTTCCGCGCCCGGCGGCAAGGATGTCGACGCCACGATCGTCTACGGCGTCAACCACGGGACGCTCAAGGCCTCGCACACGGTGATCTCCAACGCTTCCTGCACGACCAACTGCCTCGCCCCGCTGGTCAAGCCGCTGCACGAGAAGATCGGTGTGGTCAACGGCCTGATGACAACCGTCCACGCCTACACGAACGATCAAGTGCTCACCGACGTCTACCACGAAGATCTGCGGCGTGCGCGCTCGGCCACGATGAGCATGATTCCGACGAAGACCGGTGCGGCAGCGGCGGTCGGGCTCGTTCTGCCGGAGCTCAACGGCAAGCTCGATGGTTACGCGATCCGCGTGCCGACGATCAACGTTTCGATCGTCGATCTCTCCTTCATTGCCGCGCGGGACACGACGGTCGACGAGGTGAACGCGGTCATGAAGGCCGCCTCGGAATCCGGACCACTCGCCGGTGTCCTCGGCTACAACAAGGCGCCGCTCGTCTCGGTCGACTTCAACCACGACGCACGATCCTCGGTCTTCGATGCGACTCTGACCAAGGTGTCCGGCCGCCTCGTGAAGGTAGCGTCGTGGTACGACAACGAATGGGGATTCTCAAACCGAATGCTTGATGCGACTACCGCCTTCATGGCCGCTCGATAGCGATGGCGGTCGACCATCCACTGTGGCGAGGTTGAGGTGACCAATCCTTTCACCGCCCACCCGAGGTCGGTCGGCCAGACATACCTGCAGCATTGCGGCTTCGCGTTGGCCTTCGGGGCTCGCATGACAATCGGCGGACTCGCTGCGATCGTACACGCGATGCTCCCGTTCGCATTCATTACGACGGCGAGCCGCGCGCTCGAGGATCTCAACGTCCGGCTCGAACGCTCGCGGCGCGCAGCGCCGAAGGCTTGAGCGCGGCGGGCCGATGACTCGGTTCAAGCGCATGGCTGATTGCGATCTCGCCGGGCGGCGCGTGTTGATTCGGGCCGACCTCAATGTCCCGCAGGACGCCCGCGGCGCGATCACCGACGACACGCGCATTCGCGCGTCCGTGCCGGGGATTCGCGACGCGTTGGAGCGCGGCGCTGCGGTCATGGTCACTTCGCACCTGGGGCGACCGACCGAGGGCGAATTCAGCGCCGCCGACTCGCTCGCGCCGGTCGCGAAGCGGCTGGGCGAGCTGCTCGCGCGCGACGTGCCGCTGGTGCGCGACTGGGTCGATGGAGGCGCATGGCACGCCGGCCTTCGTCCCGGCGATCTCGTGCTGCTTGAGAATTGCCGATTCAACAAGGGCGAGAAGAAGGACGACGACGCGCTGGCCCGGAAAATGGCTCGCCTGTGCGATGTCTATGTCAACGACGCCTTCGCGACGGCACACCGCGCGGAAGCAACCACGCACGGCATCGCAAAATACGCGACGATCGCGTGCGCCGGCCCGCTCCTGGCGGCCGAACTCGACGCGCTCGGGCGCGCGCTCTCGCACCCGGCTCGCCCGCTGGTGGCAGTCGTCGGCGGCGCCAAGGTCTCGACGAAGCTCAGCGTGCTCAAGACGCTCGTCGCGAAGGTCGACGTGCTTATCGTCGGCGGCGGCATCGCCAACACGTTCCTGCTCGCGGCCGGCGGCGCGATCGGAAGGTCGCTTGCAGAGCCCGATCTGGTGAGTGAGGCGAAGTCGATCCTGGATTCGTTTCCGGGAAAGGTTCCCATGCCGGTCGATGTGGTCGTCGCGCACGCCGTCGCGGCGGATGCGAAACCGTCGCTCAAGGCAATCGACAACGTCGGCGCGGAGGATATGATCCTCGACATCGGCAAGCAGAGCATCCTCGCGATGCGGGCGCTGCTCGAGACGGCGGGCACGATCGTCTGGAACGGGCCTGTCGGCGTCTTCGAGATCGATGCATTTGCCGAAGGAACGCGAGCGCTCGCCGAAGCGATCGCGGGCTCGCGAGCCTTCTCGCTGGCTGGCGGCGGCGAGACGGTTGCCGCGATCAACAAGTTCGGCGTTGCGGCGCGCATCGGCTACATCTCGACCGCGGGCGGCGCGTTCCTCGAATTCCTCGAAGGCAGGACTCTGCCGGCGGTCGCCGCCCTCGAGCGGCGCGCCTGAGACCAAGGCGGGAGAAAACCATGCAGCGCGCCACCAAGATCGTCGCCACCCTCGGCCCCGCGAGCAGCAGCCAGGATGTGCTCACGCGGATGCTGGCGGCGGGCGTCGACGTCGTGCGACTCAATTTCTCACATGGCGTAGCGGCTGATCACACGCAGCGCGCCCGCCTCGTGCGCGAGGCCGCCACTTCCCTCGGTCGCGAGGTGGCCATCATGGCCGATCTCCAGGGCCCGAAGATCCGCATCGGCAAGCTCGCCGACGGCAAGGTCACCCTGAAGCCCGGTCAGGTCTACATCCTGGACGCCGACTGCGAGCTCGGTGACAACGAGCGCGTGGGCCTCGACTACAGCGAGCTGCCGCGCGACGTGGCACCCGGGGCCGTGCTACTGCTCGACGACGGCTTGATCCGCCTTCGCGTCGAGTCCGTGCACCGCAACGAGATCTTCACCCGCGTCGAGGTCGGCGGCGTGCTGTCCAACAACAAGGGGATCAATCGCCAGGGCGGCGGACTTACCGCGCCCGCGCTCACGGCGAAGGACATGGACGACATGAAGACGGCGGTTGCGATCGCCGCCGACTACATCGCCGTTTCCTTCCCGAAGAACAAGGAAGACATGTACATGGCGCGTCAGCTGCTGCGCGCCGCGGGCGGGCAGGCCCTGCTCATCGCCAAGATCGAGCGCGCGGAGGCGATTCCGGTTCTGGAGGAGATCATCGATGCCTCGGACGGCATCATGGTGGCCCGCGGCGATCTGGCAATCGAGGTAGGCAATGCGGCCGTCCCGGCGCTGCAAAAGCGCATGATCCGTGTCGCCCGCGAGCGCAACCGCCTCACCATCACCGCGACGCAGATGATGGAGTCGATGATCCACAATCCCGTGCCGACGCGAGCGGAAGTCTCGGACGTCGCCAACGCCGTGCTCGACGGCACCGATGCGGTGATGCTCTCGGCCGAGACGGCCGCTGGCCGCTATCCGGTGGAGACGGTCGAGGCGATGAGTCAGATCTGCGGCGAGTCCGAGAAATCGGACACCGTCGAGCTCGATCGCGATTTCCTGAATCGAACCTTCACCCGCGTCGATCAGTCGGTAGCCATGGCAGCGCTCTTCACCGCGCACCACCTGCGCGTCAAGGCGATCGCCGCACTCACCCAGTCGGGGTCGACTGCGCTCTGGATGTCGCGGCATAACTGCGGCTGCCCGATCTACGCGCTCACGCCGGAAGTCGCGGCGCAGCGAAAGATGGCCCTCTACCGGAACGTGCGTCCATTGTTCCTCGAACAGTCCGACGACCGGGAAGGCGTGCTGAGAGCAGGCGAGGATTTGTTGCTCGGACGGGGCCTCGTTCAGAGCGGCGACCTCATCGTGATGACGATGGGCGAGCCAATGGGCAAGTCCGGCGGCACCAACGCTCTCAAGATCGTCCGCGTCGGCGAGCACCGCTAGCGCCCCGAGCAGCGAGAGGGGACCCGCGAGCCTCGCGAGCGGGGGTCGAGCGTCCGCGAGTGGGCGCTGGCGGCCGACGCTCGACGACTCATCAAAAGTTACGACACAAGGAGGCCGCGCCCCGAGCAGCGAGAGGGGACCCGCGAGCCTCGCGAGCGGGGGTCGAGCGTCCGCGAGTGGGCGCTGGCGGCCGACGCTCGACGACTCATCAAAAGTTACGACACAAGGAGGCCGCGCCCCGAGCAGCGAGAGGGGACCCGCGAGCCTCGCGAGCGGGGGTCGAGCGTCCGCGAGTGGGCGCTGGCGGCCGACACTCGACGACTCGTCAAGAGTTACGGCACAAGGAGGCCGTGCCTCGAGGCGCCTCCCTGCGTCACCGGGTCGCGAACATCGCGACCACCGCGGCAGCCATGCTGCCGGTCGCGAGCCAGCCCAGAGCTTTAAGCCTGCGCGTCACGATGAACTCACCCATGACCTTGGCATCGTCGGCAAGCAGCATCAGTATGACCATGATAGGCACGGCAACGACGCCGTTGATCACGGCGCTCCAGAACAGGGCGCGGATCGGCTCGATAGGAGAGAAGTCGAGCGCGATCCCGCCCAGCGTGGCGAGCGCGATGATCGCGTAGAACTCGCGCGCCTCGAAAGCAGCCTCAGATCGAGGCCCCGCTTCCACTCGAAGATTTCCGCGACTGCGTACGCCGCCGAGCCGGCGAGCACGGGCACCGCGATCATCCCGGTGCCGATGATCCCCAACGCGAAGAGAAGAAAAGCGAACTCGCCAGCGAGCGGTCGCAGAGCCCTGGCTGCCTGTGCCGAGGTCTCGATGTCGGTGACTCCCGCCACGCTCAGCGTGGCCGCCGTCCCGAGGATGATGCAGAAGGCGACGAGGTTCGAGAATGCCATCCCGAGGTAGGTGTCAATCTTGATTCGCCGCAAGTGCTCGGCCGCGCCCTCCGGCGCGTGCGCCAGAGCTCCTGCGTCGGGATCGGCATTGAGTTCCTCGACCTCCTGCGAAGCCTGCCAGAAGAACAGATACGGGCTGATGGTCGTGCCCAGCACCGCAACGACCACGGTCAGATACTGCGTCGTCAGGGAGAAGTGCGGCCTGATCGAGTGCGCCGCCACCTCGCTCCACGGAATGTCGATGGTGAGCAGGAGCAGCACGTAGGAGAGCAACGCGAGCGTGAGCCACTTGAGGTAGCGCACGTAACGCCGGTAGCTCATGAAGACCTGCAGCAGCAGGCAAGCGATGCCGATCACGACCGCGTGACCGTGCGTCGGACCCCCGACAACAAGCTGTAGCGCGTCACCCATTGCCGCAATATCGGCCGCGATATTGATCGTGTTGGCCACAACGAGTAGTACGACGATGCCGTACACCACAGGCCGCGGAAAGTGTCTCCCGATGTTCGATGCAAGCCCGTGTCCAGTTACGCGGCCGATACGCGCGCTCACCATCTGGATGCCCACCATCAGCGGATAGGTGAAAACGACGGTCCAGAGCGTAAGAAAGCCGAATTGCGCGCCCGCCTGGGAATACGTGGCGATCCCCGACGGATCGTCGTCGGCAGCACCAGTGATCAATCCGGGACCGAGCTGACGGACCCAGTCACGTACCCTCTCCTTCATCGCTGCTCCCCGCGGGTGGCCGCGCGAGTATAGCGCGCTCGGTCGCGCCACGATGTGATGGCGCATACCGCCCCGTATCGGTTGAATTCCCTCCCGGGACGACCCCTTGGCACAGGCCTTGCAGTCCAAGTGTCGGCTGACGTGCGGCCTCTCTGGGAGCGGTGGATGACGGACGGCGGGCGCTACGCGAAAACGGAAAAAGGAGCGGACGAGATCGTGCTGCGCCGGAACAACTTGCCGGGCAAGCTGCGCATCATGCTCATCCTCATCGATCCGACGAAGACCGCCGAGCAACTGCGCATACATGCGGCACGCATCGGCGCACCGCCTGATTTCCTCGAGATCATGCTAAGCCACGGCTACATTGCGCCCGTCGGCCCGAAGAGCGCCGGGGCCTTCGTAGCAGCGACACCGTAGCCCGAAGCGTCAGTCCGGGGCGAGCGTGCAGCGCGGCGCGGTCGCAGCCGCGCAGCTCAGCTTCACGGCGCGCATAGCGGCAGGGCGAGCGCCTGCAGCACCTCGCCGCTGGCGGTATCCTCGACCAGCGCGACGATCGCCAGCGGACCGCGCTCCTGCGGCAGCGACCAGCGAATGCTCCGCTGCAACTCGCCTGCCGGCCCCAGCGGAATGCCGGCCTCCCAGGCGCGAACCACGTTGTCGTGGGCGAGCCGCTTTCCGGCATTCTCGCCGGCTTTGACTTCGCTCACGAGCCCGCTCTGCGTTAGCGCGATGGCGATCGCTGCATGCGCGCGATCGCGCGCGTCTGGCACCCGCACCTGCAAGTCGACCGTCACGGTCCCTGGCGCAGCGTTTTCAAGGCTCAGCTCGATGGAGGCGCGGGCAGGCCGGGTGTTGATCGATGCGATTGGCGCCGCGGGCGCGCCGTTGCGCCACGCGTCGAAGTCACGGCCCTGGAGCAGTACCTGCGGAGTGTAAACGAGGTCGCTGCGCCGCCTCTTCGCCTGTTCGTACTGGCGCTTAGTGAACGCGGCGCTGGCAAAGCGATCGTTCCAGCCCAGTCTGTCCCAGTAATCGACGTGGAATGCGAGCGCCACCGCGCCGTCACCGCCGGTGTCGAGCTTGAGCCCACTCAGCCAGCGGTCCGCGGGCGGGCAACTGTCGCAGCCCTCGGAGGTGTAGAGCTCGATGAGCGCGACCGCATGGGTCGCGCTCGTTGCACGACACTGCCCCGCGAGCGCGGTCGGCGACATGAGTGCCACTGCCAGGAGGAGGGTCTTGCCCCAGAGCGAGGTCATTCGTCCAATCGTGCGGTGACTACAGCGTTGGTCGCACCCAGGCGCTGCGTCCTTACGAAAAGCTTTCGGCCGCAGCGTGCCAATCCCGTGTGCTAGCATGCGCTCGTCGCCCGGAGCCCGCACGGCATTCGTGCCCGAGCCAATCAGGAGGAAACCCATGGGGCTGTTCAGCATCATTGGCATCATCATCGTCGGCTTCATCATCGGTGTGCTGGCGCGCTTCTTCTATCCGGGGGCGGTGCCGCTTGGGTTCTGGCTTACGGTGGCCCTTGGCATTGGTGGGTCGCTCGTCGGGGGCATACTCGGCAGTTTGCTTTGGAAGACGCCGGACGGAAAGTTTCATCCCGCCGGCTGGTTCCTTTCGCTCATCGGAGCCCTCCTCCTGCTCTGGGTCTACATCAACTTCATGAAGTAGCGGCGCGAGCCCGCAGCGAGGAGCCCCACGCGCAGCGTGGGGATCGCGCGAGGCGAGTCGCCGCTGCGGCCGACGCGCGAGAGTTCGTCTCACGAAACGATCCAAGGAGGCCGCGGCGCGAGTCCGCAGCGTGGGGCTCGCGAATACGACGCCCGAATTTCGACGACGCGCAGTTCCGGCTGTGCCTATACTGCCGGCATGTCCAGGCTCCCCTCCCCAGATGTCATGTATCGGGCGCTGGTTCGCCACGACGCTGCATTCGAAGGCATCTTCTACGTGGGCGTCGCGACAACCGGCATATTCTGTCGCCCCACGTGCCGCGTGCGCACGCCGAAACGCGAGAACGTGGCTTTCTTTGCGTCGGTCAGCGATGCGCTGCACGCGGGCTTTCGGCCGTGCCGCCGGTGCCGACCGCTGCACCACGGACGCGAACCGCCTCCGCTCGTCGCACGGCTCCTCTCCACGGTCGAGCAGCAGCCCGGGGGCCGGCTCCGCGATGCGGACCTGGTCCGCCAGGGCATCGAGCCGTCGACCGCGCGGCGCGCATTCAAGCGGTATTGCGGCATGACCTTTCACGCTTACCATCGCGCGCGGCGAATGGGCCTGGCCCTCGCCGACCTGCGCAAAGGGAAATCGATGATCGACCTGCAACTCGACCAGGGCTTCGAATCGGGCAGCGGCTTTCGTACGGCCTTCAATCGCCTGCTGGGCACCGCTCCAAGCCGCGCTCATGGCATCGATTGCCTGTACGCGCGCTGGCTCGAGACGCCGCTTGGACCGATGCTCGCGCTGGCGGACGACCGCGGGCTGGCGCTGCTCGAGTTCGTCGACCGCCGCGGGCTCGAGCGCGAGCTCGAGTCCGTCCAGCGGCGCCTCAAGCGGCGCATTCTGCCGGGGGAACACGACCATCTGCGGCAGATCGAGCGAGAGCTGCAGGCGTATTTTTCCGGACAGTCGCTGCGCTTGGCGACGCCCATTGCGCCGTCGGGGTCGGAGTTTCAGCGCGCGGTGTGGAACGCTCTGCTCGCGATCCCACCGGGCGAAACACGATCCTACGCCGAGATTGCGAAGGCAATCGGGCAACCGGCGGCGGTGCGTGCCGTCGGGCGTGCCAACGGTGACAACCGGCTCTGCCTCATCGTTCCCTGTCACCGCGTGATCGGTGCTGACGGGAGCCTCACCGGGTACGGCGGCGGCTTGTGGCGCAAGCAGTGGCTGCTCGACCACGAGCGGTCCCACGCTGCTGCCGGTCGGGGCCAGCTCGCACTCGGCATCCCGGACAGCAGAGCAAGGGCAGCAGAGCTCGCGGTCGGTTGACGTGTCCGCGAGCGATCTCGCTCGCCTGCTCACGCTGGCGGCGCTGTGGGGCGGCTCGTTTGCCTTCATGCGCGTCGCGGTGCCAGCGCTAGGGCCGTTGTGGCTTGCCTTCCTGCGCGTGGTGATCGCCTTTGCCGCGCTCTTTGCGGTAGCGTTCGCGCGGCGGAGCGTCCCGCCGTTGCGCGAGCACTGGCGGGATTACCTCGTCATCGGCACCATCAACTCGGCGCTGCCCTTCGCACTGTTCTGCTTTGCGGAGCAGTACATCGGCGCATCCAGCGCGGCCATTCTCAACGCGACGAGCCCCTTCTTCGGGGTAGTGGTGGCTGCGTTATGGCTGCGTACGGCGCTGAGCTGGCGTCAGGTCGCCGGAATGGCGCTCGGTCTCGCCGGCGTCACTCTGCTCGTAGGCTGGCAGCCCGAGCCCCTGTCAGCGACCGCGCTGGCCGCAACGCTTGCCTGCCTCGGCGCAGCGCTCTGCTACGGCGTGTCGAGCGTCTACGCGAAGGCGCGCATGGCCTCTGTTCCGAGCGCCGGACTCGCCTTGTACAGTCAACTCGCCGCCGCCATAGCTCTCGCACCCACGCTGGCCTTCGTGCCGACGCCGTCGCCGCCGAGCCCGCTCGTTGTGGCGAACGTCCTGGCGCTCGCTCTCGCATCGACCGCCTTCGCGTATCTGCTCTACTTCCGGCTGATCGCAACCATCGGTCCGACCCGAGCCTTGACCGTTACCTTCCTTATCCCGCTCTTCGGGGTGATCTGGGGAGCGCTCTTCCTGGGCGAGCCGCTCGGCGCGAACTCCTTGCTCGCCTGCGCGCTCATTCTGGGCGGAACATGGTTCGCGAACCGGCAGCCCGCGCCGCAGAGGTTCGCCGACCGCGCCTGATGTTCAGACCAGCTCGGCGGCCGGGCCGAGCACCTGAGCCCGCAGTTCGCGATAGCGCGGCAGAGTGGGCGGGTAGACGCAGATGTACTTCACCTGCGCCGCCTGCAGGCAGCGTTGCTTGATAATCTCGAGTTTCTGGTCGCGAGGGTTTTGGACCTGCTCAGGTTCCTTCGCATCGACGATCGCCACGATCGTCATGTCGCGGTCGCAGACGACGAAACCGACGTGCTGATTGGCAATCTTGCGGAACGCGCGCAGGCGCTCCATGCCCTGCGGCCCGATCTTGACCTGAAGTACGTCTGCGAGCCTTATGCGGGCGAAAATCTCGTGACGCGGAAACGCTGCCTTGAGCAGGAGGTAGACGACGTTCTCCGCCTTGGACAGAAACCGGGGCCGCAGCAGATAAAGGCCGGGCACCTCCGCACTCGACAGCAGGCGCGTCGTCTCGCCTTCGGTCCACTGAGCGGTGGTGCTCTGTGCGTCTGTTCCGGGACGCGCGCGCGCGCTGCGACTGCGCCGCATCAGTCCGACCAGCACGAATACGACGAGCGTGCCGATCGCCAGCGCAAATAGCATCCCCGAGGTCATTCGAGCGGATTTCCTCGCTTCTTCTGTCAGCTAGTCTAGCAGAAGCAGCCTGGGGCCGCTCCGGCGCGCCATGGAGCGATCGGGGTCGGGCCGCGCTTCGCCGCTGCGCTTTGCTGTTCGCGCCGAGCTCTTCTCCCCAGCGGCCAATCGCCGAGGCGCGTTGGCAAAAGAAAAGCCCCGCTTGCGCGGGGCTCCTCGTCGGCCGGTACTGCACCCAGGCGACGTTACATGTCCATGTCGCCCATGCCCCCCATCCCACCCATGCCGCCACCAGGGGCCGGCTTCTCGTCCTTCGGCGATTCAGCGACCATGGCTTCGGTCGTCAGCATCAGGCTCGCGATCGACGACGCGTTCTGCAGTGCAAAGCGCGCTACCTTGGTCGGATCGACGACACCCATCTCGACCAGATCACCGTACTGACTCGTCTGCGCGTTGAACCCGAAGTTACCCTTCCCTTCGACGACCTTGTTCACGACTACCGAAGGCTCGTCGCCCGTGTTCGCCACGATCTGGCGCATCGGCTCTTCGAGGGCGCGCAGTACGATCTTGATGCCTGCATCCTGATCGGCGTTGTCACCCTTCAGGTTCTTGAGGTTCGCCCGAGCACGCAGATACGCGACGCCACCGCCCGCAACGATGCCTTCTTCGACGGCGGCGCGGGTTGCGTGCAGTGCATCTTCCACGCGCGCCTTCTTCTCCTTCATCTCGACTTCGGTCGCGGCGCCGACCTTGATCACCGCCACGCCGCCGGCGAGCTTGGCAACGCGCTCCTGGAGCTTTTCCTTGTCGTAATCGGACGTCGCTTCATCGATCTGCACGCGGATGTTCTTGACGCGTGCCTCGATGGCAGACTTCTCGCCAGCTCCGTCGATGATTGTCGTGTCTTCCTTCGCGATTTCGATTTTTTTCGCGCGGCCGAGATCCTTCAGCGTCGCGTTCTCGAGCTTAAGGCCGAGCTCCTCCGCAATCACTGTACCGCCGGTGAGGATCGCGATGTCTTCCAGCATCGCCTTGCGGCGATCGCCGAAGCCGGGGGCCTTCACCGCGGTCGTCTTCAGAATCCCGCGAATGTTGTTAACGACCAGCGTTGCCAGAGCCTCGCCGTCGACGTCTTCGGCGATGATCAGCAGCGGCTTCCCCGACTTCGCGACCTGCTCCAGCAGAGGAAGGAGATCGCGAATGTTTGAGATCTTCTTATCGTGCAGAAGGATGTATGCATCCTCGAGCACAGCAACCTGCTTGTCGGGATTGTTGATGAAGTACGGCGAGATGTACCCGCGGTCGAACTGCATGCCCTCGACCAGCTCGAGCTCGTTCTCCAGTCCTTTGCCGTCCTCGACCGTGATCACGCCTTCCTTGCCCACCTTGTCCATGGCGTCGGCGATCGTCTTGCCGATCGACTCGTCCGCATTGGCCGAGATGGCTCCGACCTGCGAGATCTCCTTGCTGGTCGTGCACGGCTTGCTGATCTTCTTGAGCTCGGCGACGACCGCAAGTACCGCCTTGTCGATGCCGCGCTTGAGGTCCATGGGGTTCATGCCCGCCGCGACATACTTCATGCCTTCGCTGACAATCGACTGGGCCAGCACGGTCGCCGTCGTAGTCCCGTCGCCTGCGACGTCGGAGGTCTTCGATGCAACCTCCTTGACCATCTGCGCGCCCATGTTTTCGAACTTGTCCTTGAGCTCGATTTCCTTCGCGACCGAGACACCGTCCTTGGTAATCGTGGGTGAACCGAAGCTGCGCTCGAGCACCACGTTGCGTCCCTTCGGACCCAGCGTCACCTTGACGGCGTTGGAGAGGATATTCACCCCGGTCAACATCCTGTTGCGAACGCCTTCGCCGAAGCGTACGTCTTTCGCTGCCATATTCTTTGCTCCTCAGATGCTGTGATTTGATGATCGAGCGGCGTCAGCCGATGATCCCGATGATGTCGTCTTCGCGCATGTGCAGGTAATCCTGGCCGTCCATCTTGAATTCCTGGCCGGAGTACTTGCCGAAGAGAATCTTGTCGCCAACCTTCACCCCCATCGCGATGACTTTGCCGTTGTCGTCGGTCTTGCCGGGCCCCACGAAAACGACCTCGCCCTGCGAGGGCTTCTCGGCCGCGGTGTCGGGAATGACGATCCCACCAGCCGACTTCCGTTCTTCCTCGAGACGCTTGACGATCACGCGATCGTGTAGAGGACGAATCTTCATGTTAGTGCTCACTCCTATGAGTAAACTACCGTTAAATCAATATGATAAAGTCTGATTTGGCAAAGTAACCGGCGAGCGACAGGATGTCCAATTGCTCTGTTAGCACTCGCTGCCAACGAGTGCTAATAATATGCTGCACTTGTCGGTAAATCAAGCCCATGCGCGAATTCGTGTCGCGTCCCGAGCTTGCGCAATGTGCTAACGTTCAGCGCCCGGGGCAAGGTCGGTGCCTTGAGGGGCTCGGCGTGGACAGTGGCAGGAGGTGAGCGATGGCGAATGAACCTGTAGCAGCGCCGGTGCCGCCGCCCGGCGGAGCCAGTCTGGAGCCGCGCACTGTTGCGCCCGGGCGAGGCGTGTCATGGTGGGAAGAAGGCTGGCGCCTGTTCGTGCCGAATGTCGGCGCTTGGCTGCTGATCACCGTGATCGTCTTCTGCCTTCAGCTCGCGGCCAGCGCAGTCAGCGGCGTCTTGCACCTTTTGCCGGTCCTCGGCCAGGTGCTTTCGACCTTTCTGTTTTCTGCCCTCACGGTGTTGCTTGCCGCGGGCCTCATGATCGGCTGTCGATCGATCGACCGCGGCAATCCGCTCACGATCGGCCACACCTTCGCCGCGTTCAGTCAGCGCACGCAACCCTTGCTGATCGTGGCGCTGATCTACACGGGGTTGCTCCTCGTTGTACTGGTCGTCGTCGCGCTCATCATGGTCGCACTCTTCGGGGTGGCGATCCTCGGCGTGCTGATGAGCGCCGCGGATCCGTCGCACATCGGAGCGGCCTTCGGGACCATCGTTTCCGCGATTCTCGTTGCGGTGCTCCTGTTCCTGCTCCTGTGGCTGCCGCTCGTGATGATGGTCTGGTTCGCTCCGGCGCTTGTGATGCTAGGCGGTGTGGAACCCTGGCCGGCGATGATGTTGTCCTTCCGGGGCTGCATGAAGAACTTCACGCCCCTTCTGGTCTATGGTGCGATCGGCCTGGGCCTTGCCATCGTGGCGAGCATTCCACTTCTGCTCGGATGGCTCGTGCTCTACCCGGTTACCGTTGCGACGGTCTACGCCAGCTATTGCGACATTTTCGAGGATAAGGAAACGATGTAACGAGCCCCCGCTGGGCGCTGGAGCTCGACCGGCGGAATCGCCCCGCACGGCGAGGGATCTCAGTTCAGCGGCGGGCGACCGGCGATGGCACCGCGAACGCGCGCCGCCAGGGCTGGCGGCGTATTCTTGCGGAGGAACCAGCGAAGGTGTGTGGTGTCGCCCGCGGATTCGAAATCGTGCGAGCTCAGGAGGTGCTGCACCGTGGCACCGTAGCGCGATCCGCGCGGGATGCGCACCACCCAGGTCTTCTTCCCTGGCGGCGTGGCAAAGAGCGCGTCGAGAAGCGCGCGGCCATGGCCGCCGCCGCGCCGGCCCAATTCGAGACCCGCGAGCCAGAGCTCGTAGCCGCCATCGAGCGCGCGAAAGAGACCGAAGCCCACCGGAGGCATGCCGCTGTGCTCGTCCTCAGGCCAGAACACGTATCCGGGGACGGCCACCGATTCGATGCGGCCGGTTCTCGGGTCCTCCTCGACGAAATAGCCGCTGACCAGCGCTCGCTTCAACCGCGCGAAGAACTCCACCGCATTGGGCGAATCGGCCGCGAGCGCGCGATCCAGGCTGCCTTCCGCAGCGGCTTCGCGGATGAGGCTCCGCAGCATCGCGAGATGTCCGACGTGAGCGGGAGCTAGCATCGATAGAGGCTTCGGGCCATAGGCATGAAGTAAATTACGTCACACACCGGAAGGCGCTGCAGGCAACTTACGAACGGCGGCAAGGGGGTTATGAACGGTAGCGGTGTGGAAGCGCGATCCCCGCTTCGCGGATCAGTGCGCCGCCACCTCCTTGTCCCGTCACAGCAACTGTCGCGCCTCGAGTCGGTGGCCTCTCGCACTGATCTCGCGCGATCCCCGCTTCGCGGGGCCCCTCGCCGCGGATCAGTGCGCCTGCTCCCAGTTCGGCCCGACGCCGATGTCGACTACCAGCGGCACGCTGAGGCTCGCCACACCTGTCATCAGCCCGGGCAGTCTCGCCTTGATCCCTGTCAGCTCGCTGTCAGGAACCTCGAACACGAGTTCGTCGTGTACCTGCAGGATGAGGCGCGTGCCGCCTCGCTCCCGATCGAGCCAATCCTGCACGGCGATCATCGCCAGCTTGATGAGGTCCGCCGCCGTTCCCTGCATTGGCGCATTGATCGCCGCGCGCTCCGCCGCCTGCCGCCGCGGCCCGCCCCCGGCGTTGATATCGGGCAGCCAGAGGCGACGGCCGAAGACCGTCTCGACGTACCCCTGTGCCCGCGCGAGCTCGCGCGTGCGGCGCATGTATTCGGCCACTCCGGGATAGCGCGCGAAGTAGCGGTCTATGAACTGCTGCGCCGCTGCGCGCTCGACGTTGAGCTGCGAGGCGAGCCCGAAGGCGCTCATACCGTAGATCAGCCCGAAGTTCACCGCCTTTATGTAGCGGCGCTGCTCCGCTGTGACCTCGTCCGGTGCGACGCCGAAGATCTCTGCCGCCGTAGCGCGGTGGATATCCGCACCCTCCGTGAAGGCGCGCAGCAGCGACGCGTCGCCCGAGAGGTGAGCCATGATGCGCAGCTCGATCTGCGAGTAGTCCGCGGACAGCAGCAAGTGCCCTGGTGGCGCAATAAACGCTTCGCGGATGCGCCGGCCCTCCGCCGTTCGCACGGGAATGTTCTGCAGGTTGGGATCGGTGCTGGCCAGTCGTCCGGTCACTGCCGTTGCCTGTCCAAAGTTCGTATGCACGCGACCGGTGGCTGGATTCACCATCTGCGGCAGCTTGTCCGTGTAGGTCGACTTGAGCTTGGAGAGCGCGCGATGCTCGAGCAGCAGCTTCGGCAGCGGATAGTCGGCGGCCAGCTCCTGCAGCACATCCTCGTCGGTCGAGGGCTGGCCAGTGGCCGTCTTCTTCACGACCGGAAGCTTCATGCGCTCGAAGAGAATCTCGCCGAGCTGCTTCGGCGAGGCAGCGTTGAAGGGTCCACCGGCAAGCTGATATGCCTGCTGCTCGAGAGAGATGAGCCGCTCGCCGAGCTCACGGCTCTGTGCGGCGAGCCGCGCCGGATCCAACAGCACGCCGTTGCGCTCCATGCGGAAGAGCACCACGCGCGTGGGCAGCTCGATCGTCTCGTAGACATAGGCCAGCTTCGTATCCGCAGCGATCTTTGGGTAAAGGGTACCGTGCAGCTGCAGGGTGACGTCCGCGTCCTCCGCGGAGTACTCGGTCGCGCGATCGATCGGGACCTGGTCGAAGCCGATCTGCGCCGCGCCCTTTCCGGTGACATCGGCATAGGCGATCGTCCTCAACCCCAGATGTCGCCAGGCGAGATCGTCCATGTCGTGGGAGCGATGTGATTCGAGGACATAGGACTCGAGCAGCGTGTCGTGCGCGACGCCGGCGAGCGCGATTCCATGGTT
>Ga0335084_10000582_pt1 | contig 31376 bp, 31 predicted proteins | sample Lox_Sample_44_FD_206721 | JGI IMG/M metagenome (GOLD analysis project Ga0335084, IMG submission 206721) | Soil microbial communities from Loxahatchee National Wildlife Refuge, Florida, United States - Lox_Sample_4.4 | ecosystem: Environmental > Terrestrial > Soil > Wetlands | place: USA... | reverse complement strand
AGAGTGTTTCCTGCCCGAGCGGCCAACGGCTGGCATAAACGCCGTAGGGCAGCATGGGTGTGAGCGGCTCCCAGTCCGAACTGATGAGAAACGGTGCGAGGGCTCGCTCCATCGTCGCTACACGGCGTGTAGCTTCGGCATCGCGTGGCGTGACCTCGTTCCAAATGCCCCAGATGTTCTCCCAGCTTTCCCACCCCACGCCGTTGAAAAAGGCGAATTGCAGGTTGTCCGTCTTGTCCCTAGTCCACCTGTCGGAGATGTTGACCATATGGCGCGTTTCCAGCCACTTATATTTGTCCACCATGGGCACGCGGGGATAGGAATATTGGCCCCAGGTCATGACGTTCCACGCGAGCGCTTCGTCGCTGGGCCCGTCTTCCGGCTCGAAAGCCAGTGTGTGACCAACCTTGTCGGAGGCAACGGAAAATGCTAGAGGAACTCCATCTTGCGTGTCGCCGTTGATACCATCGGCGCCAACTTCAGCCATCAGACTGGCGATCGCATCCGGCCACGGCAGGCCTGGATCTCTTGTGCCTTGATCCCACATCATCATGGGGAAAAGAACTCGTACGCCGCGCCGGTGGAAGTCACTAATCATCTCGCGGACACCAGCCACCCCGCCGGGCATTGAGCGGATCATATCGTGCTGGTTGCGATTGTCGATCCCCATGTTTGGATACGTCGGCCAGGTAAGTACGGCGTCGATGCCGCCATAGCGCTTTTCAAGATCGTCGAGATAGCGATCCACCGTGTAGCGGTGTGCAACAGGATCGTAGAAGTAACGATCCTCGACCATCATCTGCGGCTGAAAGAAACTGGACTGCGTCCACTTGAGGGCAGGCATGTCATAGCGTGTGCCGTCATAACCAATACGGATGCGGCGCTCGCTTCGCCAATGCCTGATATCAGCGAGCCAGGTTTCGTGCTCAGTTTGAGTGCAGGCGGTCCCCCCACCCTCCCACGCGCCTTTCATGACCAGACATTCCGGCGTTGGAATTTGCTGGCGCTCAGGGTGGTAGCGGGAATCTTGCGCGAGCACGATAGAAGAGAGACCGAACAGAACCGCGACAAACACGGCGGGCTTAAGGAAGTACATGAGTCCGCTCCTTCAAGAAGGATTCGCGGGAGAAATATAAAACGTGTCAAAATCTGAGTCTATTCCTATATCGTGGCGTGGTGCGACGTACACCGCTCCGGCAGGTCAAGTCGTCCCAACGATGAGTGCGGTGAGCGGGCAGCGAATAAGTTCTTCCAGCCAAGCTCGCGCTTCTCCTTAGTCATTCAGTTCACTCCATCGATTTCCATGCCGTCCAGACCCGTCTACGGCAGATGTATTGGTAAAAACGATGCGGGCTGGAAACGTCCAGGTTTCGCGTGGGAGCTTTAGTCCAGCGCCTTGTGAAAGCGGACTACCGCTGTCGTGAGCAATCCGAAGCCGAGAGCAAGCATCGCCAGCATTTCCGGCCAGAGTATGTCCATACCGACGCCCTTAAGGTATGTGCCCCGCAGCACAACCAAGAAGTAACGCAACGGACTGGCGTAAGTCAGGTATTGCAGCCATTGCGGCATGGTGCTGATGGGAAAGCCAAAGCCTGAAAATGTCACCGCCGGCATGATGAAGAAGAATGAAGTAACCAGAGCCTGCTGCTGGGTAACAGAAATCGTGGAGATCAGCAATCCGACTCCCAGCATGCAGAGCAGGAACAGGATTGCTCCCGTGAACAAAACCCAAAGCTGTCCTCGAAATGGGACCTCGAACCAAAGAGTGCCGACGACGGCAATCAATGAAACGTCGAGCAGTCCAATGAGAAAGAATGGCAGGGTCTTCCCGAGAATGAACTCGGCCGGGCGGATGGGGGTAACCATGATCTGCTCCAAGGTTCCAATTTCCCGCTCACGCACCACCGCGAACGCCGTCAGATTGACAACCAGGACCAGCGTCAGACTCCCCACGATTCCCGGCACAAAGAACCACCGGCTCCGTAAATCCGAGTTGTACCACGGTCGTTGTTCGAGTTCAACGGACGGAATGCGCTCAGTCAGCTGTGGGGAAATGCGGTTGATCCGGTCGCGCTGGTAGTCCTTGGCGAATCCTGCGGCAATCTGATTGATGTAGCCCGAGGCGATCAGCGCTGTGTTCGAGTTTGTAGCATCGACGATCACCTGCAAGGGTGCGGCCTGGCCCTTCCGGAGGTCTTCCGCGAACCCTGGGTTTATTTGCAATGCGAGGGTGGTCCGCCCACGATCGATGAGATCCTCGACTTGTCGAGAGTTCGTTAGCTGATGCTGCACATCGAAGTACGGACTCGAAGTGAACCGCGACACCAGTTCACGACTCTCTTGGCTGTGATCAAGATCAAGGACCACCGTCGCCACATGATGAACCTCATAGGTTGCCGCATATCCGAAGATGAGCATCTGTACGATCGGCGGCGCAAAGAGGAGCACGCGCGTTCGTTTGTCGCGGAATACCTGAATGAATTCTTTGACCAGCATCTGCTTCAGTCGAGTTAGCATCGTTTCCCCCTACGTCAGCCTCTTATGGAAGGAACGCGTCGCAACCAGAGCCAACAACAAAGTGAAAATACCCAGCGGAATGAGATCTGCATAGAGCAAGGCAACTGGCGATCCCTTGAGAAATATCTTCTTTAACACCGAAACGTAGTATCGGGCCGGAAGAATGTGCGTAATCCACTGCAGGACGGTTGGCATCTGCTCAATGGCAAACAGAAATCCTGACAGTAAGAATGCCGGCAGGAAGGTAGCCAATAGTGCGATCTGACTTGCGGCCAACTGACTCTTGGCAATCACTGAAATGAAGAATCCCATCGAGAGCACCACGATCATGAACATGACGGAACTGATCAAAAGGGTCGCGAATGACCCGCGAAACGGGACATGAAACCAGTAGAGAGCAATCAGCGCACAGACCAGCACATCGATCATTCCGATTACGAAATAGGGCACCAGCTTGCCGAACATGATTTCAAACGGAGTCACTGGTGTTGAAATCAATTGCTCCATCGTGCCGCGTTCCCACTCGCGCGCAATAGTCAGTGATGTTAAGAATGCCCCGATAACAGACATCACCAGCGCAAGCACACCGGGAACAATGAACGCGCTGCTTTCAAGATCTTCGTTGTACCAGGTACGGGTTTCGACGCGGATCGTGGTGGGCTTTGTCGTCTGCCCATGACTATGCAGCCAGTCCAGTTGGACGTCTGATGAGTACCCTTGCACCACAGCTTGGGAGTAGCCGATCACGATGTTCGCCGTGTTGTCGTCGGTTCCATCCACCAGGGCCTGGATCTGTGCAGGACGTGCATCGTGCGCGCGTTGTGAGAAATCCCAGGGAATGACGATGCCTATTTTCGCGTGGCCATCGTCGATCGCACGAGCGAGGTCACGATAGTTGTTGACCACGCCAACAATCTCAAAATATTCGCTGGCTTGAAAGCGTTTGAGCAGATCCTGGCTCCGCTGGCTTCCGTCCTGGTCGTACACGTAGATCGGCAGGTGCTTAAGATCTAGGTTGACGCCATACCCAAACAGCAGCACGAGAATGACGGGCATGATCAGCACGATGATCAGACTGCGGGTGTCGCGCAGGACCTGCACGATCTCCTTCTTGGCAACCGCAAGGAGCCGCGTAAAACTCACGATGCTTTCTCCTCCTTTCCGTTGCGCCGCTCGGTGGTGAGCGAGACAAAGACGTCCTCAAGGCTCGGAGGAATTTTCTCGATGTGCCTTACTGTGACGGCACGTTGGGCAAGATACTGCTTCACCTGCGGGATGGCGGCGTCAGCTTGCGGGACCACTAAATGGAGTGCATTGCCAAAAACCGCAGCGTCCATAACCATGGGAGCCGACTGCAGAGCTTCCACCGCCGGTCCCAGTGGGTCACATTCGACGAGAAGTAGTTCGCCTTTCATATGCTTCTGCTTCAACTCTGATGGCGTCCCCAGTGCGACTATTTTTCCGCGATAGATTAAGGCCAGCCGATTGCAATACTCTGCTTCTTCCATGTAATGCGTCGTTACGAACACAGTCACCCCATCCCCCGCCATCTTGTGGATCAGGTCCCAAAACTGGCGACGGGAAATCGGATCTACACCCGATGTCGGCTCATCGAGAAAGATAATTGGCGGCCTGTGTAATGCCGCACAGCCCAGCGCTAGCCGTTGCTTCCAGCCGCCAGGGAGTGTGCCCACGATGAGATTCTCCTGGCCTTTCAGATTGGCCATTTCGAGGGCCCAATTGATGCGCTCGTTCAACTTGTCTGAAGGAACGCTATAAAGGCCTGCAAACAACCGGAGGTTCTCGATTACCTTGAGATCGTTGTAGAGTGAGAACTTCTGCGACATGTAGCCGATATTCTGTCGCACCAACTCTGGCTGGCGGTCCACATCGTAACCCGCAACAATGGCACTTCCAGATGATGGGATCAGCAGCCCACAAAGCATGCGTATGGTGGTGGATTTCCCAGCACCGTTAGGCCCGAGAAAACCAAAGATCTCACCTTTGTGAGTTTCGAGGCTGATGTGATCGACTGCGACGAAATCATCAAACCGCTTTACAAGGTCATTAATCACAACGGAGTTGGGATTCTCAGGCATGGTGCGAACCTCCTGCCCCGCTGGTCACTTCATTTGCAAGTAGGTCTTCTTTCGTTTCCCGAGTTTGCTTGCCACAAGTCAGAGGCCTTCCTCCCCGCGCGCAGCACTCTCTCCTCTGGCCGTGACGGCATCGACAAACAGATCTTCAATGGTCGGCGTCACTTGGCGGACGGTTACGAAGGGGATTCCTGCGTTCTTCAATCGCGCTTCGAACTCAGGAATTCGACGTGGCGCGTCATCGACAACTACGTGGAGTCCGTCACCGGTGAGCATCAGGCTGGAGAGCCCTTCCGCCCCTTCGAGTTGCTCTCGGACCCGGCGCGATTCTGACGAGATGATCGAGACAACCCCTTTGCCAAGTTTTGCCTTGAGGTTGGCGGGCGTGTCGCAGAACAGGAGTTTGCCCTGGTGCAATAGGGCGACGCGATGGCAGCGCTCGGCTTCGTCCAGGTAAGCCGTGGACGTGAGAATGCCAACTCCTTCAGCGATCAATTCATATAGGATGCGCCAGAAATCGCGCCGTGAGACCGGATCGACTCCGGTCGTCGGCTCGTCCAGCAGGATCACTTTCGGGCGATGAATCAATGCGCACACCAACCCCAGTTTCTGCTTCATGCCGCCCGAGAGTTTCCCCGCCAGTCGCGTGCGGAATTCGCTCATTCCGGCAGCGCGTAGCAACTGCGCAGCGCGCTCTTCTCGCTCGCGCTTATCTACCCCGAACAAATCTGCATAAAACCTGATGTTCTCGTCTACCGTCAGGTCTTCGTACAAACCAAATCTCTGCGGCATATAGCTGAGGTGGTGCTTGGCGCCTTCGGGGTCCCGAACCACATCAGCACCAGCGACGATTGCACTTCCTGCGTCAGGTGGCATGACGCCGGCAAGCATACGCAAAGTCGTAGTTTTGCCCGCACCATCTGGCCCTACCAGTCCAAATATCTCTGCGCCGCGAACATTGAAACTGAGGTGATTGACTGCGGTGATTCCCGGAAAGCTCTTCGTGAGTCCTTCAGCGACAATTGCGGATTGTGGACGGGCAAGCATCAGTGTTGCAGTCCGCTGCTTGAGTTCTGCGCTGCTGGTGCGTTTGCCGCCAGTGTGATGTGAGCGTCGGCCGGCATACCAGTCTTCAGTTCGTGATTGTGATTATCGATGTCGATCTTGATGCGATAGACGAGAATCACCCGTTCCTTGTAGGTCTGGACACTCTTGGGCGTGAACTCTGCCTCCGACGCGATAAATGAAATACGCCCGTGGTATTGTTTGCCGGGAAACGTATCCGTCGTAACGACCGCATCCTGGCCCCAACGGACACGGCCGAGATCAGTCTCGGCGACATAGGCTCTCAGCCAGATGTGATCGAGATCGGCCAGCGTGACCACCGGCGTTCCGGGCACGACTACCTCTCCCAGTTCTGCCTGCCGAACCGTAATCACTCCCGGGCTAGGCGCACGCAAGACTGTGTAGTCGAGGTTCACCCGCGACATACCCAAATTCGCGTGGGCTTCCCTCAGATTGGCCTCCGCGATCGCAATCTCTTCCTTGCGGCTGCCTTCGACTGCTTGGTTGTATTTTTGCTGAGCTGCCTGAAACGCTGCCTGCGAACGCTTCAAGGCGGTGTCGGCCAGATCATGATCCTGTGCAGAGACCGCGTCTTCACTGAAAAGGCGCTCTGCACGCTCGTAGTCGAGCTTCTTCTGTTGTAGATCCGCCTGCGCATCGAGCACGTTCTGCTGCAAGGCCTTGATTTCTTGCTCACGCGTACCTGCCAGTGTCAGTGCAAGATTGGATTGGCGCACATGGACGCTGGCCTCGTCGATGCGCACTCTCTGCCTGTAGTCGGCATCTTCAAGACGTGCCAGTACGCTGTCCTTCTCGACTGACTGGCCTTCTTCTATCGGCAACTCGACGATGCGCCCTTGCACCTTGAAGCTGACGAGGCTTTCATGTGCTTCGATGTTGCCGGACAGAACGATTTCGTTCCGCGGTTTGGAACCTTTCGTGAACCGCGGATAGAAATACACTCCGGCCGCCACCAATGCGGCTACAAAAATCAGGATCGGTATGCGTCGTTTCATGGCGATGTAACCCCTGTGGTCCAGCCCCTTGCTGGTCCGCTATCGGTAACTACGGATTCCCAAGATATTGATCGATGTTCTTCTCCGTGGCTCCGGCAGCCCGTGCCAGAGCGAACTTCGCGTCCGTGTAGCTGGACACGGCAAGAATGTAGTTTTCCTGCGCTCGCGCCAATTCATCCTGCGCTGTGGTGACTTCGATATTGTTGGTTACTCCGGAACGGAAACGGTCTTGCGTGAGTCTCAGCTCGCGCTCAGCCAGGTCTTGTCCTTGCTGCGCGACGGCAACCTGTTCTGCAGTGGATTCAAGATTCAGCAAGGCTGCCCTGACGTCCTGCTCAATCCCGCGTCGCAAATCGGCAATCTGATCGTCGATTCGCCTCATGCGGCTCGCCAGCTCCCGAGCCTCTCCATTACGGTCACGATCAAAAACCGTGAAATCTAGCTGCCCTTGAACAACGTAGGTGCCCTCGACGCTCCCAACACTGCGGCCCAGTCCTCCATAGTTTCCACTGAGACTGAGCTTGGGCAGGTACCGGGCTTTGCTGGCGGATTGCTGTTCGACTAACTGTTGCCGCTGGGTTGCAAGTGAAAGGTAATCAGAACGCGTCAATAGCGCTGACCCAACGATGAGTTCCACCGCAGGATGGCTCAACGGCTGAAATCGTAGCGGCTCGGCCAACTCCAATGGCGTTGCGGGACTCATTCCCAGGTTACGTGCCAGCACCAGCAAAGTTTGCTTGTGCTGGTTCTGGGCAGAAAGAAGAGCCTGCTGGTCGTTGGCAAGTTGAACCTGTGCGCGGAGGAGATCGACACCGGTTGCCGTCCCTGCGTCGTGCTTGCTCCTGGCAAGTTGGTAGAGAGCCTGAGAGTCTGTAACCCGAGTCTGCGCGGCATCCGCGCGAGCAGCGGCGGATTGCGCATCCAGATAGAGACCCGCAATCGAACGGACAATGAGATCTCGAGCATCCTGATAGTCCAATTTGCTCGCATCGACTGCATCCCGACTGGCTTTATAGTTGCGATAGCCCTGCAGATCGAGGATGTTCTGATCCGCGACAATGCGGAAGTCGTAGTTCGAGAATGGCCCAATCACCGCTGGAAAGCCCGGACCTGAAATGCCAAAAGCGTAAAGATTGCGGTTTTGAAAGTTGGCGTAGCTCTGGAAGTGAAAGCGCGGGAGTAGTGCGGCAGAGAGTCGGCGGGTACGAGTGCCTTCGGCTTCCTCGATGCGAGTGTCGGCTACCAGAACACCGAGATTTGCCTGCAACCCTTTTTCAATCGCGCCTCGCAGGGTCAAACGATACAAGACTGTTTGCTGTCCATCCCCACTCGAGGTGAGTGCTAATAGGCAGATCAGAATGAAGAAACCCGAATGCTCTCTCATAGCTCGCGCTCTCAGTTCTTGGCAATCGCTCTCCAGAAGTGCTGGAAACTGGCCTCCACAACCGTCTGAAGCGCTTGTTCACTTCCTAACGACCAGAGCAACATCGTCCCCAGAAAACTCTGTTGAAGATGAAGCGCCATGTGTTCCGCCTTCAACCTGGGGTCAACTTCCCCGCGCTGCTGGCCCAGCTTGAAAATTCGCCCGGCCATACGACGCCCTTCCGACATGTTTTGCCCCAACACCTCGTTAATGGAACTGGACAAGAAGGCTGTCAGAAGCGCGCGCGCCAGTTCGGGGCTACGTCCTGGCTCCTCGGAAACTTTGGCAAACAGATCGTGCACTATTGAACGAATAGAACGCTCGCCATCTTCGGCTGCCTGCAATGCTTCGCGCACCTTGCCGAGCTGAATTTCGGGCATGACGCTCAAGACATGATCCTTGCTCGCGAAATAGTTGAAAAAGGTCCCCTTCCCCACATCAGCAGCCTCCGTAATGTCTTCGACCGTGACATTCGGAAAGCCGCGCTCAGCAAAAAGCTGTAGAGCACAGCGGAATAACTTCACTCTGGTCTGCGCCGCCTTCCTTTCACGGCGCCCCATGGCTTTCATGTGAGGGAGATCTTCCGAGCCGAGGGCTTTGACCAGCTTGGCGAAATCAATTTGATTACCGGCGTTCATAATAGACTAATAGTCATGTATGACTTATAGTCGTATTATCGGAAATGGCAAACTGCCTGTCAATAGGAGAATTGCGGCAAAATTCATCGTCGGATGAATATCGGTCGGTTGGTAGTCGGGACAATTGGAAGTGTTTGAAAAATAGATGGTCGGGGAGAGAGGATTTGAACCTCCGACCCCCTGGTCCCGAAGCAACCAACGAAGTGCTATCTCGTTGATTCGCTTAGCTTGGCTCTGCGTCAAGGAGCACAGTTTTAGCCCGTTTTCGGCAGGTATTTGACCTAAATTTGACCCTAATTTCCTCCGGCCAGCGGCACGAATTCTCCGAACTCTCATTTGCGTCTGGGCCCCGCCTTGCTCGACGCGTGTTTCTGATAGGGCTGAAGCTGTTCGGATTTCAGAACATGGTAATTGTGTTCAGTTGAGTATGGTCCACCGGTGCTAAAGTGTTCGCGATCCAAATACTAGGAACTCTTTTCCCCCTAGGCACCTCGTGCAGGACGTGTCGGTACGCATGACAAATTCTAGATGGAGAATGTTTCTCGGCATAATCTGCGGGCTGATTTTTGGTGCTCTGATCATCTGTAGCGGGATCTTGCTCGGTAGCACTCCCGTCCAAATCAAAGTAACTAAATACGATAGTTATCGGGCCGAAGCATTGAAGATGAATCGAGAACAATCAGCGGGTTCTTTCCAGATCGGGGTCGGTGTGTTGGGTGCTTTATGGGCGACTCTTATCGTGAGCAAGGAGAACCGACTGAAGCGCAGTGATCGACTAGAAATCGCGACGTTCTTGATGGCCACTGTTGTCCTTATGGCTTTTCTATATTTCAACTGGAGCTACGAGAACCTCGTGGCACAACTTTACTGGGACATGGGACCAATGCTGAGCGCAACGAATGAATTCGCTGATGTCCTCAATTCCAAATATGTACTAGTGCGTCAGGAGATAATGCAATTGTGCTTTTATGGAGGTTTGCTCCTAAGCGCGCTCTCTGTCCTTAGCTGTTGCTTGTTTCGAGAGGACACGTAATGTCTAGATCCATATCGTTTCTCCATTCTGTTTTACTTTTGCTTTTCTTTACGTTATCTCTGCCGCCAAGCAGTTTCGCTCAACACATGCAAACAGCGGATTTGAACGAAATGAGAACTTCACGTCGCTGCTCGGCTTCGGGTGCTCTGGATATTGATTTTTCGGATAGCGCAGAACGAACCAAGTATTTTTCGAAAACCAAGACCTGCGTGTTTGAGCAATTGTCGAATGTCGATCGGCATCAGCTTGATCGCGACGAGAAAATTGTTTCTGACACGTATCCTCAAGTCCAGGATTTCTATTTGAAGCGTGGGTACTCTCGAGAGGATGCCGCCAAGATATCCGTTTTGGCATGGGCTGAGTATCGCACGAAGAATAAAGTGTCTCCCCTGAGCCCCGCTGCGTTCATTCAGTTGAGTACATCTTTTGGCCAGCTGACAATCAACAGCACTCCCGCAGGTGCAAATATTGAGGTCGATACAGATCCCTGGGATGATCTGACAAAAGCGACCAACTGGACAGCGGCTGGAAAGCACGTTGTGAGTTTGAAAAAGGATGGCTGTAAAGATGCAACCGGAGAAGTTCAAGTTTCGCCAGGAAAGGAAGCCCGATTTGAGAGAACGCTGGTCTGCCGTTAATTGACCAGTGGTCGCCTCTGGAATCAAACGAATGGAGCCACGTGGAACGAAGACTTTCGGAGGTTAGCGTTCGTGCATATACGGACCGCATTTGGGACTCTGATGAGCGCAGCTGAGATGGCGGAGCTGATTCCGAGCAATCCAGTTCGGAAGACTCGGTTCCCTCGGCGTGGTCCGACAAAGCAAAGGGCCGAAATTGCTCCTGGGAAAATTCAGGAGCTGCTCGATGCCTTGCCGGAACCATCTAAATCCGTAGCCTGGTTGCTAGTGTTGACGGGGCTGCGGATCGGTGAGCTGCTGGCTCTGCGTTGGAGAAATATCGATCTGGAGAAAAAGGAACTGCGGGTGACACACAGTGTATACGAGGGTCACTTCGACGTACCCAAGACTCCACGCAGTCAACGATCGGTGCCGTTGGGGTCGAAAGCCGTTGAGATTCTGACGGCGCGAAAGCCAAACGTCGCGAATCCAGAAGCTCTCGTTTTCGCAACCCGCGAGGGCAGCGCGTTTGACCGGCACAACCTAACGAACCGCCAGCTCAAAGCTACGTGCAAGAAGCTTGGGCTTGTCGGAGTGAATTGGCACTGGTTGCGCCATGCCAACGCGACGCTACTGGACGCAGTCGGAACTCCTCTGGGTACGGTTCAAGCACTTCTCGGGCACTCCTCTTCGGAGATCACCCGCGAGGTGTATTTGCACTCGATCCCGGCGGATGCTCGGGCGGCGGTCGAAAAGGTCGAGGATCTGCTTAAACGACCCCAATTGACCCCAGTTGCGGTTCCTTGGGGAAATGGAAGTTCGCTAATTCAATGACGGGATTGAAGTAAATGGTCGGGGAGAGAGGATTTGAACCTCCGACCCCCTGGTCCCGAACCAGGTGCTCTACCAGGCTGAGCCACTCCCCGACAACTGGGCGGGCGCTCTGACTGGATAGCGCCCTCGAATCGATTGGAGCTTCATTATAGCATTCGCAACGAGCAGTTCCGTCCGGCAATGATAGTACATCGAGGCCAGCCGAATCGCGGTCCGCACGGCGATTTGTCCCAAAGCTGTTGGAGCATTACGATAGTCCTTCTCACCAATCATGAAGACCGTTGTCACAGCCCGGCGTCTCTACACTCCAGTAGAGGAGGTCCCTGACCCGCTGCTGGTCATCGAGGATGGACATATCAGCCAGATCTCCTCCCACAGTTCAGGTCCGACTCCCGCCAATGCAACGGTTGTAGACTTCGGCGACGCCGCCCTTGTACCGGGTTTCCTGGACATTCACATACACGGCGGCGCCGGCCTTGATGTCATGCGCGCTTCTGCCGAAGAACTGCCGCGTTTGGGCCAGTTCCTCACCTCTCATGGAGTGACCGGGTACTTCGCGACAACAGTGGCTGCCCCTCTCGACGCGACCTGCTCCGCATTGGATCGCATAGCGGATGCCATCGAGAAGAGGTCACCTACTAACGAGAAGATCATAGAAGCGCGCCCGCTCGGGATTCACCTCGAGGGACCATTCCTCAGTCACAAGCGACGCGGAGTCCACCCTCCCGAATACCTCCTCGAACCAACGGTTCCTATCTTCGAGCGACTCTGGCAGGCTTCTCGCGGACATGTGCGCATGATGACCATCGCCCCCGAACTTCACGGGGCTATGGAAGTCATCGCGGAAGCTACTCGTCGAAATGTCTGCGTCAGCATCGGACACTCGGATGCAGAGTTGACCATCGCTCGAGAAGCGGTCCGGGCGGGGGCTCATCATGCCACGCATACGTTCAATGCCATGCGTCCACTGGACCATCGCAATCCCGGGATCATCGGCGAAGTCCTCAGCGATGACGCCGTCACCGCCGACATCATCGTGGACGGCATTCACGTGTCCCCTGAAGTCGTGAAGCTCTTCCTCCAGGCCAAGGGACCGGAGCGCGCAGTACTCATCACCGATGCAATCTCTGCAACCGGTATGCCCGATGGACGCTATCAACTGGGCCCGATTCTGGTCGAAGTGAAGGATGGCAAAGCTACCGCGGGCGATAGCCTTGCCGGCAGCGTTCTAACCATGGACCGTGCGATTCGAAACGTCACCAAATTTTCCCACTGGACGCTCCGCGACGCGGTGCGTGCCGCGACTCTGAATCCAGCGCAAGCTGCCGGACTGTCGATGAAAGGGAAACTGGCAACGGGAGCGGAAGCGAACTTTGTGGCCTTAAGCCCCGCCGGGGAAGTACTCAAGACCATCGTCGAGGGCAGAGGCTTATAACCCGTAAGGGGTCGCGCTTAATTCATCAGACTCCAACAGGATCAATTCGGCTTGCGCCGCTTTGCGTCGACCACCTGGTGCAGCAACATGAGTTCGTCGACGCGCGACAGCTTATCGAAGAAAGAACTCTCCGCCTTCCCAGCGTTTGCTGCTGCGGTTGCCTGGCGCATCTTGTCGCCAAACTCAGGCTCATTCCTCATGACCTGGGAATAGAACCACAGAAAGTGGCGCATCTGATCGAGTGCCACACGAAGTGTCTCGATCGGCTCGGTTTCGGAGAGCGAATTCAATGCTTCCATCAATTCCGGATCGCTCGGAGCCTGCATCGCAGCGCAATTCAATTCCTGCTGGATCTGGCGCAGATCCTCGGTCACGCGTGCAATTCGTAAATGCAGATCGTCCATGTCGTCGAAGGCCATTTCGGTTCGCCAGTCAACCATCTCATCGACAAAAGCGAGCGTGTAGATGTCCCACGGGCATGCGCTTTCGTAATTCTGTGATTACTTTCGTCTGCGCGGAGGTCACATCACCGAACCCCTTGATGGACGCGGGTTTTCACGCTATCGCCGTGCGGATCTCCGGCACCCCAAGAATGCGCCTCCTCTGAATGGGATTTTCCACGGCGAACGTTAGTGCATTCAGCATCTGCTCCAAGGTCACAAACCCAGCCGTTGTGCCCCATCTCGCGTTTGTGGAATCCATTCAGCAACTTTGTAGATTGGCACTAAGAGGTACGGCCAGCGGTGTCCCGGGCCCAGTACGTACCACGGGCGCAGGATGGTTGTATTCAGACCGGCCAACTCGATCGCTGCCTCACACTCCGACCGCACGATGATGTAGGCCTGCATCATCGGCGCGGGATGCGCGACGCTCACGTACCCAAAATGCGGAACGCCTGCCGACCTCGCCGCCGAGACCGCCGCCACCCAGCCGGCAGATCAACCTTCTTGAATTCGGCTGCTTTTGCCGGGCGCAGATGGGCCATTCCCACCAATTCCACGAATGTGTCCGATGGAGAAATCCGGTCGGCATAGTTGCTCGCATCGAGCGCATTGCCGATCACGACTGCACAGCCTTGTGGCACCTTGTTCTCTGAGCCCGGACGCACCAGCGCACGCACTTCGCGCCCACGCTCGAGCAATCTGGGAATCAATCTCGGTCCCATATAGCCGGTTCCACCGGCAACGAAAACCCTCCGCCTTTCCTTCATCATTTGAACCCTTTGCAAAAATGTGACAGGCCTGCTCAACGCCCTTGATTGGCGAGGATTTTAGCTGACGTTCCCTCCGACTGCCACTCATCGATGCATCTGTGATACAAACTCGCGATGACGAAAAGCGCCCCTCAAGGGGCCTCCACCGAAGGTCTTGTACGCGCGATTGGCCGCTGGAGCCTGGCCGCCCTCGTCGTGAATTGCATTATTGGAAGTGGGGTCTTCGGCCTGCCCTCGGTACTCACGAGCCTACTCGGTCGAGCCAGCATTTTGGCGGTCGCGCTTGGAGCGCTTGCGATGGCAGTCATCATGGCTTGTTTTGCCGAGATCGCCTCCCGCTTCGCCCTCACCGGAGGTCCTTACTTATACGCGCAGGAGGCTTTCGGCCGCTTCGTGGGAATTCAGGTGGCCTGGCTGGTGTGGTTCGTGCGACTCGCGTCATGTGCAGCCAATGCAAATCTCTTTGTGACTTATCTGGGAGAATTCTGGCCAGGCGCTACCCGTTTTGTCATGAAATTGGCCATTCTCACGTTGCTAATTGGTATTTTGGCCGCCGTCAACTTCCGCGGCGTGAAGGCTGGCACCCACGTCAGCACTCTCTTCACTGTCGCCAAACTGGGCTCACTCGTGTTGGTCATCCTGGCGGGCCTGCACTACCTCTGGACGAAACATCCGATACTGCCGAGTCTGAACACAACTCCAGGCGGAACCCAGTGGGCCCGCGCTATCGTACTGCTGATCTTTGCCTACGGAGGCTTCGAAGCCACCTTGATTTCCGCTGGTGAGGCGAAGGATCCGCGTCGCGATTTCCCGTTTGCATTATTCGCTGCACTGATCACCTGCGCCGTTATTTACGGGTTGATTCAGTCGGTGGTGGTGGCAGTGCTGCCCGATCCATCGCACAGCGACCGGCCTCTGGCAGACGTCGCACGAATCGCTCTTGGCGGCAGCGGTGCAGCTCTCACTGCCCTCGGTGCCTTGCTCTCGATCTACGGTTACTTGAGCGGAAATGTTCTGACCACCCCGCGGATCACCTTCGCCCTCGCCGAGCGCAAGGACTTCCCTTCTGTTTTCGCGCTGGTACATCCAAGCTTCCGGACGCCGTATTTTTCGATCGTGATTTTCGCTCTGCTGGTCTGGCTGATGGCTCTTTTTGGAAGTTTCGCCGGGAACGCAACCCTCTCTGCGGGATCGCGTCTGTTCTATTACGGGGTGGCGTGCGCGGCAGTTCCGGTTCTGCGAAAGAAGAAGCCCGAGCGACCTTCGTTTGTACTTCCTGGGGGAAACCTGGTCGGAATTCTCGGTGTGCTGATGTGCGCCGCACTATTGACCCAGATCGAATACAAGAAGTCACTCGTCCTGCTGGCCGCCGTTGCCGTAGCCTTCCTCAACTGGCTGCTTGTACGCAAACGCAGCTTTCAGCAGTTCTAAATACCTTTTCAATTCGAGCGAAATTCTCGCTTATGCGTCAGCCTCGCGCTCCATTTCCAACAGAGCTTGCTTGCGCTTTAGACCCCACCGATATCCTCCCATTGTGCCGTCCTCGCGCACCACGCGATGGCATGGGATAGCAACTGCAACTGGGTTCGTAGCGCACGCTCTGGCAACAGCACGACAAGCTTGAGGTTTGCCAATCGCCTTAGCCACTGCGGTATAGGATTTTGTCTTACCAAACCGTATGGATTGCAGATACATCCAAACCTTCCGCTGGAAGGCTGTTGCGCGAATGTCGAGGGGCAAGGATAAATTCAGGTCCTTCCCTCGCAGATGATGCAGCAACGTACTTACCCACGCCCTCAACTCCCCATCGTCTGTGCGCCGCACCGCAAATGGGAACTCGCGCTTCAGTCCCTTGATCAGTTCGCCGTCTGTACGTGCAAATTGAATGGAACAGATTCCGCGGTCTGTTGCCGCAACCAGCATTCGTCCTAGTGGTGAATCGGCGATCGTGTACCGAATGCTCGCCGCGATTGCTCCCCGCCGGTATTTATCCGGGGTCATGCCCAGTTGTGATGCGGTGCGCTCATACAACCGGCTGCTTGATCCATATCCCGCGTCATACATCGCGCGCGTAACCGAGTCGCCGGCCTGCAAGCTGCGCTTCAGCATTTTCAACCGGCAGGAGTCGGCATATTCCCGAGGCGTAACCCCCAGTACAGCCTTGAAGCGCCGCTGCAAATGGAACGGGCTCTGATGGAATTCCTTAGCCAACCGTCTGAGGGTCAAGGGTTCATCCAGGTGACACTCAATGAAACGGCAGATCGCCTTCACGCCATCGGATTCCGCATTCCCGGTAAACGCGCGGGGACGACAGCGCAGACACGCCCGATACCCAGCCTGCTCGGCCGCCTCTGGTGTCCGGAAGAACTGAACATTCTCCCGACGCGGACGCCGCGCAGCACACGATGGCCGGCAATAGATTCCGGTGGTGGAAACCGCAAAGAAGAACTCGCCGTCACGCTTTGAATCGCGTGCGACCACCGCCTCCCAGTAGCCGTCCTCCGATGCGGGCGCTCCCGTCGCTCTCGTCTGTACGACTGGCATTGATTTCAGGACTTCCGTTGCAAGTATGGCATTCGTAGTCATAGCAAGGAAAGCGTACGGCACAGCCTTCGAACCGACTATCCGAATCTTGCCGTCAAACTGAAATTGCTCCCTGACCGCATCTGCGGTTGCATCCTTCGCGGCCCTCCAAGTGGATTTTCTCCACTAGGTTTTCCGCATCCTCCTCGGTTAAAGGCTTCTCTCGAACCCAGAAACGATTTGCGAGAACGCGTCGAAACAATTAAAGTTCCCGCAAGCTAATTTGATCCCGAAAAGGAAACAATGATGAAACAAACCGGTCTAAGAACAGTATTCGCCGTGGCACTCACCCTGATTAGCTGTGCTCTCGCCCAGCAGGTCTCAAAGCACATTCTGAGCAGCGATGAACTGAAAAAGGCGGTCCCCGCAGAATACTTCTTCCGTGGCCAGAAGGCGTCGGTTCAACTCCGCAATGCGGTCGGACTTCAACTTACAGACAGCAAGATGATGGTGGCAGCCCTGGTCGATGCTTCCGGATACTCCACCGCGATCCAGCAGAAGTACCAGGGTATGCTGATCACCGAAGCCAAGCTCAATATCGGTGGCTCCAGCCTGCCCCCGGGTCAGTACGGCTTCGGCTTTGTCGCCGATGGCAAATTCCTGGTGATGGACGTAGCTGACAACGACGTCCTGAGCGCTTCCTATCAGACAGACCAGGCGCTGCGGCGGCCCGTACCTCTCAAACTGGTCGAAGACGGCGACGGGTACAAACTGTACGCCGGAAGAAACTGGATCGCGCTCAAAGTAGAGTAGGGGCAATTGCCAGGGACAATTCAGGCGCTGGTGCCGGGAGCCGAGCGTAGCACTTTCAGTGAGTCAGGGGCTGAAAGGGTCCCAAGACAGCGGTAATCCCCGCCCGCTTCCGTAATTCTGTCAGCAAAGCGCTGGCGGCATTTTGATAGGTCTTGCCCGGGTCCGATGGATCCGCCCAGACCGCGTCATACACGATCTGCGCTGCCTCTTTCATATCGATGTGCAACGAGGCTTCGCAAACATCAAGCCGCTCCTGCAGCCGCTCATAGCATCCGGTGCAGACATCGGCTTTGCCCGGCTCCCCGGGATGATGTTCTGTGAACTTGCATGTCGATTCTGGGGTATTCATGACTTCGGCGTGCGCTTCGAGAAGCCGGGACTTGAACTGACGCAGGAACTCCTCCCGCTCCTGCTCCACCGCTTCACTATCTGGAACGGGCTCAGCCGCAGCCTGCGTCGAGCGAGCGGGAAAATTCGGGGCTGCGGGCGAAACTCGTTCCTTGTGGTGGCACGTGGGGCACTCTTCCAGATCAGCGGGGTAGTACAAATGGCATTTCGAACACGGCAGCCCGTACCCGGCGATCTTTCGGGAGGGCTGCTCCGCAATCTCACCGCCGATCCTGTATACGCCAGAATCACTCGGCAAAGCCACTTTAGCGGCAGCAGCAGCAGCACCGCTGCCCTGCTGCGATCGGGTTCCATGAGTTGGCATCGAACAGTCCATTGAGCACCGTGGTTAAACCGCGGTGGAATTCTCTTTCGCCTAGTGTAAGAGCTATAGCGGTTTTCGCCTACAGCCCAGAGGTACGACGCGCACCCTGACCCATTGGGTAGTTCACTGCAGATTCGTCTCTTTGAGGAGCTTTAAAACCTCTTCGCGGCGCGCACGATATAGCGGGCGCTCAGGATCGAGTTTGGCCGCGAGATCGATCTCGCTCAGCGCCTCGTGATAGCGATCCAGGCTGATCAGGCACGCAGCCAGCGAATAGTGATTGTCAGCCGACGCGTTCGACCGTAATGCTTCGCGGAATTCTTTTTCTGCGCCGGCAAGATCTCCCTGCTCGAACAAGACTGTTCCCAACAGATGATGAGCAAGGTCTGAGTCCGGATTGAGCGAAACCGCGACCCGCAGTTCGTGTAGCGCCTCCTCCGGTCGGTTGTCGAGCATCAGGGCCTGTCCTAGAATCCGGTGCTCGGTCGATCCGGCCGGATTCTGCTGCACGGCCAGTCGCAGCTGCTCGACCGCATCGTCGTACCTGTTTTTCGCCATGTAAGCGCTGGCCAGACATGCATGCCCCTGCTGCCAATCCGGATGCTGGCGATAAAGTTCTTGTATCTCGCTGATGGCGGCGTCGTAATTTCCCTGGTCGCAGTAGGTGTTCCCGAGGTTATTGCGCACCGAGGCTTCACCGGGTGCAATCCTCTTGGCCTCGCGATATTCCGCAACGGCCTGTGCGAGATTTCCCTCTTCGTGACGAATCAGACCAAGATTCGAGTGTGCTTCCCAGAAATCTGGCCTCAGCTGGATAGCCTGCTCGTACGCGGCAATGGCACCAGCAAGGTTTCCAGCCGCATGCAGCGCGATTCCCATGTCGTAATAGGTATCGGCGTTATCGTGGTCTCGGGCCAGCGACTCGGCATACGCATGTACAGCCGCCTGATACTGGCCAACAGAGTACTGCCCTAAACCCAGATACTGGTACGCCTCGGCATTTTGCGGATCGATACTCAGCGCCGTGCGTGCCTCGGCGACAGCATTCGGCCCATCATCCAGACGGTAGAACAGATAGGCCATCGCGTTGTGATTCTCAGGCAGCTCCGACATCAGCTTGAGAGCCGTACCCAACTCGTCATAGGCATCGTCGAACTTACCCTGCTGGCGCAGCATCACTCCGAGTGCGTAGTGCAATGCCGGATTGTCTTCGTCCGCAGCGATTTCGGGTCGCAGTTCGATCTCTGCCACATGAAACCGTTGCTCCGATGAGTCCCTTGCTGCCTTCAACACCCCCTCCGGTATTGCCGGACCGACCTTCGCCGAGAACGCATTCCCCGAACTGACGGCCTTCATGAGTTCCTTGTCCGCACCGGCGGATTCCAACTGCCTGAGTTCCTTGTGCGTCGGCAATGTGGCAAGACCTCGTTGGTTAACCATCTGCGCCAGTCGGCGGTTCGAGATTCCGCCGCTGAGCCATGCGACAACCTGCGTTGTAGTGACCGCTTGAGACTCTCGATGGGGAATATCGGAGGAATGCCCGACCACCGAAGCCAGAACAAAGAGGGACAAGAAAAGCGAAGCCTTGATTCTCACCGGACTCCCCAACTCGTGGATTGGTCTGCGTGGAGTGGCTTCACAGGGGAATCTGCTAGCGCAAATGCCTGCCGGAAAGCCCTCTTGAAAATAGCCCGCCATCTCTTTCGCGGGTAAGGTCACGGAGGTAACCCGCCAAGCATAACTTACCCTTGAAGTTGGTGCTTCCAGGCCCGCTAGGTGCTGTGCGTCAAATCACACTTGTGCGTGGCGCGCTTCACCGATGCGGGTTCGCAAACCACGTAAAACACAGGACAACGCGATTTTCCATGCTTCTCGGGGCGCTCCTTCCCCCGCAGCCCGCAAATAGCGTATGATCTAATCTTGCTTGTATCCCTCGGAGGCTTCCGATGTTCGAAGGTCTATTTCAACCGATGCACTTGCTGGTGATCTTTTTTATTGCCCTGCTGGTCTTCGGTCCAAGAAAACTGCCTGAGCTTGGTAAAGGTCTGGGTGAGGGGATCCGCGCGCTGAAGGATGGCATGAAGGACCAACCCCCCACGCAGGCATCGTCCGACCAGAGCAAGAACACCGAAACCAAGAGCTAGCATCGACTTCAGTCGAACGGCCCCCTGAGGCAGCACTCTGTCTCTTCGCCTGTATTTCTTAGCAGTTCACCGCAATTCCGGGCTCCCAAATACTGAGCATAATTCTGAAAAAATGGAGGTAGGTCGTGCTACGCAAGCAGGAATTGTTGGCTCTTATCGCGCTTTTTGGACTCTCAACCGCAGTATTTGCTGATCAGGTCACGTTGAAAAACGGTGACCGCCTGACCGGGACCGTCGTCAAGTCTGATGGCCAGACACTCGTCCTGCATACCGATGCCGCCGACGACGTGACGATCAAAATCGACGCTATCCAGGAAATCAGAACCGACGCCGACCTCCACGTCACCGTCAAAAACGGCAAAACCGCCACTGGCCCGGTCACCACCACCGACGGCAAACTGCAAATCGCGACCAAGACGTCGGGCACGGTAGAAACCCCGATAACAGAAGTCACCCTGATCCGCAATGACGCCGAGCAGGCAGCTTACGACAAGTCGCTCCACCCCGGCCTCCTGCACGGATGGAACGGCGGAATCAACCTGGGCTTTTCCCTGGCTCACGGCAACAGCGAGACCGAAAACCTCTCCCTCGCTTTCAACGCGGTTCACCCTACGCTCCATGACAAGATCACGCTGTATGCGACTACCATCAACACCACCAACGATCTCGCTACCCCTAGTACTGTCGCCAGTCTCAGCCAAGGCGGGTTCCGCTACGACCGCGACATCACCTCCAGGCTGTTCGCGTTTGGGGCCGCCGATTACATGGCCAATGCGCTGCAATTCCTTGATCTCCGTCAAGTCTACAGCGGAGGCCTCGGATATCACGCCATCAAGTCGGACACCACGACCCTCGATTTCTTGGGCGGCCTCAACTACACCCACGAAACCTACTCGAACGGTGACCTGCTGGTTCCAGGCACGCCCACCACGCCCCCGGTCTACTCCTCCTATGGCTTAACCAATCGATTCCTCGCGATTACTTCCGGTGAGGAACTCATCACGAACTTGGGAAAAAGCACAGTTCTCACCCAGACCGTGGGGTTCTTTCCCAACCTTCAGCAGACCGGCGAGTACCGCGTCACATTCAACGTCGGTACGGTCACAAAGGTCATGAAATGGCTGGGCTGGCAAAATCAATTTGGCGACATCTACATCACCAATCCACCCATAAGCGCGAAAAAGAACGACTTGATCTTCACCACCGGCATAAACATCTCCTTCACTCACTAGAGGCACACGCCCACGGTGTGTGCACTACCGTCATTGGGTTAGAAAATGTTGTTCATGGAACTAGTCGCTCTTGACAGCCAATGTAGTAGAAATTACCGTTCATTCGAGGTCGGGGAAGAGTGGGCTGGATCCGCGGGATATCTTTTCTACTATCTGGAGCCGCAACTGTCACGGCTGTACTGCCAGCGAACAGTCCCGACACAGCCTGCCCCAAAATGCAGGCCGTCCCACTCCATCAGTCCCGACTCTCGTCAACTCAACTGTGGCCCACAATAATTCGGCTCCGCGCTCAGTTTCGTCGGCTGCGGACGCCTCGAACTCGGTTCACATCCGGATCTGTGTGGACTCCGAATCACTCCGAGGATAGGCGGAAATGCAGAAGAGGAAACCGGGACGTGCCCAGTGGAGGGGGAGTCTACCTCCAGCGAAAGGATTGAAGCGACGGCGGTCGGAAGCCGTGCAGGTCTTCGCCAGAGTCTATAGGCTCCTGGAGGAATACGGTCCGCGATGGTACTCCTTGAAATTGAGGCAGGAACTCCGTGCTGCATTGAAATCGTTTCGCCAGTAGAGTTCTGCACATGATTTGGATTTGGGACAGCCTCGCGGATAAATGAAGACGGCGTGCCGGTAAGAGGCACGCCGTATTGCGTGTTAGAACACAAGGGCCTGATTACGCAACCACCTCTTCCGGTTCGTGAACCGTGAGACCTTCTACTTCCTCGTCGCGGATGGCCGTATGCGTCTTCGCCACCAGCATGTAGATCGACGGCACCACAAATAGCGTGAATGCCGTGCCGATGATCATGCCACTGACCAGCATGATGCCGATGCTGTTTCTCGCCCCAGCACCGGGACCTTTCGCCAGCACGAGTGGGAAGTGCCCGAACACCGTCGCCGCCGTCGTCATCAGAATTGGTCGCAACCTGGTACTCGCGGCGCCAATAATCGCTTGCAACTTGCTCAGACCGGTCTCTTGCAAGTGGTTCGCAAACTCCACGATGAGAATTCCGTTCTTCGAAATAAGGCCGACGAGCGTAATCAGCCCCACTTCGCTATAGATGTTCAGTGTTGTGAATCCGAGGAACGAGAAAACCAGAGCTCCGGAGATCGCCAACGGCACCGACCCCGCCAGAATGATGAAGGGATCGCGGAAGCTTTCGAACTGCGCCGCCAGCACCAGGTAAATCAGAATCGCCGACAGCAGGAACGTCCCTAGGAACTTGCTGCCTTCCACACGGAGCTGCCGAGATTCGCCCGCGTAATCCACGGTGAACCCCTGCGGCAGAACCTGCTTGGCTTCGTTCTCCAGGAACGTCAGCGCCTGATCCAGCGGTACCGGCGGAGGGATTACACCCTGGATCCGCACCGCGTTTAACTGCTGGAACTTGTTCAGCGACCGTGGCTCCGTCGTCGTCTTCAACGTCGCGAAGGTCGAGAGTGGAACCAGTTTATCCGCCGATCCCTTCACATAAATCTGCGAAAGCTGATCGGGCGTCAACCGCTCCACGCGCTTTACCTGCGGAATCACCTTGTAGCTTCGGCCCTGAATGCTGAAGCGGTTGACATAATTTCCCCCCAGCATCGTCGACAGATCTTGCCCAGCCTGGCTCAGATCTACGCCCTGCGAACGCAGTTTGTCGCGGTCGAATACCACTTCGGTTTGCGGCTGATCAAACTTCACGTCTGTGTCCGCAAAAATGAAGATTCCACTGGCCATCGCCTTCTTTACGATCTGCTCGGCCAACTGGCTGACCTGCTGCGGCTCCGCGGCCGAGGCAATCACGAAATCGACCGGGAAGTTTCCGCCACCGGGCAACGGCGGCGGCGTCAGCGGAATAACACGAATTCCTGCAATCTTCGACAGTGGCCCGGTCGATTCGACCAGCAACTGCTGTGCGGTTTTCGTGCGCTGACTCCAGGGCTTCGTCACCATTCCACCGAAGCCGCCACTGGGTGTCGTGATCTGGAACGTGCTCGCGCTCTCGGGAAATGAGTGATAGACGTCGTACACCTGCGTCGTGAATAGATTCGTCTGATCGATCGTCGCATTCGGAGCCGCTTGAATCACGCCGAACACCACGCCCTGATCCTCTGCGGGTGCGAGTTCCCGCATCGAGAACATGTAGAACGGAATCATCAGTACGGCTACAATCGCCCAAACCGTCAGGACCACAGGGCGGTATTGCAACGTCCCTCCCAGGAGCCATGAATACAACGACCGCACCTTCTCGAAACTCCGATTGATAAGGCCAGCCAGACCCTTGTGCGACGCGCCAGCCCGCAATAGCTTCGAGCCCATCATCGGCGAAAGAGTCAGGGCCACAATCCCCGACACGACCACGGCACCGGCCAGCGTGAAGGCGAACTCCCGGAACAGTGCACCCGTTAATCCGCCCTGGATACCGATTGGCGCATACACAGCCGCCAACGTGATCGTCATCGCAATGATCGGACCAACCAACTCGCGCGCGGCATCCTTCGCCGCCTGGAACGGCGTCTTGCCCATCTCCAGGTGCCGCTCCACGTTTTCCACCATCACGATGGCGTCGTCCACCACAAGCCCGACCGACAGCACAATTGCCAGCAGCGTCAACAGATTGATGGTGAATCCTGACACCAGCATCAGGAACACCGCGCCGATTAACGAAATTGGAATCGCCACGACTGGAATCAGCACTGAGCGGAATGACCCAAGGAACAGGAAGATCACCACGATAACGATGATCAAAGTTTCCGTCAGCGTGTGCAGCACCTCATCGATGGCATCCTGGATGTATTCGGTTGAATCGTATGGAATGCCCAGCTTCATCCCAGTCGGAAGCTGCGATTCGATTCCCGGCAAGGCAGCCCTGACTTCCTTGATCACTTCCAGAGAGTTCGCAGTCGGCAGGACCCAGATTCCCATAAAGGTCGCGGTCTGCCCGTTGAAGCGAACGTCCTGGTCATAATTCTCTGCGCCAAGTTGCACGTCTGCAATTTCGCCCAGCCGCACAACCGTGCCGTTGTTCTCCTTTATGACCATCTGGCGGAACTCTTCCGGGGTCCTCAAATCGGTATTTGCCACCAGGTTCACCGAAACCATCGATCCCTTGGTGCTTCCCAGCGCCGAAAGATAGTTGTTGCGTGCCAGAGCATCGCGAACGTCAGAGGGAGACACCCCGCGCGCCGCCATCTCTTGCGGCTTCAACCACAACCGCATCGCGAAGGTACGATTGCCCAGAATGTCGGCACGCTGCACACCGCTGATCGCACTCAGCTTCGGCTGCACTACGCGCGTCAGATAATCCGTAATTTGATTCTGATCGAGATCGTCCGAGGAAAAACCGAGATACATCGCAGCGAACTGCGTATCCGCCGTCTGCAGATCAATGACCGGAATCTGTGCATCCGGAGGAAGATCATTCCGCACCTGCGCGACTTTCGCCTGGATCTGCGTCAGCGCCGTCGTAGTGTCGTAATTGATCTTGAGGTGGACCTGAATTGTGCTAAGGCTCTGGGCGCTGGTCGACTCCATGTAGTCGATCCCATCCGCGCTGGCGACCACTCGCTCGATCGGTGTGGTCACGAATCCGCGCACCAGGTCAGCATTCGCACCAACGTATACGGTGGTGATCTGCACCACGGCGATGTCGCTGCGGGGATACTGGCGCACGCTTAACGAACGGATCGCCTGCAATCCGGCGATCAGGATGACGAGGTTCACCACCATCGCCAGCACGGGCCGCTTAACAAATAAATCGGTGAACTTCATAGGTACCCCTTGACTAAAAAAGAAAAAAAACAGGCTACCCCACGTCTCGCCGAATTGCGAGACGTAGGAATCCACACTTTGTCTGGCCTTAGCTGTCTTCCGGCTTCGGGCTAGCGCTATTGCTGGGCTTCACCTCATTGTTGACCACTACCGGCGCCCCGTTGCGCAGCTTGAAAACTCCCGAGCTCACCACTTCATCCCCGTCTTTCAGTCCGGAAGTCACTGCGACTTGATCACCGCGCGATCCTTCCACCTTCACAACCTGCTGGCGCACACCCCGGTACGTGTTACCCTTCGGGTCCTTCATGTCGCTAACGACATAAACGGAATCGCCATAGGGCGCGTAGTTGATGGCTGACGCCGGAAGCGAGATCACATCCCGTGGACTACCCAAGGGCAGTTCCACCTGCACGAACATCCCCGGCCGCAGCTTGTTCTCTTTATTCGTTACGATTGCCTGGACCTGGATGTTGCGCGTCTGCTCGTTGATCACCGAATCCAGCGCGGTGATGCGTCCCGTGAAAGCCATTCCCGGCAGGTCGCTGTTGGTAACGCGCAGCACGTGGCCAGGTATCACCTTGCCCGCATCCTGTTGCGGCACTCCGAAGTTCACATAAATAGGACTCAGCATCTGCAGTGAAACAATCGCCTGCCCGGCCGCCAGATACTGTCCGAGGCTCACCTGCCGGATTCCTAGCACTCCGGAGAACGGCGCGTGAATGGTTTTGCGCGCAATCGCTGCCTTGATATCCCCAACCTGCGCTTCTGTGGCTTTCTGCTGCGCGGTGGCATTGTCGAACTCCTGTTTGGCAATGACACCTTCTTTCACCAGCTCCTGCGAGCGCTGATAAGTGACCTTCGCCAGATCACGCTGGGCCTCCAAGCTGGCCAATTGGGCCCGCTCCTGGCGTGTGTCGAGCTCAACGAGGATGTCGCCCTCTTTCACCCACTGCCCCGACTCAAAGTGAATCTTGTCGATCGTCCCGGGCAGGTCGGCACCCACCGTTACCCCCTGAATGGCGCCCGCCGTCCCAATCACACTAAAGGTGGAAGGCCAGACTTCCTTCTTCGCGACCACAGTCGTGACAGCCGTGGGCGGAATTTTGAAGTTCTTACCTTGCTCGATTGCCGCTTCCACCTGCTTGAATTTCACGAATCCGAGGCCCCCGACCAGAGCCAACATGATGACCAACATCAGGACCATCCGCTTCGCCATACCTTCTCCCGTTAGACAGAACAACTTGGCTTTATTAGGTTTCGAGTGTGGAAAACCTTCAGTGAACCCCAACTATCTGGATATTGATTTAGCGAAGTTGTGAAAAGATTCAGAGTTAGCACTCTGTTTTCAAGTTCCTGCTGCCTCGAAACTGCTTGCCCGCTGGGCTTTTCTTCATTTCGCACGGCTGTCCTCTTACGGAGTAACCGACGATTCCCACACGTGGTTACGCAGATCCTTAGGTGTTTGGGGAGAAGCCGTCAGGCGAGGCTCGAAAGAGTCTTGTTACGACTCTTGCCACAGAGATTTTCCTCTTCCTGAAAATCCGAAAGCCCTCCACTCAGATCACAGCCCAATGTGACGGCAATCCTTGCGCGCCTTATCGGAAGGGGTAGATCCTAACCAAGGCGTAAGCAGTACAAAAGCAAATCGATAGCAAATCGATCGAATATAGCTAAGTTGTTGTGACTCAATATTTTGCCCCTAAGCTGCTGACCCCGAATATTTTGTCGGCGCTTTTCCCCTAAGTTGATGATTCCATTAGACCGAGGGGAGGGGGGTATACCCACCGAACGTCCGTCCTTCCCAGAATGAAACAGGTTTGAAGTTACAGGAATTGGGCGCACCCAAATTCTCAAGTTTGTTTCCACAGCCCGAGACCAAAGACTGGTGCCACCAACGTCTATCGCACTTTTACGGAGGGGTCGGTTCCCAACCTGCTGTTTCTTGCGCTGTTGGACGCGTTCAGCTCAATATCTTGCGGATTTGCTCGATGTGATTTGCGTCGTGGCCGGCCATGTGCACGGCCAAATCCCTGACCGTAATGTGGCCACGCTCAGCATGAATCCCAAAGCACTCCCACTGCTCCGCAGATAGCTTACTCAGGAACTGGAGGTTCGCACCACGGATCAATCGAAACATGGAGACCGAATCCTCGGGCGAACGGGAGGCATAGTCTCCCAGGCAAGCCCACAAGTTCTGATCAAATCCGGCTAGCTCAATTCCGTTGTGCTCCACCATCTGACGATAGCGCCATGCCGTTGCAATCTCGTCCTCCGCGAGGTGGGCAACGATTTCTGCGATTGACCATCTGTTTGCGCTAGGGCGTCTGGTCAATTGCTCACCCGACGCACTGCTTAAAAGTTCGTCTAGGAGTGCTGGTGTTTGCCGCTGCAATTCCAATGGGTCTTTCGATTGCGTATAGCTGCGTATGCGAGCCAGATATTCGGCTGTGTCGGACACAAACTTTTCCCCCAGAGCAATATAGCGGAATTGAGTTCAATCGCGTTCCGCAAGGCAGCAATTTTGGCTTTTCTTTGGCGTTGCTTCGTTATTTCTCCTACGTCCAGTTGCTACTTTCTAGTCGTCACAGGGCCCCAAACCGTTCAGTGCAAATCCTCGACTGGAACTCGAGGCCTGGAGGAGCACTAACTACTCGACGCTGTTGACCATCGAGCGGCGACATGCACGGTTGAGTGTGACGCACCCACTAAAGAAGGAGAAGTAACGTATGAATATGCAAGCCGTTTCTCACTCGCAAACACGAAATTTGATTAAGTCCCGGTGTCGCCATGCCGTGGCCGCGCTTTTCCTCGTCACCGCGTGCTCTTTTCCTGCGCTGGCTCAGCATTCACACGACTCACAACCGGGAACTGCTGACCCGCAAAGTAAAGCGAACGCGCTTATCAGGATCGTTCGCCAAGCAACAGAGCGCTTCAAGGATGTTTCCGTTGCCGAGAAAGAAGGATACGTACTGCAGTTCGGGTGCGTCAGTGGCCCGGACTCGGGAGCCATGGGACTGCATTACGTAAACGGCGACCTGGTCAACGGCGGCATAATCGACCCCACGCGTCCGCAGATTGTGATCTACGAGCCCACGCCGGACGGAAAACTGAAACTGATCGGCGCCGACTTCCTGGTGATCGCTTCCGTCTGGGACGCAAAGAATCAGGGTCCGCCGGAACTGATGGGGCAGCTATTTCACTACTTCGAGAGCCCCAATCGTTTCGGACTGCCGGCGTTCTACACGTTGCACGTGTGGGCGTGGAAGGATAATCCCAACGGTGCTTTTGTGAACTGGCACCCTAAAGTGTCGTGCCAGCCATTTAATCCGGTTCAATAGCCGGGTTGCAGCGGCAGCTCCCTGCGGTCAACCAACCGCCGGGGGCTGCAAAGTCGCGATGAAAATGCCGCATACTGTGCATGAGGATAAAGAAATGCCATTGATTAAAGTGAAGCTGATTGACGACGTGTTCGCACCTGAACAGAAAAGGAAGGCAATCGCAGAGCTTACCCGCGCCATTGTCTCGGTTCAGGGAAAGCAGCCTGTCACCCTGGTTGTGATCGAAGAGGAGGCGGGCAAGGCGCAATTGTTTCCCGATGAGAGTTCGCCATCGATGGGAGAACGATTCCAACGGTCTCATTAGGTGCCTCGGTTCCTTGCACGTCGCTTTGCCGGAAAGCTCTCATCGGTCTTGCGCTTCGATCTGGCATCACCTCTTTCGGCCTTGGATGCTACCGCGTCACAGAGTTGGTACGCTTCCTGAAGCCAGTCGGTTACGGGTGCCTCCACCTGATCTCTGTGTGTGATGCGAATGACGTGCACGACCTTGGATTTAGATGCTCTGTCGACACGTCGAACCTGAGAGGCCTTCAAGGTGCGGCCGAGAAATACGCAAAGCTCAAGAAAGCTCTTCTTAGGACGCACGAAGAAGTAGCACGACTTACGCGAGAACATGATCGATTTATGTGAGGCGTAAATACGCTGCTCGCCGAAAGAAGCGGCAGTGTCGCGTAGTCGTTCCCAAGCGTCCCGCAGGTCCTCTGAGAGATCTTGAGTCAGAGCCGCTTCCGTAGTGGTCCAGCAGTCGTGCTTTTGACCCTCCTCGACCCACTGCTTGCAGTGGTAGCACTCTCGACCGGACATTCACCGATTCTATATTGTTTGCTGACGAGCACTGCTTAGTGCGTTGTCTCAATTCCGCTTGTGATGGCGCTGCTACGTCGGGATCAAAGTTCCTGTTTGTGAGTTCGCGCGGATGAGAGCATCATTTCCCTTAGTCATTCATAACAAGGGGAACAGGTGATGAAAGCCAGAAGAATCTTTGCGTGCATTCGCCAGAAGTTGACGCTCTTAGTGTTTGTGGTGTTAGCTAGCGCCGTCTGTAGTGCCTCCGAGGCGCCCAGATTGACTGAGAAGGATGGACGCTGGGCGCTCATGGTCGATGGCCAGCCTTACTTGATGCTCGGCGGCCAGGTGCACAATTCGAGTGCTTGGCCTTCAGAACTGCCACGAATCTGGAAAGCGATCGCCGAATTGCATGCCAACACCGTCGAGGCTCCGGTGTACTGGGAGCAGGTCGAAGCACAACCGGGCAAATTCAATTGGGAGAATGTTGATCTGCTGGTGAGGGGTGCGCGCGAGCACAATTTGCATGTAGTGCTGCTTTGGTTTGGGACGTGGAAGAACGGCAACATGCACTACGTCCCTGAATGGGTGAAGACCGACACGAAACGCTTTCCGCGCGTCATCCGCGCGGATGGGGAGCTAATCGATGTGCTGTCGGCCAACTCGCGTTCCAATCTCGAGGCAGATAAAGCTGCATTCGTCGCGCTCATGCGTCACTTGAAATCGCTGGACGGCGATCAGCACACAGTCCTGCTGGTTCAGGTTGAGAACGAGTCGGGGATCATCGGAAGCCCGCGCGACTTCTCGCCGGAATCGAATAAGGAATTTGCCGGTCAGGTGCCGGCTGACATGCTGGCTGCGGCGCACAAACAGCCTGCAACATGGAAAGAAGCATTCGACGGTGACGCGGACGAACTGTTCCAGCTGTATCACCAAGCGCACTATCTAAACGAAGTTGCGACAGCTGGTAAAGCGGAGTTCGACATTCCGCTCTACATGAATGTGTGGTTGAGTTATCCTCCGGCGGAGTTGCCCGAACGCCAGCTGCCAATCCCCGGGATTCAATATCCGAGCGGAGGTGCGGTGCAGCGCTGGGTGGGCCTTTGGCGCGCGCTAGCGCCATCCATCAATGCCATTGCTCCCGATATTTATGGAGATGACGCGGGCTTTGTGAAGGATGTCCTGGCTGCCTATCACAGGCCGGACAATCCTTTACTGGTTCCTGAAATTGGTAAACCGGACGCTTTCGCGCGCTACGACTTCCTCGCACTGGGCGAAGGCGCCATCGGAATCGCGCCTTTCGGGATCGATCCAAGGGGCTGGAACATTCAAAGCGATGTCCCCGCGAACGGGCATGCAAGGAATTTTGCGTTGCTCGCTCCGATGGTGCGAGAAGTTGCCAAGCTGAATCTTGAAGGCAAGCTGAAAACCTCCATGGAAGAAGTCGGTAAGGCCCAACAGGAGCTGGATTTTGGCACATGGCAAGCGACCATCTCTTACGGGTTTCCTCAAAACGATGGCCGGCGTCCGCCCGGGACGAACGATGCTCACGGCGTGGCTATGGTAGCCCAACTCGGGCCGGATGAATTCCTGGTGACGGGAGTGGACGCTGGCGTCAGTTTCCATCTTCCAGCCCACCTGCCGGGCATGCGCATGCAGATCCTCGCAGCACAAGAAGGCGCTTATCAAGATGGCCTCTGGAAGCCAATGCGCTTGTGGAACGGCGACGAGACGGATCGTGGATTACAGTTCCATGCTGACAATCCCGTGGTAGTTAGAGTTAAGCTCGGAAAATTCTAGGCTTTCCGCAGGCTTTCACGATCGACAAACGCGCAACCACTGTGTTTCGAATGACGCGGTGTCTACTTCCACACACATCGTCGACAGGTTCGGATCTTAGAAATTCAGCGTCAAAACGGGAGATTAGTTTGGCTCGTGCTTTGCTTCTCCATTTTCAGGACGGAATCAAGGATTTATAGTTCACTGTCCTGACCGCGAGGAGCTATGGAGCGTGCGTCGGCCACATGGGTGCGGGCGGCAATCGCCGCCCTTGTGAGCGCGGCTGTTCTAGTTGGAGTGGCAGTGGTCTGGCGCAGTTCTCAGGCCGTTCGAACTGCAGCTGAGCAGGTTCGCGCCGACCACGAATTTGCGGTCGCTGTCCAGCCTTATGTTCCCGCACGTAACCCGGGA
>Ga0335084_10000581_pt1 | contig 31405 bp, 23 predicted proteins | sample Lox_Sample_44_FD_206721 | JGI IMG/M metagenome (GOLD analysis project Ga0335084, IMG submission 206721) | Soil microbial communities from Loxahatchee National Wildlife Refuge, Florida, United States - Lox_Sample_4.4 | ecosystem: Environmental > Terrestrial > Soil > Wetlands | place: USA... | reverse complement strand
GACGTCCTTCGCGTCCACCTCGATGTCGAAGACGTCGATGTCGGCGAAGCGCTTGAAGAGGACGCCCTTGCCCTCCATCACCGGCTTGCCGGCCACCGCGCCGATGTCGCCCAGGCCGAGCACCGCGGTGCCGTTGGTGATCACCGCGACGAGGTTGCCCCGGGCCGTGTAGAGGTACGAGAGCTCGTTGTCCTTCTCGATCTCCAGGCAGGGCTCGGCGACGCCGGGGCTGTAGGCGAGCGCGAGATCGCGCGCCGTGGCGGTGGGCTTGGTGGGGACGACCTCGATCTTCCCCTTGCGGCCCATCGAGTGGTAGGCGAGCGCGTCCTCGCGGCGGATCTTCTTCTTGGAGACGGGGCTGCCGGGCGGATTCTGAGGCGGGTTGGAGTCGGTGGCCATGCGGGCGTGGTCCTCCGCGTGAGGGGGCTGCGAGTGGATTCGATTGGAGAGGGGTGCGAAAAAAGCCCAGATAGTCGGCGGTGTCAATAGCTCGACCGGTCCGGGTACGGATATTGCAAATGAACGTTTTTCGCGATGCCCGGCGTGTGCCCGCCCGACGAAACGGATCTTCGTGCCTGAGCGAGCACCCCGCGCGATTCCGCGCGGTTGAGGCGCCGCTCCCGATTCACGAAACGTCACGGAGTGCGTCGCCCGCACCGCAGCGCCGCGGCGCGCGCGACGCAGCCCCTGGCTTCTCCCGCGGGTCGCACGCCGCCGACGGCACCCGTGCGGGACCACGCCGGCGGCCTACTCGACGTCCTCCACCACGGCCGCGGGCGGGTGCTCCAGCCGCTCCGGGTGCTCGAAGAAGCCCAGCAGGCACTTGAAGGCGCTCGCGTAGTAGTGCCCGTCGCAGATCCGCTCGTCGTTCACCACCTTGAGGCCGACGGTCTTCCGCTGGGCGACCTTCCCGTCCGCGCCGATGAAGCGCTCCCGCTCCTTGACGCCGAAGGCCAGGAAGACGGAGGTGGTCCCGAAGTCGTAGAGGTGGTGGTAGATGGGCTTCACCCCGAGTGATCCGAGGTCGGTCACGAACGCGCTGGTGTGGAACGGGCTGGCCCGGTGCAGCGCACGCGGGAGCCAGCCGTGGAAGTCGAGCGCCCGGAGCAGCCACACCACGAGGCGCAGGAGCGTGCGCGGGCAGCGCATGAGGAGCCGCGCGGTCCTGTCCGTCTCGTTCCTCTCCTCCGGCGCCCGGTTCCGGGAGACCGCCGCGTCGATGGTGGCCGCCACGTCGTAGACGGTGTCGGCCGGGGAGAACCGGAGCTTCACCACCGTCTCGGGGCTGTCCTCGTGCAGCCGCTTCTTCAGGGCCAGGGAGACGAGGATCTCGCTGCGCGCGTAGATGCGCCGGCCTGCGACGAAGCGGTTGAGGCGCGGCTTCTGGGAGACGGTGCGGACGTACGCGGCGACGAAGAGGTGGAGGAAGCGGAGCCCGCGGTGCCCGGCGCGCCGCCGCTCCCGGAGCCACGCCTCGGCCGGGCCGACGTCGATCCGGTCCTCGAAGTAGTCCTGCGCGTCGACCCGCGAGCGCATGACGTACGGCGTGATCAGGTAGAAGGGGTCCAGGGTCCGAAGGCGCCTGCCGTCGTAGCGGTCGCCCCGGCGCCGGCGCCGGACTGCGGTCGGGTTCGCGTCCACGGGACCTCCCCGGCGGAGTGTACCGCGGCGCCGCCGGCGCCGGACCGCGGCGCGGTCCAGGCTGCCCGAGCGCCGGGTCTTCTCGACGAGCCTCCCGGACTCCTGGTGGGATAAGATCGCTCGGATGCGAACCAAGGGACGGTCATCGACATGACAGCCTCGAACCCGGGCAAGGCCGCGGTGACCATCAAGGGCCTCGCGGTCCTCGACTCGGTGAACGCCATCAAGGCGCGCTCGGGAGACCAGGGGTACGAGAGGATCGTCGCGACGCTGGACGACGACGCGAGGGGTCTGTTCCGGCGCGTGGTCCTCCCGACGACCTGGTATCCCCTGGATGCCTTCGTCCGCCTCCTGGGAGCGGACGTCCGGGAGACCGCCGGCGGGAACGAGCGCGTCCTCATCGAGCGCTCCGAGGTGGTCATCGACAAGCAGCTCCGGGGCATCTACAGGCTCTTCGTCAAGCTCGGCTCCCCCGAGTTCGTGCTGAAGCGCATCGCGATCGTCCACATGACCTACTTCACCGGGGTCCAGATCGAGAACACGAGCCTGACGCCGGGAAGGGCGGTCATCCGGTACACGGGGTTCGAGCCGCAGCACCAGTTGATCGGCTACACCCTCATCGGCTTCTACCGGAAGGCCCTGCAGATCTCGGGAGCGAAGAACGTGCAGGTCGGCTTCTCGACCCCGATCGGCGACGGCAAGGCGTACGCCGAGCTCGTCGCGACCTGGAGCTGACCCCACCTCACCGAGCGGTCCGGCGCTTCCGCGCCTGCGGCTGCGCCGGCCGCGGCAGCCCCAGCGCCGGGTTCCTCTCCAGCTCCTCGATGGTCTTCGGCCAGTCGGCCTTGAGCAGCCGCGCGAGCGAGCGGTCCGAGAGGATCTGGCCGCCGGTCTGGCAGCGGGGGCAGTAGTTCACCTCGTTCTCGGCGCGCACGATCCGCTGGACGGGCGTGCCGCACACCGGGCAGGGCTGCCGGTGGCGGCCGTGCACCGCCATCTCCGGCCGGAAGGCGGTCACGCCCTCGGGGAACTCCGTCCCCGCCTCGCGGCGCAGCCGGTCGGTCCACTCCGTGAGCACCGCCCGCGTGGCATCGAAGAGGCTTGCGATCTCGCCGTCGTCGAGGCGCGCGGTGAGCTTCACCGGCGAGAGGCGTGCCCGGTGCAGGATCTCGTCCGAGTAGGCGTTCCCGATCCCGGAGAAGAGGCTGGGATCGGTGAGGGCGCGCTTGAGCGTGTGGTTCTCCCGGCGGAGCGCCGCGGCGAACGCGCCCGCGCCGCCGGCCAGCGGCTCGATCCCACCGCGGTCGAGCGCCCGGAGCGCCGCCTCGCCGCGCACCAGGTGCAGCGCCGCGCGCCGCTTGGTGCCGGCCTCGGTGAGGACGAGCGAGCCCTCCGGGAAGTCGAAGGCGGCGAGGCCCGCGCGCCCGGGCAGCTTCGCCCCGGGCTCCTTCCAGTGGAGCCGGCCGGCGATCATGAGGTGCACCACGAGGAAGAGGTCGCCCTCGAGCGCGAGGACGATCCGCTTCCCGAGGCGCGACACGCCGATGACGCGGCGCCCGGCGGCCTCGGCGAGCGGCGGATCGGCCGAGCGGAGCAGGAACGGGTTCCCGAGCCGCACGCGCTGCAGCGGCCGCCCCTGGACGCGCGCCGCGATCGCCTCCACGTACACCTGGACGTCCGGCAGCTCGGGCACCCCGGCATTCTGGCGGGCGCGGCCCCGCGGCTCAACTGCCGCGCCGGGCCGTCCCGATCGGCGGGTTGGAAGCCGCAGCGGACGGTGCCAAGATGCCCGGCCATGTCCGATGCCGAGCGCCGCCGGCGCGTCCAGCCCCGCCGTGCCTTCCTGCGCCTCGCCGCGCTCGCGCCGGTGGCGGCCGGATGCGCGACCGCCGCCGCCCCGGCCCGCCCCGCGCCGCCTCCCGCCCCGCCCCCGGCGCCGGCTCCCCCCGATCGCTCCGCGCAGGCGGTGGAGGCGATCCGGGCGGTCAGGCTGCCGCCGGGAGCGGAGCCGGCGGTGGTGTTCCGCGCGCTCCGCAGCGGGGACGGGTGGTAGATGCCCCCGGGCGACGACGCGCTCCTCGGACCCCTCGCCGCGCTCTCCGCCCGGATCCGCGACCGGGAGCTGTCGCCGGTGGCGCTCGCCGAGGCCTGCCTCGCGCGCGTCGAGCGCTGGCAGCCGCTCGTGAACGCGTTCGTCACGGTCACGCCCGAGCGCGCGCTCGCCGACGCGCGCGCGGCGGAGGCGGACCTCGCGGCCGGGCACTGGCGGGGGCCGCTCCACGGCATCCCCTGCGCGCTCGAGGACCTCCTGGACACCAGGGGGATCCGCACCACCTGCGGCGCGCGGCCCTACGCCGACCGCGTGCCGGATCGCGACGCGACCGTGGCGGCCCGGCTCGCCGCGGCGGGCGGCGTGCTCGTGGGGAAGGCCTCCGCGATCGAGCTGGGCGGCGGCCTCGGCTACCGCAGCGGCGCGGCCGCGCTCAACGGGCCGTGTCGCAACCCCTGGGACCCCTCGCGGTGGGCGGGCGGCTCCTCCTCCGGACCCGCCGCGGCGGTCGCGGCCGGGCTCGTCCCGTACGCGATCGCGGCGGACACCTGGGGGTCGATCGCCGTGCCGGCGGCGTGGTGCGGCGCGACGGCGATCCGCCCGACGTACGGCGCGGTGTCGCGCGCCGGCGCCATGCCGGTGGCGTACACGCTCGGTCGGGTCGGGGCGATGGCCCGGACGGCAGAGGACTGCGCGCTGGTGCTCGCCGCCGTCGCCGGGCCGGACCCGCGCGACCCGTCCACCGCCGCGCCGCCGCGCGGGATCGAGCGGGTGAGGGCCGACCTCCCGCGAGGGCTGCGCGTGGCGGTGCTCGCGCCGGCTCCCGGAGTCCCGGCCGCGGCGCAGGAGGCGTTCGAGGCGGCGCAGGGCGTGCTGCGCGGCGCCGGCACCATCCTCGAGGAGGCGGTGCTCCCGGACCTGCCCTGGGCTGCCGTGGCGCAGCTCGTCCTGAGGGCGGAGGCGGCGAACGCGTTCGAGGATCTGATCCGGAGCGGCCGGACGCGGGAGCTGGCGGATCCGTCCCACGCCACGAGACGGCCCGAGGACTACGAACCGAAGGCGAGCGCGGCCGACTACGTCCGCGCCCAGCGGGTCCGGGCCGAGATGCAGCGGGCGCTGGCGGCGTTCTTCGCCCGTCACGACGCGATCCTGGCGCCGGCGGTGTCGCGCCCGGCGCCGCGCGTCGACGAGGAGCTGGAGGACGCGCCCCCGGCCCACCCCGTCGGCGCCGCAGGGGCGGTGGCGGGGCTCCCGGCCGTCTACTTCCCGGTGGGCTTCGCCGGCGGGATGCCCGTCGGCGCCCAGCTCGTCGGTCCGCCGTTCGAGGACGCGCGCCTCCTGTCGGCGGCCGCGTGGTTCCAGGCGCGGACGCGCTTCCACCTGGAGCTCCCCCCCGAGCCGGGCGCGGCGCCCGCTGCGCCGCCGGCGACGCCACCGCCGGTCGCGAGGCGGTGACGGACCCCGACCACCCCGGCCTCGAAACGCGGCGGCGACCCCGATCGATGACGCACCCGTGACGAGCCCGGGCGTATCATCCCGGCCCCGTGTCCACCCCGTTGACCGCCCTCGGCTACCTCGCCGTCCTGCTCCTGCTGCTCGTGGCGCTGCCCCTCCAGGCGCTCCTGGCGCTCGCCACGGCGCCCTTCGACCGCAACCGCTGGGCGCCGGGCCGGTTCCTGCGCGTGGTCGGCGTCCTCATGGCGCGGTGCTACCCGCCCTGGAGACTGCGCGTCGAGGGCCGGTGGCCGGAGGGAGGGCACGCCTACGTCGTCGTCGCGAACCACCAGTCGATGCTCGACATCCTCCTCCTCTCGCACATCCCGAAGGAGATGAAGTGGGTCGGGAAGGAAGAGCTCTTCCGGATCCCGTGGATCGGCTGGATGCTCCGGCTCACCGGAGACATCGCCGTCAAGCGCGGCGACGCGGACAGCGGCACCGAGGCGCTCGACAAGGCGCGGGCGTACCTCTCGCGCGGCATGAGCGTGATGTTCTTCCCCGAGGGGACGCGCTCCAAGACGGGCAAGCTCCTCCCGTTCAAGTCCGGCGCGTTCCGGCTCGCGATCGACGCGGGCGTGCCGGTGCTCCCCGTGGCGGTGCAGGGGACGGCGGAGGGGATGCCCAAGGGCAGCCCGTGGGTCCGACCCTGCGACGCCTGGGCGCGCATCCTGGAGCCGGTGCCGACCGCGGGGCTCGGGCCGGACGACACGACGAAGCTCCGCGACCAGGTCCGGGCGCGCATCGCCGCGGCGGTGCCGGGGGCGGCGGACCCGGCGCCGCCGTCCAGGCCGGCGGGCGAGAAGGCGCCGGCGCATTGACGGTGGTGACGGGCCGAGGCGTCACGGCGCCGCGGGTCGGTCGCCGGCGCCCCGGTCGTCGAGCGGCACCGCGTCCGGCGGCGGCAGCTCGTGCCGCGCCCCGATGTAGCGCCACTGCTCGGCGGTGTCGGTGATGAGCCGCGCCCCGCGCCGGAAGGTGACGTACGACCAGGCCCACTGGAGGATCACCGCGACGCGGTTGCGGAATCCGATGAGGAAGAGGATGTGGACGAAGAGCCAGGTGAGCCAGGCCGGAAGCCCCTGGAACTGGAGCTTCCCCACGCGCGCCACCGCGGCCCCGCGCCCGATGGTCGCGAGCGTGCCCCTGTCGCGGTAGCGGAACGGCCGCGTCGGCCTTCCCCGGAGGAAAAGGAGCGCGTTCGCGGCGGCGCGCCGGCCCTCCTGGAGCGCCGCTGGCGCGACGCCCGGGACGATGCCGCCGCCCTGCTGCGGTGTCGCGGCGAGGTCGCCCACGGCGAAGATCTCCGGGTGGCCCGGCACGCTCAGGTCCGGGGTCACCTGGACGCGGCCCGCGCGGTCGAGCGGCACGCCCAGCGCGCGCCCGAGCGGCGAGGCAGCCACCCCCGCGCCCCAGAGCACGGTGCGCGCCTCGATGCGCTCGGGTCGATCCGCTTCCGGAGCGGAGGGCGAGGCGGGTGAGCCTCGCCCGGAGCGGCCGGGGAGGCCGGGGGAGGCAGCACGCCCCCCCGGAGAGACGAAGACGCCGCGCCCGTCGATCCCGGTCACCTGGGCGCCGGTGCGGACCTCGACCCCGAGCTTCTCGAGCTGCCGCCGCGCCGCCCCGGACAGCCGCTCCGGGTACGGCGGCAGCACCCGCGGCGCCATCTCCAGGAGGACGATGCGGGCGCTCGCCGGCTCCACGTGCCGGAAGTCGGACGCGAGCGTGTGGCGCGCGATCTCGGCGAGGGCCCCCGCCAGCTCGACGCCCGTCGGCCCCGCGCCCACCACGACGAAGGTGAGGAGCGCCCGCTGGCGTGCGGGATCCGTCTCGCGCTCGGCGCGCTCGAACGCGAGCAGGACCCGGCGCCGGATCTCCAGCGCGTCCTCGACCGTCTTGAGCCCGGGCGCGAGCGGCGCCCAGTCCTCGCGGCCGAAGTACGAGTGCGTCGCCCCCGTGGCGAGGATCAGCGCGTCGTAGGAGAGGGCGGTGCCGTCGTCGAGCCGCACCCGGCGGGCGCCGGCGTCGACGGCCACCACCTCGCCCAGGATCACCTCCGCGTTCGCCTGCCTGCGGAGGACGCTGCGGATCGGCGCGGCGATGTCGGCGGGGTTGAGGACGGCGGTGGCGACCTGGTAGAGCAGCGGCTGGAACAGGTGGTGGTTCCGGCGGTCCACCAGCGTGACCTGCACCGGCGCCCCGCGAAGGCTGCGCGCCGCCTCGAGGCCGCCGAACCCGCCCCCCACCACCACGATACGAGCCGGTTTCGCCATCGCGCCTCCCTCCGGATATGGCGCCGAGCCCGGCAGCGGGCCACACGGGACGCCGTGGTACGCTGCGCGCGTGTCCGGCGATCCCTCGAACGGCAAGCTCTCGTCCTTCCGCGCCGTCCCCCGCACCGGCGTCATCTACGCGACCACCGAGGCGACCAAGCTCGGCTTCGGTACCGACCCTGCGTGGTGCAACCTCGGCCAGGGACAGCCGGAGACCGGACCGCTGCCGGGCGCGCCCCCGCGCGTCCAGCAGGTCGGCATCACCGTCGACGACCAGGAGTACGCGCCGGTGGCGGGGATCTGGGAGCTCCGCGAGGAGGTGGCAGGCCTCTACAACCGGCTCTACCGGCGCGGGCTCCCCTCGCAGTACTCGGCGCAGAACGTCTCCATCTCCGGCGGCGGGCGCGGCTCGCTCACGCGCGCGGCGGCGAGCCTGGGGCACGTGAACCTCGGCCACTTCCTCCCCGACTACACCGCCTACGAGGAGCTGCTCGATCTCTTCCGTACCTTCACGCCCATCCCCATCCTGCTCGAGGGCGAGCGCGGGTACTCGTTCACGGCGCAGGACCTCCGCCGCGAGGTGCTGGGGCGCGGCCTGTCGGCGCTGCTCCTCTCCAACCCGTGCAACCCGACCGGCAAGCTGGTGCAGGGCGACGAGCTGGGGCGCTGGGTCGAGGTGGCGCGCGACCTCGACTGCGCGCTCCTGGTGGACGAGTTCTACTCGCACTACGTGTGGACGGGCGTGCCGGGGCGGCTCCCGGTGGAGAGCGCGGCGCGGTACGTCGAGGACGTCGACCGGGATCCGGTGGTGATCTTCGACGGGCTCACCAAGAACTGGCGCTACCCGGGGTGGCGCGTCACCTGGACGCTGGCGCCCCGCGACGTGGTGGATGCGGTGGCGAGCGCCGGCTCGTTCCTCGACGGCGGCGGCTCGAAGCCGCTGCAGCGGGCGGCCATCCCGCTCCTGCGCGAGGACGACGTCCGGGCCGAGACCGAGGCGATCCACCGCGCCTTCGGCGCGAAGCGGATGCGCATGCTCCAGCGGCTGGAGGGGATGGGCGTCCGCTTCGACCGCGCGCCCGACGGCACCTTCTACGTCTGGGGCAACGTCGGCCACCTCCCGCCGCCCCTCCACGACGGCATGGGGTTCTTCCGCGAGGCGCTGAAGCGGAAGGTGATCGTCGTCCCCGGCGAGTTCTTCGACGTGAACCCCGGCAAGCGGCGGGCGCGGCATGCCTCGCGCTTCCGGAGCTACGTCCGGTTCTCCTTCGGGCCGGCGCTGGAGACGCTGGACGCGGCGCTGGGGCGCCTCGAGCAGATGATCGGGTCGTCGGGATAGGGGCCGGCCGGCCGTTCGGCAGGGCGGTCAGCGGCGCCGCGCCCTCGGGGGCTTCCGCGCCGCCTTCTTCCGCGCCGGCGGCTTGCCCGGCGCCGGGCGGCCGCTCGACCGCTTCACCTTGCGCTCCAGGGGCGCCCGCCCGGTGGCCCGCCGGATGGGGGCGGGCGTCCGCGCGGCCGACGCGTGGGCGTGGTCGTGACTGCGCTCGCCGTCGCCCGCGTGGGCGTGCATGCCGAGGCCGTGTTCGTGGACGTCGCCGGCCGAGTCGTGCCGGTGTCCGTGCGCGTGCTCGTGCGCGTGGGGGTGGCTGTGCGCGGTCCCGCCGTGCGCGTGGACGTGCTCGTGAACGTGCTCGTGCTCGTGCGCGTGGGGGTGCGCGGCGGCGTGGTCCGTGCCACCGGAGCCGTCCCGGTGCGCGCTCTCGCCGGCGGAATGGGTGTGCGGGCGCGGGACCGCGGGCCGGGTGATGGGGCGCCTGAGCTCCTCGAGCCACGCGACCCATCGGTCGATCCCGGCGCCGGTGCGCGCCGACACCTCGACGACCCGCGGCCTCGGCATGACGCGCGCGATGGCGTCGTGCACCTTGGCGAGGTCCACGTCGAGGTGTGGCACCAGATCGCACTTGGTGAGGAGCACCAGGTCCGCCACCTTGAACATCACCGGGTACTTGAGCGGCTTGTCCTCGCCCTCCGTGACCGAGAGCACCACCACGTTGGCGCGCTGGCCGAGGTCGTAGATGGCCGGGCAGACGAGGTTCCCCACGTTCTCGATGAAGAAGACGTCGGTCTCCTGCCAGGGGAAGCCGTGGAGCGAGCGGTGGACCAGCTCGGCGTCGAGGTGGCAGGCCTGGCCGGTGGTGATGGCCTTCGACGGGATGCCTGCCCTCTCCAGGCGCACGGCGTCGTTGTCGGTGGCGAGGTCGGCCGAGACCGCGCCGAGCCGCCAGCCCTTGGCGGCGGCGGCCTTCGCGGTCGCCTCCAGGACCGCGGTCTTCCCCGCTCCCGGGGAGCCCATGAGGTTGAGCGCCAGGACGCCGGCCTCCAGGAAGTGCTCGCGGTTGTGGCGGGCGGCGCGGTCGTTGCCGGCCAGGATCTTCTCGTGCAGCTCCACCGGGACGATCTCCGGGTCGCCGCAGCCGCAGGTCGTGCACATCAGGGCACCTCCATCTCGATTCCGTCGAGCATCAGCGCGTCCGAGCCCTCGTCGAGCCGGGCGGGCTGGTCGCAGGCCGCGCAGCGCAGGATCGCGCCGCGGGGTATGGGTCCGTCGCACCGCGGGCACGACCAGGTGGCCGCCACCTGCTTCACGTCGAGCGGTGCGTTCTCGCAGATCGTGCCGGCGCGGAACGTCTGGTACGCGGTCCGGAACAGCTCCGCGTCCACGCCGGCCAGCTCCCCCACGCGCACCGAGAGGCGGTGGACGGCGAGCGCGCCGCGGCGCCGGGCCTCCTCCTCGACGCGCGTCACCAGCGCCTGGACCAGCGAGTACTCGTGCATCAGCAGATCCGCGGCAGCAGCTCGCCCTCTGGCTCGGCCAGGAGCCGCCGCCCCAGCCCCGTGTCCAGGATCACCGATCCGGGCCGCTCGGCGATGGCGTGCGCGAACACCGCCGCGTTCCGGCCGAGGGGGTGGGCCCGGATGGCGGCCAGCACCTGCTCGGCCGAGCGGGCGCGCACGCCGATGACGGCCTTGCCCTCGTTCGCGACCAGCAGCGGATCGATGCCGACGATCTCCGCCGCGGCACGGACCTCGTCCCGGACCGGGACCTTCCGCTCCTCGACCACGATGCCGACCCGGGCCTTGTGCGCCATCTCGTGGAGCACGCCGGCGACGCCCCCCCGCGTCGGATCCTTCATGGCGACCACGTCCTCGCCCCCGGCGGCGAGGGCCGCGCGCACCAGCCCGTTCACCGGCGCGACGTCGGAGCGGAGGTCGCCCTCGAGCCCGAGGTCGTGGCGCCGGGCCATGATGGCCATGCCGTGGTCGCCGATGGTGCCGGTCACGATGAGGACGTCGCCCGCGGCGAGCCCGGCGTCGCTCACCACCCGGTCGGCGAACGCCACGCCGGCGGTGTTGAGGACGATCCCGTCCACCTCGCCCTTGCCCATCACCTTGGTGTCGCCGGTCACCACCGGCGCGTTCGCCTCGCGGGCCGTCTCGCGCATGGAGGCGACGATCCTCTCCAGCGCCTCGCGCGGGAACCCCTCCTCCAGGATCACCGCGCAGGTGAGCCCCAGCGGCTCGGTGGCGCCCATCATGGCGAGGTCGTTCACCGTACCCGAGACGGAGATGCGGCCGATGTCCCCGCCGGGGAAGAAGATGGGGTGGACGACGTGCGAGTCGGTGGTGATGACCAGCCAGCGATCGCCCACCCGGATGGCGGCGCCGTCGTCGAGCGCCGAGAGGCCGATGCCGTCCACCGGCGACGCCAGCGAGAGGAACACCTCCTCGATCAGCTGGCGCATGGCGCGCCCGCCGGAGCCGTGCTTGAGGCCGATCTTGAGGCCGCCGCCCTTATCCATTTCGGGTCACCCGACGTTCCTCAGGTCGGGCACCCCACCGTAGGTGTGCCAGATGCGGCAGGTCCCCTCCGACGACACCATGCAGGCGCCGACGGGCGACTCGGGGAGGCACTGCTTGCCGTAGAGCGAGCACTCGGTGGGCGTGGCCAGGCCGAGCATGATGGCGCCGCAGATGCAGCCCTTCGCCTCGGCCGCGGCCGAGGCGTCGCGCACGGCGGAGGTGTCGATGGGGAGGCGGCGGCGGGCGTCGAGGCGGCTCCACTCCGGCCGGAGGTCGAGGTTGCCGCCGCGCACCGTGGCGATGCCCCGCCAGACGCCGTCGCGCTGCTCGAAGACCTTCCAGAGGGTCTTCTGGGCGGGGAGGTTCCCCTCCTTCGTGACGCAGCGCGGGTAGGCGTTGAAGACCTCGGGCCGCCTCTCCTTCATGAGCTCGGTGAGCTTCACCACCGCGGCCAGGATGTCGAGCGGCTCGAACCCGGCCACCACCACCGGACAGCCGGTGCGGGCCGCGAACGGCTCGAAGATCCCCCAGCCGGTGATGGTCGCGGCGTGGCCCGCGGCCAGGTAGCCCTCGATGTCGGTCTCCGGGCTCTCCGCCACCACCTCCATGGCCGCCGGCACGTACTTGTGGACCGAGAGGATCGAGAAGTTCCTGGGGGGCTCGGTGAGGGCGATCGCCGCCGTCGCGACCGCGGTGGTCTCGAAGCCCGACGCCAGGAAGACCACCTCCTGGTGCGGGTGCCGGCCGGCGATCTCCGCCGCCTGGGCGACCGAGTAGACCACGTCCACCTGCCCGCCCTCGCCCTGGGCGTCGGCGAGCGACAGCCGCGTGCCGGGGAGGCGGAGCATGTCACCGTAGGTGCACACGCGGGCGCCGCCCAGCGCCAGCGCCACCGCCTCGTCCACCTCCGGGCCGTCGGTCACGCACACCGGGCAGCCCGGGCCCATGATGAGGTCGAGCCCGTCCGGCAGCACCGCCCGCAGCCCGAAGCGGGCGATGGCCTGCTCGTGGCTTCCGCAGACGTGCATCACCGACACCGGCCGCCCGATGGCCTCGACGTTGCGGCGGAGCGCGTCGGCGAGCGCCCGGGCGCGCTCCGGGTCGCGGAACTTCAGCTCCTTGAAGGGATCGGCGGCGCTCACGACGCCTTGTCCTTCCCGGCGGCGATCTCGCCGCGCACGTCCGCGGCCATGAGATCGTCCTTCGCGCCGCTGATCTCCAGGATCTGGTCGAAGAGCGCCAGCGTCTCCTGGACCTCCTCGGGCGGGATGCGGCGGATGGCGAAGCCGACGTGGTTCAGCACGTAGTCGCCGACGGTGACCGGCTCGTCCACGATGTCGAGCCGCAGCTCCTTCCGAACGCCGAAGAAGTCGACGGTGGCCTTGAGCCCGTCGATGGCGACGACCTTCCCTGGCACCCCGAGGCACATGTGGACCTTCTCCTTGCCCCTCGCTCACGGCGCGGCGCCGGCCACCGCGGCCTGCCCGAGCGCGATCCCGCCGTCCCCGGGGGGGACGCGGCCGTGCAGGTATACCCGAAAATCGCCCGAGAGTTCGCGCAGCAGCGCCTCCGCCAGGCGGGCGTTCTGGAAGCAGCCGCCCGTGAGGACGACCGGCAGCCCCGGGTGGGCGCGGGCGGCCCGGCGAACCAGCTCGGCGCCGGCCGCGGCGAGCGCCCCGTGGAACCGGGACGACACCAGCCCCGCCGGCTGGCGGTCGGCGACGTCCGCCGCGAGCGCGCGCCAGAGGGGGCGCAGGTCGAGCTGCCAGGGGTCGCTGCCGCCGTCGACCTCGAACGGGTAGGGCGGCGCCTCGCCCGCCGCCGCGTTGTCGAGCGCCAGCGCGACCTGCCCCTCGTGGCGCGACACGGCGCGGCCGAGCGCGATCGCGCCCGCGGCGTCGAAGGCGCGGCCGGCGCCGTGGGCGGGCGGCGCGTTCACGCCCGCGGCGAGCATCCGGCGCACCACCTCCACCTCGCGCGGCGGGATCGAGGAGAAGAGGGGGAGCCGGCCCAGCGGCGGGTCGCCGTCGAAGGCGTCGAGGAGCACCGCCAGGGCGATCCGCCAGGGCTCGCGGATGGCCCGGTCCCCGCCGGCGAGCGGCACCGGCCGGAACGTCGCGAGCCGCTCGAACCGCGCGCTTCCGGCGAGGAGCAGCTCGCCTCCCCACGCGGTACCGTCGGTGCCGAGCCCGGTGCCGTCCCAGGCGAGCCCCAGGACCGGACCGTCGAGGCCGTGCTCGGCCATCGCGCTCGCGACGTGGGCGTGGTGGTGCTGCACCTGGAGGAGCGGCACGCCCAGGGCCGCGGCGCGCTCGCGGGCATAGCGGGTCGAGAGGTAGAGGGGGTGCAGGTCGCAGGCGATCGCCTCCGGCCGGAAGGAGAGGAACTTCTCGAGCCGGGCCACGGCCGCCTCGAAGGACGCGTAGGTCGCCAGGTCGTCGAGGTCGCCCACGTGGGGCCCGAGCGTCGCCTCCTCGCCGCGCGCCAGGCAGAAGACGTTCTTGAGCTGCGCGCCCACCGCCAGGATGGGGCGCGGGAACGGGCGGCGGACGCGCACCGGGCGCGGGACCCACCCGCGCGCGCGGCGCATCACCATGGGGCGGCCGGCCACCACGCGCGCCACCGAGTCGTCGCAGCGCGAGGCGATGGGGCGGTCGTGGACCAGGAAGAGATCGGCGATGCCGCCGAGCCGCTCGCGCGCGTCGGCGTCCTCGAAGGCGATGGGCTCCTCCGAGAGGTTCCCGCTGGTCATCACCAGCGGCCGGCCCGCCTCGGCGAGGAGCAGGAGGTGGAGCGGGGCGTACGGCAGCAGGAGGCCGACGACGGGGCTGTCGGGCGCGACCTCCGGCGCGAGCGGGGCGCCGGCGCGGCGCCGGCAGAGGACGATGGGGCGCTCCACGGAGGAGAGCAGCTCGGCCTCGGCCTCGGTGAGGTTCGCGATCGCGCGCGCCGCCGGGAGATCGGCGACCATCACCGCGAGCGGCTTCTCGTCGCGGCGCTTGCGCGCGCGCAGCGCGGCGACCGCCGCGGTGGAGGTGGCGTCGCAGGCGAGGTGGTAGCCTCCGATGCCCTTCACCGCCGCGATCAGGCCGGCGCGCAGGGCCGCGGCCGTGTCGCGCAGGGGGTCGTCGCTCGCCACCGGTGCGCCGGCGGCGTCGAGGAGCGAGAGCCGCGGGCCGCAGGCGGGGCAGGCGTTGGGCTGCGCGTGGAACCGCCGGTCGAGCGGATCCTGGTACTCGCGCGCGCAGTCGGCGCACATCCGGAACCCGGCCATGGTGGTGGCGGGCCGGTCGTAGGGGACGTCGAGCGCGATGGTGAAGCGGGGACCGCAGTCGGTGCAGTTCGTGAACGCGTAGCGGTGGCGCCGGTCGGACGGGTCGCGCACCTCGGCGGCGCAGGCCGCGCAGGTGGCGAGGTCGGGGGGGATGACCACGCGGCGCTCGGCGGCCGCTCCGCTGGCCACGATCTCGAAGCCGCGGACCGGCTCCGAGGGGATCCGCTCGGTGCGGACGTCCTCGATGACGGCGGCGGGCGGGGCGTCGCGGCGCAGGCGCGCCTCGAAGGCGTCCAGGTCCTCGGCCGCGCCGAACGCCTCGACGGTCACCCCCGCCGCGTCGTTCCGGACGCGGCCGGCCACGCCGGTGGCGTGGGCGAGGCGGAAGACGAACGGGCGGAACCCGACCCCCTGGACCGTGCCGGTCAGCGCGATCCGTCTCCCCTCGCCGGGTCCAGCGGGCCCGCCGTCTCGACCTGTGCTCTTCATCGTGCGGCGGAGGCGCCGGGCGATCCCTCGAGGCAGCAGCAGCTTACCCCCCGGAGATCCCCTGGCGCAAACCGGTCACTCCAGCGCCTGCGGCGTGGCCCAGAACCCGCCGGGCGCGTCGCGCACCCACTCCGCGGTCCGGAACAGGGCGCCGCCGGCGCGCCGGTCCCCGGGGCCGAGCCGCACCTCGCCCGCGTGCACGCAGACCTGGACGCGTGCGCCGGGACCCACCAGGCCGGCGACGAGGTCGCGCACCTCCCGCGCCAGCGCGACCGCACCGGCGCGGCCGGCGCGCGCGGCCAGCTCGGACTCGGGGAGGACGAGGCTGGCGAGGACGATCCCGCCGGCCCGGACGTCGAGCGAGAACCCCGCCTCTGCCAGCACCCGCGCCGCCTCCTCCTCGGCCTCCGCCGCGAGCAGGAGCTGGTCCTCGTCCGCGTCGGGATCGGCCGCGACGGAGGCGTGGACGGCCACCCCGCGCGCCGTCCGCTCCGCGGCGCGGGCGCCGTGCCCTGCGGCCGCGCGCAGCGCCTCGAGGAACGCGGCGGCCGACGAGAACCGGTCGCCGGGCTGCTTCGCGAGCGCGCGCTCCACGACCGCGTCGACGGCGGGCGAGACCGGCGCGAGCCGGCCGGCCTTGGGCGGCGGCGCGGCGAGGTGGAGCCGCTCCAGCTCGAAGGGATCCTCGGACCAGAAGGGAAGGGTCCCGGTGACGAGCTGGAAGGTGAGGACACCGAGCGCGTACACGTCGGCGCGCGCGTCCACCGGCTCGCCGCGGATCAGCTCCGGCGCCATGGCGTGCGCCGACCCGACCCGCTGCCCGACCGCGGTGAGCGCGGCGTCCGCCGCCTCGGCGGTGCGCGCCACGCCGAAGTCGAGCAGCTTCACCCGGGGTGGATCTCCCGCCTCCACGTAGACGTTGGAGGCCTTCACGTCCCGGTGCACCACGCCCTCGCGATGGGCCGCCTCCAGGGCCGCGCACACCGGCGCGAGGATCTCGAGCGCCTCCACCACCGGGAGCCGGCCGCGGGCGTCGAGGAGCTGCAGCAGGCTGCGCCCCTCCAGCAGCTCCATGGCGCAGTACGGCCTGCCGTCGGGGAGCATCCCCAGCTCCAGGATCTCGACGACGTTGGGGTGCCGCAGGCGCGAGAGGATGCGCCCCTCCCGGACGAAGCGGCTGGCCATCTCCGGGGAGTCGGCGAACCGGCGCGAGAGCACCTTCAGCGCGGCGCGCCGGCCGTTCTCCCGGTGGCTGGCGAGGTAGACGGCGCCGTGCCCCCCGTGCCCGATCAACCGCACCAGTTCCCAGGCGCCGGCGCGCGCCCCCGGCGCCAGCTCCTCGGCGTCGACGGCGCCCTCGCCGCCGTAGGGCGGCGTCGAGCCGGGAAGGGGCACGGTCGGCCGCTCGCTCGGCCGCTCCCTCGGGGTCCTGGGCGCCATCGGGCCAAAGTACACCAGGCGCGCCGTGCTGGCGCGCCCGGGGACGCCGCTACCCGGCGCGGGCCAGGGCCGCCCGGACCCGCGGCTCCATGACGTTGGGGATGCGGGCCGCCAGCCCCAGCGCGTCCTGGAATGCGGCGAGGGCCTCCTCGCGCCGGCCCGCCCGCAGCGCGGCGAGCCCGTGCATCTCGTTCACCTCGATCGGCTCCTGCTCGAGCGACTCGGTCCGGGCGCTATCGCAGAGCGCGCGCCACTCGTCCGCGGTCCCGCCGCGGACGAACAGCTCCACCATCCTCGCCAGGATGCGATCGGAGGGCGCGAGCAGGCCCCCGGGCCGGCCGTCCGCGCGCGCCTCCGCCTCCCGGACCTCGTCCAGGCGGGCCCGGGCGCCGGCGACGTCGCCGCGGAACGCCAGGAGGCGTGCGTTCAGGAGCCGCGCCTGCGGGCTCGCGGCCACCTCGGGATGGCGCCGCTCGATCTCGACGGCGCGCCGCACGTGCTCCTCCGCGCGCTCCAGGTCGGCGAGCTGGTAGAGCAGCTCGCCCAGGTTGAACTGTCCGACGAACTCCATGCCGAGCGCGCCCAGATCCCGCCCGAGCCGGAGGTACCGGGTCAGGTCGTCGACCGCCCGCTCCGGCATGCCTCGCGCCAGCCAGGTGGCGCGCCGGTTGTTGAGGGCCGCCGCCATGTGCAGCGCGTCCCCGCGGGCCGTGGCCAGCTCGAGGGCGCGCGAGAGGATCTGCTCCGCCTGGGCGGCGCGGCCCACGTTGGGCAGGAAGTACCCGAGGAGCAGGAGGGCGACCACGCCCGTCTCGTACCCGTCGTCGCCGAGCGGCTCGGCGAGCGCGGCGGCCGCCTCGAGGGCCGCGGCCGCCTCCAGCCAGCGGCCGGCGCGGAACAGCGTCCGCCCGCGCGCCAGCTCGAAGCGTGCGGCGGCGGTGGGGGAGGGATGAGGTCCGGCGAGGCGCTCGGCCGCCGCGACCCGATCGGCGGAGCGCGTGTAGTCGTGCATCCAGTCGAGGGCGGTCGCCTCGTCGAGGAGGCACTCCACCTCGCCCTCGCGATCGAGGAGCGCCCGCGCCCGCTCCTGGGCGGCCACCAGATCCGCGATGGCGTCCTCGTAGCGGCCGAGGCGGTACCGCACCAGCCCGCGTCCGCGCAGCGTCGCGAACCGCCCCCGCGCGTCGTCCGGCGACATCTGGGCGAGGGCGCGGGTGTAGAGGGTCTCGGCCTCCAGGTACGCGTGGCGGGCGCGCAGGTCGTCCGCCAGGCGCAGCCAGAGCGAGGCCGCCTCGGCGCGCAGCCCGGACTCCTCCGCGTGGAACGCGAGCCGCGGGAGGCGGTCACCCTCGGGGAGGGACGCCGCCAGGAGGTAGAACCGGAACGCGGCGCGGTGGACGGCGCGCCGCTCCGGCTCGCCCGCCGCCCGTCCGATCGCCTCCCGCTGCAGCGGGTGGCGGAAGGCGAGCCGCCCGGCCCGGTCGGAGAGCACGTGCAGCTCCAGGAGCCGTCGCGTCGCCACCTCCGGGTCGAGGGTGACGGCGGGTCCGCGGCCCTCGCGATCCAGCTCGGCGACGACGCCCGCGACCTCGGCGCGGGTGACGCCGTCCCCCAGGAGCGCGACGAGCCGCGCGTGCGCGGCGAGCGCCTCCGGCAGGCCCGCCATCTCCTGCTGCACGAGCCAGTCCACCAGCGGCATGTCGGGCACGCGGTCCAGCTCGTCCGTCGCGACGTACCAGCGCTCGTCATGCCCGCGCGGCCGCACCAGCCCCTGCGCGCGCAGGCCTCGCACCAGCTCGACGAGGAGCACCGGGACGGCGCGGGTGCGCTCGACCAGACGCTCGATCGCCCGGGTCGGGATGTTCTCCGCCGGGAGCAGGAGCCGGCGGCACAGCTGGGCGGCGTCCTCGGGGGCGAGCGGCCCCACCTCCAGCTTCACCACGCGTGCGGCTCGCTCGCCGAGGTTCGGGCGCGCGGTCGCGAAGGCGTTCCGCGCCAGGGCGCAGACGAAGATGGGGAGCTTGGTCTCGGCGAGCGCGGCGTACTCGAGCGCGTCGAGGGCGGCCGGATCGGCGAGGTGCGCGTCGTCCACGAGCACGCAGAGGGGCCGCTCCTGTGCCCTCGCCCGGATCGCCTCGCCCGCCGCGCGCACCACCGCGCCCCGGAGCGCGCCCGGCGAGGCGCGCCAGGGGCGCAGGGGCGCCGCCTCCGCCGGGATCCACCCCATGGCGAGGGCGACCGGGGCCCAGGTCTGGGCGCCGATCGCGGCCGGGAGCGCGGCGCCCAGCGCCGCCTGGCCTCCGTCGGGCGGCGGCGGCCTGAGCGGAAGGCGCAGCGCCCAGCCGATCAGCGTCCGCAGCGTCTCGTCGTCGGCGGCCACGCCCTCGCGGGCGCGCACCTCGATCACCTCGGGGGCGGCGGGAAGCGCGCGGAGCCTCGCGGCCAGCTCGGCGCCGATGCTCGACTTCCCGATCCCGGCCTCCCCGGTGACGGCGGCCACGGCGGGGGCGTGGTCCGTGAGCGCGATCCGGGCCTCGGCCACCAGACGTCCGAGGACGCCCTCGCGCCCGACGAGCGGCGGGCGCTCGCTGCTGGGCTCGCCTGCTGCGACGCGCCGGAGCACGCCCTCGCGCCCCGGGCAGGGCTGCACGGGCGCCTCGGGGACGACGGCGGCGGCGCGCGCGGTGAGGAGCGTCCCGACGGGGTCCGCGGCGCGCGGCCAGTCCTCGGGCCGGTCGAACGCGCCGAGGTAGCGGGGCCCGGAGGCTCCCTCCAGCACGGCCACGCTGGCGAGGTCGACGAGCACGCGGATCGCGAGCCCGGCCTCGATCGCCACCGCGGCGCCGTCGAGCGCGAGGCGCACCGCGTTGTCGCGGGCTCCCGGCTCGAAGACCACGGCGTACCGCCCGGCGGCCGCGTGGACGAGGCGGCCGCCCGCGCCCTCCGCCGCGCGCTGCACGGCGAGGATGTCCGAGCCCGATTCGAAGCGCAGCAGGCCCACCAGCCGGCGCGACGGCGATGGGGTCGCGCGGCGCGCCGCGGTGCGGCCCCGCGGCTCGACGGTCCCGGCGGCGGCGAACGCGGCCGCCAGCGCCTCGCGGAGCGCGGCGCCGTCCGCGTAGCGCGCGGCCGGATCCTTGGCGAGGCAGCGGAGGACGACGTCCTCGAGCGCCGGCGGTACGCTCGCCAGCTCGGCGGGGCGGGGCGGCCGCAGGGCGAGGTGCGCCTGGCGCATCTCCCCGGGAGGGCCCGTGAACGGCGGCCGCCCGGTGAGCGCCTCGAACAGGATCGCGCCCGCGGCGTACACGTCGGAGCGCGCATCCGGCGGTTCGCCCCGGACCTGCTCCGGGGCCATGTACGCCGGCGTGCCCGCGAACCCGCCCTCGATGGCGAGCGGCTGGAGCGCGGCGTCGCCGGGTCGGCCGGCGAGCCCGTAGTCGACGAGCCTGGCCGGCCCGGCCTGCGCCGGGGTCGCGCTGGCGGCGAGGAACACGTGCCCCGGCTTGAGGTCGCCGTGGCACCAGCCCGCGGCGTGGAGTGCAGCGAGCGCCTCGGCGAGCGCGATGGCGTGCGGCGCGAGGGGGGCGGCGTCGAGACGCCCGCCTCCTTCGCGGAGCAGCGCCTCGAGCGACGGGCCGGCGATCCGCTCCTGCGAGAGCCAGCGTGCCCCGTTCTCCAGCTCGCCGTCACCGAAGAGCTCCGGTGCGAGCGGGGAACCGACGGCGAGGAGCGCCTCGCGCTCGTGCGCGAGCTGCATGCGCGCCAGCGGCTGATCGTTCGAGGCGACCTTGACCGCGGCGTCGCGTCCGTCCGCGTCCCGGCGCGCCGCGAGCACCGTGCCCGAGGCGCCGCGCCCGAGGACGCCCACGACGGCGTGACCGGGGATGGCCCAGCCGGTTGGGGCGGTGGCGGTCCTGGCCTCGTCGGACGGGGGCACGAGGGTGAATCATACCGCCGCAGGCCCCGGGTCCCATGCGTGGCGTGGGGCGTGGCGAAACTCCACGACGGCTGCGCGGATCTGTGCCACCGCGCGCACTCGGCGTCCTGGGTGTCCGGGACCCGTGACTACCACCCGGGCTTGCGCTAAGTCGTCTGGACACGTGACATAGAAACCTGGGATGTCGTACCTCAGTCGAGGGATCCACAGTGGACGCAGAGCACGTCCAGTGCGGGGTAGGGGTCGCTGTGCTCCGCGCACGACGCGGTGGGTCGCCGCGCGAGGACGTCGCTGGAGGAAGCCATGACGAGCCGAAATAACCTGGCGGTCGTGATCGCGATCGCCTGCACGACGCTGGTCGGTTGCCAGCAGCAGCAGCGCGCACCGCGCGCGACGCTGACCGCGGATGCGCTCTCCACGTCGAACGGCATCGCCGACAACGGGATCGCGGACAACGGGATCGCCGACAACGGGATCGCGGACAACGGGATCGCCGACAACGGGATCGCGGACAACGGGATCGCGGACAACGGGATCGCGGACAACGGGATCGCGGACAACGGGATCGCCGACAACGGGATCGCCGACAACGGCATCGCGGACAACGGGATCGCCGACAACGGGAACCAGGCGCCGCTGGCGAACGGGATGCGGCCTGGAGATGGGACGAACGGGCTCTTCGAGCACGGCCTCACCGCCGACGCGCTCGCGGCGCCGGAGTTCCAGTCCTGGTTCGCGATCGACCCTGTCTACTCGGACATGGTCATGCAGTACTTCGTGAAGTGCGCGGTCGCCGATGGGGCCTCGCTCGGGTACTCCTATGCGGGCGTCGACTACGCGTGGCCGGGCGTCTTCGGCCTCGCGCCCGCGTGGGCGAGCGGGCAGACCATCCCCGAGGACGAGCAGCAGCTCATCTCGGCATGCCTCGGCGCCCACGTGAACGGGCTCGGGCAGCACGTGAAGATCTCGGTGCGCGGCCACGAGACGAGCGGGGACCTCATCCCGGTCACGGCCGACGAGGTGGCCACCTGGCACTCCGCCGAGGCGTGCTTCTTCGGGAACCTCTTCACCGGGCCGGGCGTCTACAGCGCGCTCATGCCCGACCTGCTCGACGCGAGCATCTCGACCCCGCGCGGCTGCGCGGCCGAGTTCGGCCAGCCGGGCCAATGCCCGCCGATGGTCCAGGTCGGGATGTGCTCCGACGTTTGCACGGCCGACGAGAACGGCATCTGGCAGGACTGCAGCCCGGACGGTGGCGCGACCCATTACCGGCCGGTGCAGACGTTCCTGCGCGACGCGGACATCTACCACTGCGGCGACGGCGTCTGCGACTCGATCACCGAGAACGAGACGACGTGCCCCGCGGATTGCGCACCGGCGCCGACCCCGCCGGCCGATCCGCCCCCCGCCGACCCCTCCGGGACGCCGTAAGGAGCCCACCATGACGACCCTGACCAGCCAGATCGAGCAGGTCACCCCGGGCTGCGGCATCCCCCCGGACCAGATCTCCTCCGCCGGCCGCCCCTGCCTCTTCTGGATCGGCTCCTCGCGTCCCCAGGACCAGGGCCGCTCCTTCCGCCTCGACGCCGACGACGTGGTCGTCGGGCGCGGCGCCGACTCGACCCTCGTCGTGGACGACCCCGGCGCGTCGCGCCGCCACGCGAGGATCCAGCGCGGCCTCGACGGCGAGTACGTCCTCACCGACCTCGGCTCCCGGAACGGGACGTACGTGAACGGCCTCAAGGTGCGGTCCACCCCGCTCCGCGAGGGCGACAAGATCCAGCTCGGGACCGTGACCGCCTTCCGCTTCTCGTTCCGCGAGGAGCTGGAGGAGCGCGAGGACCGGCTGCAGCGCGCGCTCCGCGCCACCGGCGTCGGCGCGTTCGAGTGGAGCACGGCGACGGGCGACGTGGTCCTTTCCGGCGGCGCCGAGCGCATCGTCCCCGACGGGCGCGGCTTCTGGGGCGCCCTCCACCCCGAGGACCGCGACCGCGTCCGCGAGCTGTTCGCCGCCGCCGGCGCCGAGGGGCGCCGCTGCGAGGTGGAGTGCCGCATCGCCGGGCCGGCGGGCACGCGCTGGTACGCGCTGCGCGGCGAGCCGTTCCGCGGCTTCGGCGGCGAGGTCACCCACCTGGCCGGCTCGCTCATCGACGTCACCGCCCGCAAGCTCGCCGAGCAGGAGCTGCGCCGGCAGGCGCTGCTGTTCGAGAGCCTCATGGACGCGGTGATGGTCCTCGACTTCCAGGGGCAGATCATCGACTGGAACCGCCGGGCCGAGGCGCTGTTCGGCTGGACCAAGGCCGAGACCCTGGGCCGCAAGCCGGGCGAGCTGCTCGCGCCGGCCGGCGCCGACGAGCTCGCCACCACGCTCGTCGCCAGCGTGTCGCAGGACGGGCGGGCCGCGAACGAGGTGACGCTCCGCCGCAAGGACGGGAGCGAGGTCGTCGCCGAGGTCGTGGGCGTCCCGCTCAAGGACCCGACCGGCCGCCACGTGGCCGACATCGCCATCTACCGGGACATCACCGAGCGGAAGCAGCTCCAGTCGCGGCTGTTCCTGGCCGACCGGATGGCCGCGCTCGGCACGCTCGCCGCGGGCGTGGCGCACGAGATCAACAACCCGCTGGCGTTCGTCCTCGGCAACCTGGTGTTCCTGGAGGACGAGATCCCCCGCGCCGCCGCCGAGAACCCGCGCACCACCGACCTCCAGAAGGCCCTGGAGGAGGCGCGCACCGGCGCCGAGCGGATCCGGACCACGGTCCGCGACCTCCTCACCCTCGCGCGCAACCGGGAGGCGGAGGCGGTCTCCGACGTCGACGTCAACGCGGTGCTGGAGTTCACGCTCAAGATGGCCGAGCCCCAGCTGCGCCACCGCGCGCGGCTGGTGAAGCGGCTCGGCGACATCCCGCGCGTGGCGGCGCCCGAGTCGCGCCTCGGCCAGGTGTTCCTGAACCTGGTCATCAACGCGGCCCAGGCGATCCCCGAGGGCGACCCGGCCCGCAACGAGGTGCGCGTCGCGACGCGCTTCGACGTGGACGCGGAGAGCGTGATCATCGAGGTGCAGGACACCGGCGTCGGCATCCCGCCCGAGGAGCAGCGCCGGATCTTCGACCCGTTCTACACCACCAAGCCGGTGGGCGTCGGCACGGGCCTCGGCCTCTCCATCTGCCACAGCATCGTCGCCTCGCTGGGCGGCGAGATCCGGCTGGAGAGCGCCCGCGGCGAAGGGGCGACCTTCCGCGTGGTGCTGCCTGCCGTGGCGGCGGCCCCCGTGGCGGCGGGAGAGACCGTCCGGCCGTCGCTGCCCCGCGCGCGCGTCCTGGTCGTGGACGACGAGCCGCTGGTCGGGGCGGTGCTGCAGCGGCTGCTCGGGTCGAGGCACGAGGTGGTGGTGACGACGCGGGCGACGCAGGCGCTCACGCTCCTCGGGGCGGGCGCTCGCTTCGACGTGGTGCTCTGCGACCTGCTCATGCCCGAGATGACCGGGATGGAGCTGTTCGAGAAGCTGGTGGCGCAGTTCCCGGAGCAGGCGAAGCGGACGGTCTTCATGACCGGCGGCGCGTACACCGAGCGCGCCCGCGCCTTCGCGGCCAAGCGGCAGCACCGCATCCTCACCAAGCCCGTGGACCTCCGCGAGCTGGAGCTGGTGATGGCGGAGCTGCTGGGCGTGGTGGCCCCCGCCGCGCGGCAGCAGGAGGCGAGGACGTAGGCTTCGCAGCGGCTGGAACCGGACCCCTTCCCCGCGTCGCGGGGAGGGGGCTCGGGAAGCCGCACAGGCCGCTTCACCCGTTCGTCTCGAGCGTGAGCCGGACGCCGCCTTGCGCGGGGTACTGGGACGTCAAATAGGCACCGCTCGGTCGCGCCCCTATGATCCTGCCGATGCGTCGTGAAGAAGCCATCGCAGCCCTGCGCGGCTACCTGCCGGCGATCCGGCACGACTTCGGCGTGCGGCGTATCGCCCTGTTCGGGTCCACCGCGCGCGGCGACGCTCGCGAGGACAGCGACCTCGACATCCTCGTCGACTTCGAGAAGGACCCTACGTTCCTCTCGTTCATGGGCCTCAAAGCGTTCCTCGAGGACCACCTCGGGCGCAAGGTGGACCTCGTCACGCCGGACGCCCTGAAGCCGCGGATGCGCCCCATCGTCGAGCGCGAGGCGGTCGATGTCGCCCAGGGCTGAGCGCACATCGAGATCGTCGGCGAGGCCGCGGGGAAGCTGCCGAACCACCACATGCGCCCCAGGTCACCCGCGAGGCACCCGCCCCGAGAAGCACCGGTGCACGTACACGGTGTACCCGATCCCGAGCGCCACGCCGGGCACCCACCAGGCCGCGCCCGCCCGCAGCGACGCGTCGGCCGCCTGCGCTTGCTCGACCGTGAGCGAGAGCGCCGGGTCGATGCTCGAGGGCAGGACCCACGGGTAGAGCCCGAACGCCGCCGTGGCGAGCAGGAGCGCCAGGAACGCGCTCCACGCCGCAAACGCGGCGCCGTCGCGCCCGCGGAGGTGGAGCAGCGGCGCGCCGAGGCATGCCAGAACCGCAGCCGCCGGGAAGGCAGCGCGCCAGGGCCCGGCCGCCATGGCCTGCGGGATGTGCGGCTGGACGAAGAACGTGGCGACGCTGGTGCCGACCGTGAGGGCGAGGGAGATGGCCCAGAGCCGCGGCGCGAGGGCCCGGGCGCGCTCCCGGACGGGCCCCTCGGTGCGATGGGCGATCCAGAGCGCGCCGTGCTCTGCCAGGACCGCGAACGCCGTGGCGCCCACCAGCGCGGTGTAGGGGTCGATGACGCCGGCCGCGCCGCCGGCTGCCTGGCCGGCGCCGACCCCGCTCCAGAGCGGCTGCAGGAACACGCGATCGGACCCGAGCGGCACGCCGCGCACCACGTTCCCGAGCGCGACCCCGAGGAAGAAGCCGAGGAGCCCGCTCGAGAGGGAGAACACGGCGTCGAAGAACTGCCGCCAGGGCGCCGCCTCGAGGTGGTTCCGCAGCTCGATGGCGACGCCACGGCCCATGAGGAGCCACAGGGCGATCATGAGCGGCAGGTAGAACCCGCTGAACGAGACGGCGTAGAGCAGGGGAAACGCGAAGAACAGCGTCCCTCCGGCGGCGACGAGGTAGACCTCGTTCCCGTCCCAGAGCGGACCGATGGTGGCGAGCACCTGCCGCCGCTCCGCGTCGTCGCGCGCGACGCGCAGGTGCAGGATCCCGGCGCCGAGGTCGTAGCCGTCGAGCGCCACGTAGCCGGCGAGCAGCAGCGCCACGAAGCAGAAGAACAGGGTGCCCACGCGTCACCTCGTCGCGGCCGCCGGCGCAGGCGGCTCGGGCGCCGGACCATGCGCGATCTCCCGCCCCACCACGAACAGGAAGACGATCGCGAGCAGGGCGTACATCCCCATGAAGCCGAGGAGCGTGAAGAGCGCGTTCCCGCTCGACACCTGGCGGGAGACGCCGTCCGCCGTGCGGAACAGGCCGTAGACGAGCCAGCGCTGGCGGCCCGCCTCCGCCGCGAACCAGCCGGCGGTGTTCGCGACGTACGGGAACGGCACGGCGAGGAGCAGGACCCACAGCATGGCGCGGGAGCGGAAGAGCGCGCCGCGCGCGAGCAGCCAGGCGGCGGAGAGCATGACGGCGATGAAGAGCGTCCCCAGCCCCACCATCACGTGGTACGCGTAGTAGACGAGGGGCACGCTCGACGGCCACTCCTCCACCGGGAACGCGTCGAGCCCCTTCACCTCCGCCATCCACCGCCGGTAGGTGAGGAACGAGAGCGCGTACGGGACGAGGATGGGGTTGTCGAGCCGGCGCCGCTCCACGTCCGGCTGGCCCACCAGGGCGAGCGGCGCGCCCGGGCCGCTCTCGAACAGCCCCTCCAGCGCGGCGAGCGCGACGGGCTGGTGCTCGGCGACGAGCCGGCCCTGCACGTCGCCGGTCGGCGCGATCTGGAGCACGCTCGCCACCGCGCCGGCCACGACGCCGGTGCGCACGAAGATGCGCGCCTGCTCGAGGTGGCGGCCCAGGAGCAGGTAGAACGCGCCCGTGCCCGCCATGGCGAAGGCGCCGGTCTGCACCGCGCCCATCATGACGTGGGGGAACTCCCACCGCAGCCACGGGTTCGAGAGCACCTGCCAGAGGCTGGCGAGCGCCAGCGTGCCGTCGGGCGAGATCCGGTAGCCGACGGGGTGCTCCATGAATGCGTGGGTCGCGACGATGAAGAAGCCCGAGAGCCACGACCCCAGGAACAGGAGCACCGCCGCCGCCGTGACGCCGCGCCGGCCGATGCGCCCCTCGCCGTAGAGGACGAGCCCCAGGAACGACGACTCGAGGAAGAAGGCGAAGACGCCCTCCAGGGCCAGGGTCTGCCCGATGACCCCGCCGGCGTAGCGCGAGAAGCCGGCCCAGCTGGTCCCGAACTGGAATTCCATCGGGATCCCGGTGACCACGCCGAAGAGGAAGTTGACCCCGAAGATCCGCGTCCAGAAGCGCGCCGCCTGGTGGAGCCGGTCGTCGCGTCGGGCCAGCGAGGTCACCTCCAGCACGGCGACGAGGAGCGCCAGCCCCATGGTGAGCTGCGGGAACAGGTAGTGGAACGTGATGGTGAACCCGAAGTGGAGCCGGTGAAGGAACAGGGCGTCGCCCATGCGGCCTCCGCGCGGCGTCCTCCATCTCGGAGGCCGCCCCGCGCCGTCAAGGCTCGGGTGTCGCGCAGCCCAACCGGTTCGCGCCGCGGCGCGGCAACCGGTCCGCCCGCTACGCCCCCGGCTTCTTCTCCCACCACAGGTCGGGCGCACCCGGCGGCTCGCGCCTGCGCGGCGGAGCGCCGAGCTTCTGCAGCTCGACGACCACGGCCTCGACGGCCGCGGGGAGCGCGGCGCGGACGGGGTCGGACAGGCCGATGCCGGTCTCGGTGCCCGCGGGGATGACGCCGACCAGCCGCGCCACCGCCGGCGCGACGCCCTGGAAGTCGGCGTGCATGAGCGCCTCGCGGACGCCGGGCTCGTGCGGGCTCACCGCCTGGACCGGCGCCTTCTTGAGGAGCTGCTCCTTCGAGTAGAGCCGCAGCTCGCCCGGCGCGCCCTTGGCCCGGACGGAGTCCACCAGGATCACCGCGTGCAGCCCGGCCAGGTAGGCGGTGAGGTCGAGCCCGGGCGTGCCGGCGTCGTAGACCTGCACGCCGGCGGGGACCTCGTACTGCGCCTCGAGGAGGCGCACCACGGTCGGCCCGACGGCGTCGTCGCCGGTGAGCACGTTCCCGATGCCGATCACGGCGATGCGCGTCACGGCGACCTTCCTTGCGGAGTCGAGAAAGGGCGAATCCCGCTCCCCGGCGCTCCGGGAAGCGGGATCCGATCCTACGCGGACTGAGGCGCCAGGGCACGCCTACGCGCCCAGCACCCTCACGTGCGACAGCTCCTGGCCCTCGGCGTCCGTGGTGTGGATGGCGCAGGCGAGGCAGGGGTCGAAGGAGTGGATGGTGCGGAGGACCTCGAGCGGCCGCTGCGGGTCGGCGATGGGGTTGCCGACCAGCGAGGCCTCGTAGGGGCCCGGACTCCCGGAGCCGTCGCGGGGGCCGGCGTTCCAGGTGGACGGGACCACCGCCTGGTAGTTCTTGAGCTTGCCGTTCTCGATGACGCACCAGTGCGAGAGCGTGCCGCGCGGCGCCTCGTGGAAGCCGACGCCCTTGTAGGTGCCGCTCTTCAGCTTCTCCTCCACCGGCGTGAAGATGGCGACGTCGCCCTTGCCGATGTTGTCGACGAGGAGCTTCCACTGCTTCAGCGCGAGGTCGCTCATCATCGCGCAGCGGATGGCGCGGGCGGCGTGGCGGCCGAGCGTGGAGTGGAGGTGCTCGGGCTTGAGGTCGATGCCGTGGATGTTCTTCACGGCCTCCTGGGCCACCTTCACCCAGCGGATGGTCGGCTCGTGGCCGCCCAGGAACCCGACCAGCACCTGCGCGAGCGGGCCGACCTGCATGGCCTTGCCCTCGAGGCGCGGCGCCTTCACCCAGCTGTACCGGTCCGGCGCCGGCTGCGCGTGCTTCCACTCGCCGGTGAACTTCGGGACCGTCTCCTCCTCCCAGGGCCCCTTGGCCCAGGTGCCGTCGTAGTAGGAGTGGGCGATCGACTCGGTGACCTTCGCCATCAGGTCGGCGTCGGTCCAGTTCGTGATCGGCGTGAGCTTCCCGCCCACGATGTAGCCGCCGGGCAGGTCGAACTTGGTCATGGCCGCGTCGGTGGGGAGGTCCGGCACCGCCAGGTAGTTCGTCACGCCCGCCCCGTACTTGAGCCAGTCGGGGTAGAAGCCGGCCACCGCCGCGACGTCCGGCAGGTAGCACTGGGTGATGAACCCCTTCACCTCCTCGAGCAGCGTCTTCACCTGGTACAGCTTCTCCATGTTGAGCGTGGAGGGGCTGTCCAGGTTGATGGCGTTCGCGACGCCGCCCACCGCCAGGTTCTGGATGTTCGGGGTCTTGGAGCCGAGGATGGCGACCACCTGGTTCGCCTTGCGCTGCACCTCGAGGGCCTCGAGGTAGTGCGCCACGGCGAGGAGGTTCACCTCGGGCGGCAGCTTCATGGCCGGGTGGCCCCAGTAGCCGTTCTGGAAGATGCCGAGCTGGCCGTTCTTCACGAACTCGGCCAGCTTGGCCTTCACCGCGGTGAGCTTCTGCTTCGAGTTGTTCGGCCAGGACGAGACCTTCTCGGCGAGCGCGGCGGCCTTGGCCGGGTCGGCGTCCAGCGCCCTGGTCACGTCCACCCAGTCGAGCGCGGACAGGTGGTAGAAGTGCACGATGTGATCGTGCAGCGAGTGCGCGGTGATGATGAGGTTGCGGATGAGCTGCGCGTTGAGCGGGATCTGGACGCCCAGGGCGTGCTCCACGCTGCGGACCGAGGCGATGGCGTGCACGGTGGTGCACACGCCGCAGATGCGCTGGGTGAAGACCCAGGCGTCGCGCGGGTCCCGCCCCTGGAGGATGGTCTCGATGCCGCGCCACATGGTGCCGCTGGACCAGGCCTCGCGGACCGCGCCGCCGTCGACCTTCACGTCGATGCGCAGGTGACCCTCGATGCGGGTGATCGGGTCGATGGTGATGAGCTGGCTCATGAATGAGTCCTCGAGTTAACGAGCGCCCGCGGCGATCTTGCCGGAGGCGACGGTGGGCTGGGCGCGGTCCTCGACGACCACGACCGGGAACTTGCGGGAGAGGAAGACGAAGATCGCCATGCCGACGGCGGCCATGCCGACGGTGACGATGGTCTCGCCCAGCGACGGGAAGTAGTTCCAGCCCGCCGGGTTCGCGACCCCGTCCGTCCACCCGGCCGGGCGGTAGAAGGTGAGGTAGGTGTCGACGCGGTAGAACGAGCCCGCGGCCACGGCCAGCAGCGCCGCGCCGAACAGCTTGCCCCGGTTCCGGCCCACGGCCGGGGAGAGGAACATGAGGGCGGGAGCGAGGAAGAGCGCCATCTCCAGGAGGAACCAGGCCGTCGGGAAGTCGAGGCGCAGGTAGCGGAGCTTCCCGTGGAGGGCGATGTCGCCCACGCGGAGCAGGACGTACAGGAAGAGGAGCCCGGCGTTCACCCGGGACATCTTCACGAACAGCTCCTGGTCGACCTTCGCGTTCCAGTGGAGCCCCAGCAGGTTCACCAGCACCACCACCGCGCCGTAGCCCATCGAGAGGCAGGAGATGAGGAACAGGGTGGGCAGGAGCGAGGTGTGCCAGAGCGGGTGGATCTTCGGGCCGGCGATGAGCATCAGCCCGCCCAGCGAGCTCTGGTGCATGGTGGGGAGCAGGATGGCGAGGGCGATGATGTAGGGCATCGCCTTGCCGAGCTTCGCGCCCCAGGTCTTGCCCCAGGTCGCCCAGCGGGGCGTCTTGCTCGCGGCCACGCCGTCGAAGATCGACGGCAGCACCTCGACCCAGAGCACGAAGACGTAGCTCATCACGCAGACCGCGACCTCGAGCAGCGCCGAGTTGAGGTTCCACCATGGCACGATGGGGAGGAGCGCCGCGTTCCACCAGCGGCCCAGCGCCACCATGATCGAGCTGCCGCCCAGCGTGTAGGCGATCGCGCCGATGAGCACCGCGGGCCGCACCAGGCCGTGGTACTCGCCGTGGTTGAGCAGGTAGCAGAGGATGCCGACGCCGAAGGCGCCGGCGCCGATGCCGGTGAAGACCACGACGTTGACGGGCTCCCAGATGCCCCAGGTGAACCCGTCGGTCATGTTGGAGACCGGCCCGACCCCGGCGAAGAACCGGTACAGCATCACCGCCGCGGCGACCGCGAAGGTGGCGAGGAGCGTCTTCATGAGGGGGTCGAGCATCCTGCCCCCGATCGGCTGCGCGTGTTCGTGGGCGCTCATCTACTTTCCCTCCCCGTGGTGCTCGCCTTCCTCTTCCTTCTTCTTGTTCCGGTTGATGACGAAGGCCATCGCCGCGTAGAGCGCGATGGGCGTGATGCCGTGCAGGTACGGCGCGTGCGAGACGCTCTCGGAGAAGTGCGCGCTCGACTCCTCGGGCAGCTCGGGCAGGCCGAGCTGCTTGAAGGCCAGGCCCGCCGGCGCCAGGTACAGCACCTGCGTCCCGCCGCCCTCGGTGGTCCCGTAGACGTGCGGGGTGTAGCGGGCGGGCTCGGCCTGGAGGCGCTTCTTCGCGTCGGCGAGCAGCGCCTCGCGCTTGCCGAACACCACCGCCTTGGCCGGGCAGACCTCGCAGCAGGCCGGGTTGGCCGCTGCGTAGGCGCTCTTCGCATCCGCCTTCGGGTCGGCGCGGTGCCGGCACAGCTCGCACTTCACGATGAGCGGCAGGGCCTCGTCCCACTCGAACTTGGGGACGTTGAACGCGCAGGCGATCTGGCAGTAGCGGCAGCCGACGCACGTCCACTTGTCGTAGAGGACGATGCCGCTCCCCACCTTCTCGCCGTCGATGTGACGCTTGCCGAGCCCCTCCTTGTGGAGGGCG
>Ga0335084_10000580_pt1 | contig 31409 bp, 31 predicted proteins | sample Lox_Sample_44_FD_206721 | JGI IMG/M metagenome (GOLD analysis project Ga0335084, IMG submission 206721) | Soil microbial communities from Loxahatchee National Wildlife Refuge, Florida, United States - Lox_Sample_4.4 | ecosystem: Environmental > Terrestrial > Soil > Wetlands | place: USA... | reverse complement strand
CTATATGTCGCTGCGTACCAGAGCCGTCAGACCGAGCAGCTCGAGCACATGTCCGGCTCGATCTGGATGTCGCGCGAGGACTGGAAGCGGTCGTGGCCGGCGTGGTTGCGCGCGACCGCGATCGGCTTTCCGTTCGGCACGATTCCGGCGGGCGGCGCCGAGATCCCGACTTTCCTGTCCTATGCGCTGGAAAAGAAGCTCACGAAGTACCCGGAAGAATTCGGCAACGGTGCGATCGAAGGTGTGGCCGGGCCAGAAGCGGCGAACAACGCGTCGTCGGCTGGCGTGCTGGTACCGCTGCTGACGCTCGGCATCCCGACCTCGGCCACCGCGGCGATCCTGCTCGCCGCGTTCCAGAACTATGGCATCCAGCCCGGCCCGCTGCTGTTCCAGACGCAGGGCGCGCTGGTCTGGGGGCTGATCGCGAGCATGTACATCGGCAACATCCTGCTGCTGATCCTGAACCTGCCGCTGATCGGGATGTGGGTCAAGGTGCTGATGATTCCGCGCCCGCTGCTGTACGCGGGCATTCTGGTGTTCGCCACGCTCGGCGCCTACAGCCTGCACCAGTCGGTGGTCGATCTCGCCACGCTCTACGTGTTCGGGCTGCTCGGATTCATGATGCGGCGCTGGGGCTTTCCGGTGGCACCCGCCGTGATCGGGCTGATCCTGGGTCCGCTCGCGGAGTCGCAGTTCCGCCGCGCGCTGGCGATCAGCCAGGGCGATCCATCGGTGTTCTTCACCCACCCGATCTCGGTCGCGCTGCTCGCGCTGACGGCGGCGCTGGTGCTGGTGCCCTGGCTGATCCGCGTCGCCCGGGAGCGGCGCAGCGGCGCGGCGGCGTGAACGACGCCCCGCCTGCCGTTGCATCCGGCTCCACAGTCTCGTCCGCTGTGGCGACGCGCCCGTCGCTGCGGCGGATGCTGTTGGGGCTGGTCGTCGCGCTGTCCGGCGCGTTGCTTTGTGTCTGGATACACATACCGCTCCCGTGGCTGATCGGGCCGCTGGTGTTGGTGGCTCTCGTCTGCATGTTGTACCGCCAGTTGCCGCCGCCGCCGGCGGCGCGCCAGCTCGGCCAATGGGCGATCGGCGTCGCGCTCGGGCTGTACTTCTCGCCGGACGTGATGCGCGAGGTGCTCCGCCTTGCGCCGTGGCTCGCCGCCGCGGTGCTGTTCGCGGTGCTGCTCGGCGCCGTCGGCGCGTGGCTGCTGCAGCGCGCGACGGGCGTGGATCCGACGACCGCGTTCTTCGCGATGGCGATTGGCGGTGCGAGCGAGATGGCCGCACAGGCGCAGCGCCATCACGGGCGCATCGATCGCGTCGCGGCGGCGCACAGCCTGCGCATCATGCTGGTCGTGCTGATCGTGCCGCTCGCACTGAACGCGTCCGGCGTGCGGGGCGCCGATCCCTACGAGCCGCTGGCAGGCAGCTTCGATCCGGTCGGCTTCGCGGTGCTGTGCGCCGTCACGCTCGGCGCCGCCGCTGCGATGGTGCGCTTCGGGTCACCGAACAGCTGGATGCTCGGGCCCCTGCTTGCCGCCGCTGCGATCACTGCGACGGGGCACACTTTTTCCTCGCTGCCGACTCCGGTGATCAACGGCGGCCAGCTGCTGATCGGCATCTCGCTCGGTGCGCATTTCACGCGGGAATTCTTTCGTTCGGCGCCGAGATATCTCGCCTGCGTCGCCGCGATCACGCTTGTTTACCTCCTCTGCGGCGCGCTCTTCGGCGTCGCTCTCGGCTGGGGCGCCGGACTGTCATGGCCAACCGCCGTGGTGGCGACGACTCCGGGAGGGATCGGCGAGATGGCGCTTACCGCAAAGGCGCTGCAGCTCGGCGTGCCGATTGTCACGGCGTTCCACGCGATCAGAATGGCTGCGGTCGTGATCTCGGCCGGGCTCGTGTACGTGCTCTGGCAGCGCCGGCGGGCGGCGCGATGATCGAACTGCGCCCGCTGCTGCCCGCGAACGCTCCGCCGCCGGAGGCATTTCTCGCGGCCGTCGCGGAATCATCGGTCACGCTGTCGCGCTGGATGCCCTGGTATCGCGCGGGCTACGGACTGGCCGACGTCGAGCGCTGGTATGGCGAGGCGCAGCGCATGTGGACCGAAAGGCTGGCCTTCCCCATGCTGATCGTCGATGCTGGCGACGGAGGCTTTCTCGGCGGTATCGCGCTGCACGACATTCTGCTGTACGGCAAGCGCGAAGCCGAGATGGGTTACTGGGTGAGGCGCTCTGCACGTGGCCGCGGGGTCGCGGCCACCGCCATGCGATCGATGGCCGCATTCGGTGTCGCTGAGCTCGGCCTCGTCCGCGTGTCGATGCGGATCCGGCTCGACAATCGCTCGAGCCGACGCGCCGCAGAGCGTGCCGGCGCACGCTTCGAGGGTGTGGCCCGCCATGGCCTGCTCGCGGGCGAAGCACGCTTCGACGCGGCGGTGTACTCGCTGCTGCCGGCGGATCTGGCGCGGCCCTGGACGCCCTGACGCGCGATGCCCGATCCCGGGTTTCGGCGTCTGGATTTTTGAGGATCGCTGGTGTAGCGTGATCTCGCAGCCGATCTTTCGCTGTGGATTCGGAAAGTGGATTCGAAGCGTGAAGTTCAAGCTTGAGTTCATCGGTCAGCGCCAGCGGCCTGCGGGCCACTCCAGTCGCATTACCTCCTCCCGGTAATCCCAACAGCACCGTCGCTTGCGCGTCGCGGGCGCATCCCGTGTGAAATGGAGTGATTTAAATGCCGACAGGCACAGTAAAGTGGTTCAACGAGACGAAGGGCTTCGGTTTCATCAAGCCCGATGACGGCGGCGCGGATCTGTTCGCGCACTACAGTGGTATCAAGTCGAAGGGATTTCGCACTCTGAAAGAGAACCAGCGAGTGGAATACCAGGTACAGCAGGGACAGAAAGGCCCGCAAGCGGTCGAGATCAACGTGCTCGGCGCCTGACGGCCCCGAAAGCCATTGCGGGCCCGCGTTGCGGGCCTTTTTTTCGCCTCTCGAATTTGGCCGACGGTGCAGCGCAATGAGGTCCGAAATTTGCGTCGTCGCGTCGCGGGGCGCAGCCGCTAGAATCGAAAACTTTCCCGTTGCCGGCGCAACGCACGGCCATCCGCCGAATCGCCAGGCACTCGCGGCCACGATCCGCGACGAGGACAGAACGAGGAGCAGCGCGGCATAGCCGCGCGCCGAGCTGTAACAGGAGGCGCATTCATGAGCGCAGTGCTTGCGGGACAGTCGCGCAACGTCCCGGGCTACGTCCGTCACCGGAAACTGATCGCGTGGGTCGAGCAGATCGCGGCACTGACGCAACCGGACCGGATAGTCTGGTGTGACGGCTCGCAGGAGGAATACGATCGCCTCTGTGCCGACATGGTGGCCGCCGGGACGCTGAAGCGACTCAACCCGTCCAAGCGTCCCAACAGCTACCTGGCGCTGTCGGACCCCGGCGATGTCGCGCGCGTCGAGGATCGCACCTTCATCTGCAGCGAAAACAAGGAAGACGCGGGGCCGACCAACAACTGGATGGCGCCTGCCGAAATGCGCGGCACGCTGAACGGCGTGTTTGCCGGCTGCATGCGGGGCCGGACGATGTATGTGATCCCGTTCTCCATGGGCCCGCTGGGATCGCACATCAGCCAGATCGGAGTGGAGATCTCCGACAGCCCATATGTCGTCGTCAACATGCGCGTCATGACGCGCATGGGGCGCGCGGTGGTCGAATTGCTCGGCGCCGATGGCGCCTTCGTTCCGTGCGTCCACTCGGTCGGCAAGCCTCTGGCGGCGGGCGAGAGGGACGTGCCGTGGCCGTGCAGCGCGGCCAAGTACATCGTTCACTTTCCCGAAACACGCGAGATCTGGTCCTACGGATCGGGCTATGGCGGCAACGCGCTGCTGGGCAAGAAGTGCCTGGCGCTACGGATTGCGTCGACGATGGGGCGCGACGAAGGGTGGTTGGCCGAGCACATGCTGATCCTCGCGGTGACCTCGCCGCAGGGGCGCAAGTACCACGTGGCCGCCGCGTTCCCCTCGGCGTGCGGCAAGACGAATTTCGCGATGCTGATCCCGCCCCCCGCCTTCGCCGGATGGAAGGTGACAACGATCGGCGAGGACATCGCGTGGATCAAGCCGGGCAGGGACGGACGCCTCTACGCGATCAATCCGGAAGCGGGCTGCTTCGGCGTTGCGCCCGGCACGTCGGAGAAGACCAATCACAACGCGATGGCCATGCTGCATGAGAACGTCATCTTCACCAATGTCGCCCTCACGGACGACGGCGACGTCTGGTGGGAGGGTATGGGTCCTGCACCGGCGCATCTGACCGACTGGCAGGGCAAGGATTGGACGCCGGAGGACGGCAAGGCGGGCCGCAAGGCTGCGCATCCCAACGCCCGCTTCACGGTCGCGGCGACCCAGTGCCCGGTCATCGATGCAGACTGGGAGGACCCGAACGGTGTCGCGATCGACGCCTTCCTCTTCGGCGGGCGCCGCTCGACCACCGTGCCGCTCGTGACCGAGGCGCGCAACTGGGTCGAGGGCGTCTACATGGCCGCGACGATGGGCTCCGAGACGACTGCGGCGCAGGCCGGAGCGCAGGGCGTGCTGCGGCGGGACCCATTCGCGATGCTGCCATTTTGCGGCTACAACATGGGCGACCATTTCGGTCACTGGATCAAGCTCGGCCGCCAGCTCGAGTCGGGCGGTGCGCGGCTGCCGAAGGTCTTTACAGTCAACTGGTTCCGCACCGATGCGGACGGCAAGTTCGTCTGGCCCGGTTTTGGCGAAAACATGCGCGTGCTGCAGTGGATCGTCGACCGTATCGAAGGCCGTGCCGGCGGGGTCGATCATGTGTTTGGGATCAGCCCGCGCTATGACGATCTGCAGTGGTCCGGGCTCGCCTTTACGCGCGAGCAGTACGAACAGATCACGGCGATCCGCGTCGATGAATGGCGTAAGGAGCTCGCATCGCATGCGGACCTGTTCGGCAAGTTGCAGCCACGCCTTCCGGTCGAGCTCGAGCAGACGCGGACGGCACTCCAGGACCGCCTCACGGTCCAGTGACCTGACGGCGCGACGCGGCGGGCCGCGTTGGCGGCCCGTCGTCATTTCGGGCCGGCGGCAATTGCAACGCCGGTTGCGAGCCGACATACTGTCGGGCCGCATCGCTGAGCGCGATCGCCGGGAGCCCGCCATGGCGCTGATTTACTACATCACCCAGGTCCAGTTCGACTTTGGAGCGATCCGCCTTGCGGCGTCCGAGTGCGAGCGCAACAACATCCGCCGTCCTCTGATCTGCACCGACAAGGGCGTCGTCGCGGCTGGCCTGCTCGATCGCCTGCGCGAGGCTCTGAAAGATCTGCCCGCCGCGGTGTTCGACGGCACACCCTCGAACCCGACCGAGTCGGCCGTCATGGCGGCGACGCAGGCGTATCGGGGACATGGGGCCGATGGCCTGATCGCGCTCGGCGGTGGCAGCGCGATCGACCTGGCCAAGGGCGTCGCGATCATGGCAACTCACCCCGGTTCGCTGGCCGACTACGCGACGATCCTCGGCGGCAGTCCGCGCATCACGGCCGCCGTCGCGCCGCTCATTGCCATCCCTACGACAGCCGGCACCGGCAGCGAGGTCGCTCGCGGTGCGATCATCGTCCTCGATGACGGACGCAAGCTCGGGTTCCACTCCTGGCATCTCGTGCCAAAGACCGCGATCTGCGACCCCGAGTTGACCTACGGGCTGCCGTCGCGGCTGACGGCCGCCACAGGCATGGACGCGGTCGCGCACTGCATCGAGACCTTTCTGTCGAAGGCGGTCAATCCGCCTGCGGACGCAATCGCCTACGACGGGCTGGCGCGCGGACTGAAGTTCATCGAAAAAGCGACCCACGAGCCGCGCGACCCGGCAGCACGCTGGAACATGATGAGCGCATCGATGCAGGGCGCGATGGCGTTCCAGAAGGGCCTCGGTGCAGTGCACTCGCTGTCGCATGCACTCGGCGGCCTGAAGCTCGGCGCCGAGAAGATCGGCCCGCACCACGGCACGCTGAACGCGGTGCTGCTGCCCGAAGTCGTGAAGTTCAACGAGAAGACCGTGCCCGAGCGGGTGCAGTCGATCGCCAGCGTCTTCGATGTCCACGGCGGCGAGGAACTGGCGACCGCGATCCGCTCACTGAACCGGCGGCTCGAGCTTCCGTCCGGGCTCAACGAAATGGGCATCACGAGCGAGCTCTACGACCAGGTTGCCGATGCGGCGCTGAAGGACCATTGCCACGCCACCAATCCGCGCGTTGCCACACACTCGGATTACGTTGCTATGCTCGCCGCCTCCGCATGAGCGCAGCCGACATCATCCTCGAGACGCGTGGCCTGACGAAGGAGTTCAAGGGCTTCGTCGCGGTCAACGACGTCAATCTCAAGATCGGGCGCGGCACGATTCACGCCCTGATCGGCCCCAACGGCGCGGGCAAGACGACCTGCTTCAACCTGCTGACGAAATTCCTGACGCCGACGCGCGGAGCGATCCTGTTCAACGGTATCGACATCACGCGTGAGACGCCGGAGCGCGTCGCGCGGCGCGGCATCGTGCGCTCCTATCAGATCTCTTCGGTGTTTCCGCACCTGTCGGTGCTGGAGAACGTCCGCATCGCCCTGCAGCGCGTAACCGGACTCTCGTTCCAGTTCTGGCGGAGCGAGCACATCCTCGAATCGATGAATGCACGGGCGCTGGAGCTGCTCGACCAGGTGGACCTGCGCCCCTTTGCCGAACGGGAAACCGTGTCGCTGCCCTACGGCCGCAAGCGTGCGCTGGAAATCGCGACCACGCTCGCCACCGAGCCGGAGCTCATGCTGCTCGACGAGCCGACGCAGGGCATGGGGCACGAGGACGTGGCACGGGTCACCGACCTGATCAAGCGCGTCGCGGTCGGGCGCACCGTGCTGATGGTCGAGCACAACATGAACGTGGTGTCGAGCATCGCCGACACGATCACGGTGCTGGCGCGCGGCGCGGTCCTTGCCGAAGGGCCATATCGCACGGTCTCGGACAACGCCGCAGTCAAGGAAGCCTACATGGGCACCAGCGAGACCGAACTCGAGGGCCTCGGGCACTAGACGATGGCAAACGCGCTCGACATCCGCGAACTGCACGCCTGGTACGGCGAGTCGCACATCCTGCACGGAGTCGACCTGCACGTCGCGCGTGGCGAAGTCGTCACGCTGCTGGGCCGTAACGGGGCGGGGCGCACGACGACGTTGCGCGCGATCATGGGGCTGACCGGCGTACGCAAGGGCTCGATCCAAGTGAACGGCACCGAGACGATCAGCATGCCGACGCACCGGGTCGCCCACCTCGGTATCGGTTACTGCCCCGAGGAGCGCGGCATCTTCGCGAGCCTTTCGTGCGAGGAAAACCTGATGCTGCCGCCGCGCGTCGGCGAATCCGGCGGCATGAGCGTCGACGAGATCTATGCGATGTTCCCGAACCTGAAGGAGCGCGCGAAGAGCCAGGGCACGCGGCTGTCGGGCGGCGAGCAGCAGATGCTCGCGGTCGCACGCATCCTGCGGACCGGAGCGCACCTGCTGCTGCTCGACGAGATCTCGGAGGGACTGGCGCCGGTAATCGTCAAAAAGCTCGGCGAGATGATCCGCGCGCTGAAAGCGCGCGGCTACACGATCGTGATGGTCGAACAGAATTTCCGGTTCGCCGCGCCACTGGCGGACCGGTTCTATGTCATGGAGCATGGGCGCATCGTCGAATCCTTCACTGCCGCGGAACTGAAGGCGAAGGAAGAAACGCTGCATCAGTTGCTCGGTGTCTAGCAGTGCCCAACCCGTCCAAGAGGAGACGTCGATGAAGTTGAAGAGGATCGCTGCCTTGCTGGCAGCCTGTGGCCTGGCGCTCGGGGTCCCGGCCGCGCAGGCGCAGAAGCTTTCGGACGACAAGATCGTGATCGGTTTCATAACCGACATGTCGTCGCTGTACTCGGACATCGACGGGGCGGGCGGCGTCGAGGCCATCCGCATGGCCATCGCCGATATGGAAAAGCAGTTTCCAGGCAAGAAGATCGAACTGGTGTACGCCGATCACCAGAACAAGGCGGACATCGCGTCGTCGAAGGTGCGGGAGTGGATCGATCAGTCGGGCGCCGACGTCATCATCGGAGGAACCAATTCGGCGACGGCGCTGGCGAGCGCGAAGGTCGCGGCCGAAAAGAAGCGACCCTACATTTCAATCGGCGCCGCGTCATCCCGGCTGACCAACGAGGACTGCACGCCGTACACGATTCACTACGCTTACGACACGGTCGCGCTGGCCAACGGCACCGGCTCTGCAGTCGTGAAAGCCGGGGGCAAGACCTGGTTCTTCCTGACGGCCGACTATGCGTTCGGTCACTCGCTGGAAAAGGACACGAGCGATGTCGTCAAGGCCGCGGGAGGCACGGTGGTCGGCGCGGTCCGCGCCCCGCTGAACGCTTCGGACTTCTCGTCGTTCCTGCTGCAGGCCCAGAACAGCAAGGCGCAGATTCTGGGGCTGGCAAATGCCGGGGGTGACACGATCAACTCGATCAAGGCGGCCAACGAGTTTGGCGTTACCAAGTCAATGAAGCTCGCGGGTCTGCTGATGTTCATCAACGACATTCACTCGCTCGGCCTGAAGACCACCGAGGGCATGTATCTGACCACGGGCTGGTACTGGAATCTGAACGACGAAACCCGGGCGTGGGGCAATCGGTTCTTCGGCAAGATGAAGCGCATGCCATCGATGCTGCAGGCTGCCGACTACTCGGCCGTCGGCAACTATCTCGCAGCGGTCAAGGCCACCGGCACAGATGACGCCGATACGGTCATCGCATACATGAAGAAGACGCCTATCAACGACATGTTCGCAAAGGGCGGCAAGATCATGCCCAACGGGCGCATGGTGCACGACATGTATCTGATGCAGGTAAAGGGACCGGCCGAGTCGAAGACGCCGTGGGACTACTTCAAGGTCGCCCAGACGATTCCGGGGCCCGTCGCGTTCGCGCCTCCGGGCGGAACGAAGTGCGCGCTGAAGTAGGTTGGGCATGAGCAGGCGTACTCCTTCCGCTTCAGGAGCGCGCCTGCTCCGGTCCGCGCCGCCGTCGCGCATCCATGACTGAACTGTTTGGCCTACCGCTGTCGGCGCTGCTCAGCCAGCTGCTGCTCGGCCTCGTGAACGGCTCGTTCTACGCCATCCTGTCGCTCGGGCTGGCGGTGATCTTCGGCCTGCTGAACGTCATCAACTTCGCGCACGGCGCCCTGTACATGATGGGCGCGATCTTTGCGTGGATGGGGCTCACGTACTTCGGCATCAACTACTGGGTGATGCTGGTTATCGCGCCCCTGCTGGTGGGGCTCTTCGGCGTCATCATCGAGCGCTTGCTGCTGCGGCACCTCTACAAGCTCGACCATCTCTACGGACTGCTCCTGACCTTCGGCCTGACGTTGCTGATCGAAGGTTTCTTCCGCTCGTTCTACGGCGTGTCCGGCCTGCCGTATCAGGTACCTGAGGCGCTGCAGGGCGCCACCAATCTCGGCTTCATGATCATGCCGAACTATCGGGGCTGGGTCGTCGTCGCCTCGTTGGTGGTCTGCCTTGGCACCTGGTACGTGATCGAACGTACGAAGCTCGGCGCGCTGCTGCGGGCCGGCACCGAGAACGCGAAGCTGACCGAGGCCTTCGGCGTCAATGTGCCCCTGATGGTGACGCTGACCTACGGCTTCGGCGTTGCACTGGCCGCGTTCGCCGGCGTACTCGCGGCGCCGATCCTTCAGGTGCAGCCGCTGATGGGCAGCAACCTGATCATCGTCGTGTTCGCTGTGGTCGTGATCGGTGGTATGGGTTCGATCCTCGGCTCGATTGTCACCGGGCTCGGGCTCGGCGTGATCGAGGGCTTCACCAAGGTCTTCTATCCCGAGGCCTCGTCGACGGTCGTCTTCGTCATCATGGCGATCGTGCTGCTCCTGCGGCCTGCGGGCCTGTTCGGCAAGGAGAGGTGATGAAGCTGCCGCGCGAGTTCATCGTCTACGGCGTGCTGCTTTTCATCACGCTGCTGCTGCCGCTGCTCGGTGCCTATCCGGTCTTCGTCATGAAGGTGATGTGCTACGCGCTGTTCGCGTGCGCCTTCAACCTGCTGATCGGCTTTACCGGGCTGCTCTCCTTCGGGCACGCCGCGTTCCTGGGCGGCGCGGCATACGCGGCCGGGCACGCGCTCAAAGTCTGGGGGCTGCCTACCGAACTCGGTCTGCTCTTCGGCGTCGTTGCGGGAGCCCTGCTCGGGCTGATCATGGGCGCGCTGGCGATCCGACGTAGCGGGATCTATTTTTCGATGATCACGCTGGCGCTGGCCCAGATGCTCTACTTCTTCTTTCTGCAGGCGACCTTCACCGGCGGAGAGGACGGCCTGCAGTCTGTGCCGCGCGGCAAGCTGCTCGGGTTCGTGAATCTGGAAAACGACGTGACGCTGTACTACGTCGTACTTGCAATCTTCGTGGTGTCGTTCCTGCTCATCTATCGCACGGTGCACTCGCCGTTCGGTCAGGTGCTGAAGGCGATACGCGAGAACGAGGCCCGCGCGACCTCGCTCGGCTACGACACGGCGCGCTTCAAGCTGCTCGCCTTCGTGCTGTCCGCCGCCCTTGCCGGACTGGCCGGCGCCACCAAGACGCTGGTGCTCGGCTTTGCCACGCTGACGGATGCGCATTGGAGCACGTCCGGCCTCGTGATCCTGATGGTGCTGGTCGGCGGAATGGGCACGATGCTCGGGCCGATCCTCGGCGCCTTCATCGTTGTGGCGCTGGAGAACAAGGTCGGCGATATCGGGATGTTCCTTGGGCGCACGACTGGTATCGAGTGGTTCAATGGCCTCGGCGAGGCGGTCACGATTGTGATCGGCCTCATCTTCGTGATCTGCGTGATGGCCTTCCGCCGTGGCCTGGTCGGCGAACTCGGTGCATGGTGGTCCCATCGCCGTTCGGCACGGGCCGGCGCAGCCAGCTGAGTCGGAACCGTCGGGTCAATTGGCGCCAGAGAGGCGGCGCAGCGCCATTTAGGGCCACTTATCGACCGAACACTACAGTGCGATTTCGCACGGGTGGCCGATACAATCGATTGATCAGTGACCACGTCTCCGCCGCTCGAAGCCTGCACACGCTCATGGCGCTGAACGTCTCGATGATCTACCAGCGCACCGATCGCGGTGTGCGCGAGGTCTATGAGAAATCGCACCAGTTCACGCAGAGCGAGCGGCTGATCCTGATCCTGCTCGACGGTCGGCTCAATGTCGCGGGACTGAAGACGCGACTGCCCAGCCTGAACGACGAGCGCATCGAGCGCGCCCTGCGCAAGCTCCAGGACGCGGGCCTCGTCGAACCGATGGGCGCCGGCGACCCGTCCCGCGCCAATGGCTCAGGCGTCCGCGAAGGTCGGCTCGAACCAGAGGCGGTCGCCCAGTTCCTCGAGCAGAGCGATCTCGATCCGATAACGATCTTTGGCGACACTGAAGAGGCGGTCGCCAGCGAATTGGTTCGTGCCCGAGTCGAGCAGGCGGCAGCGCAACTCGCTCGCGAAGCCACGCAGCAACCTTCGCGCGCCACGGCTGCGCGCCGACAGGCCCAGAGCGCGCCGGTAGAATCGATAGTGAGCGTACGCTCACATCAGCCAAGCGTCGCGGAACGCACGACCCGCTCGCCGGAATGGGAGGCAGCGACTCACTTCGCGATCACGACCGTCAATGTTCCCGACCGCCTGGATCTGCAGGAAGAACGTGACCGCGCCGAGACGGACGAACTGACCGACGAGCGCCGGCGCCAGATGCTGCGGACGTGGATGAAGCGGCTGCTCGTCGTCGCCGCGATCGGCGTCGTGGTGACCGGTATCTACAGCACGCTGCAGCCGATCCAGCGCGAGGTCAGTGCCCCGAAAGTGGCTGAGGGGCTGACGCAGGTGTTCCGTCGTCCAGTGACAGTGTCCGACACGGAGTTCCGATTCACGCCTTCGCCTCGAATGGTGATCCGTGGGATCCAGGCGGGCGACATCAAGGTCGAAGAGGTGTCGCTTTTGATCAACTGGAAGGACCTCTGGAGCGCGCTGCGTGGCGGCCAATGGGTGTGGGGCGAGGCGACCGTCGCGCCATTGAGCCTGACGGCGTCGCAAGCCGAGATCATTGCGAGAGCCCTGCCTGCCGGAGCAAATTCGCTGTCGAGCAAGCTCTCGACCATACGTTTCGACTCGGTCCGTATTTCGGACACCGAACTGCTGCCCGGGCGCTACGAGGCCGTGTTGCGCAGAGGTGCCGATGGGCGTTTCGGCCCGCTCCTGATCCGCCAGCTCGATACGGACGGTGCGATGCGTTTGGCGCTGCGCCCGGCGCAGACGAGCGACGGCCGGCCGGTCCTGGACTTCCGACTCGATGCCGACCGCTGGGCCCTTCCTTTTGGCCCGAAGGTGAAATGGAACGAAGTGCGGGCGAATGGGCGTCTCGACGGAAGGCTGATCGAGATTTCGAGCTACTCCCTGGCGGGCTTCTACGGCGTCGCGAGTGGCATGCTGTACGCCGCCAGCGACGTCGAATGGGTGATCACGGGACGCACTGCCGCGACGAATCTCGACATCGAGTCGATCGTGCAGCATGTCCGGAAGGCGCCGGCGAACCAGGATGCCGCAGTGTCGCCGATGCAGGGCACGGCCTCCCTCGATCTGACTGTGGTGGGGCGCGGGTCCACGCTTGAGGAGGCGGTTCAGCAATCGGTCTTCGCTGGGCCGTTGCAGGTACGGTGGGCCGCGCTAAACGGAATCAACCTCGGCCTGGCAGCGACCCAGGGCGCGACGTCTGCGGGCATTACTCGCTTCACGGAGTTCGACGGGACACTCGGCGCTTCCTCGGCGGGAGTTCGCTTTGAGGACACCGGCGGACGAGCAGGGGCGCTCACGGCCCGAGGCGACTTCACGGTGGCACCCGACCAGGCGGTCGCGGGCACGATCCGCGTGGAGCTCGGCGGCTCGCGCATCCAGACGATGACCCTGCGGGTCCGCGGGAACGTGCTCGAGCCGCGGTTCGGGCCGTAGGAAGTGTTCCACGTGGAACCGCCGTTTCACGTGAAACAGGAGCACCAAGCGTAGCGCCGCAGGGCCAGCGCCTCTTATACTGCTGCCCCTCTCTTGCGGCGCCGCAATGGACTTTCCGGATTCCTTTGACGTTCTTGTGATCGGTGGCGGCCATGCTGGCACTGAGGCTGCGCTTGTCGCCGCGCGATCCGGAGCACGCACTGTGCTGCTGACACACAGCCTCGAAACGCTGGGGCAGATGTCCTGCAACCCCTCGATCGGGGGCATCGGCAAGGGCCATCTCGTCAAGGAGATCGATGCGCTCGGCGGAGCAATGGCCGCCGCGGCGGACGAGGCTGGCATCCAGTTTCGCATTCTCAATCGCTCGAAGGGCCCCGCGGTGCGCGCGACGCGCGCCCAGGCCGATCGCGTACTGTATCGACGTGCGATCCGGCGCCGGCTCGAGAACCAGTCCAACCTTCGGCTGTTCCAGCAGGCCGTCGACGACCTGCTGCTGGAGGGCGACCGGGTTGCCGGTGCGGTGAGCCAGTCGGGGATTCGCTTCCGAGCGCGCGCAGTTGTGCTGACGGCTGGGACATTCCTTGACGGGCGCATTCACATCGGCCTGCAGAACTATTCGGCCGGACGCGCCGGCGACCCACCGGCGATCTCGCTGGCGGAACGGCTACGGGAACTGAAGCTGCCGCAAGGTCGGCTGAAGACGGGTACGCCGCCGCGGATCGACGGACGCACGATCGATTTCGCGATCCTCGCGGAGCAGCCCGGCGATCTTGATCCGGTGCCGGTGTTCTCGTTTCTCGGCAGTGCTTCGCAGCATCCGCGCCAGCTCCCGTGCTGGATCACGCACACGAACGAACGCACGCACGCGGCGATCCGCGCCAATCTCGATCGAAGCCCGATGTACTCCGGTGTCATCCAGGGGATCGGTCCGCGCTATTGCCCGTCGATCGAAGACAAGATCCACCGCTTTGCCGACAAGAAGGCCCACCAGGTATTTCTCGAGCCGGAAGGGCTCGACACCCACGAGATCTATCCCAACGGCATTTCGACGAGCCTGCCGTTCGATGTCCAGGTCGAAATCGTCCGCTCGATGCGTGGGCTGGAGTCGGCTCATATCCTGCGGCCGGGCTATGCGATCGAGTACGACTACTTCGATCCACGCGCGCTCAAGGCGTCGCTCGAGACCAAAGCGATATCCGGGCTGTACTTTGCGGGCCAGATCAACGGCACAACCGGTTACGAGGAGGCCGCGGCGCAAGGCCTGCTGGCCGGACTGAACGCGGCCCGCGCGACCCGGGGCGAAGAGGCATGGGTTCCGCGCCGCGACCAGGCATATCTCGGCGTGCTGGTCGATGATCTGATCACGCGCGGCGTCTCGGAGCCTTACCGGATGTTCACCAGCCGCGCCGAGTATCGGCTGAGCCTGCGCGAGGACAACGCCGATCTGCGCCTGACCGAAACGGGTCGCCATCTAGGGTGCGTCGACGATGCGCGCTGGGAAGTCTTCAATCGCAAGCGCGATGCAGTTGCGAAGGTGGTCGATTGTCTCCACAAAACGTCGGTTAGTGCTCGCTCTGTCCCAGAGCACGATTTGGCGAGGCTCTTCGAGAACGGGCTGGAGCGCGACTATGCTGCGGCCGACCTGCTGAAGCGCCCGGGCGTGCGCCTTGCGGACGTCGAAACGTGGATATCGCATGCCGGCCGACGCGCGGAGCCCCTTGCTGAGGTGGATCCACTGGTCGCTGAGCAGGTTGAGATCCAGATCAAGTACGCCGGATACATCGCACGCCAGCGAGACGAAGTGGCGCGGCACGGCTCACACGAGTCAACCCGGATTCCAACCGACATTGATTACGCCTCGGTGCGCGGCCTGTCGATCGAAGTCAGGCAGAAGCTGGCTGCGCAACGTCCCGAGACAGTGGGGCAGGCTGCGCGCATCTCTGGAGTTACGCCGGCGGCCGTATCCCTGCTTTTGGTGCATCTCAAGCGGATGAGCCGTGCGGCGGGCGAGCGTGGGCGGATTGCCGCCTGACGCCGCGTCGCTGCAGCTTGCCGGACTCGTCGCGCTCGCCGACGAGCTCGGAGTTGCGCTTGAGGCAACCCAGCTTGCGCAGCTCTGGCAGTTCGTCGAGCTGTTGCTGCGCTGGAATCGGGTGCACAACCTGACTGCGATCGACAGTCCCGAGCAGGCGCTGAGCCACCACCTGCTCGACTCGCTTGCGATCGTGCCGACCCTGCGCACGCTCGCGCACGACGCACAAGCGCGCGTGCTGGATGTCGGTTCCGGCGGCGGGCTGCCGGGCCTGCCGCTCGCGATTGCTGTGCCGAGTTTCGACGTCACGGTGATCGACCGCGTGCAGAAGAAGGTGGCGTTCCTGCAGCAGGTGAAAGCGGAACTGCATCTGACCAATGTGCAGGTGGTGCACAGTCGCGTTGAGGACTACCGCGCTGCTGCGTTCGATCTCATCGTCGCTCGTGCTTTCTCCTCGCTGGTGCGGTTCGTTCGCCTGACGCGGCATCTGCTCGCATCGGGCGGGCGCTGGTGCGCGATGAAAGGAGCGATGCCACACAACGAGATCACGGAGCTCGAACGGTCGGGCCTCGGGGTGAGGGCGGCCAGCGTCGTTAAACTTCACGTTCCCCGCCTGGACGCCGAGCGTCATCTGGTGGTGATGGAGCCTTCCTGATGCTCGGCATCGACGATTTCGGAGCCTTCGTGGCCGCAGTGCTCATCTTTCTGATGCTGCCCGGCCCAGGCACGCTCGCACTGCTTACCGCAACAGGCAAGGGCGGATTTCGCGCCGGAGCGGCGGCCACTTTCGGACTGATCGTCGGCGACCAGATGCTGCTCTGGCTGGCGGTGGCCGGCATCGCGGCGATGCTGCAGGCCCATCCGCTGCTGTTCCGCGGACTGCAGTACGCGGGCGCCGCATACCTCGCTTTCCTCGGCCTGAAGTTGCTCCTCGGCGCACCGACGTCAACGCCGCCGCCCGCTGCCTCGCATTCCGGCGGCTATCTGCGGCAGGCGCTGCTGATCACGCTGCTCAATCCGAAGGCGATCGTGTTCTACATGGCCTTCTTTCCGCTGTTCATCCACCCGCAGACGCAGCAGGGCATCGTCACCTTTGCGGCGATGGCTGCGACGATAGCGGCGATGACACTGGCGTACTGCCTCACGCTGGTCGCGTGCGCGCACGCCGTGACAGAACGGCTGAGGGCGCATCGCCGCCTGGTCCGGGCGGCCGAGAGACTTGCGGGGGTAGCGCTGGTGGCCTTCGGAGCGCGACTGGCGCAATGAAAGCCGTGGCGCGTGCGGCACTCGAGCGCCGCAATCCGGGTGCGCGACAGCGCGCGATCGCCGTGCAGAGAGCGGCCTGATGGCGCGCATCTTCTGCGTCGCGAACCAGAAGGGTGGCGTCGGCAAGACGACGACGGCGGTAAACCTCGCTGCCGGAATCGCAGCGCACGGGCCGCGCGTGCTGCTGGTCGATCTCGACCCGCAGGGAAACGCGACGATGGGCAGCGGGGTCGACAAGCGTTCTTTGAGCGCCTCGGTGTACCAGGTGCTGGTGGGTCTCGCCGATGTGGCCACAGCGCGTCAGACTGCGACGCCGGGCGGCTACGACGTTCTCGGAGCCAACCGCGAACTCGCCGGCGCCGAGATCGAGCTGGTCGAGTTCGAAGGGCGCGAGACGCGTCTCAAGCAGGCGCTCGCCGCGATCGAGTCCGACTACGACTTCATCCTGATCGACTGTCCACCGTCACTGTCGCTGCTGACGCTCAACGGGCTCTGCGCGGCGCACGGCGTGATCATCCCGATGCAGTGCGAGTACTTCGCGCTCGAAGGGCTCGCGGATCTCGTCAACACGATCAAGCGCGTCGCGGCGAACCTGAACCCCGAGCTGCGCATCATCGGTCTGCTGCGCGTGATGTACGACCCGCGCATGACCCTGCAGCAGCAGGTCTCCGAGCAGCTCGTCGAGAAGTTCGGCGACAAGGTCTTTTCTACGATCATCCCGCGCAACGTCCGGCTTGCGGAGGCGCCGAGCTACGGCATGCCGGGCGTGTCCTACGACCGGGCCTCGAAGGGCGCCCAGGCTTACGTCGCCTTTGGCGCCGAGATGATCGACCGGATCCAGACGCTCTGATGTTCGATCCCACCGGCCTGCAGGTGAATCTCGTCCGCCGCGAGGATGCACTGGCTGCGCGGGTCGAGGACGCCGGACTCACCAGCTCGCAGCCGCCGCAGCAGACGATCTACGACGGCTGGCTGCTGCGCTACTCACCGGGCAAGGCCAAGCGCGCACGATCGGTCAACGCGGTGGGCGCAGGCCGCCTGCCGCTCGACGAGAAGATCGCGCATGTTGACGCGTTCTATAGCTCACACGGACTGCCGAGCCTGTATCGAATAACGCCGTTCACCGAACCGCCGGCTCTCGACCGCGCGCTGCAAGACGCCGGGTATGCCGCGTTCGACGAATCCCGCGTGATGACGGCCGAGTTGTCGCCGGCCGTGCATCCGAGCGATCCGCGTCGTCCCCTGCGGCAGCTCGGTGCCTCGGAGTTCGCGGGCATCGCCGGCGAACTGCGTGGCTCCGGTGCCGCCACGGTCGCCGCCGAGCGGCAGCGGATCGCCGGCATCGCGCTGCCGTCGCATTTTCTGGTCGCCGATGACGGTGATCGTGCCGTGGCGTGCGGCAGCATCGTGATCGACGGCGGGTTTGCCGGGATATTCAACATGGTCACTGCGGAGCAGCTGCGTGGCCGCGGATACGCCAGCGCGATCGTCAGCGAACTGCTGCGCCTTGCGGCGCAGGCTGGTGCGCGCCTTGCGTATCTGCAGGTCGACGCCGCCAACGCGGCGGCGCGTCGCGTCTATGCGAGGTTTGGTTTCGCCGATCGCTACGCCTACTGGTACCGCATGCAACAGCGCGATGGAAGGGCGGCAGAATGATCAAGCGACCCAAGGGCCTCGGCCGGGGACTCGACGCGCTGCTGGGCGGCGACACAGCAGCGCCGTCGTCGGCACCGGCAACGCTGCCCGTCGGCCGGCTGCGTCCCGGCAAGTATCAGCCCCGCACGAAGATGGATCCGCAGGCGCTCACGGAGCTCGCGGATTCAATCCGGGCACAGGGCATCATGCAGCCGATCCTCGTGCGGCCGGTCGACGCGGGCCAGTACGAGATCATCGCTGGCGAGCGGCGCTTTCGCGCCGCCCAGATCGCCGGGCTGGATGAAGTCCCGGTCCTGGTCAGGCCGGTGCCGGATACGGCGGCCCTGGCGATGGCGCTGATCGAGAACATTCAGCGCGAAGACCTGAATCCGCTCGAGGAAGCACAGGGCGTGCATCGCCTGATCCGCGAGTTCGACTTCACGCATGAGCAGGCAGCGGAGGCAATCGGGCGTTCGCGCAGCGCGACCACCAACCTGCTGCGACTGCTTAACCTGTCAGCCCCGGTGCAGGAACTGCTGCTCGGTGGACAGATCGATATGGGTCACGCACGGGCGCTGCTGGGCACTGACGCTGCCACGCAGGTGCAACTCGCGCATCGCATCGTCGCGCGCGGCCTGTCGGTGCGCGAGGCCGAAACGCTGGTCGCGCATCGTGGCCAGACTCCTGCCCGACGCAAGGCCGCGGCTGCGCGGAGCCGTGACGTTGTCCGCCTTGAAGAGGAACTGTCCGACTCGCTCGGCGCGACCGTACGCCTGGCAATGAAAGCCAAGGGCGGCGGCCGCCTGATCATCGAGTTCGCCAACCTCGACCAGCTCGACGGCATCGTCGCCCGCGTGCGGGGCGAGTAGCGTGTTTCGGCGCATGGCGCGTCGCAACACAAATTTGACCCCGGGTCGCCGCCCCTCGTAGAATCTCACGGTTTTGGCGAATACGAATTCAAGATCCCGCTGCAGGACGCTCGGAGCGGCACCGTGTTCCGGATCGTCCTGCTGCAGATACTCGCTACCGCTGCCATATCGCTGCTGAGCGGACTGGTTGGGGGGACGCCGGCGGCAGTATCTGCGTTGTTGGGTGGCGCAGCCTGCTTCATACCGAACGGCCTGTTCGCGCTGAAGCTCGCTGCGGCGAGCCGCCGACCGCAAGGCACGGATGCGGCGGTGTTCTTGATCGGCGAATTCGTCAAGGTCATCTCCACCGTGGCGCTTCTTGTCCTGGTCGTGGTGACCTACAAGAACCTGGTGTGGCTGTCGATGCTGGCGTCCATCATCGTCGTGCTCAAGAGCTACGTACTCGCGCTGCTGATCAGATAAGGACGGGTCTCTCAACATGGCTGCCTCGGGCCACGCTCCCACCGCCACCGAATACATCGTCCATCACCTGACGCACCGGTCGACGGCCAAGCAGACGTCGATCATCGACTTCACCGTGTTCAACATCGACACGATCGTCTTCTCGATCGCGATGATGTGCCTGGTCCTGTTTCTGCTCTGGCTGGCGGCGCGCAAGGTCACGTCCGGCGTGCCGGGCAGGTTCCAGGCGGCGGTTGAAACGCTGGTCGAACTGGTCGAAGAACAGAGCAAGTCGATCGTCCATGGTGACCGCACCTTCATCGCGCCGCTCGCGCTGACGGTGTTTTTGTGGATCATCCTGATGAACGCGATCGACCTGATCCCGGTGGAACTGCTCCCATGGATCGCGCACAACATATTCCATGTTGAATATCTGCGGCCGTTGCCCACCGCCGATCTCAACGGCACTCTCGGCATGTCGCTCAGCGTGCTTCTGCTGATGATCTACTACGGCATCAAGATCAAGGGCGCAGGCGGCTGGGTGCATGAACTGTTCACGGCACCCTTCGGAGCCAACCCGTTCCTCTGGCCCTTCAACTTCCTGCTCAATCTGATCGAGTACGCGGCCAAGGCCGTTTCGCTCGGCATGCGACTGTTTGGCAACATGTACGCGGGCGAGCTGCTGTTCTTCCTGATCGCGCTGCTCGGCGGGACCTGGGGTGCAGAAAAAAGCGCGACGAGCGCCTTCGCCTGGGCCCTGGTCCTCGGCGCCTATCTGCTCGGTCTGCTCTGGCTTGCGACCACCGGCCGCGGCAAGCAGGCGCTGGTGCTGCTCGTGGTGGGCGCGCTGGTCTTCTGGATCGTCCAGCCGAGTTTCTTCCTCGCGATCGGCCACGCGCTTGCGGGCGTCGCGTGGCTGCTGTTCCACATCCTGATCGTGCTGCTGCAGGCGTTCATCTTCATGATGCTGACGCTCGTCTACATCGGGCAGGCACACGAGGCCCATTGATTACCTCTTTTCGGCCATTACCTTTGTTATTGAGGAGCACTGAAAAATGACGAACGTCGCATTCGTTGCCCTGGCCACCGGCCTGATCATCGGGCTGGGCGCCATCGGGGCCTGCATCGGCATCGGCATCATGGGCGGCAAGTACATCGAGGCCGCCGCGCGCCAGCCCGAGCTGATGAACACGCTGCAGACGAAGATGTTCCTACTCGCCGGCCTGATCGACGCTGCGTTCCTGATCGGCGTCGGTATCGCAATGATGTTCGCGTTCGCCAACCCGTTCGCGGGCTGAGCGCCGAACGCTCCGGACCAAGACTGAAGTGGTCGGCGCGCCGCTAGGCGCTGTCGGCATTTTCCAGGTTGAAAGTCTATGAACATCAACGCCACGCTGTTCGTCCAGATGGTGGTGTTCTTCATCGGCGCGTGGGTCACGATGAAGTTCATCTGGCCGCCGCTGATCCGCGCGCTCGACGAGCGCCAGAAGAAGATCGCCGATGGCCTCGCCGCGGCTGACCGCGGCAACCGCAGCCTCGAAGAGGCGCAGAAAAAGATCGCTCAGCTCGATGCCGACGCGCGCGCTCGCTCTCAGGCCCTTATGGGCGAGACCGAGAAGCGCGCGCAGGCGGTGATCGAAGAAGCCAAGGTCCAGGCCAAGGCCGAAGGCGATCGGCTGATCGCCGCGGCGAAGGCGGATGCGGAGCAGGAAGTGGTGCGTGCGAAGGATTCGCTACGCGACCAGGTCGCCGTGCTCGCAGTCGCCGGTGCCGAGCAGATCCTCAAGCGCGAGGTGAACGCCCAGGTCCACGCCGAGCTGTTGAACCAGCTAAAGGCGAGGCTGTAGCCATGGCCGAGCTCTCGACCGTCGCCCGGCCGTATGCCGAAGCTCTGTTCGCGGTGGCCCGCGGCTCGGGCGAGAAACTCGACGGCTGGCTCGCTGCCGTCGAGGATCTCGCCGCGCTGATGGCACACCCGCAGGTGGCCGAGGTGGTCAGCGACCCGAACCTCGACCATGCCCAGGTCTTCGGCCTTCTGACCGGCATGATGAAGGTATCGCTGCCGGCCGCCGGCGCCAACTTCCTCAAGCTGCTGATCGAGAATCAGCGCCTCGCAGTGCTGCCCGAGGTCGCTCTACAGTTCCGTCAGCTGAAGAACCGGGCTGAAGGCGTGGCCGACTGCGTGATCGAATCGGCGTTCCCGCTGAGCGACGCCCAGGTGACCGAACTGCTGGCCGCGCTGGCGAAAAAGTTCGGCCAGACGCTCAAGCCGGAGGTCCGCATCAATCCGGATCTTATCGGCGGCGTCCGCGCGACGGTCGGCGATCAGGTTCTCGACAGTTCGGTGCGCTCGCGCCTCACAGACATGCAGACGGCGCTGACCGCCGCCTGAAATCTTCGGAGTTGAACCATGCAACTCAATCCCAGTGAAATCAGCGAGCTGCTGAAGAGCCGCATCCAGGGTCTCGGCGTCTCGACCGAGCTGCGCACGCAGGGCACCGTCGTCACGGTGACCGACGGCATCTGCCGCATCCACGGCCTGTCGGACGTGATGCAGGGCGAGATGCTGGAGTTCCCCAACAACACGTTCGGCCTGGCGCTTAATCTGGAGCGCGACTCGGTCGGCTCGGTGGTGCTCGGCGACTACGAACAGATCCGCGAGGGCGATCCGGTCAAGGCCACCGGCCGCATCCTGGAAGTACCGGTCGGCCCGGAACTGATTGGCCGCGTCGTCAATTCGCTCGGTCAGCCGATCGACGGCAAGGGGCCGATCAATGCCAAGATGACCGACGTCATCGAAAAGGTCGCGCCGGGCGTCATCCAGCGCCAGTCGGTGTCTCAGCCGGTACAGACGGGCCTGAAGGCGATCGACGCGATGGTGCCGATCGGCCGCGGTCAGCGCGAGCTGATCATCGGCGACCGCCAGACCGGCAAGACGGCGGTCGCGGTCGACACGATCATCAACCAGAAGGGCAAGGACCTGATCTGTGTGTACGTCGCGATCGGGCAAAAGGCCTCGAACATCGCCAACGTCGTGCGCAAGCTCGAGGAATTCGGCGCAATGGCGTACACGATCATCGTGGCCGCGACAGCGTCGGAGTCGGCGGCGATGCAGTACATCGCACCATACTCGGGCTGCACGATGGGCGAGTACTTCCGCGATCGTGGCCAGGACGCGCTGATCATCTACGACGATCTGACCAAGCAGGCGTGGGCCTATCGACAGGTCTCGCTGCTGCTGCGCCGCCCGCCCGGCCGCGAAGCGTATCCGGGCGACGTGTTTTACCTGCATTCTCGCCTGCTGGAGCGCGCGGCGCGCGTGAACGCCGATTACGTCGAGAAGTTCACCAAAGGCGCCGTCAAGGGTAAGACCGGGTCGCTGACAGCGCTGCCGATCATCGAGACGCAGGCTGGCGACGTGACGGCGTTCGTCCCGACCAACGTGATCTCGATCACCGACGGCCAGATCTTCCTGGAGACGGACCTGTTCAACGCCGGCATCCGCCCGGCGATCAACCCCGGGATTTCTGTGTCGCGGGTCGGCGGCGCCGCGCAGACCAAGGTCATCAAGAGGCTGGGCGGCGGCGTGCGTCTGGCGCTTGCGCAGTACCGCGAACTCGCTGCGTTTTCGCAGTTCGCGTCCGATCTCGATGAGGCGACCCGCAATCAGCTCGAGCGCGGCCGCCGCGTCACTGAACTGATGAAGCAGCCGCAGTACCAGCCGCTGCAGGTCTGGGAAATGGCCATCACGCTCTTTGCGGTGAGCGCCGGCGCCTTCGACGGTATCGAGCTGAAGGACTGCCTGACGGCCGAGAAGGCGCTGCGTGAATACGTGAAGGCCAAACACGCCGCGCTGGTCGAGCGCATCGAAAGCACGAAGGATCTATCGAAGGAAGACGAGGCCGAGCTGACAAAGGCAATCGAGGCCTTCAAGAAGTCGGGCGGTTATTGATTTTCCTGTAGTTGGAATGAGTTCGAGCGCCGGGCCGTTCGCAAGCTCGAACACCTAACTGGAGTCGGAGGGATGCATGTGCGGCGCGGGGCGCCGCGTACATCCCGGCGAATGTGAACATGGCTGGTACCAAAGAAATCCGCCTGAAGATCAAGAGCATTCAGAACACTCGCAAGATCACCAAGGCGATGGAGATGGTCGCGGCCTCCAAGATGCGCAAGGCGCAGGACCGGATGCGCCAGTTCCGGCCGTACGGCGACAAGATCCGCAACATCGTGGCGCATCTGGCGCTGGCCAATCCCGAGTACCGGCCGCCGTTCCTGCAGAAGCGCGAGTCGATGCACGGCGTCGGCATCATTCTGGTGACGACCGACAAGGGGTTGTGCGGCGGGCTCAACACCAATGTCCAGCGTGCGGTTCTGGGCCGCATCAAGGAACTCGATTCTCAGGGCGTCAAGGTGCACACCACCGCGATCGGCAACCGCGGCTTCGGCTTTTTGCAGCGGCTCAATGCCAGCATCATTTCGCATTACGTGCAGATCGGCGACCGCCCGCACCTGGAAAAACTGATCGGCCCGGTCAAGGCTCTGATCGACATGTACGCCGACGGGCGCATCGACGCGGTGTACGTGGCCTATTCGCGCTTCATCAACACGATGAAGCAGGAACCGGTGATCGAGCAGTTGTTGCCGCTGTCGTACGAGCATCTGGTGCAGACCGAGGAAGAAAAGCGCGCGTACTCGTGGGACTACATCTACGAGCCCGACGCGCCGGCCGTGATCGACGCGCTGCTCGTCCGCTACGCCGAGGCGCTGATCTACCAGGCGGTTGCGGAAAACATGGCGTCCGAGCAGAGCGCGCGCATGGTGGCGATGAAGGCGGCGTCGGACAACGCGAAGAAGCTGATCGAGGAGCTGCAGCTGATCTACAACAAGACGCGGCAGGCCGGCATCACGAAAGAGATCTCAGAGATAGTGGGCGGCGCCGCTGCGGTGTCGTGATCGCAACCGAATTGACGAGAAGAACTGAGGAAATGCTATGAGCACCGGAGCCACCGGGACCATCGTTCAGTGTATCGGCGCAGTCGTGGACATCGAGTTCCCGCGCGACCAGATGCCGGAGATCTATGACGCGCTCGTCCTCGATGCGGACCCGACCAACAAGCTGGTCGAGCAAGGGCTGACCTTCGAGGTGCAGCAGCAACTCGGTGACGGCATCGTGCGCACGATCGCGATGGGATCGTCCGACGGCCTGCGGCGTGGCATGAAGGCCAAGAACACCGGCGCCGGAATCACGGTGCCAGTCGGGCCCGGCACTCTGGGCCGCATCATGGACGTGCTCGGCCGGCCGATCGACGACGCAGGTCCGATCAAGTCGGACCAGAAGCGCGCGATCCACCAGCCCGCGCCGAAGTTCGACGAACTCTCACCGTCGGTCGAACTGCTCGAGACCGGCATCAAGGTCGTCGACCTGATCTGCCCCTTCGCCAAGGGCGGCAAGATCGGTCTGTTCGGCGGCGCCGGCGTCGGCAAGACGGTCACGATGATGGAACTCATCAACAACATCGCCAAGCAGTATGGCGGCTACTCGGTGTTTGCCGGCGTCGGCGAGCGGACACGCGAGGGCAACGACTTCTATCACGAGATGAAGGATTCGAACGTCCTCGACAAAGTCGCGATGGTGTTCGGCCAGATGAACGAGCCCCCGGGCAATCGCCTGCGCGTCGGCCTGACCGGGCTGTCGATGGCAGAGGCGTTCCGCGACGAAGGCAAGGACATCCTGCTCTTCATCGACAATATCTACCGGTACACGTTGGCGGGCACCGAAGTGTCGGCGCTGCTCGGGCGGATGCCGTCGGCGGTGGGGTACCAGCCCACACTGGCCGAGGAGATGGGCAAGCTGCAGGAACGCATCACGTCGACGAAGACCGGCTCGATTACTTCGATCCAGGCCGTGTACGTGCCGGCTGACGACCTGACGGACCCGAGCCCGGCGACCACCTTCGGTCACCTCGACGCCACGGTCGTGCTGAGCCGCGAGATCGCATCGCTCGGTATCTATCCTTCGGTCGACCCGCTCGACTCGACGTCGCGCCAGATCGACCCCAACGTGGTCGGCGAAGACCACTACACGACGACGCGCCGCGTGCAGGCCACGCTGCAGCGCTACAAGGAACTGCGCGACATCATCGCGATCCTCGGCATGGACGAACTGTCGCCCGAGGACAAGCTGGCAGTGTCGCGCGCGCGCAAGATCCAGCGCTTCCTGTCGCAGCCGTTCCACGTTGCCGAAGTGTTCACCGGTTCGCCCGGGAAGCACGTGCCGCTGAAGGAAACGATCCGCGGTTTCAAGATGATCGTCGACGGCGAGTGCGATGCGTTCCCCGAGCAGGCGTTCTACATGGTCGGCAGCATCGATGAAGCGCACGAAAAGTTCGAGAAGATGCGCAAGGAAGACGAGGCCAAGAAAGAGGAACCCAGGAAGGAGGAAGTCAGGAAGGACGAGGGCAAGAAGGCGGAAGCCAAGACGGCCGCCGCGCAAGCGCCGTCGTCCTGAGGAAGGAACCATCATGGCCACAACGATCCAGGTCGACGTCGTCAGCGCCGAGGAATCGATCTTCGCCGGCGAGGCGGAGTTCGTGGCGCTGCCCGGCGAGGCCGGCGAACTCGGCATCTACCCGCGCCACACGCCGCTGATCACCCGCATCAAGCCCGGGGTCGTCCGCATCAAGGTGCCGGGCAAGGACGAGCAGGAACAGATCTTCGTCGCCGGCGGCATCCTGGAGGTGCAGCCGCACGTGGTGACGGTGCTCGCCGACACCGCGATCCGCGGCAAGGACCTCGACGAGGCCAAGGCGCGCGAGGCACTGCAGCGGGCCGAAGAAGCGCGCCGCAACGCCAACAGCGATATGGAGATCGCCAAAGCCGAAGCCGAACTATCATCAATGGCGGCCCAGATCGCGGCCATCCGCAAGATCCGCGGCAGGTAAGCCGTTGGTCTAGCGTGTATCGGGGGCAGCCGCGGCTGCCCCTTTCTCATTCTGTTGCCGTAAAACCAAGGGAGGAGCTTTCATGTTCAATGGCAAGGTTTTGGTCGCCACAGACGGCTCCTCGATGTCCGAGCGCGCTCTGGAGACCGCCGCGCAGCTGGCAGCGCGGATTGGTGCGGTACTGACCGCGGTCACGGTGGTCGAGCCGTATCCGTACTCCGGGGTCGGCGAGTCGAGTGCAGTGGCGGGCGTCGACCATCAGGCGCAGGTGGGCGCTGAAGCCAGCGCCCGCCTGGCCCGGGCAAGGGAACTGACAGGCAAGGCGGGCGTCGATTGCCGCACGTCGATGCAGGAGGCGTCGGAGGTGCACCGCGGGATCCTGACCGCGGCGGACCAAACGGGCGCGGGCCTCATTGTGATGGCCTCGCACGGCCGGAGCGGACTGTCGGCGTTGGTGCTGGGATCGGAGGCCCAGAAGGTGCTAGCGCACAGTGGGGTTCCGGTCTTGATCGTTCGATGAAGCGTGGGGAGGTTGGCCATGAGGCTGGCAAAGGGGAGAAGCCGAAGAGTCCTGACGGTTCTTGCCACCGGCGCCTGGATGCTTCTGACCGCATGCAGCGCCCCGCCGCCTGCTCCGAGTCGTGAGTCGTCGACGGCTGCCGCACCGGTCGCTTCCGTGTCTTCGAGTGTCGATCCCTCGGCCTATGGAAGCCGCAGCACGAACCCGCTGAAGCTGGCCCCGCGCGATCCGACGCTGGAGGCCTGGAAGGTGAGCGCCGCGCAGCGCATCCACCAGACCAACCAGAAGTCGCTGTTCGAAGGCAGGCCGCACCACCTGCTGCAGGCCGTAATCGTGGTCGAGGCCACTGTCGACAGGGGCGGAAACGTCGTTGCCTCCAAGGTCACCCGGTCGCCTCACATCAAGCGTCTGGACGACATGGCGCTCGCTTCTCTCAAGGCCGCATCGCCGTTGCCGGCGCCGCCGCCGGTGCTGCTCGTACGGGGCAATCTAGTGTTTTCGGAGACCTGGCTGGTCCAGAACGACAACACCTTCCGGGTCCGGACGCTGACGCTGCCTCAGGAGTAGCGAAAATGCATCAATCCGGGCAAATACGGAGGCCCGGAAGCTGCATTTGCCACGGTTTTGCGTGATCCGACCCCCGTTTCGTGTCAACCTTGTCGCCGGCTGCGCGTTGTCTATCGCGGAGCCTGGGCGCCCTTTGGGGCCTGGCCCATCCGCTCTCACTTTCTTTAACCGTTCCAGGAACCATTGAAATGAAGAAACTGCTTGCTGCCATGATCGCCGCCTCGTTCGCGTGCGGCGTTGCTTATGCCGCTGACGCTCCCAAGGACGCGAAGAAGCCGACCGCCGAGGAGTGCAAGAAGGCCGCCGACGCCAAGAAGGATCTGGCTGGCTGCGAAAAGCCGAAGGCGGACGCCCCGAAGAAGTAATTCGGACGTTTTCGAGCGAATCGGGCAGGCCTTGCGCCTGCCCTTTTTATTTGGGCCACAGGCAACGGAGAATTTCGTCAGCCCCCATCGAGCCGCGCGGCGCAGCCACGCGTTTGTCGCGACTTGCAATGCCGGAAGCGATGCGCAGCGACGAAGGCGGCTGCTTCAGGGCTTCGGCGATCACCTTGATCAAGGCCGCATTCGCGTGGCCATCGGTCGCGCGTGCCTGGACCGCGACCTTGAGACGTTCGCCATGCAGGCCGACGATGGCAGTGCGACGCGCGCCGGGCTGCACGTGTACTGCGATGCTGAGTTCCAGCTCTGTGAGGCGCAGCCAGGGCGGCATATCCGGCATGACAGAATCGCGCTTTGACCGCGCGTGGCCCGCTCTGTGAGACCTGTGAACGATACCTTTCTGCGCGCGCTACTGCGGCAACCGACCGACTACACACCGGTCTGGCTGATGCGACAGGCCGGCCGCTACATGGCGGAGTACAACGCGACCCGCAAGCGCGCCGGCAGCTTCCTGAACCTGGCAAAGACGCCGGCGCTCGCCACGGAAGTGACGCTGCAGCCCGTGGACCGCTTCCCGCTGGATGCGGCCATCCTCTTCTCGGACATTCTCACCGTGCCCGACGCGATGGGGCTGGGGCTGTACTTCGCCGAAGGGGAGGGACCGAAGTTCGAAAGGCCGCTGCGGAGCGAAGATGCGATCGTGCAACTGGCTGCCCCCGACCCCGAATTGAGCCTGGGCTACGTGATGGACGCGGTGCGCGAGATCCGGCGCGCGCTGCGCGATCGGATTCCGTTGATCGGTTTCTCCGGCAGCCCTTTCACGCTGGCGTGCTACATGGTCGAGGGCGGCGGCTCGGATGACTTTAGGCACATCAAGACGATGCTGTACGCGCGGCCCGAACTGCTGCACCGCATCCTCTCGGTCAATGCACGGGCAGTTGCCGACTACCTGAATGCCCAGATCGGGGCGGGAGCACAAGCGGTGATGCTCTTCGATACCTGGGGCGGTTCGCTGGCCGATGGGGCCTATCAGCAGTTTTCGCTGGCGTACCTGAAGGAAGTCGTCGCGCGCTTGCACCGGGAACACGACGGCGAGCGCGTCCCGAGCATCGTCTTCACGAAAGGCGGGGGCCTCTGGCTCGAAGACATCGCTGCAATCGGCTGCGACGCGGTGGGGCTCGACTGGACGGTCAATCTGCATCGCGCGCGCCAACGCATCGACGACGCCTGCGCGCTGCAGGGAAATCTCGATCCGATGGCGCTCTTCGCGCCCGAGTCTCAATTGCGGGCGCAGGTGCGTCGCGTCGTGGAGGACTTCGGCGCGCCCCGCCGCCCGGATGGCCGATATGGGGGTCATGTCTTCAACCTCGGCCACGGAATCTCGCAGTTCACGCCGCCTGAGGCCGTCGGGATCCTGGTCGACGAAGTGCATCGGCACAGCCGCTCGATGAGAACTTGAGCCGTCACCTGAGCCGGCCGAAAAAGGTCAGCCGCGCTTGACTTATTCACAAAAGCGCGCTCAACCAATATTCATGCGGGTCGCGGCGGGATCTGCCCCGGTTAGGCTCGATTTAGTTCTGTAAGTGATTGATTTGCTGGATAGATGTCAGCCGCGTGACGAAGCGGTGGCCGGCGTAGATCCAATTCCGCCGCGGGTTTGCGCGCGCGACTCACCGCTTGTCCACAAAGTTATCCACATGCCTCGCGACTTTCCTTGGGCGCATAAATGAATCAAGCAGTTAGGACAGTATCCTCAAGTGCAAGCTGATGAAGTGAGCGACTTTGGAGAGATGGCTTCGCCCATCATGCAGGTCCTAGTCGATGGACCTTTCGACTCGCCACTCGACTACGTCGCGCCGCTGCATCACTCGTCACCTGCAATCGGTGTTCGCTGCATCGTGCCCCTCGGGCGGCGCAAGGCGCTGGGTCTGATTGCCGGAGTCTCGCCGACCAGTGCGATCGAACCGCTGCGCATCAAGCGTGTGGAGAGGCTGCTCGACGAAGTCTCGGCGCTCGATGAACACTGGCTGGCCTTCACACGCTTCGCCGCGGACTATTACCAGCATGGCTGGGGCGAGGTTGCGATCCCTGCGCTGCCGCCGGCGCTGCGGCAGCTGCCTGGTCCGCGTCATGCGCGCGCGCTCGAGCGCTTGCGCCAAGCGCCGTTGGGTACCGCGGGATCGCCGACGCGCGGTGCGGAACTCAATGAAGAGCAACGAGCGGCCCTGGCCGGAATCGCGAATGACGAGGGCTTCACGGCCAACCTCCTTTTTGGCGTGACGGGTAGCGGCAAGACCGAGGTCTACCTCGCCTCGATCGAGCGCGTGCTCGCGGTGCGGCGGGACGCGCAGGCCTTACTGCTCGTGCCCGAGATCAACCTGACACCCCAGCTCGAGGCGCGCGTCCGCTCGCACTTTCCGGGCGAAACGGTGATGGCGATGCACAGCGGGCTGGCCGCTGCCGAACGCACGCGCGCCTGGCTCGCGGCACACGAAGGGCGAGCGCGCGTGATCATCGGGACGCGCCTCGCGATCTTCGCCTCGCTCCCGCGACTCGCGGTCATTGTCGTCGACGAAGAGCACGATCCGTCCTACAAGGCGGGAGAAGGCGTGCGCTACTCGGCGCGAGATCTCGCCGTCAAGCGCGCGCAGATGCTGCGCATTCCGGTGGTGCTGGGATCCGCGACGCCGTCGCTGGAAACCTGGTCGCATGCGCGTTCAGGGCGCTATCGCCTGCTGCGACTGACGCGCCGTATTTCCAATGAGTTCCCGCAGCCACGCATCGAGCTCGTTGAGCCTAAGTCCGAGGCCACGTCAGGTATCGCGGCTGCGATCGAGAACGCGATAGGCGATGGCCTCGGACGTGGCGAACAGTCGCTCGTGTTCCTGAATCGGCGCGGCTATGCCACCGTCGTGGCCTGTGACGCCTGCGGCTGGCTCTCGCATTGCCCGCATTGCGCAGCGTACGCCGTGTTCCACAAGCCCGACGGGGCACTGCACTGCCATCACTGCGGCTGGACGCAGCCTGTGCCGCGGACCTGCCCGACCTGTGGCAACAGCGCGCTGCGCGGCGTTGGTCGCGGCACGCAGCGCATCGAAGAATGGGTGCGAGAGCGCTGGCCGCAAGCGCGCGTCGCACGCGTCGACCGGGATACCGCACGCCGCCGGAATGCGGCGTCGAATGCACTGGACGCCGTCCATCGCGGCGAGGTCGATGTGCTGGTCGGGACGCAGATGATCGCCAAGGGTCACGACTTCCGTCGCATCGCCCTCGTTGTGGTCCTCAATGCGGACGGGCAACTCATGGCGCAGGACTTCCGCGCGTCCGAGCGACTATTCGCCACGCTGGTCCAGGTGATAGGACGCGCCGGGCGCAGCGGCGGTGCGAGTCGGGCGCTGGTGCAGACGCGGTACCCTGCTCATCCGCTGTTTGCAGCACTGGCCGGCCTCGACTACGCCGCATTCGCAGACGCGCTCCTGGCCGAGCGCGAACGCGCGGCCATGCCGCCGTACAGCCACCAAGCGCTGCTGACTGCCGAGGCTGCGCGCCTCGGCGACGCGCTGGCCTTCCTGCGCAATGCGGCCGAGCTGGCGGCGGCTGCGTCGGCCGTGCGAGTGTTCGATCCGGTGCCGATGACGCTCGCGCGGCGCGCGGGTATCGAGCGGGCGCAGTTGCTTGTC
>Ga0335084_10000579_pt1 | contig 31422 bp, 29 predicted proteins | sample Lox_Sample_44_FD_206721 | JGI IMG/M metagenome (GOLD analysis project Ga0335084, IMG submission 206721) | Soil microbial communities from Loxahatchee National Wildlife Refuge, Florida, United States - Lox_Sample_4.4 | ecosystem: Environmental > Terrestrial > Soil > Wetlands | place: USA... | reverse complement strand
AGAGCGTGGTCGGACAGACATCCGGACACGAGGTGTAGCCGAAGTAGAGGAGGACGACCTGGCCTCGCCAGTCGCGCAGGCGGACCGTCCTCCCCGTATCGGCGCGGAGGGTGAACTCCGGGGCGGGTTCTGGCGGCTCCAGGACGCTCGTCCGAAAGGTCGGCGTGGCGGCCCCGCAGGGCACGGCGAGGAGGGCGAGCAGGGCTAGGAAGACGAGACCCAGTCGAGCGTGCATCCACAACCTCCGCTGCCCCCTCACGCGTCAACGTGTCGTTTCCCGGAGCCAATCGCTCCCGGGTGTCGGGCGTGGGCACGATCCCGCGCGGCGCCGCTCACCGTGGAGTACAGGTCCCGCGAGTGCGCCAGATGCCGCAACCCGCGGGGAATCCGCGTCAGCCCCCCGCGATTCTCGGGATCAGGTAGATTTCGCTTTCCGGGCGCAGGGGAACGAAGTAGGCGTCCTGGTAGATCTCGCCGTCGATCGCGAGCGCCATGCCCTCTTCGATCTGCTTGCCGAGCCCTGGGAAGCGACGGTCCAGCTCGATCAGGAGTCGGCGGATCGTATCCGCCTCGACCTGGATCTCCGTCGTCCCGCCGGCAAACCGGCGGCCGGCCTCGCCAGTGAGGATGACGCGCGCCATGGACGTTATTTCGTGGCGCCGGAAAGCGCAGCGAGAATCTTGGGCGGAGACATCGGCAGATCCGTCATGCGGACGCCAATCGCATCGTAGATGGCATTCGCGATGGCCGCCATGGGTGGGACGATCGGCACCTCACCGACCCCGCGCACGCCGAAGGGATGCCGGGGGTTGGGCACCTCCACCAGGACGGTGTCGATCATCGGCAAGTCGGACGCCACCGGCACCCGGTAGTCGAGGAACCCCGGATTCTCGAGCCGGCCCTGCCGATCGTACACGTACTCTTCATTCAGCGCCCAGCCGATGCCCTGGGCAACACCCCCCTGCAGCTGGCCCTCCACGTAACTCGGGTGAATCGCGCGCCCGACATCCTGGACCGCGGTATAGCGGACAATCCGCACCTTGCCCGTCTCTGGGTCCACCTCGACATCGCAGAGGTGCGTCCCAAAGCCTGGCCCCGCACCCTGCGCGTTGATCGAGGCCTTGGCGCTGATCGGCCCGCCGGTCCGCCCCGCTTTCAGTGCCAGGGCCGCGAGCGAAAGCGGTTCGAACTTTCCGAGATAGGCGTCGGTCGGGACCGCCGCGCCCTCCTTCCACTCGATCGCGTCCGGACTCACGTCCAGAATCATCGCCGCGCGCCGCTTGAGTTCGGCCACCACCTCCTCTGCGGCCTGCACGACGGCCATCCCGGTCGCAAACGTCACGCGGCTGCCGCCCGTCAGGAAGCTGTACCCGATCGAGCTGGTGTCCCCGACGATCGGCCGCACCCGCTCCATCGGGATACCCAGTACCTCGGCCGCCATCATGGCGAGGGAGGCGCGCGACCCGCCGATGTCGGGGTTCCCCGACACCACGACGGCGCTGCCGTCCTCGTTGATGTGCACTTCCGCACTCGACTCCCCGCCGACGTTGAACCAGAAACCGGAGGCGACCCCGCGTCCCTGGCGGGGTCCGAGGGGCGCGGCATAGTGGGCGTGCTTCTTGGCCGCCGCCAGGGTGTCTACATAGCCGATGTCGCGATGGACCTGACCGTACGCCGTCCGCGTGCCGTCCCGGGCTGCATTCTTCCCGCGGAGGGCAAGGGGATCCAGGGCGAGCGCGCGGGCGAGCTCGTCCATGCAGCTCTCCACGGCAAAGGAGGCGATCGGCGCGCCAGGCGCGCGATAGGCGGCGACCTTCGGCCGGTTGCAGACCACGTCGTAACCGGTGATGCTCACGTTGGGGAGATCGTACATCGCAAAGGCCGCCATGCAGCCGGGCTGGACCGGCGAGCCGGCAAACGCGCCGGCCTGGTACTTGAGCACCGCCTGGGCTGCCATGATCTTCCCGTCCCGCGTCGCGCCCAGTTTCACCTCGACCACGCCACCCGAGGTCGGCCCTGTCACCCGGAAGACCTCCTCGCGGGTCATCACCATTTTCACGGGGCGACCGGATCTTTTCGCCAGTGCCGCGGCCAGCGGCTCGAGGTACACGAGGGTCTTGCCCCCGAACCCGCCGCCGATCTCGGCCGGGGTCACCCGGATGTTGGCGATCCCCATGCCGAGCAGCTTGGCGCAGTACGCGCGCACCATGAACTGCCCTTGGCTGCTGCACCAGAGGTGGCACTGCCCGTCGGCGCCGACAGAGGCGACGCAGGCGTGGGGCTCGATATAGGCCTGGTGCACGGGCTGCGTCGTATAGCGCCGCTCCACGATGGTCTCGGCGGCGCGGAAGCCGGCGCCGACATCGCCCAGCGTGAACTGGATCCGTTTTGCCACGTTCGATGGTTGGGTCGGCGCAGGCTCCACGCCCTGCGTGAAGAGATCGTCATGGAGCAGCGGCGCCTCCGGCGCCATCGCAGCCTCGACGTCGATCACATGCGGCAGAGGTTCGTACGCGACCTCGATCAGCTCGAGTGCGGCGTCCGCCACCGCGTCCGTCGTGGCGGCGACGGCCGCCACCGCGTGCCCTTCGTAGAGCACCTTGTCTCGCGCCAGGCAGTTGCGCGACAGGTCGCGAAAGTTGATGGGGCCTTCCCCGACGAAGGACTCCTCAGAGGGGATTTCCGGCAAGTCGGCAGCCGTGATCACGGCCCGGACGCCCGGGAGCGCCCGTGCCTGCTCGACATGGATGGCGAGGATGCGGGCATGAGCATGTGGGCTCCGCTTGACCTTGCCTACGAGCATCCCGGGGAGGGAGAAATCCGCCCCGAACGTCGCACGTCCCGTGACCTTCTCGACGCCATCCGGCCGGATGGGCCGCGTACCAACGACCGCAAGACCGTTCGGCTTCCCATGCGGCATCATGCGCTCTCCACTTCGTGTTCTTGCCGCAGCTCGGCGGCGGCTGCGAGTACAGCGCGGACGACTTTGTCGTACCCTGTGCACCGGCACAGATTTCCCGCCAGCCAGTAGCGGACCTGCGTTTCCGTCGGGTCGGGATGCCGATCCAGCAGGGCCTTTGCGGCCACCAACAGGCCCGGCGTGCAGAAGCCGCACTGGAGCGCGGCCCCCTCGAGGAAATGCTGCTGAAGGGGATGGAGGCGGTCGCCCTGGGCCAGGCCTTCGATGGTGTCGATCGTGCGCCCCTCGGCCTCCACCGCGAGCATCAAACAGGCGCAAACCAACCGGCCATCCACGATGACACTGCAGGCGCCGCAATCACCCGAGCCGCACCCTTCCTTGCTTCCCGTGAGGTGGAGGTCGTCCCGCAGGGCGTCGAGCAGGGTCTGCTGCGTCTCGCAGAGGAACTCTGCGGGCTCGCCGTTGATCGTGGTCGAAACGTGATGTTTGCTCATTGTCGCTCCCGTGCGCGCTGGAAGGCCAGGCCGGCGGCCCGCCGTGCCAGGACGCCCGCGACCTGAGTGCGAAACTCGACCGTCCCTCGTTTGTCGCTGATCGGCCGGCAGGCCCGGCGGGCGGCGGCATCCAGGTCGCGCAGGGTGTCCTCGTCCAACTGACGGCCAACAAGCGCGGCGCCGGCCTCGGGGACGAGGATGGCCGTCGGGGCGACGGCGCCAAGCACCACGCGGGCGTCGGTGCAGAGCCCGCGGGCGTCCAGTACCAGATTGACGGCCGCGCCGACCACCGCGATGTCCATCTCGGTCCGCGGAATGAAGCGGAGATACGCGTCGGCGGCGCGCACCGACCGGGCGGGCAGGCGGAATGCCACGATCAGTTCTCCCCGAGCCAGCGATGTTTGGCCGGGCCCCGTCGTGATCGCCTCGACCGGCGCCTCCCGCGTGCCGGTCGGCCCAGCGATCGTGCACGTGGCGCGCGCCGCAATCAACGCCGGGACGGAATCGGCGGCGGGGGAGGCGTTGCAGAGATTCCCGGCAAGGGATGCCCGCCCCTGCACCTGGGTCGACCCGATGAGGCAGGCCGCCTCGACCACCCCGGGCCACACGGTCTTGAGGTCGGCGTGCTCACCGATCAGGGCGCAGGGTGTGGCCGCCCCGATCACGAAACCGCCGCCCTCAGCCCGGATGCCGATCAGCCCGGGAATTCTCTTCACGTCCACGATCACGCCGGGCTTCACACGACCGGACTGTAACTGCACGAGCAGGTCTGTGCCGCCAGATAACACTCGCGCGCCTCCGTTTGCACGACTCAGTTGCTGGACCGCCTCGTCGACGGTCCGGGGGGCAGCGTACACGAGAGTGGCCATGACGGGTCCTCGCCGATTTGCGTTCTGAGTGCAGGCGGCTTCCGGACCGCAATCAAGCCGCCACATATGTCATGTTCGGAATATACGAGTATTTTCGTTTTATATTTTGGTAGGACAGGAGTGTCAAGATGATTGCCGCCCCTGTGATTGCCGGCCCTGGCTTCGACGGGTCCACCTTCCAGATGCCTGCGCATGCGATTGAGACGTCGGAGTGTGCTAGCTGGTCGCGGCGAAGCAGATGTTCTGGATCTCCAGGAATGCATTGACCTCATCGTCGCCCTCAAGATCCGAGACCGACTGACGCGGTCCGTCGAAAAATCCATCCTGGCCAGGTAACACCGCCGCGTTGACGCCGAGGACGCCCGTTCTTAGGCCCTCTGCCATACGATAGACGCGCCCCACATCGCGAGTGAAGAGGTAGCTTACCGGCGCCACCGCACAACGGTTCAGGATAGTGGTTGCGTCCGCGTCGGTGTTGAACGGGACCAGAGAGGCTATCACACCGGAACTCTCTGTCGGGCACACCGGAATGCGAGGCGTCGCGTGATACAGGACGGTCGGTTCGAAGAACAGGCCGCCGCGGGTATGTCGCCTGCCACCGGCGGCAACTGTCGCTCCCCGAGAACAGGCGGCCGCAATCTGCCGTTCAACGCTCTGTAGTACCGCCGTGTCGATGAGCGGGCCGATTTGGCTGTCGGGTTCGATTCCTGGTCCAACCCTGAGTGCTCGCACCGCCGCAAGATACTTGCTCGCAAAAGCAGTATAGATACCGCGCTGAACGAGGACACGGTTTGTGGGAACCCGCAGGCCGATATTTCGAAACGTGGAGTGAAGTGCATCGCGCACAGCTTGGTCAACGTTGGCGTCGTCGAGTACCACAACCGCCGCGCCCGCACGTCTCAGTGCGATCTTTTCGACGGCGCTGTGGCACGTGCGCAAAAGGCGCTCCCCGATCTCGCAGCCGCCCCCGAATGTGAGCTTCCGGACAGCGGCGTTCGTCGCGAATTCCCTCGCGATCGCGCCGGCGGGACCGGTGACAACGTTGAGGATACCCGGTGGCGCACCGGCCTCCTCGGCCAGAGCCGCGTGGGCTAGTGCCGACAGCGGCGTCTGAAGGGCAGGCTTCACAACCACGGCGCATCCGGCTGCGAGTGGCGCCGCGGCGAGCCTGGCGATCATCGCGGACGGGTAGTGCCACGACGTGATGAGTGCGCACACCCCCACCGGCCGCATCAGAATCAGACGTCGCCGGTCCGACCGAGGTGGCGGAACCCGTCCCGCGTCCACTCGCTTTGCAGCATCGGCAAACTGCTGCACCAGCGATGCCGCCGCAGCGACCTCTTCCATGGCTGCTGACAGCGGTTTTCCCTGCTCCATCGTCACAAGGTACGCCAAGTCGTCAAGATTCGCCCGGATCAATGCGGACCAGCGATGGAGCATCGTCACGCGCTCGCGGATCGGCCTGCCAGCCCAAGCTGAGATCGCCGCCTCTGCCGCAGCGACTGCGTCCTGGATGCGGGGGATACCGAGCGACGGCACCGTCGCGATCGTCTCGCCGGTCGCCGGATTGGTCACGGGGGTGCACGGGCCGCCCTCGTCTACCCACTTGCCGCGAACATAACAGCGGTCACGGACGAGCGTCGGGTTCGTCAGTCGCAGGGTTGCCCGTCGAGCATCCGCTGGATGGCCCACCCGTCCTCCCATGTGGTCTAAATAGGACACGAGGGAGTGTTGCGCCCACTAGCCGGCACATTATGCTGTGACAAGCATACTGTGTCTAGTCAGAATCCGGTGAGGAGACCTTTGCTGCGACGCATACTAGCATGGCCAGCTCTCTTGGACGTTCCGGGCAACACGAGACGGCGGTGGCTTCGGGGTGGCAGGACGCGGAAGCTCAGCGCTCTTCGAGCATTAGAAGGTCAGACGGGACGGCCGCCCCTTCCTGGACCGGCCCGGCGACGCTCTAATTGCCAGTCGACGCCGACGTGGATCGTCTCGAGTCCCGGCGGGATTACGCCGGTCCCGACCCACGCATACCTGACCATCAGCAACAGCCCGAGCCGTAGGGCGAGGTATCTGAAGAGGGGGGCCGCGGTCGGGCTGCGCATGAGGGTGAGAATATACTCCTGGTTCTGCGTACCGATCCCTGTCGGCTGATTGCGTCCAACGTCGTCGTGCGCAGGCTAGCATTTGAGCCACGACTGGAAGCGGAAAGAGTCCAGGCCGAAAACATACGCCTTGATGCCACCACCCCCGGTAACATCTTCATCACACGAACGGCCCGCCTTTCCAAGTCAGCCTTACCATGGTAGACATGCTCGAATTCGACTCCTACGACCTGGAGCGTCAGAGATGAAAGAGTTACGCGCCATCGTGGATGCCTTCGAGCGCGCGCGGGCAGAGGGTCAGGCCGCTGTACTTGCCACCGTCGTCAAGGTTACGGGATCCGCCTACCGGCGCGCCGGCGCGCGGATGCTCGTCACCGCCGACGGCCAGACGGCGGGCGCCGTCAGCGGCGGCTGCCTCGAGCGGGACATGCTCGACCAGGCGTCCCGTGTGCTTCAATCAAACCAAGCCCGGGTGATTACGTACGACTCGACGTCTGATGCGGATGTCGTCTGGGGATTCGGTCTCGGCTGCAACGGCATCGTGGAGGTGCTCGTCGAGCCCGTCTCGCACGATGGAAAACACGATCCCTTGGCATTTCTTGCCGACTGCCTGCACCACAGACAGGCGGGGGTCCTGGCGACCGTGTTCGCCGTGGACGAACGAACGGCGGTACGAATCGGACAGCGTGCGATGCTGAGCGGCCGGTGGCCCGCCACGCACGACATCGGCGAGCGTGATCTCGCAGAGGCGGTCCTCGGTGACGCTCGCGCGACGCTTGAAGGCGGCGGATCACGCGTCAGGACGTATGAGACGGCAGCAGGTCGCGTGGACGTGTTCATCGAGGCAATCCAGCCGCCGACCCCGCTGGTCGTGTTCGGTGCGGGGCCCGACGCGATCCCGCTCGTCCACTTCGCGAAGCAGCTGGGGTGGCATGTCACCCTGGTCGACCGTCGTCCGGGCTACGCAACGCGAGTGCGCTTTCCTTCGGCCGATGGCCTGATCGTCTGCCGCCCGGAGGAGGTGCTGGACCGCGTCGCGATCGAACCCCGCACGGTCGCGGCCCTGATGACGCATAACTACCTCCATGATCTGGAGTTGCTCAAGAGACTCTTACCGACCCCCCTCCGGTACATCGGGATCCTTGGTCCCAAGCCGCGGATGCGGAAGTTGCTGGACGACATTCGGGCAACCGGCCAGAGGCTGAGCGAGGAGAGCCTCGGCCGGCTGTACGGCCCGATTGGCCTGGACATCGGGGCCGAGACGCCCGAGGAGATTGCCCTTGCGGTGGTGGCCGAAATCAGCGCCGTCGTCACGGGCCGGCGGGGCGGGGCGTCACGGCACCGAGAGGGCTCTCTTCACGAGCCGAGCGAAGCGGCGGAACCGATCAGGGTGTCAGGGCAGCGACAGGGGCAGGTGTGCTGTGGCACGGCAGAGACGCACGCCGGGGCGTGAAGAACGCGCCTCGTCCATTGGCATTATCATCCTTGCGGCGGGTGGATCGACGCGAATGGGAAGGCCCAAGCAGCTGCTGACCCATGATGGACGCACCTTTTTGCGCCGCGCGGCAGAGACGGCTGTCGCCTCAGGCTGCCAACCCATCGTCGTTGTTCTCGGAGCGGACGCGGACGTGCTGCAGCGCGAGACCAGCGGCCTGCCCGTGCAGCGAGTGGTGAACGGCCGGTGGGCCGATGGGCTGGGGTCCTCGATCCGCGCCGGGTTGGCGGCCCTCAACAACTGGGACCGCGAGGGCGCTGTGGAGGCCGTGGTGCTCATGCTGTGCGACCAACCTTTCGTGGCCCCCGCCGTCATCAATGGTCTGGTCGTGGCGTACTGGGCGAGCGGGAAGGGAATTATCGCCTCGGAGTACGGCGGAACCCTGGGCGTGCCCGCGCTGTTCGGGCGTCGGTACTTCGCCGAACTCGCCGCGCTCGACGGCGCCGAGGGCGCGAAACGTGTTATCGCCGCCCATACGTCTGAAGTGGGGCGCATGGCATTTCCACAAGGGGCGAGCGACATTGACACACCCGAGGACTATGTGCAGCTCCAGCGAGCGACTCCGGCTCAGCCATCGTAGCCTGAAAAGGCAATCGCCGCCGAGACCTTGTGCCAGCGCACAGGCGTGTCATGCCCTCCGACGATCGGGCATCTCGCCTTCGATCATTGCCTAGCGCTGGCCGAAGCGGCGCTCGCGTGCCGCGGGGTGGCGCCCGCATCACGTCTCCTGCACTGCTGAGCGCCTGCATCCGATGGCGCCGGAGCATTTGCGGGAATATCTACGGGCGCACGGGATCGAATAACCAAGAAGGCGAAAAATGCGAATGCGACCCCGACCAGGCCCACGCTCCTTGGCGGTAGGGCTGTACCCGTTCGAGTCCCCCCTGCTTTGCCGCGACGGACGCCGCCGTTCGCGTATGTGCTCCTTGACTCTATTAGGCAGTGCCGGCCAGAGCCCCCGCCGATACCGTTCCCTTTCGAGTTGACAGCCGGACGCAATGAGCCAGATACTCCCCGTCGCTTCACGCGTGCCGCGGGACGATGGTTTCTGGTGGACAGAGTGAGCGCTCGCCCATCGGGGAGCGCGGTGTCGCCTCGTGCGCGCGGCGCGTCTACGCTCTAGAACCGGAGGAACCATGGCAGGCGGAATGGTCATCTGCAAGGCAGACGCCTTGAAAGCGTTGGTCGTGAAGAGACTCTGCGAGGCCGGCATGCCCAAGAACCAGGCGGCCGTCGTTGCCGACGTCCTGGTCTTTGCCGATCTGCGGGGGGTGTATTCGCACGGTGTGATGCGGGTCGAGCACTACGCGGCGCGCATCCGGGCCGGCGGCATGAACCTGCACCCGGCCTTCCGCATCGAGCGGCTCAAACCGGCCGTCGGGCTCATCGATGCCCAGGGGGCCGCCGGCCACGTCATGACCAACTACGCGACCGAGCAGGCCCTCGAGATCGCCGCCGAGCAGGGCCTGGCCATGGTGGGGGTCAAGAACAACAGCCACTGTGGGGCGCTCGCGTACTACGTGCAGCGCGCCCTGGACAGAAAGCTGGCGGCGATGGTCTGCGTCCACACCGACAAAATCGTCGTTCCGTTCGGTGGCCGCGACGCCTACTTCGGGACGAATCCCTTCGCTTTTGGCTTCCCCGGGACGCGGGGCGCGATCCTCCTGGACATGGCGACCAGCGAGGTCGCCTGGGGCAAGATCCTCCACGCCCGGGAAAAGGGCCAGCCCATCCCCGAGACCTGGGCCGTGGACGCGGCGGGCAACCGGTGCACCGATCCCCACCAGGCCGCCGCCCTCTTCCCCTTTGGCGGGCCCAAGGGCTACGGCATCAGCATCATGGTGGAAGCCCTGACTGGGCTGATGATCGGCGGGGTCTTCGGGCCACACCTGAAGCCCATGTACAAGGAGCTTGGCTCCTACCGAGATCTGTCCTCGTTCATCTTGGTGATCGACCCGGCAGTCTTCGGCGCGGCCGCCGAGTACCTCGATCGCACCCAACGGATGATCGACGAGCTGCACGGCCATCCTCCCGCACCCGGCGTCCAGCAGGTGCTGGTGCCCGGCGAGATCGAGCAGCACACCATGGAACGAAACCGCCGGGACGGGATTCCGGTCCCGCAGTCGGTCTATGACTTCCTCGCGCAATGAACGGCGACGCTTCGCGATCACCACAGGGAGCGCACAATGACGATGGAGGAAGCCGGAGGGTTCGCGACCCGCGCCCTGGCGCAGCGCTTCAGTTTGGCCGGGAAGGTTGCCGTCGTGACCGGGGGTGGGGGACGCTGTGCCGAGCCAGCGCCTGCGGCTTCGTACAGACGGGTGCCCGAGTGCTGCTCTGGGGGGCGCGGCCGGCCAGCGCTGGATGACGCGGCACGGATGATCGAGGCGACCGCGGGTGCCGGGCGGGTGGCGTCGGTCGTCGCCGACCTGACCGACGAGGGACAGATCGCCGCAGCACTGCAGGAGTCGGTGACCTTGTGTGACCGGGTCGATATTCTGCTCAACGGAGTCGGCAGCAGCAGCGCCCGCCGACCCCTTATCGAGCTGGACCGTGAAGATTTCGAGGCGGTTGTACGCCTCAATCTGGTCGCAGGCTGCATCCTCCCGACCAAGCACCTCGCCGCGTACTGGATTGCACAGCAGATGCCGGGCGCGGTCATCAACATCGCCTCGATGGGTTCCTACATTCCGTTGTCCGGCGGGTGGGCGTATTCGGCGGCGAAGGCCGCGGTCATGAACCAGACCGTGGCGCACGCGCGCGAGCTCGCCCCGTACGGGATCCGGGTCAATGCGATCGCGCCCGGGTTCTTCCTCGGAAAGCAGAACCGCCGGCTTCTGATGAACGAGGACGGGACACCCACCCCACGGAGCCATAGCGTGCTCGCCCACACCCCCATGGGCCGGCTCGGGGAGCCGTCGGACCTGATCGGCGCCGCGGTGTTCTTGGCGAGCGAGGCGTCGGCCTTTGTGACCGGGGTCACGGTGCCCGTGGACGGCGGGTTCCTGACGCACGGTATTTGACCGTAAGACATGAGACGGCGGCGGCCGGACAAAGTGGCCGGCATGAGGCCCGCCGAGCCCCGATCTGAGGCAGCCAATGCGTGGCCCGTTCGGCGAGATCGCGGCGCTGCTCTGGCGCCTCAGGGGTGGAATTCCTCGCCGCCGCCGCGGGAGGCCGATCCCCCGCCGGGTCCCGGTCCCGATGCGACGCTCGTCGAGGCGGCGGTGAGGGACCATGTCGCCCGGGAGGGCGCCACCAAGTAATCCGCGGCCGTAGGCACGGACGACCCAGGCGAGGACAAGGCGAGCACAGAAAGGGCACCCTCCGTCGTCATGCATTCTCGTGCTGGAACCGCTCAAGCGGATACGCGATCCGCCGGGGGGCCGAGGTTGGCGCAAAAAGCTTTCGCGGGCATGACGGTACGCGGTACACTGGCGCCGAACGACCCGGGGAAGGCGGAGAGCGTGGACGAATGGCGGAGGCTGCGGCGATGACACCAAAGTTGCGAGTGTGGCTCGTGTTCCGCGATGACGTGAAGATTGGGGCAGGAAGGGCGGCCTTGCTGCAGGCCATCGACGAACTAGGTTCGATCAAAGCCGCCGCGGATCGCTTCGGCATGTCCTACCGATACGTGTGGGGTTACCTGCGGGAACTCGAGGATGCCGCGGGGTTTCATTTCGTTGAGCGACAGCGGGGGGGTGGGTCGACCGGTGGCGCCGTCGTGACGCCGCGGGCGAAGGTGTTTCTGGCTCGCTACTGGGAGTTCCACCGCCGGATGGATGCGGCGGCGCAGCGGGAGTACGGCCGGATCTTTCAACATTCCGGCATGGGGCGACGCGCCGCCGCAAGTGGTACGGGGGCCAGGGTGTGACCTGCGCAGTATATTGTAGCGAAAGGTGGGCACGGCTCTTTTTTTGTGATTGAATATGCTTACACAAGCATATATACTGCGCCCTACCTTCGTCCGGTTGACCAGGTGACCGCTGCGGTCTCCCACCATCACGCCTCGAAAGAGCGAGAGATGGGGCACCTTCACGGTGCAGGGCGGCATGTATACCCTGGACGAAGGAGGTTGCGTGCTCCACCGCGCACGCCGGGCGAGGAGTCACCATCTTCGCGCAGGCCAGGTGTCCGCGCGTAACGACCGTCGCCCTACGCGAAGCTCTCCAGCGTGTGGATCCTGGTTGTATCGGGTGCGATGCGCGTGGGGATCGGCTGGTATTCGCTCTGCATCGTAGAGTGCCGAAACCGAAAACGCGTGCGCTGCAAGCACAGCCACAGGAATCGTGTGTAATGGAGGCCGGAGTACGACAGGGCATCGAGTAGGCCACGGCGGATGCGTGCCCGTCGACTGCCCCCGCTTGAATGGAGCTGGTCCTACCGGCGAAGAGAATCGTGTAGAGGAGAAGGGGATGCAGTGCGATGAGACGGTATCAGCTATTTATTGACGGCGAGTTTGTCGAGCATTCGGCCGGAGAGACCCTCCCGGTGATCAACCCAGCCACGGAAGAGGTGATCGCCGAGGTCCCCACGGCGACTCCAGTGGATGTGGATACGGCCGTTCTGGCCGCTGACGCCGCGCAACCTGCCTGGGCCAAGCGCCCGGCCATCCAGCGGGCCGGATTCTTGCGGGAGTTGGCAAAGCGCATCCGTCCGGAGCAGGACCGGCTGGCGCGGACAGTTTCGGAGGAACAGGGCAAGCCGCTCCCCCAGGCGCAGGCCGAGGTGGCCAGTGCGGCTGATTACCTCGACTACCACGCGGAGTTCGCCCGGCGGGTGGAGGGCGAGATTCTCGAGAGCGATCGGCCGAATGAAGCCATCTTCCTGTTCAAGCGGCCGCTCGGGGTGGCGGCCGGGATCCTGCCCTGGAACTCCCCCTTCTTCATGATCGTCCGCAAGCTGGCGCCGGCGCTCATCACCGGGAACACCATCGTGATCAAGCCGAGCAGCGAGACCCCCGTGTCCGCATACGAGTTCGCTGGACTAGTGGCTAGCTCCACGTTACCGAAGGGTGTGGTCAACGTCGTGTCCGGCGGCGGTGGCACCGTCGGTACTGCCCTGGCGGGCCATCCCAAGGTCGGCATCGTGAGCTTCACCGGGAGCGTCGAGGGCGGCCAAGCCGTGATGCGGGCGGCGGCGGCCCAGGTGACGAAGGTGTCGCTGGAACTAGGCGGCAAGGCCCCGGTGATCGTGATGCCGGATGCTGATCTGGACCTGGCCGTGCGCTGCACGCGGGATGCGCGCATCCGCAACGCGGGCCAGGTGTGTACCTGCCCGGACCGGGTCTACGTGCACGAAGCGGTCGCCGAGACCTTCGTGAGCAAGATCACGGCGGCCATGGCCCGCACGACGTACGGGGATCCGTTGGGCGAGCCGCGGGTGGAGATGGGCCCGCTGGTGAGCCGACAACAGCGCGACCATGTGGAAGCTGCCGTCCAGCGCGCGGTCCAGGAAGGGGCGACCCTGATACTGGGCGGGCGCCGGCCGGACCGGAAGGTCGGGTACTACTTCCCCCCCACCGTCTTGACGGAGTGTGACCACAAGCGCGCAATCATGCAGGAGGAGATCTTCGGCCCGGTCCTGCCCATTGCCACCTTCCGGGACCTCGACGAGGCGATCGCTCTGGCGAACGACTGCGAGTACGGCTTGGCGTCGTCCATCTACACCCGGGACCTCGACGTCGCGATGCGCGCGTGCCGGGAGCTCCGCTTCGGTGAGACGTATATCAACCGCGAACACCGCGAGGCGAAGCAGGGGTTCCATGCAGGCTGCCGGAAGTCCGGGATTGGCGGGGCCGACGGCAAGCACGGCGTGGAGGAATACCTGCAGACCCACGTCGTCTATCTGCAGTACAACCAAGGCAAGAACGGACCCGGGCGAAACTGACGCGGCGAGCGGCGCAGGCGCCGACCGTCGAGGATCGATGCTCACATCAGAGGAGACTGCCATGACGGACGCCGTACAGAGCCTCGTCGCCCGCGCCCGGGCAGCCCAAGCGGCGGTGCATGACTGGTCGCAAGCCCAGGTGGACCACATGATCGCGGCGGTCGGGTGGGCCGCCTACCGGCGCGAGCATGCCGAGGCCTGCGCCCGTCTGGCCTGCGACGAGACCGGGATGGGCATCTACGAGCATAAACTCCTCAAGCACCAGAAGAAGACGCTCGGGACCCTGCGCGACCTTCACGGGGTGAAGAGCGTAGGGGTCATCGAAGAGGACCGGGAGCGTGGCCTCCTGAAGTACGCGAAGCCGGTCGGGGTCGTCGCGGCGCTCACGCCGGTCACTAATGCGTCCTCGACCCTCTGCTGCAACGGCCTCTCCATCCTGAAGGGGCGGAATGCCGTCATCTTCGCGCCACATCCGTCGGCGAAGCGGACCGCCGCACTGACCAGCGATTACATGCGGGCCGGCCTGCGCCAAGTGGGGGCGCCTGAAGACCTCGTGCAGAGCGTCGCCGAGCCCTCCATCGCGCTTACCCAGGCCTTGATGAAGGAGGTGGACCTGATCGTCGCCACCGGCGGCGCCGCCATGGTGAAGTCAGCCTACTCCAGCGGCACCCCGGCCTACGGGGTGGGGGCCGGCAATTCGGTCTGCATCGTGGACGAGACAGCGGATCTTCCGGATGCCGCCCGGAAGATCGCGCAGAGCAAGACCTTCGACAACGCCACCTCCTGCTCCAGCGAGAACTCCCTGGTCATCCATGCGGCCATCTTCGAGGCGATGGTCCGACACTTGGCGGCCGAGGGAGGGCATCTCTGCGATGCGGACGAACGAGAGAAGCTTCGCGCCTTCATGTGGCCCGACGGTGCCCAGCTCAACAAGCACGTGCCCGGTCGGAGCGCTCGACTGATCGCGGATGCGGCCGGGCTTGTCGTTCCCGAGTCCACCCGTTTCCTCATGGTTTTGGGGGAGTCCGTCGGGACCCAGGACCCCTTCTCGGGCGAGAAGCTGTCCCCGGTCGTCGCGCTCTGGCGCTATCAGGAGTTCGCGGAGGCGATCGGCTATGTCCAGCGGATCACTGCGTTCGTCGGCCGCGGCCATTCGTGCAGCCTCCACACCACGCGCGACGATCGGGTTCGGGAGCTGGGGTTGCAGGCGCCTGTCAGCCGTATCATGGTGCGCCAACCCCAGTGCTACGCCAACAGCGGCGACTACGTGAACGGGATGCCGTTCTCGCTGACGCTGGGCTGCGGGACCTGGGGCGGGAACATCGCCAGCGAGAACATCACCTGGAAGCACTTCATCAACACGACCTGGGTCTCGCTGCCCATCGAGCCGGTGGTCCCCAGCGAGGAGGTGCTCTTCGGGGAGCACTGGGCGAAATTCGGGAAGTGATCTGCGAGCGGAAACAGCGAAGGAGACACAAGAATAGGTGGAGCGGTCCGCAGGTGCCGGGACCGTGAGGACTCGCACGGGGCAGGGAGCGAGATCGATGGATAAGCGCGTAGCCAATGCCGACGCGGCGATCGAGAGGCTCTGTGATGGGGCGACAATTCTAATAGGGGGGTTCGGGACGTGCGGGAACCCCGAGAACCTCATTCAGGCCGTCATACGCAAGGGCACGAAGAAGCTGACGTGCGTGTCGAACAACGTGGGCACGCCCGATTTCGGGCTGGGATTGCTCGTGTCGGAGCGCCGGGTGCGGAAGGTGATCTGCAGCTTCCCCGGACAAAACCGAGCGTGCCAGCAACAGGCGCTGGACGGGGAGATCGAGATCGAACTCGCTCCACAGGGCACCCTGGTCGAGCGCATCCGGGCGGGCGGGGCGGGAATCCCCGCGTTCTACACGCCCACCGGCGTGGGCACGGTCGTGGCGGAAGGCAAGGAGGTCCGCGAGTTCAACGGGAAGCAGTATCTCCTGGAGCGCGCCCTGCACGGCCATTTTGGTTTCATCAAGGCGTGGAAAGGCGACCGGTGGGGAAACCTCGTCTACCGGAAGACGGCGCGGAACTTCAACCCCGTTTGGGCAACCGCGGCCGATTACGTCATCGCGGAAGTGGAAGAATTGGTCGACCTGGGCGACCTGGATCCCGACGGCATCCATACGCCGGGCATCTTCGTGGACGCAATCTTCCAAGGCACGAACTATGTAAAGACGATCGAAAAGCCGGTCATGCGCCAGCGCGCGTGACACCCAGGCATTCACGTCGAGGGGAAGAAATGGGCTCGCAACCGCAGACGGCAAGGTCAGAAGGGGCCAAAGAACGGATTGCCCGTCGCGTCGCGCAGGAGATGCGGGACGGCTACTACGCAAACCTCGGGGTCGGCATCCCCGTCATGGTCGCCAACTATATCCCAGAAGGAATGGAGGTCGTCCTAGAGGCGGAGAATGGCATGCTGGGGATCGGACCATATCCCTTCGAGGAGCAAGTCGACCCCGACCTGATCAACGCCGGGAAAGAGCCCGTCACCGAGATTCCCGGGTCGAGCTACTTCCACAGCGCGGACTCGTTCACCATGATCCGTGGCGGGCACGTGGACATCACGGTGCTGGGTGGGATGGAGGTCGATGAGCACGGCAACCTTGCGAATTGGACCGTGCCCGGCAAGAAGCTGCAGGGTATGGGGGGAGCAATGGACCTGGTGGCCGGAGCCCGGCGGGTCATCATCGCCATGGAACACACCACCAAGGACGGGAAGCCGAAGATCCTCAAGCGCTGCACCCTGCCGCTCACCGGAGTCGGCGTCGTGGACCTGATCGTAACCGAGCTGGCGGTGATCGAGGTCTCGCCCACGGGCTTGGTCCTGCACGAGTTGGCGGATGGCGTCACACCAGAAGACGTGCAGAAGGTCACCGAGGCGACGTTGCGGGTCGCCGACGACTTGAAAATCATGTTGACCTGATGTGCTCGGGATCCGATGCGCCAACCGCTGTGTGAACCGAACCCTTGGTGCACATTGGCGGGCGCCGAGAGGTGCGTTCATGGGCGGATGCAATATGCAGTCCGTCGAGCGGGAGCCAACGACACTGTAGGTATCAGATTCAGGTCTACATTCACCATCACAGAAAGGCAGGTCAGCCATGGCACTGAAGGAAGGCTGGGAGGGGCGCTACTTCGAAGATTTCGAGGTCGGAGATGTTTATCGTCATCGGCTTGGCAGGACGGTGACGGCGGCAGACAACATCTGGTTTACCCTGCTGACACAGAATAGCAATCCCGTCCACTTCGACCATACCATGTCGGCCAAGACGACATTCGGCAAGCCGATCGTTGTCTCCACATTGACACTCGCGCTGGTGACAGGCCAGTCGGTCGCCGACATCTCACTCAATTCCCTGACCAACTTGGGCTGGGATGAAGTCCGCCTTCCGAATCCTCTGTTCGAGGGGGAAACGCTCTATTCCCAAAGTGAAGTTCTTGAGAAGCGCGAGTCGAAATCCAAGCCCAACGTGGGGATCGTCACCTTCAAATCCACGGGGTACACGCAAGACGGGAAAGTCGTCATCGAGTTCAAGCGAATCGTCATGGTCTACAGGCGGGGGCACATGCCCGAGGCGGCCCGCGGTCCCCAGATCGGACCTGATGTCAAGGGAGGCAAGTAATGGCACCGAAGATTGCACTCATCACGGGAGCAGGGAGCGGCATCGGCAAATGCGTCTCGATTGCGCTCGCCAAGAACGGGTACTCACTGGCTCTTGCCGGCCGGCGTCTGGAGCGCTTGGAAACGACGGTGGCGGCAGTGAAGGAAGCCAACGCAGAGTCCCAGGTGATCGCCGTGCCGACGAACGTCACCGAACCCGAGTCGGTCGCGGCGCTCTTTGCCAAGACGAAAGAGACGTTCGGTCGCCTCGACGTGCTGTTCAATAACGCCGGCTTTGGCGGCAAGGCTGTGCTGCTCGAGGACCTGGAGTTCAAGCACTGGCGGGTCGTGATCGACACCAACCTCACCGGGGCGTTTCTCTGCACGCAGCAGGCCTTCAAGCTCATGAAAGCTCAGGACCCGCAGGGCGGGCGCATCATCAACAACGGGTCGGCCGGGGCGCACAGCCCGCGGCCCAATTCCGCCCCGTATACGGCCTCGAAGCACGCCATTACCGGCCTGACGAAATCGGCATCGCTCGACGGTCGGAAGTACAACATCGCCTGCGGGCAAATCGACATCGGCAACGCGGCCACCGAAATGACGGCCAATATGAGCCAAGGCGTTCTGCAGGCCAACGGCACGAGAGCGCCCGAAGCCACTATGGATCCCGAGGACGTGGCGCGGGCCGTGGCGTTTATGGCGTCTCTGCCGCTGGAGTCTAATGTGCAGTTCATGCTGGTCATGGCGACCAAGATGCCGCTGATTGGTCGTGGCTAGAGCGGCCAGGGCGTCACGGGGTTAACCCAACTGCAGGACTTACGTGAACGGATACACTTCTCGCTCACGCTTTGCGGGAGCTAAGGCGGCAACATCGTCAGCGCGTCCATCACGTGGAACTATTTCAATCGACACGACCCGGGTCTCGCCGCCCATCGAAGCCGATGGCCCCGGCGAGGAAGTGCTCTTCGGAGAGCACTGGGCACCGCACGGGACGCAGGGACTGGGAGCCAGCGGCGGACGTACCCGCGTGATGGGCTTGCCGGTGTGGCCGGGGGTCGCACACCGCCTCGTCACGCCACGGGGAAGGCCTGACCAGAGAGGAGCGTATCGGTGCGGCTGCTGACCTTTGTCCGCGGTTCCGACCCCATGCAACGTGTGGGCGTGCTTCGCGATCGCGACTCGGTGGTGGATCTGTGGGAGTATGCGCGCCAGGCCTCCCGGACGCTTCCGTTCGATCCGTCCGATATGGTGTCGCTCATCGCCGCCGGCGCTGCCGCCCTCGAGCAGGTGGCCGCGATCGCTCGGACAGATGCCCCCGTCTGGCCGGTGAGCGCCGTGCGCATTCTGGCCCCGATCCCCCGACCGCCCAAGGGCGTGCTGTGCGTCGGGTGGAACTACCTCGAACACTTTGCCGAGGCCGATGGCATCCATCAGCGAGGCCGGGATCTGCCCGCCCATCCGACCTTCTTCTCGAAGCTCCCCACCGCCGTGGTCGGGCCGTACGACCAGATTCCCGCCCATGCGGCAGTGTCCAAGCAACTCGACTGGGAGGCGGAGCTGGCGGTCGTTATCGGAACTGGCGGCCGAGGCATTCCGGAGACGGAGGCGCGCCGTCATGTCTTCGGCTACACCGCCGCGAACGATGTGACCGCCCGCGACCTCCAGCGCGCCTATGGGGGGCAATGGCTGGTCGGCAAGGGGCTCGACGGCTCATGCCCGATGGGGCCCTGGATCGTCACCGCCGACGAAGTCGATCCAGACGACTTGCGCGTGGTCACGCGGGTGAACGGCACCGTCAAGCAAGATTCGAGCACCCGACACTTCTACTTCAAGATTCCCCACCTACTGGCCGAGCTGTCCCGGGGAATCACGCTGGAACCGGGCGACATTCTGTCCACGGGGACACCGCAAGGGATTGGCTTCTCCCGCGTCCCGCCGGAGTTTCTGAAGCCGGGCGATCTGCTCGAGACCGAGATCGTCGGCATCGGGGCATTGCGGAATCGCATCGGGTGAGGTGGCACTACCCTGTCGGCCGAACACGCCGCTACCGCAGAGAATCAGGGATCGCGTTCGATTGCCAAGTGTAAGGTCGGCGACGGCCAGGAGGTTGCAACACCATAGTCGAGCACAACGCGTCAGAAGGAAACCAGGGCCGCATCCGATCGATGCAGCGGAGGTGTAACGTGTGGAAGCCGCAAAGGAGGGAACCGTGCAGAAGGTCAGTCTGAAGATCAACGGTCGATGGAAACAGGTAGTCGCGGATTCGGATCTGCTCTTGATCGACCTCCTCCGAGAGCGACACAAGCTCACCAGCGTCAAGCAGGGGTGCGATCGCAAGGGCCAGTGCGGTGGGTGCACCGTGGTCGTGAACGGCAAGGCTGTCCTGGCTTGCGTGACCAAGGTGGCGCGTTTAGAAGGTGCTGAAATCATCACCGTCGAGGGGTTGGGGACGCCAGACAACCCGCACTTGATCCAAGAAGCCTTCGTCCTCTCCGGCGCCATCCAGTGCGGCTACTGCACGCCGGGCATGATCATGGCCGCCAAGGCCCTCCTCGACACTAATCCCAATCCCACGACCGAGCAGATCAAGGCAGCGTTCCGTCACAACCTCTGCCGCTGCACCGGCTACGTCTCGATCATCACGGCGGTGAAGCTGGCGGGCCGGTTCCTCCGGGGAGAGCTCAAGCCGGACGATGTCCGGCCGAAACCGGATGCGCCCAAGATCGGCGTTTCGCACCCCCGGCCGACGGCCATGATCAAGGCCTGCGGCACCGCCGAGTTCACCGCAGACATCGACATGCCGGGTGCGCTGGAGTTGGCAGCCGTCCGGAGTCCGCACATTCACGCGAGGATCAAGCGCATCGACTCGTCGGCGGCCGAAGCCATGCCAGGCGTGGTCGGCATCATCACCGCCAAGGACATCCGCGGGACGAACCGCCTCAAGACGCGGGTCCCCGACCGGCCAGTCCTGTGCGAGGACACGGTGCGCCAGTTGGGCGACCCCGTGGCCGCCGTCGTGGCATGCACCCAGGAGCAAGCGCTCGCCGCGGCCGCCGCGGTCCGGGTGGAGTACGAGCCGCTCCCGGTGCTCAGCTCGCCGCAGGCCGCCGCAGCGCCGGGCGCATACCAAATCCACTCCGCCTGGCCGAACCTCTGCTTCCAGCAACCCCTGATCAAGGGGGACGCGGAGCAGGCGATGGCCGCCGCGGCCGCCGTGGTGGAGGCTCGCTTCAAGACCCAGATCAACCACCAGGCGCCGCTGGAACCCGAGGCCAGCGTCGCCTACCTCGAAGGCGAGGGCGAGGACGCCATACTTGTCGTCATCGGGCGCAGCATCAACATCCACGCCGCCCTCGCCACGCTGCAGGAGGCGCTGGGGTACGAGAACATGCGCTATGAGGAGGCGTTCTCGGGTGGCCAGTTCGGCATCAAGCTGGAAATCACGACCGAGGCAATCGCGGCCGCGGCGGCGCTACGCTTCCAGCGGCCCGTGCGCTACATTCCCAGTCTCGCGGAATCGATGCTGCTCACCAACAAGCGCCACGCCTACCACATGCACCTCAAGCTCGGGGCCGACGCCACGGGCAAGATGATGGCGCTCACCGGGGAACTGGTGGAGGACAACGGGGCCTACAACTCGAACGCGGACGTCCTCTTGGGCCGCGCGCTCCACATGCTGACCAGCTCGTACTACGTCCCGAACATCAAGGTCCTGGGCCAGGTGGTGTACACCAACAACCCCTACGGTTCCTCGGCGCGGGGCGCCGGCCCGCCGCAGGCGCACTACGCGCTCGAGTGTACGGTGGACATGCTGGCGGAAAAGCTGGGCATCGATCCGCTGGAGTTCCGGAAGCGTAACTCGCTCGCGACCGGGCAGACCAAGGCCACCAGCCACATGGTGACCGACGTGTGGCCGTTCCCCGAGTTGTGCGACGCCATTCGGCCCGCGTACGAGCAGGCGAAACAGCGGTGCGCGACATACCGGAGTGGCCCGATCCGGCGCGGGGTCGGCCTCGGCGCGGCCGCCTTTGGCATCGGGAGGCCGGGCGACAAGGGGACCCTGGCAGTCGAGCTCGACCCGGACGACTGCGTCATGCTGCACGGGGCGGTGGCGGATCCCGGCGAGGGCAACGACGCCATGCTCGCCCAGCTGGCGGCCGAGGTGCTGCAGGTGCCGCTCGACAGGATTCGCCTCTCGACCCGGAGCACCGAGGACACCACCGCCAGCGGCCCCGCGGCGGGTAGCCGCATCACCTACATGATGGGCGGGGCGGCCCTGCACGGTCTGCAGCAGCTGAAGCGGGCGATGGACGAGGTGGGATCGAAGTCGTACGCCGCGCTGAAGGCGGCCGGCAAACCCACCCGGTACATGGGCGAGAAGTCGACCGTGATGACCGCGCCTCTGGACCCGAAGACGGGCCAAGGGCCGTCATTCGAGTCGGATGTCCACGCCATCCAGATGGCCGAGGTGGAGGTGAACACGGAGACCGGCGAGGTCCGGGTGCTCCGGATGGTCACGGCGGTGGACGCCGGGCCGATCATCAACCCCCAGGCCTTTGCCGGCCAGCTCGAGGGCGGGGCGGACATGGGCGTGGGCTACGCGCTCCGCGAGGAGTACATCGCGGGCACGACGAAGGACTGGCACACGTTCAAGTTCCCGACGATGCAGACGGCGTTCGACTCGGAGATCATCACCCGCGAGACCCCGCGGGCGCGCGGCACGCTCGGCGCGACCGGGGTCGGCGAGATGACCATGGTCTCCACGGCGCCGACCGTGATCAATGCCATCAAGGACGCCTGCGGCGTCTGGATTTATGACCTACCGGCGACGCCGGCCAAGGTCAAGGCGGCGCTCGCAGGCCGCGCGAATCCGGTCGCGTAAGAGCCGTTCGCCATCACAGCGCCCGGGCCGGGGAGATCCGTCCCCGCCCGGGCCTTCATCTCCCAGTTCGTGGCGCGAGCCCGACATCAGAGTGGACAGCATGCCGCAAGACGCGGAGCGGGCGCAGCTGGCATCGGACCTCGGCCGGGAAGCGAGGCTGGTGGCCGGACGCGAGATCTACTTCGACCGGGAGGGCTTTTTCTGGGAGGCGGACGACTGGGACGAGGAGATCGCCATTGTCCTGCTCCGCGAGAGTGGCCTCGCCGAGCTGACCGAGACGCACTGGAAGGTGCTGCGGTACTTCCGGGAGTATTACTTCTACCACGGACGCGCCCCGCTCAACCGGCAGCTAAAGGAAGGCATCGGACTGAGCCTGCAGGTGCTGGAGAGCCTCTTTCCGGGTGGAATCCGGAAGGGCGCACGGCGCCTCGCCGGCTTGCCCAATCCCAAATCCTGCTTTTGACACGGTAGGCCAGCTCATGACGAATCGGGTGATCTATCTGGACAACGCCGCCACCAGCTACCCCAAGCCCCCCGAGGTGCTGGACGAGATGTTTCGCGGTTATCGCGATCTTGGCGTCTCGCCCGGAAGAGGGAGCTACGACCTGGCCGTGCAAGCGGGAGACGTCGTGGAAGGAACGCGGCAAAAGCTGGCGCGGTTTTTCGGCGCCCCCGATCCGAATCGCGTCATCTTTGCCGCCAACGCGACCGACGCCCTGAATCTGGTCTTCAACGGGTTGCTCCGGCCTGGCGATCATGTGGTGTCGACTGAGCTGGAGCACAACTCCGTTTTGCGGCCGCTCCACCACTTCCGCGAGCGCGGGTGGATCGAGTACGATTTGGCGTCGTGCGACGGGCGAGGCTTTGTGGATCCCGACGAGATCGTCAAGCACCTGCGACCCAACACCCGCGCCGTCGTCGTCACGCATGCCTCCAACGTGCTGGGTACCATCCAACCTGTCCAGCAGATCGGCGCCCGCTGTGCGGAGCGTGGCGTGCCGCTCATCGTCGACGCCTCGCAGAGCGCCGGGATCATCCCGGTCGACATGACGGCGTGGCACGCGTCTGCCGTGGCCTTCACCGGTCACAAAGCGCTGTTCGGGCCCACCGGGATCGGCGGTTTGGTGATCCACCCTGACCTCGACATCCGGGCCAGCCGGTTCGGCGGGACGGGGATCGATTCGCGTGAATTGGAGCACACGCCGACGTTCCCCCACCGCCTTGAGGCCGGAACTATCAATGTGATGGGAATCCTGGGGCTCTCGGCTGGACTCGACTACATCGCACAACGGAGCGTGCACGCCATCCATAGCCACGAGATGGCCCTCGTGACGCGCCTGCGCGACGGCCTGGCGGGCTGCGCGCACGTCGAGCTATACTGCGCCGCTTCGCTGGCCGATCACGTCGCCGTCATCACTCTCAACGTGCAGGGAATCCATCCGGAGGATGCCGGGGCAATCCTCGATGCGGATTTCCAGATCGCCGTCCGCGTGGGGCTCCACTGCGCCCCGCTGGCGCATCGGCACCTGGGGACCCTTCGCCGCGGGGCCATCCGTTTCAGCCCCGGCCTCTTCAACACGCCAGAGGACATCGATCGCGCTGTCGGCGCGCTGGCGACGTTGTCCGTCCACAAGTGACCTGGCGAGACCGACTGCCAGGAGGAGGCGCGCTCCGCGATGAAAGCCATTCCGGTCTTGGACGCGGTTGGATCGGTCCTGTGCCACGATGTCACGCGCATCGTGCCGGGCCGCTCCAAGGGCCCCGCGTTCCGCAAGGGGCATATCATCCGAGCCGAGGACGTTCCCGAGCTCTTGGCGATCGGCAAGGAGCACATCTACGTCTGGGCACTCGAGCCCGGCTCCATCCACGAGGATGAGGCAGCCGAGCGCATCGCGCGGGCCGCGGCCGGACCGGGGGTCCGATTCACCAGTCCGGTGGAAGGTAAGGTGAACCTGGTGGCCGCACACGCCGGCCTGTTGAAAGTGCATCGCGAAGGGCTGCTGCGGCTCAATTCGATTGAGGATGTGGTGTTCGGCACGCTGCACTCAAATCAACTCGTCGGCGTCAACGCACAGGTGGCAGGAACGCGGGCCATTCCCTTGGTTGTCGCGGAGGCGAAGATCTGGCAGGCGGAGGAGGTCTGCCGCGAATACCATCCCCTCATCGAGGTCAAGCCGCTCCGCCCCTGGCGTGTCGGCGTGGTGACCACGGGAAGCGAGGTGTACCACGGTCGGATCGTGGATAAGTTCGGCCCAATCATCCGGCAGAAGTTCGCTGCGCTCGGCAGCAAGGTCGTGGAGCAGGTTCTCGTGTCCGACGATCGAGCCATGACCGTGGACGCCATCCATCGCCTCATCGCGGAAGGGGCAGAGATGGTGGTGGCGACGGGTGGCATGTCCGTCGATCCGGACGATCAGACCCCGGCAAGCATTCGCGCGGCGGGCGGTCAGGTGGTCACCTATGGTGCCCCGGTCTTCCCGGGCGCGATGTTCATGCTGGCATACATCGGCACTGTTCCAGTCCTGGGGCTCCCGGGGTGCGTCATGTATTTCCGGTCCACCATCTTCGACTTCATCGTGCCCCGGTTGCTGGCGGGAGAGACCGTTACGCGAGAGGACATCATCGCCCTCGGGCATGGCGGCCTGTGCGTCGCATGCCCGGAATGTCAGTATCCGCGCTGCGGGTTCGGAAAGGCGTGATCGTCCTGGTGGCCACGCAGCCGAGTCCGACCTCGCACGGGAGTAGCACATGAACCAAGAGCTGCAGCACGCGGGCCCAAGCTCAAGCGGCGAAGCGGAGCGCCTTCACGCACGACTCGCAACGCTGCTGTCCGATGGCGAGCGCGTAGCACTGTGTGCGGTTTTACGCATGGTCGGTTCGGCTGCCCGCCGCGCCGGCGCCAAGATGCTCGTCCGAAACTCGGGGGAGTTGATCAGCACCATCGGAGGCGGCTTACTGGAGGGGCGAGCCGCCGCATGGGGACGCGAGATTCTCGCCACCGGCGGTGCCGCGTGCCATCGCTTCGTGCTCACCAGTGTCGAGGCGGGCGGGGATGGGATGGCGTGCGGCAGAGAGGTGGAGGTCTTGGTCGAGCGGCTCGACGGGGATTGCGCTGACGTGGCGGATTTCTTTGGCCAGGTCCACCGGTTCGTCGCCGCCGGTACTCCGGGTGGTGATAGGTGATACGAGGTGCTGCACAAACGCCGGAATGAACCGCCACCGAAACCGCCACCGCCCTTTTTCAGCTCGCTAACCACTTGATTCTAAAGCGGAGAGGTAACGGAGCGAGCGGCTGTTAACCGCTAGGTTGTAGGTTCGAGTCCTACCCGGGGAGCCATAGACCTTCCAGGTTCTTCAAGGGAAAAAGCCCGCGTGACGAGGAGTTGCGCGGGCCTTCCTCTCTCTCAGGGGCGCCCTCGAAACTACGCGCAAATACGATGAAGTACGCGGGCGCTCAAGACGAACTGCCACCGAAACTGCCACTCGACACTTGAATCCCGGAGGCGGGGAACCAAACGGGCTGCGCGCTCGCCGCTCAAGCCGGAGCGATGACGAAGGCAGTCGCATGCGGGCGGCGCTGTCGCCCAAATCGGTAACGCGACTCGCGGAGCTGGTTGACGCCGCTCACGTCGCCAGCCCAGAGAGCGACGTGGCGTGAGTACCATGGACCGGGGGCGCCGGGGATCGAGGATTATCGGTAGACTTAAAGCGTGTAAGCCCTGTAATTACAATCGTACAAGAGTCGGCCCCCCCCACCGTCCCGGACCCGGTTGTACAAATCAGACGAATATATCGACTGATTCATGCGCGCAGACGCATATTTCTCTTGACGCTTCACACCCCGCGAGATATACATGCAGTGTCGTGCATCAATGGTTTCGAGGGGACGCATGAAAGAGCTCACTCGAATACTCGGATGGCTGGCCGACCCGACCCGGCTCCGGCTCCTGCGGCTCATCTACCGTCAGGAGTTGTGCGTTTGCGAGTTGATGGATGCCGTCCAGTTGCCGCAGTACAAGGTGTCGCGCCACCTGCTCGAACTCCGCCGGATCGGGTTGGCCGAATCGACCCGCAGCGGGCGATGGATGCATTACCGAATTAGCCGAGCGGCCAGTCGGGACCCGCTGGTGCAGGACGTGCTCAAGTTCCTGGACGTCCACCTGCGAGAGTTTCCCGAGGCGCAACGGGACGATGCGCGCCTGGCCAAGCGCCTCGCTGCCGGCCGGGCGGACCAGTACGCGTGCTCCTGAGGCACCGCTTTTCTTTGTGGACACATATGCATGGGGCTGCATAAATACTTTCACGCGGAGGTTCCGATGGCCGGCGTTGCGCAGCGCTTGTCCTTCCTTGATCGTTATCTCACGCTCTGGATCTTCCTCGCCATGTTCGCCGGCGTGGCCCAGGGATACCTCGCCCCGCTGAGCACGAAATGGATCTCGGCGTTCCAGGTCGGGACCACCTCAATCCCGATCGCACTCGGCCTCATCCTGATGATGTATCCACCCTTGGCCAAGGTGAAGTACGAGGAGATCGGGCTGGTGTTCAAGGACGTGAAGGTCCTCGTGCTGTCCCTGGTCCAGAACTGGATCATTGGCCCGACCCTGATGTTCCTCCTCGCGATCACGTTCCTGCCGGCCTATCCCGAGTACATGATCGGGCTGATCATGATCGGGCTCGCCCGCTGCATCGCCATGGTGATCGTCTGGAACGATTTGGCCTGCGGGGATGCGGAGTACTGCGCGGCGCTCGTCGCCTTCAACGCCATCTTCCAGGTGCTGTTCTTCTCGGTATTCGCCTACGTCTTCATCACCATCCTGCCAGGGTGGTTCGGCCTGAAGGGGAGTGTCGTCAACGTCTCGATGAAGGACATCGCCGAGAGCGTGTTCATCTACCTCGGGATTCCGTTCCTTGGCGGCGTCATCACCCGCTTCACCTTGATCCCGCTGAAGGGGAAGGAGTGGTACGCAAAGCAGTTCATTCCGCGCATCTCCCCGCTTACTCTCATTTCGCTGCTGTTCACGATCGTGGTGATGTTCAGCCTCAAGGGAGAGTACATCGTCCTCCTGCCCCTCGACGTGCTGCGGATCGCCGTCCCGCTCCTGATCTACTTTGTCGTCATGTTCCTGGTGTCGTTCTTCCTGAGCCACCGACTGGGCGCCGACTATCCCAAGAGCGCCTCGCTCTCCTTCACCGCCGCCAGCAACAACTTCGAGCTGGCGATCGCGGTCGCCGTGGCGGTCTTCGGCCTCAACTCCGGGGCGGCCTTCGCGGCCGTCATCGGGCCGCTGGTCGAGGTCCCCGCATTGATCAGCCTCGTGAATGTCGCCTTCTGGTTCCAGCGTCGGTACTTCGGCGGGATGAAGCCCGCGGCCGCAATGGCCCGGTAAGAGGAGCGCCATGGGCGCCATGCAGATCCTGTTCGTCTGCACAGGCAACTCATCCCGGAGCCAGATGGCGGAAGGGTTCGCCCGGCATCTCAGCCCGGGGAGCGTTGAGGCCCACGGCGCCGGGATTGCCCCGAGCCGGCTGAATCCATACGCCGTGCGGGTGATGCAGGAGCGCGGCATCGACATCTCCGGACAGCGGCCAAAGGCCTTCGATGAGGACCTTGCCCGGCAGATGGACATCGTCGTGACCGTCTGCGGCCACGCCAACGAATCGTGCCCGGTCCTTCCCCAAAAGGTCCGCCGGCTCCACTGGCCGCTGGAAGACCCAGCCGCCGCGACCGGGACGGAGGCCGAGATCCTCGGGACGTTTCGCAAGAGTCGCGACCAGATCGCCTCCCTCGTTACCGGCCTGTTCCGTGAATTGCAGAAGGACCAGGGCTGAGCAGGAGACCGTGTATGGCCCCGTACGCTGCTGCCGTGGCGGATCCGGTTCAGCCGAATGCCGCCGCCAACTTTGATCGCATTCACGAGGAGTGCCGCGCCCGCGCATCCTGCGCTACTTGAGCGGGCTCGTCGGGCCCGCAGAAGCGGAAGATCTGACGCAACTGGTCTTCCTGAAGGTCAGCGCCGCCCTCTCCGACTTCCGAGGAGACGCCAGCCTCGGCACGTGGATCTATCGCATCGCACGAAATGCGGCCCTGGATTGGCGTCGCAGCGTTTCCCGGGCTGCGGACGTCCAAGGCCAACTGGCGGATGTCGAGCAGACAGAGACTCTCGCCGCCGCCGACACTCGCGCGCCGGATGAGGCGTTGATGCAACGCGATATGCGGCAATGCCTGGGCGGTATCGTACAGCAATTGCCGGAGTCATACCGCGAGGTGCTGACGCTCCGGGATGTCGATGGCCTGTCCAATGCGGACGTCGCTGACGCCCTCGGCCTGAGCCTCGCCGCGGTGAAGGTCCGCCTGCATCGGGCCCGGGGCCGCCTGCGCCGCACGATTGTGGACCGCTGCCAGATCTCCCGGGACGGCCGCCGGGGCCTGACCTGCGAGCGGAAGCCTCCGTCGTGATCGCCGGCTGTATCCTTTTTCAGGTGTCGTTCGTCTATACGGGTGAGTCATGACCCGCACGTGGCGAGCGCCATCGGAAGAGGATCGGTGAGGGCAAAAGGGACCTACGGCCCCCTTGCCCTTCACCAAGGCCGCGAGGCCAAGGAGGTGTTGTATGAGTGGGCAGCAATTCAGTCACGAGGAGATCAAGAACGACGTGAAACAGCGCTATGCCGGCGCGATCCAATCGCCCGGTTCGTGTTGCGCCCCGACCAGTGCATCGAAAGCCCAGAAAAGCTCCTGCTGCGGCGCGACACCGGTTGAGCCCCAGGGCGGGTTCGCGAAGATTGCGGGCTGCGAGGCCGCAGACCTCGCTGCCCTGCCCGCGGATGCGGTCGAGCACTCGTTTGGCTGCGGAAACCCGCTGGCCTTCTCGGCGGTCCAATCCGGCGGGGTGGTCCTGGACATCGGATCGGGCGCCGGCATCGACTGTCCGATCGCGGCGGAGAAGGTCGGGCCACGCGGCAAGGTCATCGGCCTCGACATGACCCCGAGATGATCGAGCGGGCAACAAGAAACGCCCGCGAGGCCGGGATGACCAATGTCGAGTTCCGCCTCGGGGATGCGGAGGAGATGCCAGTCGAGGATGCCTCGGTGGATTGGGTCATCTCCAACGGCGTCATCAATTTGAGCCCGGACAAGCCCGCGGTGTTCAGGGAGATCGCTCGGGTGCTTCGCTCTGGCGGCCGGATCGCCATCTCGGACATCGTTGCCGCTGACCTGCCCCAGGCTGTCCGTCAGAGCCGGGATGCCTGGACGGACTGCCTGGCGGGTGCGATCACCGAAGATGCTTATGTTGAGGGCCTCAAGGCTGCGGGCCTTGTGGATGTCCGCGTGGCGTCGCGAACCGTCTATGACGTGACCCAACTGGCCGGTCTGTTTGGAAGCTCCTGCTGCGGGACAGGCGATGCCGGTCCCGCAGCGCAAGAGCGCGCAGAGCAAGCCGCAGGAAAGATCTGGAGCGCGAAGTTCGAGGGCATCAAGGGGCCCGAAAAGCCCGAGGCGGTCAGCATCTTCTCACCGGCCGTGGCCGAACTGGTCGCGATCGGAGCGGCCATCGCCGCCAATTGCGAGCCCTGCTTCAAGTACCATTTCCACCAGGCGCGCAAGCTCGGCGTGACGCCGAAGGATGTGGCGAGTGCGGTCGCCGTCGCTCAGACCGTGAAAGAGACACCCGCGCGCGCGGTGCTCGCACTGGCCGAGCGTTACGTCGGGTCGCCGATCGCTACGGCTCGGTGCAGTGCGGGTGCGACGCGCCGTGGGGCGCCGAAAGACGACCGGGCCGGGAAGTGCTGTTGAGCGGGATTTCAGGGGGCCTCTCCGCGACAGGAGAAACCCAGACAGCATAACGCGCGACTGCGCTCCGAGGCATGCATGGCCACCACCGAGAAAAGTTGTTGCTGCGGTTCGACCCTCATCCAGATCGGCACGGATGTCGGGGCACCTTCCCGCCGCTCACTTCCCCGCCACCTGGCTGGCCTCGCGGGCGGGCTCGTGGCATGGTTCCTCGTCTATGTCCAGCTCCCCACAGTTGCGACCTGGCTGACGTATGACGTCTTGAGACTGCCCCAAGGGAAAGCCCTCACCGAAGCGGTCGCGTTCTTCATCTATGACGCGCCGAAGGTGCTCCTCCTGCTCACCCTCGCCGTTTTCGGGATTGGGATCGTGCGATCCTTCTTTACGGCCGAACGGGCGCGCCGCATCTTGAGCGGCAAGCGCGAGGCGGTCGGGAATGTGTTGGCAGCCCTGCTCGGCACCGTAACGCCGTTCTGCTCCTGTTCGGCGGTCCCCCTGTTCATCGGCTTCGTGACGGCCGGCATCCCGCTCGGGGTGACGTTCTCGTTCCTGGTCTCGGCCCCGATGGTCAACGAGGTGGCGTTGGCTCTCCTGTACGGGCTGTTCGGCTGGCGCGTGGCGGCGATCTACTTCAGCACGGGGCTCATCATCGCCATCGTCGCGGGCTGGGTGCTCGGGCGGCTCCACATGGAACAGCACGTCGAGGAATGGGTCTATAGGGTGAGCCTCGGCGAGAGCGGTGAAGAAGAGCGGATGGACTGGGCCGGCCGCATCCGCTTCGGGCCGGAGGCGGTGCGGGACATTGTCGGCAAGGTCTGGATCTATGTGTTGCTCGGGATCGGCGTGGGCGCCTGGATTCACGGCTATGTCCCGGAGAACTTCCTGGCCTCGATCATGGGCCGGGAGGCCTGGTGGTCGGTCCCCCTCGCCGTGGGGATCGGCATTCCAATGTACTCCAGCGCGGCGGGCATGATCCCGGTCGTTCAGGCGCTCCTGGAGAAAGGGGCCGCGCTCGGCACCGTGCTGGCCTTCATGATGGCGGTCATCGGCCTGTCATTCCCCGAGATGGTCATCCTGCGCAAGGTTCTCAAGCCACGGCTGATTGCGACCTTTACTGTCGTCGTCGGTGTGGGGATTCTGATCGTGGGCTATCTCTTCAATGCCTTGTCCATTCACGCCTTCGTCACCGCCAGCGCCATCCATTGATTCGTGCCGAAGGAGGAGTATTCATGAAGAAGATCACGGTGTACGGTCCCGGCTGCATGAAGTGCCAGAAGACGGAAGCGACGATCCGGCAGGTCGTGGCCGATATGAAAGTCGACGCCGTGATCGAGCA
>Ga0335084_10000578_pt1 | contig 31440 bp, 29 predicted proteins | sample Lox_Sample_44_FD_206721 | JGI IMG/M metagenome (GOLD analysis project Ga0335084, IMG submission 206721) | Soil microbial communities from Loxahatchee National Wildlife Refuge, Florida, United States - Lox_Sample_4.4 | ecosystem: Environmental > Terrestrial > Soil > Wetlands | place: USA... | reverse complement strand
GAGTGGGGCGTCGCGCACGTGCGCGGCGAGTCACTCGCCGACGCCTTCTTCGGCCAGGGCTTCGCGTGCGCCGCAGATCGGCTGTGGCAGATGGAGCACGACCGCAGGCGCGCCGCGGGGCGCTGGGCCGAGGCCGTGGGGCCGGTCGCGATCGCGCGCGATGCGTTCCTGCGGCGCATGGGGATCGCGCGCTCGGCCCGGCGCGATCTGGAACAGCTGGCGCCCGAGACACGCGAGATGCTCGACGCCTACGCCGCGGGCGTGAACGCCTGGCTCGCCAGCGGCGCGGCGCTGCCCGCCGAGTACGCGCTCACGGGGCTCGTCCCCGAGCCGTGGCAGCCGTGGCAGTCACTCGCGGTGTACAAGCTGCGGCACGCCTTCATGGGGCCGCTCTACCGCAAGCTGTGGCGCGGCGCGGTGCTGCGCAGCCGCGGCAAGGAGCTCCTGGCGGCGATCTTCGGTGCGGGCAGCGCAGGGGCCGTGGCCGAGCCGCCGGGGGCGGAGCTCGACGCAGGCGCCGGCGCGCTCGCGGCGCTGCCCGAGGGCGACGGCGGCAGCAATCACTGGGCGATCGCCGGCAGCCGTACGGCGTCCGGCAAGCCGCTGCTCGCCGGTGACCCGCACCGCACGCTCGAGCTGCCCAACGTGTACTGGCAGAACCACCTGACTTGCCGGCGCTTCGACGTGGTGGGTCTCTCGTTCGCCGGCGTGCCCGCGTTCCCGCACTTCGGTCACAACGCGCGCGTGGCCTGGTCGATCACGCACGGCATGGCCGACGACCAGGACCTGTACGTGGAGCGCCGCTCCCGCGGCACGCGCGTGAGTCGCGAGCGGATCGCGGTGCGCGGCGCGCCGGCGCTCGAGGTCGAGCTCGCCGAGACCCCGCGCGGGCCGCTGGTCCTGGAGCACGCCGCCAGCGGCACGGGCATCGCCTTGCGTTGGACCTCGCTCGCGGAGCCCGACTCGACCTTCGACTGTCTCCTGCCCATGTTGCAGGCGCGGAGCGCCGCCGAGCTCGAGGCCGCGCAGCGCGCCTGGGTGACTCCCTGCAACAACCTGATCTGCGCCGACGTGGACGGCTCGATCCGCTTTCGTTTCCGCGGCCGGGTGCCGGTGCGCGCGGCCTCGAACCGCTGGACGCCGGTCGCCGGCGACGACGAGTCACGGGCCTGGCGCGGGCACGTGCCCTTCGAGGCCATGCCGGCGCTCGCGGACCCGCCCGACGGGATCCTGGTCGCGGCCAACGACCGGCCCGCCGTTCCTGGAGCACCGTATCTGGGCGTCGACTTCTCGCACCCGGCGCGCGCCCGCCGCATCCGCGCCCGGCTCGAGACGCTGCACGGCGCGACCGTCGACGACATGGCCGCGATCCACGGCGACGACCTCTCGCTCGTGGCGCCGCTGTTCGTCCACGCGCTCGACGGCACCATCGCCGAGAACGAGCGCGCGCGCGAGTCACTGGCCGAGCTGCGCGCCTGGGACGGCCGCATGGCGCGCGACTCGCGCGGCGCAGCGCTGTACATGGCGTTCCGCGAGCAGCTCACCCTGCTGGCCGGCGAGGCGCTCGGACTCAGTGGCGCCGGCCTGGCTGCGCTCGGCGACGCTGCGCCCGCGCCGGAGCGGCTGGCGCTGGTGTGGAACGCCCTGCCCGCGCTGCTCGCCGCGCGCTTCGTGCCGCCCGCTCCGGCCGTGCCGTTCGACTGGAAGTCACTCGCCGGCGACGCCTTCGCGCGCGCGCTCGCCTTCCTGGAGTCACGCCTGGGACCCGAGCCGTCCGAGTGGCGCTGGGGCCGGGTGCACCGCACGTTCGCCTGGCACCCGCTGGCCGTGGACCTCGAGCCGGCGCGACGCGTGCCCTTGCCGCCGTCGGTGCCGCTGGGCGGCGACGGCGACACCGTGCTGTGCGGGGCGACCGTGCCGGGCTTCGGCCTGCGCGCCACCACGCTCTCGGTCGCGCGCTACGTGTTCGACCTGGCCGACTGGGAGCGCTGCGGCTGGGTGGTGCCGCACGGCGTCTCCGGGGATCCGGCGAGCCCGCACTTCGCGGACCAGCTGCTGGCCTGGACCGAGACACGCCTCCTGCCCATGCGCTACGACTGGCGCGGCATCGAGGCCGCCGCGCGCACGCGCACGCGAGTCGCGCGGCCGGGCGCGTGATGCGCATCGCGCGCGCGTTCTTCGCCCGGCCCGCGCTGGAAGTCGCCCCCGAGATGCTGGGGCTGCTCCTGGTGCACGAGCTTGCCGATGGCACCCGGCTGGTCGGGCGCATCGTCGAGGTCGAGGCGTATCTCGGCGACGGCAGCGATCCGGCGTCCCACTCTCACAACGGCCCGACGCCGCGCACGCAGCCCATGTTCGGCCCGCCGGGACACTTCTACGTGTACCGCAGCATGGGCATCCACCGCTGCGCGAACGTGGTGTGCGAGCCGGCGGGCCGCAGCTCGGCGGTCCTGCTGCGCGCGGCCGAGCCGCTCGCGGGCGAGGAGCGCATGCGCGCGCTGCGCGGCGGCCGCGGCGGGCGGGAGCTGGCGAGCGGGCCGGGGCGCCTCGCCGAGGCGTTCGCGATCGAGCTCGCGCACAGCGGCGCCGAAGCGCTGCGCGGGCCCCTGCGCCTGGAGCGCCCGGCGCGCGCGGCGGCGACGCCGCTCGCGGTCGAGATCGTGGTCGGGCCGCGCATCGGCCTCACGAAGGCGGCCGAGCTCCCGTACCGGTTCTTCGTGCGCGGGAGTCCGCACGTGACGCGCGCGGCGCAGAACGCGCACGCGCGGCCCTGGCGGCGCGCAGCTCGCGCTGGCGGGGGCCACTGACTGACGCGTATCCTGCGGCGCCGTGGCGGAGGCAGGAGCGAAGATCGCGCTCGAGCCGCGCGAGCGCTTCACGCGCGCGCTGCGCGGCGAGCCCGTGGACCGGCCGCCGGTCTGGCTCATGCGCCAGGCCGGCCGCTACCTGCCCGAGTACCGCGAGATCCGCGCGCGCTCGAGCTTCCTCGCCACGTGTGACTCGCCGGAGCTCGCCGCCGAGATCTCGCTGCAGCCGCACCGCCGCTTCGGCATGGACGGCGTCGTGGTGTTCTCCGACATCCTGCTGCCGCTGCGCGCGGGCGACCTCCAGCTCGAGTTCTCGCCCGGCCCCACGGTCGCGAACCCGCTGCGCAGTCTCTCCGACCTGTCGCGGCTCGACGGCGACGTGGCCGCGTCGATCGCGCCCACCTGCGAGGCGCTGCGCCGGCTGCGGCGCGAGCTTGGCTCGCGCGCCGCGCTGATCGGCTTCGCGGGGGCGCCCTGGACCCTGGCCGCGTACGCGACCGAGTCGAAGCTCTCGCGCGACGTCGAGGTGCTGTCGGCCCTGGCCTGGCGCGAGCCCGACACCGCGCTGCGCCTGCTCGAACGCATGGCCGAGATCTGCGCCGAGACACTCCGCCTGCAGATCGAGGCCGGCGCCGACTGCGTGCAGATCTTCGACACCTGGGCCGGCGTGCTCGACCGGCCGCGCTTCGAGAAGTTCGCCGGCCGCGCGCTGCGCGACGTGCTCGCGCGCCTGGGCAAGAGCCGCCCGCCGGTGATCGTGTTCGCGCGCGGGGCGGCGCACCTGCTCGACGAGCTGGTGGAGCTGGGCGCCGACGCCGTGTCACTCGACTGGCGCGTCGACCTGGCCGAGGCCGCGGCGCGCGTGGGCCAGCGCGTGTCACTCCAGGGCAATCTCGACCCCACCGCGCTGCTCGCGCCCCTGCCCGCGATCGCGCGCGCCGTGCGCGAGCTGGTGCGCGCCGGCCGCAAGGCGCGCGGACACGTGCTCAACCTGGGTCACGGCGTGCTGCCCTCGACGCCGGTCGAGGCGGTCGCCACGTTCGTGCGCACGGCGCAGGAAAGTGCCTAGCGCCGTCATCGTCGGGGCCGGCATCGCCGGGCTCGCGTGCGCCAGGGGCTATCTGGGCACGGGCTTCGACGACTTCGTCGTGCTCGAGGCCGCGGAGCGCGCGGGCGGGCCCGCCGAGACGGTCCGCATCGGCGACTATCTCGTCGAGCGCGGGCCGCTCACGGTGCGGGCGAACGTCCCGCTGCTCGGCTTGATCCGCGACGCCGAGCTCACTCCGCTCGCGGCTCGCCGCGCCGCCCCGAGCTTCGTGTCGGACGGCCGGATCGTCACGCTTCCCCCGAGCCTCTGCGAGCTGCTCTCGGGGGCCGTGCTGCCGCTGGGCGCCCTGGCGTCCGCGCTGGCCGAGCCGTTGCGGCCCGTGCGGCCCGGGCCGCGCAGCGTGCGGCAGTGGCTCGAAGAGAGACTCGGCGCAGGAGCGGCCGAGAGACTCGCCGACCTCTTGACGCTGGGCGTCTACGGCACGACAGCCGACCAGGTCGGCTTCGAGTCGGCCTTTCCGCAGCTCGCCGAGTCACTCGCGCAGGCCGGCGGCCGCATCGCGGGGCTCGCGCTGCGGCGGCTGTTCGCGCGCGGCGCGCCGCGCGGGGCCATCGTCTCGACCCAGGTCGGCCTGGGCGGACTGTGCGACCGGCTCGCGGCGGGGCTCGGTCCACGCCTGCGCACGCGGCGGCGAGTCACTCGCGCGCGGCGCGCGGGGCAGGACTTCGAGCTCGAGATCGCCGGCCCGCAGCCCGAGACGCTGCGCTGCAGGCGGCTCGTGCTCGCGCTCCCGCCCGCCGCCGCCGCGCGGGTGCTCGAGGACGCGCGCGCCGTCGAGCTGCTGAACGGGTATCGCTCGCTGCCGCAGGTGCTGGCCAGCTTCGCGCTGGAAGAGCCGGCCTGTGCCGAGCGCTGGACCGGGCTCGGCTTCCTGGCTCCGCCGCGCGAGAGACTGCCGCTCATCGGCTGTCTGTTCGCGTCGAACCTCTTCCCGGGCCGTGCCCCGTCCGGCGCGCTCCTCCTGTCGGTGTTCGTGGCGCCGTCCCTCCACGCCGCCGGCGACGCCGAGCTCGAGCGCGAGCTCGCGCCGGTGCTGAAGCGACTGCTGGGCGCGGCGCGCGAGCCGGCGCTGCTCGACGTGTCGCGCCACCCCGAAGGCATTCCGCTCTACGACGTCGACCATGCGGCGCGCACGCGCGCGCTGCGGGCCGCGCTTCGTGAGTCGCGCGGACCGGGGCTCTGCGGCGCGGGCTACGACGGCGTGGCGTTCGCGGCGGCAGCCGCCGCGGGCGCCGCCCTGGCAGCGGGCGGCTAGGCGCGCTCGAGCTCGAGCGCGCGCAGCTCGAGCTCCGCCAGCGCCGTGGCGTCGGCCGGCCCGAACACGCGCCCCTGGAGCAGTGACTGCAGCGCGGGCCGCGTGGCCGGGTCCTCGAGCAGGCTCAGGAACACCGGCGGCTTGCGGTAGAACAGAAGGATCAGGTCGCGCCACACCTCGCCGCCGCGGCGCACGGTCTCGTCGTACTCGGCGAAGCGCTCGAGCGCGTGGCCGGGATCGCGCAGCGCGTCGCGGATGGCCTGCGCCGCGAAGCGGGCCGACTCGGCGGCGACCGAGACACCCGACGAGAACACGGGATCGACGAACTGCGCCGCGTCGCCGAGCGCGATCCAGCCCCGCCCCGCGAGCCGCTCGCCGAAGTAGCTCTGCGAGCCCTCGACCGAGAGCGCCGAGAGCGCCTGCGCCTTGCCCAGCCGCGAGGCGAGCAGCGGGTGACTCGCGATCATGCGCCCGAAGAAGGCCTCGCCGTTCTCGGCGCGCGCCAGGCCCGCCTGGCCATCGCACACGATGCCGACCGAAGTCACTTCGGTGCTGATCGGGATCTGCCAGGCCCAGGCGCGCGGCAGGTCGAACACGTGAATGTGGATCCAGTCCGCGCTGTCGTCGGGGCCGCGCTCCACGCCGCGGAACCAGCCGTGCACGGCGATCTGGTTGAGCCGCGGGTCGTTGCGGCGCGTGCGCAGCTGGCGGCCGAGCAGCGTGGCGCGGCCGCTGGCGTCGGCCACGATGCGCGCGCGGAGTGACTCGCCGCCCGCCACCGTCACGCGCGGCAGGTCGCCCGCGAGGTCGATCGCCTCGGCCCCGGTGCCCTGGCGGATGCGCGCGCCGCGCGCCGCGGCGTGCGCCAGCAAGAGCTCGTCGAAGCGGCTGCGGTCCACGTGGTAGGTGTGGTCCTGCGCGATGCCCAGGTCGGGCATGGCGCGGAACTCGAGCGCCAGCTCGCGCCGGCCGCCGTCGAGCGTGAACAGCGCGCCCCGCTTGCGCACGAAGTCGCCGTGCTCGAGCTGCTGCAGGAAGCCGATCTCGTCGAACACGCGCGTGGTCGAGCACACCAATGACTCGCCGACGTGCGGGCGCGGGTGCACGGCGCGGTCGAGCACCACGTGGTCGATGCCCTCGCCCGCGAGATAGGAGGCGAGGATCGACCCCGCGGGCCCGCCGCCCACCACCACCACGTCGGCGTCGGGCGCGGGCGCCGGCGAAGCCGCCCGTGCCGGCAGCGCGCTGCCCGTCTCTTCCGAGACACCCAGGCCGCGGAACAGCGCGGCGCGCGCCGCGAGAGACACCGGGTCGGCCAACGGGCGCGGGCGGCCGAGCGGAATCGCCACGATCTCTTGCACGCGCGCGGGCCGGGGGCTCAGCACCAGCACCCGGTCGGCGAGCTGCAGCGCCTCGTCGATGTCGTGCGTGACGAGCAAGATGGTCTTGCGCTCGGCCCGCCAGATACCCAGCAGGTCGGCGCGCATCTGCAGCCGGGTCAGATAGTCGAGCGAGGCGAAGGGCTCGTCGAGATACAGCACGTCGGGGTTCGCGGCGAGCGCGCGCGCGATCTCGACCCGCTGCCGCATGCCGCCGGACAGCTGCCGCGGGTAGGCGCGCTCGAAGCCGGCCAGCCCCACGCGCTCGACCCAGTGCGCCACGGTGCGCGCGCGCGCGGCGCGTTCGAGGTGCGACAGGCCGAAGCCGACGTTCTCGGCGACCGTGCGCCAGGGGAAGACGGCGCTCTCCTGGAACACGAAGACCCGCCGCCGGTCGGGACCACGGACCGGCTCGCCCTGCACGCGCACCCCGCCGGCGCTCGGGCGCAGGAAGCCGCCGATCACGTTCAAGAGCGTCGACTTGCCGCAGCCGGACGGGCCCACGATGCACACCAGCTCGCCCGTGGCGACCGAGAAGTCGATGCCGTCGAGCACGCGGATCGGCGCGCCGCCGGCGCTCGACGGATAGTCGACGCGCAGCCCGCGGACCTCGATCGCCTCAGTCACTCGTCTGCCCCGCCGCGGGGTCGCCGAAGCGCCAGCGCACCGACTCGAATCCTTCCAGCCTGCGCATCGCGCCGTCGAGCAGGAGCCCGATCACGCCGATGATGATCATGCCCGCGATCACCAGGTCGTAGCGGTTGCCCGCGTTGCGCGAGTCGATGATCAGATACCCCAGACCCGAACGCAGCGCGATCATCTCGGCCGCCACGACCACGAGCCAGGCCACGCCCAGCGCGATGCGCATGCCGACCAGGATCTGCGGCAGCGCGGCGGGAAACACCACGTGGCGCAGGAGCGCCCAGCGACTCACTCCGAAGTTCTCGGCCGCGCGCAGGTAGCGCGGCTCGATCGTGTGCACGCCCGAGGTGGTCTGAACGATCATCGGGAACACCGACGAGATGAAGATCAGGTAGATCGGCGAGGCGTTGCCCACGCCGAACCACAGGATCGCGATCGGGATCCAGGCGATCGGCGAGATCGGGCGCAGCACCTGGAACAGCGGGTTGAGCGTCGTGTAGGCCGCGCGCACACGGCCCATCCACAGCCCGAGCGGCACCGCGAACGCGAGCGCCAGCGAGAAGCCCACGGTGACTCGCAGGAGCGACGCCGCGATGTGCCGCCACAGCGTGCCGTTCGCGGCCAGCTCGACCGTGCCCGCGGCGACCTGCCCGGGCGTCGGGAAGATCGCGCTGTGCGTGGCCGCGACCAGCGCCCACCAGGCGGCCACCAGGGCGGCGGCGGCGGTCAGCGCCGGAAGAGCTTGCTTCCACCTGCCCATAGCGCTCTCGACCACCCCCTGAATCGCCATGCTACCCGGGCCCAGGGCGTTTCGGGCGTCGGCTGGACGACGACCGTGAGCTGCCCCGACAGATGCGCGGTGCAGGCGAAGGGATAGCTCGACGCGAGCGCGAACGGGAGTCGGAAGCTCTGGCCGGGCATCAACAGAGTCGGGCCGAAGGTCTGCGGCACGTCGTCCAGGTTTCGCAGCACCAACACGTCCTGGAGCCCGAGCGTGAGGTAGAGCGTGTCGGGCAGGATCTCGACCGGGTCACCGGCCATGCGCCGCGCCCAGGTGCCCTTCGGGATCTCGAACACCTGCTCGCGCGAGCCGACGCGCACGGGAGTCAGTGCCACGGCGCCCAGGCCGGCCAGCGCGCCGACCGCGAGCGCCGCCGCGATGCGCGCGCGCCGGGTCACGGGCCGAGCAGGATCGCGACGTCGTGCGCGTAGTCCTCGGCGGAGTGACCGTAGGGCATGAGCGCGCGCAGGCTGCCGCTCCGGTCGATCAGATAGGTGAACGACGAGTGCGAGTAGCCGTAGCTCTGGCCCGAGCCGCGTCTCTCGGCGCTGACTCCGTAGTCCTTGCGCACCGCGGCCAGCCGCTCCTCGCTGCCCGTTCCGCCCAGGAAGGTCGCGTCGAAGCCCGCGAGATACTGCTTCATGCGCGCGGGGTCGTCGCGCGCGGGGTCCACGGTCACGTACACGACCTGCACCTGTGCCGCGCGCGCGCCCAGCTTCTTGCGCGCCTCGGCCAGGGTCGCGAGCGTGGTCGGACACACTTCCGGGCACGAGGTGAAGCCGAAGGCGAGCAGCACGACCTTGCCCGCGAAGCGACTCAGCCGCAGCTCGGCGCCGTTCGAGCCCGACAGCGCGAAGTCGGGTGCGGGGCGCGGCGGATCGAAGGACCCCGCGCGCAGCTCGGCTGTGTCCGCCGCGGCCGTGACGGCCGCGAGCGCGAGCGCCCAGGCGCAGGCGCTAGAGCGGAATCGCCGCCGGCTGCGCGTTGCGGGCAAAGCTCTCGTCCATGTATTTGTCGTACGGGATCTCGTGCTGGATCGTGCCGGCCTGCAGCGAGAGCCGCATCAGGTCCTCGAACTCGCTGCGGATCATGCGCAGGTCGCCGTAAGTCACGCGGTCGCTCGGGTTCTCCATCACGTACTTCAGGATCTTCGGATCCTGGTTGAAGTAGTCCTGGCCGGCCGCGATCGCCACCGCCTTGTCGCGGTTCCCGGGCGCGGCATCGAGCCACATGCCCGCGCCCAGCACCTGGTTCACGAGGTCCTGCACGAGCGGCGCCTCGTCGCGGATCAGCTCCTCGCGCACGGTGAGCACGCAGCAGATGTACTTGGGCCACTCGTCGCGCGTCATGCGCAGCGGCCGGGCCCAGCCCGCGCTCTGCGCGGCGGCGCCGAACGGCTCACCGGTGCAATAGGCATCGACCGCATTGGCGTAGAGCGCGGCCGGCATGTCGGGCGGCGGCATCTCGACGATCTCGATCTCGCCGACCGACATGTTCTCGCGCGCGAGCATCTTGCGCAGGAACAGGAAGTCCACGGCGAAGCGGCTGGGAATGGCGATGCGCTTGCCCGTGAGCTGCTTGAACTGCTGCACCGGTGACTCGCTGCGCACCATGATCACGGCGCCAGAACGGTGCCCGAGCGAGACGATCTTCACCGGGATGCTGCGGTCGGCCAGATCCATGACCAGGGGCGCGAGCATGTAGGCGGCCGAGATCCGGCCGGCCATGAGTGACTCCTTGATCTCGGGCCAGCCGCCGTATTTGCTGTACTCGAAGCGGCGACCGCCCGGACCGGAGCTCGCGGCTCTCGCGGCGCACGCGACCGGCAGCGTGAGGTTGCAGGTCACCGGCAGGCCGCCGACGACCAGCGTGTTTGCGTCCGTCCCGCCCCGGGAGCAGGAGAGACTCGCCAGGGGCGACGCCGCAGCGAGCGCGAGCGCGCCCTTCACGAAATCTCTGCGGGTCAGCATCCGGGGCGGATTCTGCCGGTGCTGCGCGGGAGTGCGCAACCGAGACGCAACTCCGGGTAAACCGGCCCCGGGCCTGGGGAGTCCAAACGGACGTGGAAATTGCGGTCGCGCGCGCGAAGGCGGACGTTCCCTCTCTCATGGATGCGGAGGAGTTCGCGCGCTTCGCGGAGGCGCGGCGCGGGCGCGCGCTGCGGCTCGCGTTCCGCCTGCTCGGCGGCGACCAGGCCACGGCCGAGGACGTGGTGCAGAACGCCTTCTTCCGGGCCTATCGCGGGCTCGGCGCCTTCCGCGGCGAGGCCAGCCTCGACACCTGGTTCTACCGGATCCTGGTGCGCGAGGTGCAGCGCCAGCGGCGCTGGCAGGGCGTGCGCCGGCTGTTCTGGGCCGACCCCGAGGCCGCGCCCCCGGCGGTCGACCCGAGCCCGCGCCGCGACCCGGGCCTGCGGCGGCGCATCGCGGCGGCACTCGAGCGCCTGTCCGCCGGCCAGCGGGAGGCGTTCGTGCTGGTGCACCTGGAGGAGCTCACGGTGGCCGAGGCGGCCGAAGTGCTGGGCAAGGCGGTCGGGACGGTCAAGAGTCACCTGCACCGCGCGCTGGGCGCTCTGCGCGAGGACCTCTCGGACCTGCGCGGACCTACACCAAACGGTGACACGGCGAAAGAGGAATACGAGTCATGAGCGAAGATCGCCGCTGGATCGAGACACTTCGCGAGCAGTTCCAGCCCGAGCCCGTGCCCGAGGCGCGGGCCGCCGAGCAGCGCCGCGCGCTGCGCCAGGGCCTGACCCGGCCGGCGCGCGGGCCGCGCATCGCCTGGCCCGCGCTCGCGGCGGCCATGGCGGCGGCGGCGCTGTATCTCGCCCTGCCGCGCGCGACCCCGACGACGCCAGGCGACGCCGGCGCCAGCCTCGCCGAGAGCGACGCGCTGGTCGACCCCGACGCCTACGCCAGCGAGCTCGCGGGCGACCCCGGCTATCTGCCGGCGGACTACCAGGGTCTCGCGCTTCTCCTCGACGACGACGCTGCCGATCGGTAAACCGCGGACAGGCGCGGCGGGTCGAAACAGTCAGGACAAGGAGGTCCTCTCCATGCGACCGTTCAAGAGTCTCTCCCTCGCCGCGCTTTTGTGCGCGCTGTTCGTGTCACCGGTTCGTGCAGACCCCAACGCCCCGACGGGCGGACCCGGCGGTCCCGGCGGACCGGGGATGGAAGGGCGGCTCGAGAAGCAGCTCGGCAAGCTCGGCCTCTCCGACTCACAGAACCAGAAGGTGCAGGCGATCCTCACTGCCGCCAAGCCGCAGCGCGACGCGATGCGCGGCCAGATGCGCCAGGCGTTCCAGGACATGCGCAGCTTGCTCGACCAGGACGCTCCGGACCAGAACGCGGTCATGGCGCAGGCCGACCGCATCGGTCAGCTCCAGACCCAGGCCCACAAGGACATGCTGACCACGCTTCTCGCAGTGCGCGCCGAGCTCTCCCCCGCTCAGCGCGCACAGCTCCGTGAGTCGATGCACGAGCACATGCAGGGCCGCTGGCACCGCTGGCACCACGGTTACAACCGCGGTGGTCAGGGAGCTCCGCCCAGCGGCGGCGCGCCCGCCCCAACCCCAGAGACGTCTCCGGAGGACTGATCTCTGAGACGTCACTCCCTCGCGTATCTGCTCACGGCCGGCCTCACCGCTTGCGCGGTGGGGCCGGACTACGTGCGCCCCGAGTCCGCCGCACCGGATGCGTGGCGCACGCCGCTGGCCGGCGGCCTCGCGGCGCTGCCGCCCGACCAGGCGGCGCTCGCGCGTTTCTGGACGACGCTCGGCGATCCGATGCTCGACCAGCTCGTCGAGCAGGCGCTCGTCCACAACTACGACGTCGCGCAGGCCGAGGCCCGGCTGCGCCAGACACGCGCGCTACGCGACTTCGCGATCGGCGCATTCTTCCCGCACATCACCGGTAACGCCGGCGGCCAGCACAGCCAGGCCACCGGACGCCAGACGAGCAACAGCATCTCCGTGACCAACTACTTCGCCACCCTCGACGCCAGCTGGGAGATCGACGTCTTCGGCCGGCTGCGCCGCGGGCTAGAGGCCGCCAACGCCGACCGCGACGCCGCCGTGGAGAACCTGCGCGACGTGCAGGTCTCCCTGGTCGCCGAGCTCGCGCTCACCTACGTCGACGCGCGCGCGCTGCAGGAGCGGCTGCGCATTGCCGAGGCCACGCGCGCCTCGCAGTCCGAGACGTTCGACCTCACCGACTGGCGCGCGCAGGCGGGACTCACCACCGAGCTCGACGTGGAGCGCGCGCGCTCGGCGCTCGCGACCACGGAAGCCGTGATCCCCACGCTCGAGACCGCGCTCGCCGCCGACATGAACGGCATCGCCATCCTGGTCGGCGCGCCGCCCGGTGACCTCACCGCGCTGCTCGCGCCGCCCGAGCCCATTCCCGTGACTCCCCTCGAGGTCGCCGTCGGTGTCCCCGCGGAAACGCTCGCGCAGCGTCCCGACGTACGCCGCGCCGAGCGCGACCTCGCGGCGGAGACCGCTCGGGTAGGCGTCGTCACCGCCGACGCCTACCCGAGCCTGAATGCCCTGGGCTCGATCGGGCTCGAAGCATTGTCCCCGCCCGGCCTGCTCGAGGCCGGCGCCAAGACGGCGACGCTCGCGGTGAGCGCGTCGCAGACCCTCTTCAAGGGCGGGCAGGTGATCGCCACGATCCAAGCGCAGGAGGCCGTGCGCGACGAGGTCCTGGCCTCGTACCAGGCCACCGTGCTTTCCGCCCTGAACGAGGTGGAGAATGCGCTGGTGGCCTACGCGCAGGAGCAGGACCGCCGCAAGGCGCTGGCCGAGGGCACGGCCGCGGCCGAACGGGCGCTCGTGCTGGCGCAGGACCAGTACGGCTCGGGGCTGATCGACTTCCAGGTCGTGCTCGACGCGCAGCGCTCGCTGTTCCTGCTGCAGGACCAGCTCGCCGCGAGCGAGGGTCAGGTCACGTCGAACCTGGTGCGCCTGTTCAAAGCGCTGGGGGGCGGATGGACACCGGGAACGACTTCGTGAACGAGCTCCGGGAGACCCCGGCGAGCTCGGAGATCGAGCGCACGCTCGGCCTGCGCGAGTCACTCGCCGCGCGCATGAAGAATCGCTGGCTCGGCTACGGCGGGCTGGCGGCGCTCGTCCTCCTGGCGCTGCTCGTGCTCGCGCTGCGCGGCGGCAACGACGGCGTGCGCTTCACGACCCAGCCCGCGCGGCGCGGCGAGCTCACGGTGACCGTGACCGCGACCGGCACGCTGCAGCCGACCAACCAGGTCGACGTGAGCAGCGTGATTTCGGGCATCGTCCTGTCCGTGTCGGCCGACTTCAACGACACGGTGAAGGTCGGACAGGAGCTCGCGCGGCTCGAGACCACCAAGCTCGAAGCGCAGGTGCAGCTGTCGCGCGCGGCAATCGATTCCGCCGAGGCGCTGGTGAAGCAGTCCCAGGCGAACCTCGCCCAGGCCGAGAGTCAGATCGCGCGCCTGGAGCACGTGCGCGAGCTCTCGGGCGGCAAGGTGCCGTCGCAGGCCGACCTCGACACCGCCAAGGCGGCGCTGCTGTCCGCGCGCGCCAGCGTGTCGAGCAACCAGGCGGCAGTCACGCAGGCCAAGGCGACGCTCGCCAGTCAGCTCTTCGACCTGTCGAAGGCGACGATCGTCTCGCCCATCAACGGCCTGGTCCTGGTGCGCTCGGTCGAGCCGGGCCAGACGGTGGCGGCCTCCCTGCAGGCGCCCGTGCTCTTCACGCTGGCCGAGGACCTGACGCGCATGGAGCTGCACGTGAGCGTCGACGAGGCCGACGTCGGCCAGGTGAGCGAGGGCCAGGCGGCGACCTTCACCGTCGACGCGTGGCCCGACAGACACTTCAACGCCAAGGTCCAGCAGGTGCGATACGGCGCCCAGACGATCGAGGGCGTGGTGACCTACGAGACGGTGCTCGAGGTCGACAACGGCGAGAAGCTCCTGCGCCCGGGCATGACCGCGACCGCCGAGATCACCGTGAACCACCTGGCCGACGCGCTGCTCGTGCCCAACGCCGCCCTGCGCTTCCAGCCGCCCGCGCGCGAGGCCGGGGCGCAGGGAGGGCTGTTGAGCGCGCTCCTGCCCATGCGCCGCTTCGGCGGCCGCCCGAGCGAGCCGCTGAACCCCAAGCAAGCGCGCGTGTACGTGCTCGAGAACGGCCATCCCAAGGCGGTGCCGATCTCGCCCGGGCCCAGCGACGGCACCTGGACCCAGGTGAAGAGCGGCGAGATCCAGCCCGAGACCGAGCTGGTCACCGACTCGGTCGCGGTGCACAAGTGACTCCGCCGTGAACGAGCATCCCCCCGTCATCGAGCTGCGGCAAGTCAGCAAGATCTACGGCACCGGGCAGGCCGCGGTGGCCGCGCTGCGCGGCATCGATCTGTCGATCGAGCGCGGTGACTTCGTGGCGGTCATGGGGCCCAGCGGCTCGGGCAAGTCGACCTGCATGAACATCCTGGGCTGTCTCGATTCGCCGACCTCGGGCTCGTACCGGTTCGACGGCGTCGAGGTCGGGCGGCTCTCGCGCGACCAGCGCGCGCGGCTGCGCCGCAACTATCTCGGCTTCGTGTTCCAGGGCTTCCACCTGCTGGGCCGCAGCACCGCGCTCGAGAACGTGGAGCTGCCGCTGGTCTACCGCGGGCTCTCCGCCCAGGAGCGTCACCGGCGCGCCGGCGCGGCGCTCGAGCGCGTGGGTCTCACGGGCTGGGCGAGTCACCGGCCCAACGAGCTGTCCGGCGGCCAGCAGCAGCGCGTGGCGATCGCGCGCGCGATCGTGACCCATCCCGAGGTGCTGCTGGCCGACGAGCCGACGGGCAACCTCGACCAGAGCCGCGGGCGCGAGATCATGGAGCTGCTCACCGAGCTCAACCGCACGCAGGGGCTCACGATCGTGATCGTGACCCACGACGAGCACCTGTCGCGCTGGAGCAACCGCGCCATCCGCTTCCTCGACGGCAGGATCGTCAAGGAAGGCGAGGAGGCCGCCTGATGCTGTGGTCGATGGTCCGGCTGGCGTTGCTCGCCATACGCAGAAATGTGTTGCGCTCGTCGCTCACGGTGCTGGGCATCGTGATCGGCGTGGCCGCGGTGATCACCATGACCACGATCGGCGCGGGCGCCACGGCCAAGGTCACCGCCGACATCGCCAGCCTGGGCACCAACATGCTCATGGTGCGCCCGGGCCAGGGCTACGGGCCGGGCGGCGCCCGCGCCGACGCCCCGCCCTTCAAGATCGAGGACGCCGACGCGATCCAGCGCGAGATCTACGGCGTGGCTGCGGTCGCGCCCACCGCCCAGAAGCAGGTGCAGGCGATCTCGTCGGCCAAGAACTGGTCGACCACGGCGACGGGCGGGACCGCGTCGTTCCTGATCGTGCGCAACTGGGACCTGGCGGGCGGCCGCGCCTTCACGGAGGGCGAAGAGCGCGCCGGCAAGGCGCTGTGCATCCTGGGCGAGACGGTGCGCCGCGAGCTGTTCGGCGCGGCCGATCCCGTGGGCCAGCGCATCCGGCTGGGCAAGCTCACCTGTCAGATCATCGGCCTGCTCGCTCCCAAGGGTGAGTCGAGCTTCGGCCAGGACCAGGACGACGTGGTGCTCGTGCCGCTGCGCTGGCTGCAGCGCACGCTGGTCGGCAACACCGACGTCGGGGCGATCTTCATCTCGGCGCGCGACGGTGTCTCGACCACGAAGGTGGCGGCCGACCTGCAGCGCTTCCTGCACGAGAAGCGCCACAGCTCGACCGGCGACGACGATTTCTCGATCCGCGACATGAAGGAGATCGCGAGCGCGCTCACTTCGACCACCAAGGTCATGACCTCGCTGCTCGGCGCCGTCGCGGCGGTGAGCATGCTGGTCGGCGGCATCGGCATCATGAACATCATGCTGGTCTCGGTCACCGAGCGGACGCGCGAGATCGGCATCCGCCTGGCGATCGGCGCGCTCGAGCGCGAGGTGCTGACTCAGTTCCTGGTCGAAGCCGTGGTGCTCTCCTCGGTCGGTGGGATCGTGGGCATCGTGATCGGCCTGCTCGCCGCACTGGCCGGAACCAACGCGATCGGCGCGCCCTTCGTGTTCCAGCCCGGCGTGGTCACCATGGCCTTCCTCTTCTCCGCCGCCGTCGGCGTGGTCTTCGGGTTCTTTCCGGCCCGACAAGCCGCGCGCCTGGATCCGATCGAAGCCCTGCGCCACGAGTGACGCGCGGCTTGCTCCGTTCGCCTCCGGCTCACTGCGCGCGGCGCTGCCGCTTGCGGGTCGGCTCAGGGCGGCCTTCGCCTCCCCCCCGACAAGCCGCGCGCCTGGATCCGATCGAAGCCCTGCGCCACGAGTGACGCGCGGCTTGCTCCGTTCGCCTCCGGCTCACTGCGCGCGGCGCTGCCGCTTGCGGGGTCGCTCAGAGGAACTCGGCCAGGAGCGAGATCTCGCACAGCGGGAGGCCCCAGTGCAGCGCGAAGCGCTCCAGCTCGGCGGGGCCGGACATCGCGCCGTCGGGTGACATGATCTCGCAGCACACGCCCACGGGGGCGAGCTTTGCCGCGCGACACAGGGCGACCGTGGCCTCGGTGTGACCCGCGCGCTCGCGCAGCCCGCCGGGCCGCGCCGCGAGCGGAAACACGTGGCCCGGGCGCAGGAAGTCTTCGGGCCGTGCGTCGGGGTCAGCGAGGCGGCGCACCGTGGCGGCGCGCTCCGCGGCCGAGACACCGCTGCCCGCTGCCGACGCCAGGTCGATCGGCACGTGCATCGCGGTGCCGTGGCGGTCGCCGCCACCGGCGATTGCCGGGATTTCGAGCCGGTCGAGCACGGCGCGCTCGCACGGCACGGTGGTGTGTCCGCAGGCCTGGGTCAGCAGGAACGCGAACGTCTGCGGTCGCAGCGCGGCGCCGGCCGCGATCACGTCGCCCTCGCCTTCGCGCGCGGGATCGTAGACCACGGCGCAGCCGCCGGCGGCGATCTGCGCCACGACCTTCTCCACGCCCAGCCGGCCACTCACCCAGCCCTTCCATGGCATGGCCGCCACGGCGCGCGTGAGCGCCGCGCGTGTGCGACCCTCCCAGCGTTCGGCCAGGCGGTCGAGCAGGTCGCCTTCCAGGTTCACGCGGTCGCCGGCCAAAAGACCGCCGAGCGTGGTCGAGGCGATGGTGAGCGGCACGAGCGCCACCGCGAAGCGGTCGCGCTGCACGTCGGCGACCGTGAGACTCACTCCGTCGACGGTGACCGAGCCTTTGGGCACGAGTGACTCGAGGAAGCGCGCGGGCGGGCGCAGCCAGACGCGCCGGCCGCTGTCCTCGGCGTCGACCCGCAGCACCTTCGCGATCGCGTCGACGTGCCCCTGCACGAGGTGACCCTCGATCGCGTCGCCCACGCGTACCGGCGTCTCGACGTTGACCGCCGCGCCGGCCTGGAGGTCGGCCAGCGTCGAGCGGCGCCGTGTCTCGCTCGACAGCTCGGCGCGGAACTCGCCGCCGTCGACCTCGACCGCCGAGACGCAGACGCCAGCCACGCAGACCGAGCCGCCCGGCTCGAGCTCCGGGCAGGCCTTGGGCGCGCGCACGCGCAGCCCGTCCGGACCCGCGGCCACGACCCGACCCACTTCACGAATGAACCCGCGATACATGAAGACCTCCTTCGGTGTGGTTTGGAAGAAGGGAGGACGTCCACGGTCCTCTCGCGCGGGGTCTACCGCGTGGCTCCGGAGTTCCACCGGATCGCTTCCCCGGCGGGGAAGCCGGCGGGCCATCGCCGCCGCACCTGGAATTGCACCTCCGGCATTATACACCGGCCGGCGCAGTCACCAGGGCCGGCCCACGGCCTCCGTGAGGAAACGCATGAGCGGGACCGCGCCGCGGCAGGCCGCCGCGTAGCGGTCGATGAAGCCGGCCCGGGTGGCGTCGGCCTCCTTGAACCGGTGACTCACGGTGAACTGCTTGCGCTTCAAGTCCTCGATGCACGGGTGCTCCGGGTCGAAGCCGCGCGGCGGCCGCGCGAGTGTCTCGCCGGCGTCGAGCTTGCCGCGCACGCGCTTCCAGCGCGCCGGCTGCGCGGCGATCGCGGCGCGCACCTGCGCCAGCGCGTCGGGCTCGGCGCGCCAGATGCCCGCGCCCATGAACACGTCGCCCGGCGCCAGGTGCAGGTAGAAGCCCGGTGCCGGCGAGTCACGGCCCTCGGCGTGCGTGAACCAGATGCCCTGTGCGGTCTTGTACGGGCTCTTGTCCTTCGCGAAGCGCGTGTCGCGGTAGATGCGGAACATGGAGCCGGCGTCGGCCACCAAAAACTTGCTGAGCTTCGCCAGCCGCGGCTCGAAGGCGGCGATGAACGCGAGCACCGGGTCGCGCAGCTCCGCCAAGTAGCGCGGCTTGTTCGCAGCGAACCACTCGCGGCGGTTGTTGCGCGAAAGCTCGCGCAGGAAGGCGAACGCGCCGAGCGGGATCCGGTCCGCGGAGCTGACAGGGGCCGGCATGCACGGATTCTCGCATGCCCGCCCACCGTCCGATGCTCAGAGCATCGCGCGGCCCTTCCAGGCGATCTCCCAGCGGCAGCACTGCGCGCCCTCGGCGCGGCACTTGGTGTGGCGCACGTGCACCTCCTCGAAGCCCTGGGCCTCCATGCGCTGGAGCTGGTAGCCGGTGAACGTCTCACACACTTCGCGCGTCGGCTGGGCGAAGCCTGCCCACTCGAGCAGCGCCCGGCCCGGCGCGCGGTCGATCACGCGCATCTCGCCGGTGTCGTACATGGAGGAGAGCAGCGTGAACGCGGCCTGGCGATTCACGCTCTTCTTCAGCCGGCTGTACGTGCCTTCCATGTGATCTTTTGCGGCGACGCGGCCCATCTCGACGTAGGTCTCGGTGGCGCCCTTGCCGAGGATCTTGCCGACCGTGCGCAGCAGCGTGATGTAGTCGTCGAGCGGGTACCACGAGGCGACGACGATGCGCTCCTCGAGGTAGTGATGAAGGTTTGCGGGCAGGAGCTGTCGGGACTTCTCCTTGTTCTTGCGAAGCGCTCGAACCAGCCCGACCACTACCGTGCCCTTGGCCCTTGCCAACTGCTTCTCCCGCCGGCGGAATTCGCCTAGGAGTTCAAAATCGGGATCGTGACGGGAACCCTTGAGCGGCGCGGCCTGCGCTACGTGCTTCTCATCTTTCTCGTCGGCTGCACGCGCGCAGAGCGCGCCGAGCCGGCAGTCGCGGCGCAGCTCTCGCCCGCGCGCGCGCTTACCTACCAGTCAGCTTGCGCGGAGTGCCATGCGCGCGCCGGCACCGGCGCACCGGCGGCGGGCGACGCCGCCGCCTGGACGGCGCGCCGCGCGCAGGGCTTCGGCGTGCTGCTCGCGCACACCGTGAACGGCTACCGCGGAATGCCGCCGCTGGGCGCGTGCGGCGCGTGCTCGGAGGCCGATCTGCGGGCGCTCGTGGCGTACGTCGCGGGACTCGAGGAGGGCGCACAGTGAAGGGGCTGACGCGCCGCGAGCTCTTGCGCGCGGCGCTGGCCGCCGGAGCGGGCGCGGCCGGGCTGGCCGCGTGCGAGCGCTCGTCCACCGGACCCGCGGCAGCCCTGCCGGAGTGGACGCCGGGCGCGCCGCTCCCGTGGCGCAACTGGTCGGGGGCCGTGCGCTGCCTGCCCAAGGCGCGCCTCGTGCCCGGCGACGAGGCCGAAGTCGCGGCGCTCTTGCGCGCGGGCGGCGCGCTGCGGCCCGCCGGCGCGGGTCACTCGTTCAGCGCTCTGGTGCCCTGCGACGAGTCACTGGTGTTCCTGGACCGCCTGCAGGGCGTGATCGGCCAGGACGCGGCGGCGAAAACGGCCGAGGTCTGGGCCGGCACGCGCCTGTGGCAGCTCGGGCCCGCGCTGGCGGCCCTGGGCCAGGCGCTGCCGAACCAGCCCGACATCGACTACCAGACTCTGGGCGGGGCGCTGGCGACCTCGACCCACGGCACGGGCGCGGGGCTCGGGTCGCTCTCATCGTACGTGACCGGCCTCGCGCTCGTGACCCCGGCCGGCGAGGTGCTGGAGTGCGACGCGCAGCGCAACGCCGAGGTCTTCCACGCGGCGCGCACCTCGCTGGGCGCGCTCGGCGTGGTGACCCGCGTCCGGCTCTCCAACCGCGAGGCATTCCGGCTGGTCGAGCGCTCGCGCTTCGTGCCGCTCGAGTCAGTCCTGGCCGACCTGGCGCGGGAGCGCGACGCCCACCCGCACTTCGAGTTCTACGCCTTCCCGCACGCCGACGTGGCGCTCGCGATCGCGACCGACCCCGACGACGGCTCGGGCGCGCCGCCCGCCTCCGCCGGCGAGGACGACCCGGAGGCGATCCTGCTCTTGCGCACGCTGTTCCGCTGGACGCGGCCGCTGCCCGGTGGCAGCTGGCTGTACGACACCTTCCTGGGCATGCAGCCCGCGACCGCGCGCGCCGGCCAGTCACACGAGGTGCTGGCGCACCCGCGCACCGTGCGCTTCAACGAGATGGAGTACACGATGCCGGCGGAGGCCGGGCCCGAGTGTCTGCGGGCGGTGCTGGCGGAGATCCGCGCGCGCGACCTGCCGGTGTGCTTCCCGATCGAGTGCCGCTTCGTGCGCGCCGACGACGTCTGGCTCAGCATGTTCTCGGGGCGGCCCGGCTTCTCGATCTCGATCCACCAGTTCGCGGACGAGGACTACCGACCCTACTTCGCGGCGATCGAGCCGATCTTCTGGAGATACGAGGGCCGGCCTCACTGGGGGAAGCTCCACTCGCTCGACGCGGCGCGGCTCGCAGGCCTGTATCCGCACTGGTCCGACTTCCAGCGCGTGCGGCGCTCACTCGATCCATCCGGGAGACTGTTGAACGCGCATCTAGCGCAGACTCTCGGCGTCTAGGAATATCCTGCGCGCTTCGCGAGGGAGGAACCCATGCGCTTCGTCCGCATTCTCTTGATCGTGCTGGCCCTGCTCGCGCTCCTGGGCTTCGGGGCCGCGCGCTACCTGCTGGGCCGCACGCCGGTCCCGGAGAAGAGTGACTACGCGCTCGACTTCGACGAGCTGCGACGGCTCGCCACGAGCATGCCCGGTGACCTGCCCACGCGCGTGAATCACCAGCAGGTGGCCGTGGGCAGCCTGCCCAAGGGCGCCGTGTTCGCGGGCGAGTCGTTGCGCGCGCAGCAGCCCATGAGTCACGGCGCGTACCAGGTCGTGTACCCGGACAAGACCTTCGCGATGATCGACTCGGCCTTCAGCGCCGACATGATGCACGTGATGAACCCGACCGCGGCCTTCGACGAGAGCGCGTTCGCGGTGCTCCTGCATGGGCTGGCCGCGGCGAAAGTCATCGTGATCACCCACGAGCACCCGGACCACATCGGCGGCATCGCCCTCTACAACAACCCGCGCGACCTGGTCGGAAGGCTCATGCTCACCAAGGAGCAGCTCGGCAACGCCGGCATGATGGCCGCGGCCAAGGTGCCCGAGTCACTCCAGAAGGCGCTGACTCCGCTCGAGTACGACAAGTACTACGCGGCGGCGCCCGGCATGGTGCTGGTGAAGGCGCCGGGCCACACGCCCGGGAGTCAGATCGTCTACGTGAAGCTCGCCAGCGGCAAGGAGCTCCTGTTCGTGGGCGACGTGGCCTGGCACATGGACCAGATCCGCGAGCTCTGGTACCGGCCGCGGCTGGTGACCGACTACTTCCTGCACGAGAACCGCGAGCAGGTGCTGAACCAGCTCCGCACCCTGCACGACCTGGCCCAGACCCAGCCCGGCGTGCAGATCGTGGTCTCGCACGACCTCGACCAGCGCGGCCAGCTGATCAAGTCGGGCCTGCTCGGCGATCGCTTCGAGTTCTGAGAGTCAGGGGGCGGGTGGCGGCTTCAGATTGGTCTTCAGGAACAGCACGCCGTAGGGGTTCCAGGTCGAGACGTTCCAGAAGACATTCATGCCGCCCGCGCCGTCGGAGCGGTGGTAGGCGTCGATGATGTTGGAGCCGTAGAAGAAGCCTTGGTCGAAGGTCATGCCCACGTGCGGGCAGCCGGCGACGTAGAAGTCGATCGGGCGCACGAGGTCACTGGGCGCGCACAGGAGACCCGGCTGACTCACGCAGGACGGGCTGAACAGCACCCCGCCCGGCCCCAGCGGTGACCCGATCTGGCTGGCCGTGCCTTCGAGCAGGTGCGGCTGCGCGGGGGTCCACGGCCCCCAAGGGTGGTCGGCGAAGCGGATGCGCACCGAGCCCGGGCCGGCGCCCGGCCGGTCGTGCGCGGGGTCGAGCAGGAGATAGTCGCCGATGTTGCCGGCGTAGAGCATGACCCACTTGTTGATTCGCCCGCCGACCCAGCTCACGGTGAACTGATTCACCAGCGGCTGCTCCTCGCGCGGGCTGCCGCCGACGAGGCCGTCGAGCGCGAGCGGCTGCGCGTCCTGCTGGCGCGCCGACCAGTACGGGAGGCCGTTGGGGTCCGTGCCCGAGTAGAAGTACGGATGGAACAGCCAGCGCCCGTTCGACGCGGTCTCGATCGGCAGCGCGTGCACCATGAGATAGATCTGCGCCTGGCGGCCCTGCTCGGCGGCGAAGCCGGGCCGGCCCCAGACCAGCAGCGCGCCGTTGCCCGGGGCGTAGTCGTTGCCGATCGGGAGATAGGTGAAACGCCGCACGGTGCGCGCGGTGGTGTTGATGAACTTGTTGGTGCGCAGCGTCGCGCGCGAGGTGTACTGCCCGCGTGCGTTCGGGTCTTCGCTCGCGAACTCCATCTCGTTGCCGGCGGTGTAGACCTCGGACGAGGGCGTGCCGTCGTTCTGCGAGCTCGTCGGGTCGGCGCAAAGCCCGTTCGGCGTCGGCTGACAGGTCTCGCCCAGGAACGCGTTGCAGCCCACGCCGGTCGCGAGGATGCACGCGGTCGGGATGTCGTTGGGCGCGGGCACGCACTCGCCCAGCGTCTGCGTGCAGCGCAGGCCGTCCGCGGTCGCCCAGTTCGCCATGACGGGGTGATCGTCGAGTGACCCGCGGCAGGCGGCGATCGGGGTCGCCGCGCCCGGCGTGCAGCGGATCGTGCCTCCGCGCCCCATGATGCCGACCAGGCTCTGGCCATCGCTGTAGGCGGAGACCGGCACCTGGCCGTAGCCCATCTGCAGTGACTCGCCGTTGCGGTACACGAACAGGTGCTGCAGGGCGTTCGGGTCGTTCGGGTCGGTCTGGAAAGTGACTCCCGGAACGCCCGTGGCGGGCCGCGCGAGCGGCAGTGCGCCTTCCGAGTCGTCGTTGTGGAGCTGGCCGTGGCAGACGTGGTCGAAGGTCGAGTCGGTGTCGCCGAACAGGATGCGCAGCTCGCCCTGGTGCAGCACCGTCCAGCCCAGGTCGGTGCCGAAGAAGGCGAGGTCGGGCTGCACCTTGTTGGCGGCCGGTCCGACGAGCGCGCCCAGGATCTGCGGCGGCGAGACCACCGGAGAAGTCACTTGAGCGCGTGCCGCGCCCGCTGCGGCGAGCGCCGCAGCCACCAGGAACGCCATGCGAGTCACTTTCGCCTCCCCGCGGGCGCGCGCAGGCCCGCCACCACCAGGTCGACCCCGCTGCGCAGGAGCTCCTCCGCGTCCGCGCGCCAGACACGGTTGGGACCGACGAACAGCTCGCGGGTGAGCGTGAAGTGCAGGAGCCAGATCACCTCGACCGTATGAGTCACGTCGAGGTCGCGGCGCAGCTCGCCGCGCTTCACCCCGCGCGCCAGGATCGGCTCGAGCGACGCGCGGTACATGCGCGCGAACGCGACCTGGCTGTCGCGGCCGCCGGGGATCAGCGCGCCCGGATCGAGCGCGATGATGCGGCGCAGCAGCGGATTGTCGCGCACGTACTCGAGCGAGATGCGCAACAGCTCGCCGATCGCGTCGGCGATCGAGCCGTCGGGGAACTTGCTCGTGCGCACGGCCTCGGTCCAGGCCGCCACCAGCCGGTCCCAGACCGCCCCGAGCAGCGCCTCCTTCGACGGGTAGTGGTCGTACACCAGCCCCTTCGAGACACCGGCCGCGACCGCGATCTCGTCGACCGTGGTCTTGGCGAAGCCGTGCGCGGCGAACAGCTCCTCGGCCGCGCCCAGGATGCGCTCGTGCCGCCGCTGCCGGCCCGCCGCCCGCTCGCCGGTGGCCTCGCCGCGCCGCGCTCTCACGACCGGCCGCCCACGAGCTTCTGGAAGCCCTCGATCGCCTTGCGCCGGCCCGCGGGCTGGTAGCTGTAGAGCAGCGCGCGCCGGTCCTGGTCGGAGTGGTTGTAGAGTGACCGGTGGACGAGCAGCGAGCCGAAGAACACGACGGTGCCCGCGGGACACTCGAGCGCGACCAGCCGTGACTCGTCGAACTCGCTCTGGTCCATCTCCATGCTGCCGAAGCCCTCCACCTGGCGCCGCGCGCGCACGCCGCCCGTGTGACTGCCGGGCGCGACCTCGAGACAGCCGTTCTGGCGCGTGCAGTCGTCGAGGAACACGATCGCGGTGGCGATGTCGCCCGCGCCGTCGGAGTTCTCGGTCCAGTACGGGTAGTCCTGGTGCAGCACGATCGGCCCGCCGGTGCGCCCGCGCTTCACGTTCAGCTTCTCGGTGAAGAGCTCGATCTCTTCCGCGCCGACCACGTCCTTCATCGGCTCGACGAAGCGCGGGTCCGCGGCCCAGGCGCAGAGCGCCTGGTCGAAGTGCGCGAAGGGCTCGACCCCTTGCACCACGTCGGGGAACGCGGGCTCCCACTTCACCATCGTGACCAGGCCGCGCTCGAGCTGGAACATGTAGCTGCCGACCGCGTGCTTGCGGCGGCCGACGCTGCGCTCGGTGACTCGCCGGACCATCGCTTCGCAGTCGCCGCGCAGGCGCGCCAGGTCGTCGGGCCCGAAGGCGCGCTCGCGCACCACGTAGCCGTCCTTGTGGAGCCGGTCGAGCTCTCGGGCGTCGAGGCGCTGGCTGCCGTGCATGGCGCCAACTTGACTGATTTGTTCGTTTCAGTCAATTTGATTCTGGAGGCACGCGATGAGCTATCCCCAGGCCTCGGCCGGGCAGATCGACGGCTTCCGGCGCGACGGATTCCTCGTGGTCCGCGACGCCGTCGAGCCCAAGGACCTCGAGCGGCTGCAGGGCATCTGCGACGAGTTACTCGCCAACAAGGAGCGCGTGGCCTTCGACTGGGCCTGGGAGGCGGGCACCGACAAGGCGCAGCGCGCGTTCAAGATCGTGCAGACCAGCCCGAGCCTCCTGCACAAGAACGAGCTCGCGAGCGAGCGCTTCCGCGTCTGGTCGACCGAGTTCGCATCGGCGCTGATCGGGCAGCCGGTCGAGTTCTGGTACGATCAGTTTCTCGCCAAGCCGCCGCGCGAAGGCGCGCGCACGCCCTGGCACCAGGACGAAGGCTACTGGGGCCGCAACCTCGACGAGCGCGGCATCACCTGCTGGATGCCGTTCCACGACGTGAACGTCGAGAACGGCTGCATGCACTTCGTGCCCGGCGCGCACAAGAAGGGCGTGCTCGTGCACAAGCCGGTCGAGGGCGTGCAGAGTGACCTGCTCTACTGCGAGGTCGACGAGGCGCAGGCCCTGCCCGCGCCGATTCGTCTCGGAGACGTCACCTTCCATCACGGGAAGATGCCGCACATGACCACGCCCAACGCGTCGCCGCGCTGGCGCCGCGCGCTCTCGCAGCACTTCCGCGTGGTGGGCTCCAAGGGCGAGGGCGACCACTACCCCTGGAAGATCTACGTGAATCAGATCACGGGTCAGCGCATCAAGCCGCCGGTGCGCTAGCTCCCCGTCCGGTAAGTCAGGGGGATTTCCTTTAGGCTGTCGGGCCCGGAGGACCCCTTGCCCGAGCCTCGCCGTCCCAAGCCCGTTCCGACGCCGGAGACACGCCACTACTGGGAAGGCGCGCGCGCCGGCGAGCTGCGCCTGCAGCGCTGCCGATCCTGCAGCCAGGCCTACTTCCCTCCGCGCCCGTTCTGCCCGCACTGCGCGAGCGGCGACACCGAAGTGTTTCGCGCGAGCGGCCGAGCGTCGCTCTACAGCTACGTGATCCACCACCGGCCCATGCCCGGCTTCGAGCCGCCGTACGCGATCGCGGTCGTGACGCTCGCAGAGGGTCCGCGCATGATGACCAACCTGGTCGGCGTGCCGCAGACGCCCGAGGCGCTCGAGCTCGACATGCCGCTCGAGCTGACCTTCCACAAGCTCGACGACGAGATCTCGCTGCCCGTGTTCCGGCCCGCGGGAGCGCGTCCGTGAGCGTGCGCGGCAAGGTCGCGATCGTCGGCGCCGCCGAGACCAGCGAGCTGGGCGAGATCCCGAACGTGTCGCAGATCGAGCTGCACGCCGACGCGGCGCGCAACGCGCTCGCCGACTGCGGCCTCGGGCCGAAAGACGTGGACGGCGTGGCGACTGCCGGCGAGTCACCGGTGGCGATCGCGCACTATCTCGGGATCGTGCCCAGCTGGGTCGACGGCACCCAGGTGGGCGGCTGCTCGTTCATGATCCACGTGCGCCACGCCGCCGCGGCGATCGCCGCGGGTCACTGCACGACCGTGCTGATCACCCACGGGCAGAGCGGGCGCTCGCGCGTGGGCGTGGGCGGCCGGCCCGGCGGTGCGTCGTCGTTGAGCGGGCAGTTCGAGGCGCCGTACGGCGTGGCGGGCCCGCCCACGATCTTCACCATCCCGACGCTGCGCTACATGAAGGAGTTCGGACTCAGCCACGAAGAGCTCGCCATGGTCGCGGTGGTGCAGCGCGAGTGGGCGGCGCGCAATCCGCGCGCGATGCACCGCGACCCGATCACGGTCGACGACGTGCTGCGCTCGCGCATGATCGCCTACCCGTTCCACCTGCTCGAGTGCTGTCTCGTGACCGACGGCGGCGGCGCGCTCGTGCTGACCGCGGCCGAGCGGGCGCGCGACTTCCCGAACAAGCCCGTGTACGTGCTCGGCACCGGCGAGAGCAGCGAGACGCCCATGCTCTCGCAGATGGAGGACTTCACCACCTCGCGCGCGTTTCGCGTCTCGGGCCGGTCGGCTTTCGCCGAGGCGCGCGTCTCGCCGGCCGACGTCGACCACCTGATGATCTACGACGCGTTCGCGCACCTGCCGATCTACGGCCTCGAGGACCTCGGCTTCCTGAAGCGCGGCGAGGCCGGGCGCTTCATCTGGGAGCGCAACACGGCGCCGGGCGGAAAGCTGCCGCTCAACACCAACGGCGGCGGCCTCTCCTACACGCACACGGGCATGTACGGCATGTTCGCGCTGCAGGAGAGCGTGCGGCAGGTGCGCGGCACGGCGCCGGCGCAGGTCCCCGGGGTGCGCATCTCGGTCGCGCACGGCGTCGGCGGCATGTTCGCGGCCGCCGGAACGGTGATCCTGGCGGACGCCCCCGGCTGAGTCAGTCCGCCCAGTGAGTGGCGCGCTTCACAGCAGCGAAAGTCGCGGCTGTGTACCATGGCGCTTGGCTTCCTACTTGGATTGCTGCGATCGATGTTTGCCCGAGTGTCTCTCGTCCTGCTGTCCGCGGCCCTGTACGGCGCGGCGAGCCCCGCGCACGGTGGCGGTCCCCTGGCCTGGATCGCGCTCTGTCCTCTGCTCTTCGCCTGTGTTTCGACGACGCCGGCGCGCGCAGCGGGCCTGGGGCTCTTGTTCGGCCTGGCCGGCACCGTCGCCGTGGCCTGGTGGTTCCCGGGCATGCTGCAGCGCTACTTCGACGTGCCCGCGCCGGCGGCCTGGCTGGCGCTGCTTGCGGTGGGCGCAACCGCCGACGGCGTTCCGAACGCGTTCTTCGGCGCCTGGCTGGCCTGGAGCGCACGGCGCGGCGGAGTCACGCCCTTCGCGGTCGGCGTGGCCTTCGCACTCGGCGAGTTCCTGCGCAGTCACGGCCCGCTCTCCAATCCGTACGGTCTGATCGGCTACTCACTCCACGGGTCGATCTTCGCGCAGGCCGCGGACCTGGCCGGACCGCTCGGTCTGGGCGCGCTGGTCGCGGCCGTGAATGCGGCCATCGGGGCCGCGTTGTTCCCCGAGCTCGCGCGCGGCCGCCCGGGACGTGCGGCGCTGGCGACGGCGCTGCTCGTGCTCGCGGTCGCGGGCTACGGCGCACTGCGACTCACCGAGCACTTCGGCGACGGCCAGCCGCTGCGCGTGGCTGCGGTGCAGGGTGCGGTGGAGCGCGGCGTGCACTGGGACCGGTCGCAGCGCGCGGCCAACCTGACTCGCTATCTCGAGCTGAACGGCGAGGCCGCGCGCGGCGCGCCGGAGCTCGTGTTCTGGCCCGAGTTCGCGGTGGACTTCTATCTGGCCGAGGACACGCCGGAGCGCGCGCGCCTGGTGCAGGGCGTGCGCGCGGGGGGCGCCGACGTGGTGCTCGGCGCAAGCCGCTACGCGTTCGCCGCCGAGCGCACGCTGTACTTCAACTCGGTGTTCGTGATCGACCGGTCCGGCGCGGTGGGCTCGCCCGGCTACGACAAGCAGCGGCTCGTGCCCTTCTCGGAGTACGCGCCGTTCGGCGGCTTCCTGCGCTCGGACTCGGCCGTGTACTCGCCGGGCCGCGAGCCGCGGCTGCTCGACACCCACGCGGGGCGGGTCGGCGCCTTCGTGTGCGCCGAGGCGCTCTATCCCGATGTCGCGCGCGGTCTGGTGCGCGCGGGCGCCGAGATCCTCGCCAACCCGTCGAACGACTACTGGTTCGGCGCGCCGCAGCCCTTCTCGGAGCAGCTCGCCGCCGCCTCGTTCCGCGCGATCGAGAACCGGCGCGCGCTGGTGCGCGCGACCTCGACCGGCATCACCGCCTTCGTCGACCCGCACGGGCGCATCAGCGCGCGCAGCGCGGGCTCGGGCCCGGAGGTGATCTCGGCCGAGATCGAGCGCTCGCGCGCGGTCACTCCCTTCCAGTATCTGGGCGACGCGGGCGTCGCCGTCCTTTGTCTCGCCGGCGTCGCGTCGAGTCACTTCGTGCGCCGCCGCTCACCCCGTGGAGGAGAAACTCATGAAACCTAGACACGCGATCGTCGCCTGGCTCCCTCTCCTGGCGCTGTGCGCCGGCTCGCCGGCCCGAGCCTCGAGCCCCCCTCCCGAGGCGCGCACCTCCACTCTCGCCGGGACCACGGGCTCGCCCCGGGTCTGCGAAGGCGGCAGCACACCGGGCGCGGCCTGCAGTGACTCGACGCCGTGCGCGACCGGCACCTGCACCGGCTTCGTCAACGTGCGCGTGGCCGCACGCGGCCTGCTCACGATCATCGCGGACACCAAGACGCCCGGCCAGGGCTGGACGAGCACGTCGCTTCCGGGCTGCACCAACCCCAACCCCGATCCGAACGCGCCCAGTCGCGGCAGCTGCGAGTCGAGCAACAACGCTCTGTTCACCCTGCTGCTCGAGTTCACGCTGAACGGCAAGAAGTACACCTACGCCTCGACCTTCGCGCATCTCCCCGCCGGGGCGCTCTGCACGGACGATCCCAACAACAACTTCGACTGTCTTCCGACGATCGACAGCTGGAACGGCGAAGCCGGCTGGAACGAGCCCGCCGTCGAGAGCACGATCTCCGAGAAGTCACTGGGCGGCAACCACCTCGTCTTGCGCTGGGGTGGCCTGCCGAGCGCCGCGGAGTCGGCCGTGGCGGCCGTGATCGGCAAGACCGCGTCGCAGCGCATCGTGGTCGGCAGGATCGACGAGGTCCCGATCTGCACCGACCCGACGCCGTGCGGGAGCTCGGTGTTCTCGGATCACTCCGCCGGGGCCGACCCGCTCGCGACCGTGCGCCGCTTCAAGGTCGACATCGCGGTGGTCGGTCCGTAGCGGGTGCAGGCCGCCGTGCACCGACCGCGCGCCGCCGATCTCGTGATGCTCGCCGCACTCACGGGTCTGTGGGGCGTGTGCTTCGTGATCCACCTGGCGCAGGTCGTCGACGGCCGGCTGGCCTGGGTCCCGGTGTACGTGGCCGCCGCTCCCTCCCCCGAGACCCTGCCCAGCGTGCGCTCGCTCTGGCCCGGGACCGAGCCGGGCGGGCTCGCGCCCGGAGACGCGCTCGCCTCCGCAGGCGGAGTCACTCTGTACGGCGCCAGCCCGCTCGACTTCGTGACCGCAGTCTACGGGCAGGCGCGCCCGGGTCCGGTCGCGATCGAGCGCATCCGCGGCGGTGACTCGGAGCAGACCAGCCTGCCGCTGCGGCCGATCGAGCAGCCCTGGCGGCACAGCGTGACTGCGGCCGCGTTCGCGCTGCTGGGCGCGCTGGCCTTCTGGCGCACGCGCGGCTCGCGCATCGGCCGCTCGTTCTACTTCGGCATGACCGCCTACGCCTTCCACTGGACTTACTTCTTCGCCGCTGCGCCGTTCACGCGCTTGGGCATCACTTCGTTTGCGGTCTCGACCACGCTGTTCATGCCGCTGGCGCTGCGCACGCTCCTGGTCTGGCCCGAGGACGCGGTGCCGCCGCGCCGGCCGACGCCGCGCTGGCCGTGGCTGTTCGCCGTGAACGGGCCGATCGTGACCAGCTGGGCGTTCGGCGTGCCGGTCGGCTCCGACGCCTCCCGGCTGGCCGCGCTCGCGCTGCAGGTGCTGTTCATCGGCGTGTTCGTGGGGGTGATCACGGTGCGCTGGCGCGAGTCCGGGCCGATCGGTCGCCGCCAGCTCAAGTGGGCGCTCCTGGGCCTGTGGGTCGGGCTGGTGCCCGCACTGCTGGCCGGATCCGTGGCGATCGTGCTGCCCGGAGCGATGTGGCTGTACGAGGCCGCGCTCAGCCTGACCATCGTGCTGCCGCTGTGTCTGTTCATCGCCTTCTCGCGCTACAACCTGCTCGACATCGACCGGCTGGTGACTTCGGCCGCGATCTCGCCGCTGATCGGAATCGGGCTGATCAGCTTCGGGCTGGTGACCGTGCCCGCGGTCGCGTCGGCCGCGCAGGGCTGGATCGACCCCAAGGTGAGTCAGACCGCGCTCTCGCTGGTGCTCGGCGGCACGGGCTTTCTCGCGCTGCGCCGGGTGGATCGGGTGCTGCAGGAGCGCGTGTATCCCGAGCGCCGCCTGCTCGCGCTCGAAGCGCAGCAGCTCCGGCTCGAGCTGGGCCGCACGGCCAAAGCCGCCGACGTGCTCACGCTCCTGGCCGAGCGCGTGGGCGAGATCCTGAAGCTCATGACCACGGCGATCTACGCGCGCGGCGAGCAGGAGTTCTCGCCCGTGGTCGCGCGTGGACCGGCCGTGACTCCCGCGTTCGCGCTGGACGGCGCGCTCGCGCGGGCGCTCGTAGCGCGCGGCTCGCCGCTCGAGCCCACCGCAGCCTGGCCCGAGGACGACGCCACCGAGCGCGCCGCGCTGGTGGCGATGGGCGTGGAGCTCGCGGTGCCGGTGCTGCCGCGCGGCGAGCTCGCGGCCATCCTGTGTCTCGGTGGCAAACGCTCGGGCGACATCTTCACGCCCACCGACCGCGCGCTGCTGCAGAGCCTGGCCGACAAGGCGGCGGACGAGCTCTTGCGCTTCGACCGCGAGGACCTGGCGCGCGAGACCCACCAGCTC
>Ga0335084_10000576_pt1 | contig 31487 bp, 28 predicted proteins | sample Lox_Sample_44_FD_206721 | JGI IMG/M metagenome (GOLD analysis project Ga0335084, IMG submission 206721) | Soil microbial communities from Loxahatchee National Wildlife Refuge, Florida, United States - Lox_Sample_4.4 | ecosystem: Environmental > Terrestrial > Soil > Wetlands | place: USA... | reverse complement strand
GCCTACCTTGGCGTACTGGTGGACGATTTGGTTACCCGCGGTGTCAGCGAACCCTATCGGATGTTTACCAGCCGCGCCGAGTATCGTCTCAGTCTGCGCGAGGACAATGCAGATCTGCGCCTGACCGACGTAGGTCGGCGTCTTGGGCTGGTTGACGATCTGCGGTGGGCGAAAGTGCAGAGCAAACGCGAGCAGATTGAAGCCGAGACGCAGAGGATGAGAACGACTTGGGTTAACCCGAAGGCACTCACCCAGGTGCAGATGGAAGGCGTTTTCGGTGCGACACTTGAAAGAGAATATACGCTGGAGGAGCTGCTGCGGCGCCCTGGAGTTGCCTATGGGACGCTCATGACTCTGCCAGGCGCTGGGCCCGGGCTGAGTGATGCCGGGGCGTCAGAGCAGATCGAAATACAGACCAAATATCAGGGCTACATCGATCGGCAGCGCGACGAAGTGATGCGGCGCGAAACACAGGAGACCACCCAGCTGCCCGCCGATCTCGACTACACGACTGTGCGTGGGCTATCCGTTGAGGTCCAGGAGAAGCTTAACCAACATCGACCTGAAACGCTGGGGCAAGCAGCTCGTATTTCGGGAATTACGCCTGCCGCGATCTCCGTGTTGTTGGTGTACTTGAGACGCGGCCTGAAAGCACCGTCAATGTTCGCCGAACACGAAGAGACGGCACCGCGCCCCCGCCCACAGCCACAGCGTGCGACGCCGGGATGAATGCAGAGGTCCAGCTCGGCAAAGGCCTCTCCGGCCTCGGGTTGGCGCTGTCCCTGGATGCCCAGAGCCGTCTGTTGCAATATCTCAACCTGCTGTCGAAATGGAATCGCACATACAACCTCACGGCGATCCGGGAGCCGTCTCGCCTGGTAAGTCATCACTTACTCGACAGCCTTGCCGTTCTACCGCACCTGGAAGGAACCACGATTGTTGATGTGGGTAGCGGAGCGGGGTTGCCGGGCATACCTCTGGCCGTTGCGCGCCCCGAATGGAGCGTGGTGCTTGTCGAGAGCAACCACAAGAAAGGTGCGTTTCTGCGTCAAGCGGTTCTGGAGTTGAATCTGCGAGGTACCCAGGTCGTGACCGATCGGGCGGAGCACTGGCAACCGGTTCAGCCCTTCGATGTGGTGATCTCCCGTGCCTTTTCGGACCTGCCAGGTTTCGTGGAAGCGGCACGCCATCTGTGCCGGCCTGGGGCGGTATTGGCGGCAATGAAGGGCGTCTACCCGCATGAAGAACTGGCCCAGCTCGGCTCGGACATACGGATTCGCAAGGTTGTGGCTTTGCATGTTCCGGGAGTCCGGGCTAGCCGGCACCTAGTACTCCTGGAACCGCTCGGCGCGCATGAGGCGTGATGGCGCGGATCTTGGCAGTTACTAACCAAAAAGGTGGGGTGGGGAAAACCACGACCAGCATTAACCTGGCTGCCAGTTTGGTTCTCGCTGGCCGCCGGATACTATTGATCGACCTCGATCCGCAAGGCAACGCGACCATGGGCAGCGGGGTTGACAAGCGGGGAGTGAAGGCAACGGTTTATGACGTCCTGCTTGGAGCGCAGCCATTGGCGGCAGTTAGGGCGAGAGTAGGCGCTAACTACGACCTAGTGCCTGCGAACCGCGAGTTGGCCGGGGCCGAGGTCGAGTTAGTCGATATGCCCGAGCGGGAAACGCGCTTGAAGGAAGCTATCAGGGAGATTGAGGACCAGTACGACTTTATCCTGATCGACTGCCCGCCTTCCCTCAACCTTCTGACCGTCAATGGTCTGTGTGCAGCGCATGCTGTGATGATCCCTATGCAGTGTGAGTACTACGCGCTGGAGGGGCTGTCCGACCTGGTGCAAACGATCAAAAAGGTGCGCGTTCATCTCAATCCAAAGCTGGAAATAGAAGGCTTGTTGCGTACGATGTACGACCCTCGCAACACCTTGGCGCAACAGGTTTCCGACCAGCTGCAGCAGCACTTTGGCGATAAGGTGTACCGCACGGTAATTCCGCGCAATGTGCGCTTAGCTGAAGCTCCAAGTCATGGCGTTCCGGCGATCGCCCTCGATCGCCAGTCCAAAGGGGCGCTCGCTTACCTCGCGCTGGCAGGGGAGATGCTGTCTAAGCCGATGCATAGCTTCCATGGCTAAGCTCAAGGGTCTGGGGCGTGGTTTGGATGCGCTTCTCGGCGGTGATGAAGTGCAATCACCAGAGCATCTGATGAACGTTGCTCTGACGCAGCTGAGGGCCGGCAAATATCAGCCGCGGACGCAGATGGATCCCGGCGCGATCGCAGAGCTTGCCGAATCGATCAAAGCCCAAGGTGTGATTCAGCCCATCCTGGCCCGCCCGTTAGGGGACGGGCATTTCGAGATCATCGCTGGCGAGCGCCGTTGGCGAGCGGCGAAGCTGGCCGGCCTGGATTCGATTCCGGTCCTGGTGCGGGAAGTGCGAGACGACTTGGCACTTGCCATGGCGTTGATCGAAAACATCCAGCGCGAGGACCTGAATCCCATAGAAGAGGCCGCCGGCATCCAGCGGCTGATCGACGAGTTCTCGATGACACATGAGGCGGCGGCCGAAACAGTGGGACGCTCGCGCAGCGGTGTAACCAACCTTCTCCGCCTCTTGTCTCTTGCCAAGCCGGTCCAGGACATGGTTCTACGGGGCAACCTCGACATGGGACACGCCCGTGCACTCCTGGCCCTGCCTGGCGCCAAACAGATCGAGCTCGCGAGCCTTGTGTTGGCTAAGGATCTATCGGTGCGCCAGACCGAGCATCTCGTCGCCCAGGCGCTATCGGCGCCGCAATCGCGCAAGCGACCACCGCGCGACCGCGATCTAGTCGCGCTCGAGGAGGAGCTCTCTGAGCACCTCGGGCTGCATGTATCGATTGCGCCGCGGAAAAAGGGCACTGGGCGGCTGATGATCGACTACGGGAGTCTGGATCAGCTCGATGTTGTTCTGGCCCGCCTCCGGAAATGAGACTGGCCCGTGCATCGGGTCGGATCTGCTGCGCAGCGAAATTTGCGTTGACGCGTATACTGCAAGCTCATTAAAATCGCAGGCTTTGCGCGGCGGCGGGCGGGGTTGGGAGGATGGTTCTGATGCACAGCAAGGCGATCCGAACCGTGCTGCGCTGGCAGATGCTTGCGACCGCTGCCATGATGCTGGTCTTCGGCTTGCTGACGAGCGTTCAGGGTGCGGTTTCTGCGATGTTGGGCGGTCTCGTCGGCGTCTGCGCGGGGCTAGCGTTCTGGATTGCCGTCTCCCTAGGCAAGTCGGATTCGATCGCAAGGACCCTGGCCACAGCTTTTCGGGCTGAAGCGACTAAAATTACCGTTGCCGTCGTCCTGCTGTGGCTCGTGTTCGCTACGTACAAGGACGTCGTCGCGATCGGCTTTATCGGTTCCTTCGCGGTTTCGGTCCTGATTTTCGCAATGGCCTTTTTTGTGCGCGAAGCATAACCCTTTGGTCCACGGCACTTCAGCTTGAACCAGCGTCGATAAAATGGCCGCCGAAGAGCAGCTCACAGCTACTGGTTACATCACACACCATCTGACCAACCTAACCCACCCCGTTGGCCAGGGCCCGTTCTGGACTCTGAATGTGGACACTGTGGTGGTATCTGCGCTCCTGGGCATAGTCGGATTCGGGCTTCTGTGGTGGGTTGTTCGTGGCGCGACATCGGGCGTGCCGAACAGGCGCCAGGCCTTCGTCGAGCTCGCCTTCAGCTTCGTCGATGACCAAGTGAAGAGTCTGTTTCACGGTGATCGTCACGCGTTCCTGTCACCGCTGGCCCTGACTGTTTTCGTGTGGGTCTTGCTGTTGAACGCGATGGATTTTCTGCCTGTAGACATCACGGGGCTGCTTTATGAGCATGTGCTTCACCTACCTTACTGGCGTCAGGTCGCCACCGCCGACGTCAACACGACCTTCGCACTGTCGCTTTCGGTGCTGTCGTTGATGATCTTTTTCAGCATCAAGGTCAAGGGTCTGGGCGGCTGGATTCACGAGCTCTTCTGCTCGCCGTTCGGCTCGAATCCCCTGCTGTGGCCCGCCAACTTTCTGTTCAACCTAGTCGAGTACTTGTCCAAACCGCTCTCGCTCTCTCTGCGCTTGTACGGGAACATGTATGCCGGTGAGATCATCTTCTTGCTGCTGGGCTTGTGGGCAGCGACTGGTCTCGCGGGTACGTTCTTCGGCTCCATTTTGAGCGCCGGCTGGGCGATATTCCACATCCTGATCGTCGTCCTTCAGGCCTACATCTTCATGATGCTGACCGTCGTCTACGTGGCGATGGCGTACGAAACTCACTAACCTGTTCCGATCACCTCTAACCTCTAAATCCAGAAAGGAAGCGAACGTGGATAAACTCCAATTGTTGGCGATGGTCCAGGCGTATACCGGGATCGGTATCGGCCTCATGATTGGGTTGGGCGCTGCCGGCGCTTGTATCGGCGTGGGGATCATGTGCAGCCGCTTTCTCGAGGGCGCGGCGCGCCAGCCTGAACTCATCCCTCAGTTGCAGGCCAAGGTGTTCCTCCTGCTCGGTCTGATCGACGCGTCCTTCATCATCGGCGTCGGGTTGGCGATGCTGTTCGCGTTTGGCAACCCTTTGCTCGCGGTGGTTTCGCAGTAGCATCCGAGACTTCGCCAGTCTAGGAAGCACCTATGAACATCAATCTGACCCTGCTGGCTCAGGCCGCTTCGTTCGCGATCTTCATCTGGTTTACGGCCCGGTTTGTCTGGCCCCCGCTGCTGCGGGCCATCGAGGCACGGCAGAAGCAGATAGCGGATGGGTTGGCTGCGGCCGAGCGCGGGCGGCAGGACTTGGAACTCGCCTCGCGGCGGGCAGACGACATCGTAAGCCAGGCTCGCGATCGGTCGCAGGAGATATTGGGTCAAGCCGAGAAGCGTGCTCACGAGATTGTCGAGGAGGCGAAGGTCCAGGCCAAGGCCGAAGGCGACAGGATCATCGCCGGCGCGAAGGCCGAAATTGACAGGGAAGTTTTTCGTGCCAAGGAAGCTCTCCGGGCACAGGTTGCGGCATTAGCCGTGCAGGGCGCCGAAAAGATTCTGCGACGCGAAGTGGACGCCCGAGTGCACGCCGATCTGCTCAATGCCGTGGCGGCAGAACTCTAGAGCATCGACCGATGGCCGAGCTCGTCACTATCGCCCGTCCCTATGCTCAGGCGGTGTTCAGCCTGGCGAAGGACAAGGGAAAACTGACCCAGTGGTCCGAGATGTTGCGCTTCACGACCGAGGTCTGGAGCGACAACCAAGTGCAGCTGGCGCTGAGCAATCCCAATTTCACGAAAGACGATGTGGAGCGCTTCCTCCTTGGCATTTGCGGGGAGCGCCTGGATGGGGCGGCCCGCAATCTCCTCGTGGTTCTAGTGCGCAATGACCGCTTGCCAACCTTGCCATACATTGTTGAGCTATACGAGCGGCTGCGCGAGGAGTACGAGAACATCGTCGAGGCCAGGGTCGACTCTGCTTTCCCGTTGTCCGACCAGCAGCTCGCGAGGCTCGTTGCCACCCTGGAGCGGCAAACCGGACGCAAAGTGCAGGCAACGGTGGCGGTAGTACCGGAGTTGATCGGTGGCGTCACGGTGCAGATTGGAGACGACGTTTGGGATGCCTCCGTGCGCGGCCAGCTCGGCAACATGGCTGCGGCGCTAGCAAGCTAGGGCGAGGGGATAGGAGTTAACCATGCAGCTGAACGCTTCAGAGATCAGCGAACTGATCAAAAGCAAGATCCAGAATCTGGCCGTCAGCGCCGAGATGCGCACGCAGGGAACCGTGGTTTCCGTGACCGATGGCATTGTGCGCATCCACGGGCTGGCTGAAGTCATGCAAGGCGAGATGCTGGAATTTCCGCAGAACACCTTCGGCCTCGCACTGAACCTGGAACGCGACTCCGTGGGTGCGGTAGTCCTGGGGAACTACGAGCACATCACCGAGGGTGACACGGTCAAGACCACCGGTCGCATTCTCGAGGTCCCCGTCGGGCCTGAGCTCTTGGGACGGGTGGTCAACGCTTTGGGGCAGCCAATCGACGGGAAGGGCCCGATCAACGCCAAGCTCACCGACGTGATTGAGAAGGTGGCACCGGGCGTAATCTGGCGCAAGTCCGTTTCGCAGCCGGTGCAGACCGGGCTCAAAGCCATCGACTCGATGGTCCCCATCGGGCGTGGTCAGCGCGAGCTCATCATCGGCGATCGCCAGACCGGCAAGACCGCGGTCGCCATCGACACGGTCATCAACCAGAAGGGCAAGGATCTCTTCTGCGTGTATGTTGCGATCGGGCAGAAAGCATCCACGATCGCGAACGTGGTCCGCAAACTGGAGGAATTCGGGGCCATGGAGTACACGGTGGTCATTGCCGCCTCTGCCTCCGAGTCCGCCGCGATGCAGTACATCGCTCCCTACTCCGGCTGCACCATGGGCGAGTACTTCCGTGATCGTGGACAGGATGCGTTGATCATCTTCGACGACCTGACCAAGCAGGCATGGGCCTATCGCCAGATCTCGCTGCTGCTGCGGCGACCACCTGGCCGCGAGGCTTATCCGGGTGACGTGTTCTACTTGCATTCCCGCCTGCTCGAACGCGGCGCGCGCGTAAACGAGCAGTGGGTCGAGCGCTTCACCAAAGGCGCGGTGAAAGGCAAGACCGGTTCGCTCACCGCCATTCCGATCATCGAGACGCAAGCCGGTGACGTGACCGCGTTCGTGCCTACCAACGTCATCTCGATCACCGACGGCCAGATCTTCCTTGAAACCGATCTGTTCAACGCCGGTATCCGTCCTGCGATTAACGCGGGAATTTCGGTATCGCGGGTGGGCGGTGCGGCGCAGACCAAGATCATGAAGCGGCGCGACACCGGCGGGGGCGTGCGGCTGGCGCTGGCGCAGTACCGTGAGCTGGCAGCCTTTGCGCAGTTCGCATCGGATCTGGATCAGGCCACTCGAAAGCAGCTCGAACGCGGCCGGCTGGTCACCGAGCTCATGAAGCAGCCTCAGTACTCGCCGCTGCAGGTTTGGGAGATGGCGCTGACCCTGTTCGCCGTAAACAACGGCTACTTCGACGACATCGACGTCAGGAAGGCGTTAGCTGCTGAGCGTTCGATGCGCGACTACGTCAAAGGTAAGTACGCTGAACTGGCCGCTCGCATGGAAGAGAAGAAGGACCTGTCCAAAGAAGACGAGGCGTTGCTCCACGAAGCCATCAAGGACTGGAAAAAGAACGGGAGTTATTGATTGGGTGCTGCCACGGGCCCTAAACAAAGCGCTGTCGCGCGAATCTTCTGCCCACGCTGACGCGGGGCGAGCATAGGGGAATATGCCAGGTACCAAAGAAGTCCGGATGAAGATCCGGAGCGTTCAGAACACCCGCAAGATCACCAAGGCCATGGAGATGGTGGCGGCCTCGAAGATGCGTAAGGTGCAGGAGCGGATGCGCGCCGCGCGGCCCTATGCCGACAAGATCCGCAACGTCGCGGCGCACATCAGCCATGCTAACCCCGAGTACCGTCATCCCTTTCTGATTGCGCGCGACACGGTCAAGCGCGTGGGCATCATCGTCATCACCACCGATAAAGGCCTGTGCGGTGCGCTCAACACCAACGTGCTGCGCACGGTGCTGAACCAATACAAGGAGTGGCAGGGCGAGGGCGAAGAGATTGACGTCTGCTGCATCGGCAACAGGGGACTCGGTTTCATGCAGCGGCTGGGCGCGAACATTGTCTCGCAAGTGACCAACTTGGGCGACAGGCCGCATCTGGAAACCTTCATCGGACCGGTCAAGGTGATGCTGGACGGCTACGGCAGCGATCGCTTCGACCGGCTCATGATCTTCTATACGCGCTTCATCAACACCATGCGGCAGGAACCGGTGATGGAGCAGCTCTTGCCGCTGACCGGCGAGCGTCTCGGCGCACCCGAAGGTGCTTGGGACTATATCTACGAACCCGAAGCCAAGGGCGTGCTGGACTACGTGCTGACGCGCTATGTCGAAGCCCTGATCTATCAAGCCGTCGCGGAGAACATGGCATCCGAACAATCCGCCCGTATGGTGGCCATGAAGGCCGCCTCCGACAACGCCGCGACCCTAATCGGCGAGCTGACTCTGATCTACAACAAGAACCGTCAGGCCGCAATCACCAAAGAGATCGCCGAGATCGTGGGCGGCGCCGCCGCCGTCTAGTCCACCTAGATTCGATTGCACAGGAGCAGTTATGGCACTAGAGCAAGCTGAAGGAACGATCGTCCAGTGCATCGGCGCGGTGGTCGATATCGAATTTCCGCGCGCGGCGATGCCCAAGGTCTACGAAGCGCTGGTGTTGGACGACGCGAGCGACAGCAGTTTCGCAGAACGGGGCCTCACCTTCGAAGTGGAGCAGCAGCTCGGCGACGGCATCGTGCGCTGCATCGCGCTGGGCTCCTCCGACGGCCTGCGGCGCGGCATGAAGATCAGGAATACGGGTGCGCCCATCTCCGTGCCAGTGGGTAATGGCACGCTGGGACGCATCATGGACGTGCTAGGGCGGCCGATCGATGAGGTCGGGCCGATCCAGTCCGATGAGCGGCGCCCCATCCACCAGCCCGCGCCAAAGTTCGACGAGCTGTCTCCCTCCGTCGAGCTGCTCGAAACCGGGATCAAGGTGATCGATCTGATCTGTCCTTTCGCCAAGGGCGGCAAGATTGGCCTGTTCGGTGGCGCAGGCGTGGGCAAGACGGTCACCATGCTGGAGCTGATCAACAACATCGCAACACAGCACAGCGGATTGTCAGTGTTCGCCGGCGTTGGCGAGCGTACTCGCGAGGGCAATGACTTCTACCACGAGATGTCGGAAGCGGGTGTGATCAAGCTGGACAACCTGTCCGAATCCAAAGTGGCGATGGTGTTCGGCCAGATGAACGAGCCACCGGGCAACCGGCTGCGTGTAGGGTTGACCGGGCTGACCATGGCCGAACGCTTCCGCGACGATGGTCGCGACATCCTGTTGTTCATCGACAACATCTATCGCTACACGCTGGCTGGAGTCGAGGTGTCAGCGTTGCTGGGCCGTATGCCTTCGGCAGTGGGTTACCAGCCGACGCTAGCGGAAGAGATGGGAAGGCTGCAGGAACGAATCGTCTCCACCAAGGTCGGGTCGATCACGTCGGTCCAGGCGATCTACGTTCCTGCAGACGACCTGACAGACCCCTCGCCCGCAACTACTTTCGCGCACTTGGATGCTACCGTGGTTCTATCGCGCGACATCGCGGCGCTGGGGATCTATCCCTCTGTCGACCCCCTCGATTCGACATCGCGTCAGGTCGATCCGAACGTCGTCGGCGAGGAGCACTACGGTACCACCCGCCAGGTGCAGGCGACCCTTCAGCGCTACAAGGAATTGCGCGACATCATCGCCATCCTGGGAATGGACGAGCTGTCACCCGAAGACAAACTTACCGTCGCGCGGGCACGTAAAGTCCAACGGTTTTTGTCGCAGCCGTTCCACGTGGCCGAGGTGTTCACCGGTTCGCCTGGCAAGTTCGTGCCGCTCAAGGAGTCGATCAAGGGCTTCAAGATGATCGTCAATGGCGAGTGCGACCAGCTGCCCGAACAGGCTTTCTACATGGTGGGCCCGATCGAGGAAGCCTTTGAGAAGGCCAAGACCCTTCAGTAGTGCGGTGAGGAGAGCAGACGCACTGATTCCCTGAGAGAAGGAACATGGCACACACCATACACATCGATGTGGTCAGCGCCGAAGAGTCGATCTTCGCCGGAGAGGCCGAGTTCGTCGTCCTGCCTGGGGAGGCAGGAGAGCTTGGCATCTATCCCCGGCACACGCCGCTGATCACGCGCATCCGCCCCGGCTCGGTCCGCATCAAGGTTCCAGGCGAGGCCGAGGAACAGTTGATCTTCGTCGCTGGGGGAATCCTCGAAGTCCAACCCAATGTGATCACTGTGCTGGCCGACACCGCCATCCGAGGTCGCGATCTGGACGAGGCAAAGGCACTAGAGGCTTTGCAACGAGCCGAGGAAGCGCGCCGCAACGCCCAAGGGAAGGAGGAACTCGCAACCGTGGAAGGAGAGCTAGCCACGCTTGCGGCGCAGCTCGCAGCGATCCGTCGACTCAGAAGAAGATAATCACAGAACAAGAGCAATAACGAACAACAACTCTCACCCCGGTTCAGGTCGGGGCCTGACAAAGCAGCTCCGGCTGCTTTTTTGTTCTTATCGCGCCACCTCGAAAGACGCCTGGAGAAACGAGCCGTCACGTTGACAAGCGGGGCACGACCCCATAGCCTCGGAGCCGTCGTGGTTCATCCACGAAGACAGACGAGGATTTTCTGGTGGTAAAAGCACAGGACGCGGTCCAGCTCACCAAAGAGCTGATTCGGATGAACACGATCAATCCGCCCGGCCGCGAAGAACCCTGCGCGCGGTATCTCGGGGCGCTGCTTGAAACCGCGGGCTTTCAGGCCAAATACCATAGCTTTGGCGAAGGACGCGTCAGCCTGATCGCCACCCTTGGAAGCAGTGGGTCGAAGCTTCCCCTTTGCTTTACCGGCCATATCGACACCGTGCCACTGGGGGTCGCGCCTTGGCGCATGGACCCGTTCGCTGCTGACACCGATGCAGGCAAGCTGTATGGACGCGGCTCCAGCGATATGAAGTGCGGCGTGGCCGCGTTCACCATCGCCGCAGTCAGCATGGCGAAACATCTTTCGAGCTCCTCCGGTGCGAGTCTGGTCATCACTGCGGGAGAGGAGACAGGCTGCGAGGGAGCATTTCATCTTTACCGCAATGGCGTGCTGGGGAAGGCGGGCGCACTGGTGGTCGCGGAGCCCAGCTCCAACTATCCGTTCGTGGGGCACAAGGGCGCGTTGTGGCTCAAAGCCAGAACGCGCGGCGTCACCGCGCATGGCTCGATGCCAGAGAAAGGGGTAAACGCCCTCTACAAAGCGGCGCGCGCCGTCAACCGGTTGGAACACTTCCGCTTTTCGAATCCACCGCACGCCCTGATGGGGCAGGCGACGCTCAACGTCGGTACATTTCACGGTGGGCTCAACATCAACTCGGTGCCCGACCAGGCGGAAATCGGCATCGACATCCGCACGGTCCCGACCGTTGACCATCATGAGCTGATTCGCTTCCTGGCGGGGCAGCTAGGCCCCGAGGTGGAGCTCGAGACGCTCTTGGACGTGGAGGCCGTCTACACCGAACCGCAAGATGCGTGGTTGCAGAGCGTGTTTGACGTCATGGCGCCGATCCTGGGCGAGACGCCCGTGCCGCGCGTCGCCACGTATTTCACTGATGCCGCGGCGCTCAACCGGGCCTACAGCAATCCCCCCACGGTTGTCCTTGGCCCCGGCGAACCGCAGATGGCGCACCAGACCGATGAGTATTGCGTCGTGGACCATGTGGAGAAGTCGGTAGCCGGCTATGAAGAGATCATCCGCCACTGGTGCCTGACCTGAATGGAACGCTTTAGCACCGCGACGCCTGCGGCGCGCGTGAATGGTTTGCTGGATCCGGCAAGCTTCACGCCGTTGACTGGAAGCGCGCCGCGAACCACGCTCATAACTGGAGGGGGCTATCTCGAGGGCAAGCCAGTATGGATAGCGGCCACCGACCCCAGTCGCGCTCGGGGCGCGCTTGGCGTAACCGAAGCTGAGGCTTTGTGCGCCCTGTTTCAAGTGGCGCGGCGCGAGCCGCGGCCGCTGTTGCTGGTTCTCGATTCGGCAGGTGCGAAGGTCGATGAAGGCTTAGGTGCCCTTGGCGCCTTCCGCCGCTTGTTCCGTGACGCTCTGTTGACGCGGCTCGCGCGGGTGCCCATGCTCGCGCTGCTGGGCAAGTCCTGCTTCGGTGGCGCCAGCATGCTCGCGTGTGTGTGCGACCAGCGCGTGTATTCTGGCGAGACCCTGCTGGCTGTGTCGGGGCCAGGAGTGATCGAAGCCCTGGGTGGAAAGGGTGAACTCGATGCGGCCGATGGCGGCCAGGTTCGCGCGCTGATGGGAGGGGAAGCGCGGACTCGGCTCGGCCTGAGCGAGCAATTGGCGAGTGACAGCGTCATCGCGTACCGGGATAGCGCGGCGGGCTTGCTGCGCGATGGCGCACTGGAAAGCAGTGCTTCAGACTGGATGGCGCAGCACTCGAGCCTGGGGCAGCGGCTGGCGCGCGCGGCAGCCCATACTGCGGCGGTCACCGCCGACCAAGAGCTGTCCATCAGGCGCCTGGAGCGACTCCTGCCTCCCGGCTATGCACCTGCAGCGCGTGGATCCGTTTGCCTGGCGCTGCCGCCGGTGGGCTCGGCGCGCCCAGGGTTCTTGGGGCTACTCAGCGGAGGCGTTGTGGGCGCTGCCGCCTGCTGGGAACTGGCCGACGCGTTGCTCGACTTGCACCGGTCGAATCCCGAGAGTCCGGTCCTGCTGTTGTTGGACGCCGTCGGCCACTCCGCCACACGACAGGACGAAATCTCGATGTTGTCGGCCTATCTGGCGCATCTGAGCTTGGCGGGTGGCTGGCTGGCGCAGTGTGGGCATGATGTGTCTTTGTGGATCCCTGGCGCAGCGGCAGGGGCGGTCTACGTGGCGTTCGCTGCACCCGCCATACGTGTGTCAGCCCTGCATACTGCGCGCATTCGGATTCTCCCCGAGGCCGCAGTGCGCCAGATTCTGGGTGTGAGCGCAGAGCCGCCGGTTGACACGGAGGCCCTGCTGCGCAGCGGCGTTATCGACGCTCTTCTCGACCACCGGCTCGAAACCTACGCGGCGGTTGCGAACGCGAGCTGATCATGGCTAATGCCAATGTTTACGCTGCATTCGAGCGCAGCTTCGCGATCAACGCGGTCCGGTGCGCTTTGCAGATCGAAAACGGTGACAGTTGCACCTACTCCGACCTCGATAACGAGACCGCCCGCTGTGCATCAGCGTTGAGCAACTTTGGACTGCAGCGCGGAGACCGGGTTGCGGCGCAAGTCGAGAAATCGCCCCAATCCCTGTTTCTGTACCTGGCCTGTCTGCGCGCTGGTCTGGTCTACCTGCCGCTCAACACCGCGTATCAGGCGGCCGAGTTGGCCTATTTCTTATCCGATGCCGAGCCGGCGCTGATCGTGTCCACTCCGGCCCGTGAAGCGGGGGTCCGGGAGCTGGTTCGAAGCTCGGGATTGGACGCGCACGTCGTTACGCTCGATGCCAGCGGACGAGGCTCGCTGTCCGAAGCTGTGCGCAAGGCGCGTGGTGAATTCGCAACGGTGACGACGGCGCCGGACCAGCTGGCGGCGATCATCTATACATCTGGCACCACGGGGCGTTCCAAGGGTGCGATGCTGACTCATCGCAACCTGGTGTCGAACGCGATGGTGCTGATTGACTGCTGGGGATTCAGCGACCGGGACGTACTGCTGCATGCGCTGCCCACCTTCCATGTGCACGGTCTGTTCGTAGCCAACCATTGCGCGCTTCTGTCCGGTGCCAAGCTGCTCTGGAGAGCCAAGTTCAACCCCGAGACGACCTTGGCCGATCTGCGGCAAGCTACGGTCATGATGGGTGTGCCAACATACTACACGAGGCTGCTGGCAGAACCCGGACTAACCCGGGAAGTGTGCGCCGACATGCGCTTGTTCATTTCGGGTTCAGCGCCTCTGTCCGTGGATACTTTCCGAGAGTTCCGAGCGCGCACCGGCCACACCATCCTCGAGCGCTACGGCATGTCGGAGGCTGGCATGATCACGTCCAACCCTCTTGACGGCGAACGTCGCGGCGGTACGGTAGGCTTTCCGCTGCGTGGCATCTCAGTGCGTTTGGTAGACCAGTACGACCAGCTGACTTCTCCTGGAGAGCCGGGAGCAATCCAGGTCCAGGGCGACAACGTGTTCGCCGGCTACTGGCGCAACCCATCGAAGACACGAGAGGAATTCACCGCCGATGGCTGGTTTCGAACCGGGGACGTGGGCGTGATTGACGGCGATGGCTATCTGTCCATCGTCGGCCGCGCCAAAGACCTGATCATCACCGGCGGGTACAACGTTTACCCCAAGGAGGTCGAGCTGGTGATCGACGCCATGCCCGGCGTACTCGAATCCGCAGTGGTGGGCGTGCCACATCCCGACTTCGGTGAAGCGGTCACAGCGGCGGTCGTACTTGATCGGAATGGTGAGCCGCCCAGCGAATCTGCGGTGATAAGGCACGTCAAGACCCAGCTGGCAAACTACAAGGTGCCCAAGCGCGTACACTTTGTTTCCGATCTTCCGCGCAATGCTATGGGGAAGGTACAGAAGAGCCTGTTGCGCGCACAGCTCGCCGAACATCGAAACGGTAGTAAGTCGGGAGCGTGAGGCGTGGAATGGGCAAAGTTACCGACCCTGAATCCATTGGAGCCTAAATCAGCGACACCAGCATCTTTGCCGCCAGCGCAAACAGTATGACGGCGAAGATGCGCTTGAGAGCGATCACCGGCATACGATGGGCCAGGTGCACCCCGAACGGGACGGTGACAAAACTGCCTACCACCAACCCCGCCAGGGCCGGGATGTATATATAGCCCAAGCTGAGCGGCGGCAATTCCGGCTGGTTCAGCCCGGTAACGACGTAGCCTAGAGCCCCGCCCGTTGAAATAGGCAGCCCGAGCGCGGCAGAGGTCCCGATAGCATTGATCAAGGGTACATTGCAGACGGTCATGAGGGGAATGACCAGAACTCCGCCGCCGACGCCGACGAGGCTGCAGAGGGTGCCTACCAGCAGACCCGCAATCGACAGGCCGAGCTTGCCCGGTAGCGTGCGGGTGGGCTTCGGCTCTCGATGCAACCACATTTGCAGCGAAGAAAAGAATACAAACACGGTGAAGATGATTGCGAGGTAGCGAGAGGACATCCATGCGGCCACCAGGGTGCCCAGCAGCGTGCCGGCTATTACGGCAGGAGTTGCTGCGATCACGATGTCCCAGCGAACACCGCCTCGAAAGTGGTGGGCTCGAACGCTAGACAGGTTGGTGAAGACGATACTGGCAAGCGACGTTCCCAGCGCGAGATGAAGTACACGTTGCTCCGGGAAGTGCTGGACAGTGAACAGAAACACCAGCAGCGGAACGATGATGACGCCACCGCCGATGCCGAGCATGCCGGCGAAGAAACCAATGAGCAGACCGAGCGCCAGATACGCGAGCCACCACCACTCGGGTGACCAAGCGTGCATGATCGGTCACTCCACTTCGCGCAGATCGAGCAACTTCAAGATGAACTGCCACTCACCGCCCTCCACGGGCGTGATCGAAAGCCGATTGCCACGCTGCAGCACGCGCATGCGCGCCAGCCTGGGATGCTGGCGGAGCTCCTGGATCGTGAGCAAACGAGTCTTGCGTATCAGCCTTACATTGACGTTGAACCAGCGCGGCTTCTCAGGGGTGGCAGCCGGGTCGTAATACTTGCCACGGCGATCGAACTGCGTCGCATCGGGATAGGCCAGCCTGGACACTTCGACGATGCCGGCGATGCCGGGTTGTGGATAGCTGGAGTGATAGAAGAAAGCCTGCTGTCCGAGCCGCATCTCATCGCGCATGAAGTTGCGCGCCTGATAGTTGCGGACTCCCCACCAGGCGGTAGTCTTGCCGCGCGCGCGAGCCAAGTCGTCGACGCTGAACACGTCGGGTTCGGACTTCATTAGCCAGTAGCGCATGGGGAAGCGCAGTTGCGGCGCGCCGGCAGCCTGTCTGCAGCAAGTGAGAAAGCGTCAGGCAACACAGCCGGAAAATGAGGAGCGACTAAACCGCTCCTCCGAAATGGGGCCCCCCGCAAATGCCGTCAGGCCGGCTTCTTGAACCTGAAGTTCAAGGTGGTCGCTTTCCGAGCACATCAGGCGCTTCCACGTCGGACGCGCACAACAGCGCTACATAAGGCCGCAACCAGGCTTACGACATTGGTTCACAGAATTTACAGCCTGGACAAACACCGCAGGGGGTAACTTCGAACTCGGAGCGGCTACGCGGCCTAAGTCGCGCGCTGGCGCGCGCCGCCCGCCAGGCAAGACCTAGAACAGATCTTCTTGCGCGGACATGGCCTCGTCGATCACTGCCGCCATGTCGCGCATTCTACGCTTGAACGCTCCTATGTCAAACTCCGCACCGAGCCTGGTAGATAATAGCTCGTGGGTGATGTTGAGGGCGGTGAGGATGGCGATGCGTTCACCACCGATCACCTTACCGGCGTCGCGGATCTCGCGCATCTTGGCGTCCAGATACCGCACCGCCTTCAGGAGATCTTCCTGCTCCTCTTCTTTGCAGGCGATACGAAGCTTACGATCGAGGACGGTGACTTCAACGCCTCGTCCATCGAACTTCAGCCCCCGTCCTCGGGCAGCCGGCTCAGGAGATTCTCCAGACGCGCCCGCGCGGTCTCGATTTTGTCTGTTAGCTGTTTGCTTTCGTTCTGCGCCGCGGCCAGCTGCTGACGTAAGTCGTGGTTGTCTTTGCGAAGACGGTGGCATAGCTGTACGAGCTGGTTGATTTTTGCGTCGAGGGAATCGAGCTCCGCTTCCATCGCCACACTATAGTTACAAAAATCTCGTTAAGTCAACTGTTAACAGTTTTTTTTGAATGTTCTTTGGCATATCGTTTGCTGGCTACGACAGCCGCTTTCGGACGCGCGGAAAGCAGGGAGATCAGCGCACAAGATGATCGGCCATCCGTTCACACGCTTTAGGCAAAAAGACGAGCTGTGCTCCTGACATAACGCAGAGCCAGCGGCTGCCGACCGTCGCGCAGCCAATAGTGGAGCGAATCCGCGTTCGGTTGCAATCAGCGGGACCGCGCTTCTCAGACACGGACGACCGCGCGGCTTGCTACAATCCGTGCGCTTCGTCCGTTGCGTTTGCGCCGTAGAGTATGCCTGAGCGACCCGGAACCGATGGGTGCCGGGTGTACGGCATAGCACAGAGGTCGTTGAAACCGCTGCCCTCAGGGGCCGAGCTGGCCCCAGGATCGGAGCACCGTAGGCTGTGCCGTCACAACGCTGAGCAGACTCAGAAGGGTGGGATCTCACTCGCTGCATATCGCATGGGGCACAGTTGTCGCCGGCCTGGCTGCCGCGCTGCTCGCCCTGCCTTCCGCGCTGGCCCGGATCGAGAAAATCGGAAAAGGCGAAGGCGCTGTGGACATCCTCGCATGGCCCAGCTACTTGGAGCGGGGTGAGACCGACAAAAACTACGATTGGGTAACTGATTTCGAAGCCAAGAGCGGGTGCAAGGTCAACGTCAGGACGGCCACCACATCCGAGGAGATGCTGTCGCTCATGAGTGAGGGCGGGTTCGACCTCGTGACCGCGTCGGGGGATGTCAGCCTGCGCCTGATCGCCGGTGGATATGTACAGGAGATCAACACCGGTTTCATACCCAGCTATGCGAATATTGACCCACGCCTGCAAAAAGCGCCGTGGCACTTCGTCAACGGCAAAAACTTTGGCGTGCCCTACCAATGGGGCGCCAACGTGCTGGCCTACAGCGGCAACGTGTTCAAGACCCCGCCCAAGAGTTGGGAGGTGGTGTTCACCGCGATGCAACTGCCCGATGGCAAGCCCAACCAGGGGCGGGTGCAGGCGTTCGATGGCCCCATCTATATCGCCGACGCTGCGCTGTACCTGATGTCCAGCAGGCCCGAGCTGGGGATCAAGGATCCATACGCCCTGGACGAAAAGCAATATCAAGCCGTGCTTGAACTGCTGCGCGAGCAACGCAAGCTGGTGGGGCGTTACTGGCACGATGCCCGGGTCCAGATCGATGACTTTCGCACGGGGGCTGTGGTTGCTTCTTCCTCGTGGGCGTTTCAGGTTAATTTCCTGCGCTCCGAGGGCAGGACGATCGCCAGCGTGGTTCCAAAGGAAGGCGCAACGGGATGGGCTGATACCACGATGATGCACGTAAACGCGAAACACCCCAACTGCGCCTACCTGTGGCTGGAGCACTCCCTTGACCCCAAGGTTCAAGGAGACCTGGCGGCCCGCTTCGGGTCAGTGCCGGTGGTGCCATCGGCCTGCAAGGGCAACAAGCTGCTCGGCGACAAAGGGTGTGAGACCAACGGAATGAACGAATTCGACCGCTTGTGGTTCTGGCGCACCCCAATGGCAGACTGCGGCGGGGGGCGCAACTGTGTGGGTTACTCTCGTTGGGCTGCCGACTACAGCGCGATCCTTGCCGGGCGTTGACGCGCTCCGCGGGCTTGGCGAGCGTCGCGGCGGACGCGGCGCTTGACTGCTGGGGCCCACACTACACTGTGTTCACGGCGCGCGGCTCTGCCTTGAAATTGCCGCGATGAGTGCTATCGTGCGGCCATGACTGGTCATCGTCTTTATCTTCGCCTGCTGGGTTACGTGCGCCCGTATTGGCGGGTGTTCGCCGTTTCCATTCTCGGCATGCTCATCGTCGCGGCCACGGAGGTGGCGCTGCCAGCAGCGGCCCAACCGTTCCTGGATGGGACGTTCTTGCACAAGGACCCGGTTCTGATGCGCTGGGCCCCTTGGCTCATCGTGCTTCTGTTCGCGGTGCGCGGCATGGGGGCCTTCTTGGGGCAGTACGCCAGCAACTGGGTGTCGCTGCGAGTCATCATGGACCTGCGTCAGCAGATGTTCGGCCGCATGCTGATGTTGCCGCTCGGTTACTTTGCCGACAACTTGAGCGGAAGGCTGATCTCCAAGTTCACCTTCGACGTCATCCAGATCGCCATCGCCGTTACTTACGTGGTAACCGTGTTGATCCGCGATTCGGTCACGATTGTCGCGCTGCTGGCCTATCTGTTGTGGCTGAACTGGAAGCTCACACTGATCACCTTCGTCATGATTCCGCCGATTGCCATCGTGGTGCGCCTGTTCAACCGCCGGCTGCGCGGGCTCACGCGGCAGACGCAGCAAGCCATGGGCGACGTCAACCACGTGCTGCAGGAAAGCATCGAGAACCAGAAGGTAGTCAAGATCTTCGGCGGTCAAGCCTATGAGGCCCAGCGCTTCGGCGCAGCGGTCAACCACGTGCGGCGTCTGCTGGTGAAGGAGCAGGCCGCGGCAGCAGCCAATGTCCCTATCGTCCAGCTGCTGGCCGCCATCGCGGTGGCCGTGGTGATCGCTCAAGTGACCCTCGAGGTGCAGGCCGACAAGACAACCGTGGGTGGCTTCGTGTCTTTCATCGCGGCGATGTTGCTCATCACCGCGCCGCTCAAGCGCCTGACTGGGATTGCGGAACCGCTACAGCGCGGCTTGTCCGCTGCCGAGAGCGTATTTGCGTTGATGGACCAAAAACCCGAGGACGACCGTGGCACGGTTGAGCTTGGACGCGCGCGGGGGAACATCCGCTTCGATCGGCTGACTTTCAGTTATCCCGGCGCGGAGCGTCCCGCGCTCAGAGACATCAACCTCGAGATCAGCGCGGGCGAAACCGTGGCGCTGGTGGGTCAATCCGGCAGCGGAAAAACCACGCTGGCAAACTTAGTGCCGCGCTTTTTCCACCCTGCCGCTGGCCGAATACTGGTTGATGGCAACGACGTCGAAAGCATCCGTCTTACCAGCCTGCGCGCCAACATCGGTCTGGTAAGTCAGGACGTTACGCTGTTCAACGATACGGTCGCGGCCAATATCGCCTACGGAGGCAAAGCCGGGGCGAGCGCAGACGAGATCATCGCTGCCGCCAAGGCGGCTCACGCCTGGGAGTTCATTCAGGCGCTGCCCAATGGGCTGAACACGCTGGTGGGAGAGAACGGCGTGAAGCTGTCTGGTGGCCAGCGGCAGCGCCTGGCTATTGCCCGTACGCTGCTGAAAAACGCGCCCATCCTGGTGCTGGACGAAGCCACTTCGGCCCTGGATTCCGAATCGGAGCGTCAGGTGCAGGCGGGCCTGGAAATTCTGATGCGAGGCCGCACCACGATCGTCATTGCGCACCGCCTATCCACCATCGAGAACGCCGACCGCATCGTGGTTCTGGATCAGGGCGCGATCGTGGAGATCGGGACTCACGGGGAGCTGCTCGCGCGCCAAGGCATCTATGCGCGGCTGCACCGTATCCAGTTTGCTCTGGGCAACGCGGCCGCCAGCCCAGCCCTGCAGACGAGATGAGGCTGTGCGCGGGTGTTCGTCTGCAGCGCGTCGGGGCTAGTGGGCTTGATCCCAGTTGGAACCGACGCCGACGTCCACAAGCAGGGGAACCTCGAGTTTGGCCACGCCGGTCATCAATGCCGGCAGCTCCTGGGTGACGAGTTCAACCTGAGCGTCCGGCACCTCCAGCACCAGTTCGTCGTGCACCTGCATAACCAGTGCTGCGTTCAGCTGATGCTCGGTTAGCCAGCGGTGCACGGCGATCATTGCGAGCTTGATCAGATCGGCCGCCGTGCCCTGCATCGGAGCGTTGATGGCGGCCCGTTCGGCAGCCTGGCGTCGCTGGTTGTTGGAGGCTTTGATGTCAACCAGGAACAGGCGCCGCCCAAACACGGTCTCGACGTAGCCTGTGCTGCGGGCGGCCTCGCGCGTGCGCTGCATGTACTGCGCCACGCCGGGGTAGCGTGTGAAGTAGCGGTCCATGTATTGCTGGGCGGCGGCGCGCTCGATGCCGAGCTGAGAGGCGAGGCCAAAGGCAGACATCCCGTAGATCAGTCCAAAATTGATGACCTTGGCGTAGCGCCGCTGTTCGCTCGTGACATGCGCGGGCGCCACCGCGAAGATTTCCGAAGCCGTGCGCCGATGCACGTCCTCGCCGGAGGAGAAGGCCGCCAACAGGTTCGCATCACGGGACAAGTGGGCCATGATGCGCAGCTCGATCTGGGAGTAGTCGGCCGAGACGATGTGGTGGCCGGGTGGCGCAATGAAGGCCTCGCGGATGCGGCGGCCCTCGGGCGTGCGCACCGGGATGTTCTGCAGGTTGGGCTCGTTGCTCGACAGCCGTCCCGTCACCGCCACCGCCTGCGCGTAGTTCGTGTGCACGCGACCGGTGCGCGGATTGACCATGCGCGGAAGCTTGTCGGTGTAGGTGGTCTTGAGCTTTGCCAGGCTCCGGTAGTCGAGGATCAGCTTGGGCAGCGGATAGTTGAGCGCCAGCTCCTGCAGGACGTCTTCGTCGGTAGAGGGTTGACCGCCGGGCGTCTTTTTCAACACCGGCAGTTTGTGCTTGTCGAATAGCAGCTCCTGGATCTGCTTCGGGGAACTGAGGTTGAACGGCTGCCCGGCCTGCTGCTGTGCCTGCATCTCGATGTCGAACATGCGCGCGCCCAGCTCCCGGCTCTGGGCGTCCAGGAGCTGCGTATCGAGCAGCACGCCGTGGCGCTCCATGTCAAACAAGACCTCCATCACCGGCATCTCGATCCGGCGGTAGATAAAGGCGAGCTTGTCGTCGCGCTCGATGTCGGGGTAGAGCCGTCGGTGCAGCTGCAACACGATGTCGGCATCCTCGCCCGAGTACTGAGCGGCGCGCTCCACCGACACCTGGTCGAAGCCGATCTGCGCGGCGCCCTTGCCGGTCACCTCCTCGTAGGTGATGGTCCTGACGCCAAGATGACGCTGCGCGAGGCTGTCCATGTCGTGTGGCCTGTGGCTCTCCAGCACGTAGGATTCCAGCAGCGTGTCATCTGTCACGCCACGCATCCGGACGCCGTGGTTGGCCAGGACATGCAGGTCGTATTTCGCGTTCTGCCCGACTTTGGCTTTGGACGCATCTTCCAGCCAAGTCTTGAGCCGCGCCAAGGTGGCATCGAAGGGGAGCTGGTCTGGCGCGCCGGCGTACCGGTGAGCAAGAGGAATATAGGCAGCGCCGCCCGGCTCGACCGATAGCGAGATGCCCACTAGCCGGGCGATCAGCGGGTCGAGGCTGGTGCTCTCCGTGTCCACCGAGACCAGCTCGGCGCCATCGACGCGGGCGAGCCATGCCTCAAGCTGATCCTCGCCGAGTATGGTTTCGTATACACGGGGACGGACGTCGGGCTGAGGCTGAGGCAAACCGGAACCACTTGTTTCACCCAACTCCCGCTGCCAGGTGCGGAACTCGAAGCGCTCGAACAGCTCAGCCAGCTTGATGTTGTTTTGCGGTACATGCTTGAGCTCTTCGATCGTGAGCGGCAGCTGCAGATCGCGCCTCAGCATCAGCAGACGCTTCGCCTGGGGCAGCCAGTCCTTGACCTTGCGCAAGTTCTCACCAACCGCACCGCTGATCTCGTCGGCGTGGGCCAACAGATTGTCGAGCGTTGAGTATTGGGTGAGCCACTTGGCTGCGGTCTTTGGCCCGACTTTGTCCACCCCCGGGATATTGTCCACGCTATCCCCGACCAGCGTGAGGTAATCGACGATCTGCGCCGGCTTTACACCAAACTTGGCCGCGACGCCGGCTTCGTCGAAGGTCTCGTTGGACATCGTGTTGACCATCGTGACCAGCGGATCCACCAGCTGCGTGAGATCCTTGTCCCCAGACGAGATGATCGTGCGAATGCCCCTGTTCTCAGCCTCCAGAGCCAGCGTTCCGATGACATCGTCGGCCTCCACGCCTTCGACTTCGAGCAGGGGCCAGCCCATGGCACGAACGCACTCATGCAGCGGGCCGACCTGCGCGCTCAGCTCGTCCGGCATGGGCGGGCGGCCGGCTTTGTACCCCGGGTACCAATCGTCGCGGAAGGTCTTGCCTTTTGCGTCGAATACGCAGGCGCTATAATCCGCCGGCACTTCCTTGTGCAAGCGGCGGAGCATGTTGAGCACGCCATAGATGGCGCCGGTCGGCTCTCCCGTCTTGGTCCGCAGATCGGGCAGCGCATGGAATGCCCGATACAGATAGGACGAAGCGTCAACCAGCAGAAGGGTTTTCATTTCAGCACCGGCGCAGTTCTCTCTAACGCTTGCGTGAGCGCAGGTCCAGCGCGCATGCGAGCCCCGCTCCCACCGGTGCCGATAGAGGCGCCGCCTTGAACCATCGACGAACGATGAACTCCGCAGACAAGATCCCAAGACCCCTGGCGCCCGAGCTGATCGAGAAGTCCTGGTCAGGGAGAGAGGCGTGGCGCGTGTTCGAGATTATCGCAGAATTCGCCGAGGCGACGGAGCGTTTGAATGGCATCCGCCCCGCAGTGAGCATTTTCGGCAGCGCACGCACGCTGCCGGGCCATCCGTACTACGAGCTGACGGAACAGATCGCCCGCCAGCTCTCCAACGCCGGGTTCACTGTTATCTCGGGCGGGGGCCCGGGGCTCATGGAAGCGGCTAACAAAGGCGCGTTCCACGGGCCCTCTCCTTCGGTGGGGCTCAATATCCAGCTGCCGCACGAGCAGCTGAGTAACCCCTACCAGGACATCAGCCAGGCGTTCCGGCATTTCTTCGCGCGCAAGGTGATGTTCGTGAAATTTGCGTCGGCGTACGTAGTGATGCCAGGCGGCTTCGGAACCCTGGATGAGTTGATGGAGGCGCTGACGCTGGTGCAGACGCGCAAGATTCGGCGCATGCCGGTGATCCTGGTGCACGAGCCGTTCTGGCGCGGGATGGTGAATTGGATCCGCGGCACCCTGGTCGACGAGAAAATGATCGATCCCGAGGACGTCGACCTGGTCCAGGTGATCGATCGTCCGAACGACGTGGTCAAGGCCATCTTCGACCACTATGAGAAGCGCGGTTTCGAGCCATCGGCCTCCGAGCGCGAGGCGCACCTCAACCTCTGACCGCGCGCAACGCCCGCCATGTCGGTCTTTACCACGGTCACCCCGGAGCAGCTCGCCGCCTGGCTCAAGCATTACTCGATCGGCGTGCTGGTGGAGCTGCGCGGCATCGCATCGGGCATCGAGAACACCAACTACTACGTAACAACCACCCATGGGCGCTTCGTCCTCACGCTGTTCGAGAAACTCAAGCCGCACGAGCTTCCGTTCTATCTCAATCTCATGGCGCACCTGTCGAGCCACGGGATTCCGTCGCCGAAGCCGATCGCGAACCTGACCAACAGCCTTCTGGATGAGCTGAACGGCAAGCCGGCTGCCATTGTGACCTGCCTCGAGGGACAGCCGGTGATGGAGCCCACACCCGCGCACTGCGCGCAGGTAGGGGAGGTGCTGGCGGAGTTGCACCTCGCCGGTCAGACCTACCAGGGCCACCTCGAGAACCTGCGCGGGCCGCGATGGTGGACCGCCGTGGCGCCGGAGATCTATCCGTTCCTGAGCGCCGAGGACGTAGACTTGCTCAAGGCGGAAATCCGGTTCCAGGCCGGCCACCGTCATGACGACCTGCCGCGTGGCGTAATCCATGCCGACCTGTTCCGCGACAACGTGTTGTTCCATGACACTGCGCCCGATGACGCCCCCCGCGTTGGCGGCTTCATCGATTTTTATTTCGCATGTGTCGACGTTCTGATCTATGACGTTGCTATCACGGTCAATGACTGGTGCATGAATGCGGACTGCACGCTAAACGCGCCCCGCGCGGCTGCGCTGCTCGCCGGCTACAAGCAAGTGCGCCCGTTCACCACCGCGGAGCGTGACGCCTGGCCGGCGATGATGCGTGCCGGCGCGCTCCGCTTCTGGGTCTCACGCCTGTACGACTTCCATCTGCCGCGCCCCGGGGAACTGACGCACGCTCATGATCCCGAGCGCTTCCGCCGCATTCTCCGGCACCACATCGCGGACGCTGCAACGCCGCTGCGTTTGGACGTCTAGGGAACTGGCCATAACCACCTGCGCTAGGCGGGGACCAGCTTGGCGTACTCCAGCGCCAGTTCCTTCATGCCATCGCGGCGGAAGTTGACCATCACCCGGGCGTCCGAACCGCGTCCCTGCACGCTTACGATCACGCCGGGACCGAATTTCGGATGTACCACGTCCTGGCCGACGCGCCATGGGGACGCAGCCGATGGCACTGCATAGACGCTAACCATGTGGCCCGCGCTCGGCATCTTTCCGCCGGCCCTTCCTAACAGGTGCTCCGGGATCTCCCGCAAGAAGCGCGACGCGATGTTGTAGCGCGTTTGGCCGTGCAGCATCCGCGTCTGCGCATGGCTCAGGTACAACCGCCGCCGGGCGCGGGTGAGCGCGACGTACATCAGCCGCCGCTCCTCTTCCACGCCGTCGGCTTCGTTCAGACTGTTGTCGTGCGGGAACAATCCCTCTTCCAGTCCGCTGATGAACACGGCATCGAACTCCAGGCCTTTGGCCGAGTGCACCGTCATCAGCTGCAGCGCCTGCTGCCCGGGGATGGCCTGATGTTCGCCTGCCTCCAGAGCAGCGTGGGCCAGGAAACCGTTCAACCCGCGCAGGCGCGGGTCGCCTGCCGAGGCGTCCTGCGCCGGCAGCCCGACCGACACGCTGTCTTCCGCGCGGACCAGCGCGTCGCCCTCGGCGTCGAAAGCGGCCGCCGCGTTGATCAGTTCCTCCAGGTTCTCGATGCGGTCCTTACCCTCGCGCTCCGAATGGTAATAACCCCTCAGACCGCTGCGGTCAATCACTAGCGCCACCAGTTCGGGCAGCGACAGGGCCAGCGAATCCTGGTGCAGCCCTTCCAGCAACCGGATGAACCCAATCACGCCTTGGCCCGCCTTGCCGGCCGGCGGGTTGGCGCAGGCCGCCTGCCACAGGCTGACGCCGCGCTGCTGAGAAGTGTCCTGGAGCTGCCCCAGGCTGCGATGTCCAACCCCTCGGGCCGGCACGTTCAACACGCGCGCGAACGCACCATCGTCCTCGGGGTTTGCAACCAGCCGCAGGTAGGCCAGCGCGTGTTTGACCTCCTGGCGCTCGAAAAAGCGTAGCCCCCCGTAGACGCGGTAGGGCAAACCAGCGTTGAACAGGGCGTGCTCCAGCACTCGCGACTGGGCATTGGAACGGTACAGCAGCGCCATCTCGGATAACGGCACCCCCTCGGAGCGCAGGCTCTTCACCTCCTGGAGGATGAAGGCTGCTTCATCCGCGTCCGTTACTGCCTCGTACACGCGCAGTGGCTCGCCCTTTCCGGCGTCGGTCCACAGATCTTTGCCGAGGCGCTTGCTGTTGTGATGGATCAGCGCGTTGGCGGCCTCCAGGATCTGGCCCTGGCTGCGGTAGTTTTGTTCCAGCTTGATCAGGCTGCCGTTGGCGAACTCGCGCTCGAATTCGAAGATGTTCTGCGCCGAGGCACCGCGAAAAGCGTAGATTGCCTGATCGTCATCCCCGACTGCGAAGATAGCGTTGTCGCTTCCGGCCAGGAGCTTGAGCCACATGTACTGCAGCCGGCTGGTGTCCTGGAACTCGTCCACGAGGATGTGGGAGAAGCGGCGGCGATAGTGGCTGCGCAGGATCTCGTTGCGCGTGAGCAACTCGTGGCAGCGTAGCAGAAGTTCCGCGAAGTCCACCACGCCTTCGCGGCCGCACTGCTGGTCGTATTGCGCATACAGCTCGGTCAGCCGCTTTGAGTGCTCGTCGTACGCCTCCACACCCGCTGGGCGCAGTCCGGCTTCCTTGTTGCCGTTGATGAAGTACTGCAATTCGCGTGGCGGAAAGCGCTCCTCGTCCACGTTCAAAGACTTGAGCAGGCGCTTGATCAGCGACTGCTGGTCCTGGCTGTCCAGGATTTGAAACGTCTGGGGCAGGCCGGCGTCGCGGTAATGTGCGCGCAGCATGCGGTTGCACAAGCCGTGGAAAGTGCCGACCCACATGCCGCGCGTGCTGATTGTCAGCATCGCGGAGATGCGGGTGAGCATCTCTCTCGCCGCCTTGTTGGTGAACGTGACCGCGAGCACGCCGTGCGGGCCGACCTGGCCGGTTTGGATGAGCCAGGCCACACGGGTGGTCAGCACGCGGGTCTTTCCACTGCCCGCGCCGGCGAGGATCAGGGCGGACACGTGCGGCAAGGTCACAGCCTTGAGCTGCTGCGGGTTGAGGCGGGCGAGAATGTCGCTGGAGATCACGTAGCGGTCGATGCAGGTCTGGCGATTATACCCGTGCCGTATCAGGCGGTAGCGCATGCGCGGTCAGCGCTGGTGCCGATGCTCGCGGTCAGGCTGCAGGTATAATTTCGCACTTTCAGAGGCGGGCCATTTGACGATGATGCAGCCCCAGTACCGCGCTGGCGAGCTCAAGAAGAGCAACCCCGGCGAGCTCAAGAGGTACAACCCCGGCGAGCTTGAGAAACAAGTGCAGGCGGACTGGGAGCAAGCCAAGGCGGCCCGCGCGATCGAGCGCAAGGACCGTCCCAAGTTCTATTGCCTGTCCATGTTCCCCTATCCGTCCGGCAAGCTGCACATGGGGCACGTGCGTAACTATACGATCGGCGATGTGCTCGCGCGTTATCGCCGCATGAAAGGTTACAACGTGCTTCAGCCCATGGGTTGGGACGCGTTCGGGTTACCGGCCGAGAATGCCGCGATGGCCAACGGCGTGCCGCCGGCCAAATGGACCAACGACAACATCGCCTACATGAAGAAGCAGCTCAAGTCGCTGGGCTTCGCCATCGACTGGGAGCGCGAACTGGCGACCTGCCGGCCCGACTACTATCGATGGAATCAGTGGCTGTTCCTGCGCATGCTGGAGAAGGGGTTGGTTTACAAGACCACAGGGGTTGTGAACTGGGACCCGGTGGACCAGACCGTGCTCGCGAACGAGCAGGTGATCGAGGGGCGCGGATGGCGCACGGGCGCTGTGGTGGAGAAGCGCGAGATCCCGATGTTCTACATGCGGATCACCGCCTACGCCGACGAACTGCTCGCGGCGCTCGATCATCTGCCCGGCTGGCCTGAGCGGGTGAAAGTAATGCAGGCCAACTGGATTGGGCGCAGCGAAGGCGTTGAAGTGGGCTTTCCCTATGAGGACCGCAGCGGGGTGCTGAAGGTGTTCACCACACGCGCGGACACGCTCATGGGTGCGACCTACTGCGCCGTCGCGGCCGAGCATCCGCTCGCGGTCAGGGCCGCGGCTACCAATCCGCAGCTCGCTGCCTTTGTGGAAGAGTGCAAGCGGGGCCCGGTTATGGAAGCGGACCTCGCTACGCAGGACAAGAAGGGTATGCCCACGGGGCTGTACGTGGTCCATCCGATAACGGGCGACAAGCTGCCCGTGTGGGTGGCCAACTACGTGCTCATGGGATACGGCGAAGGCGCGGTGATGGCGGTGCCCGCGCACGATCAGCGCGACTTCGAGTTCGCAATCCGTTACGGCCTCCCGATCAAGTGCGTGATCCGATCCAAGACCGAGGCTTACCAGGATACGGTCGCGCCTTGGAACGATGCGTATGTCGAGCACGGCATCACGGTCAACTCCGCGCCCTTCGATGGACTGGAGTTCCAGGCGGCGGTCGACGCCATTGCTGGGGCTCTGGAGAAGAAGGGCCTGGGCCGCAAGCGTGTCCAGTACCGGCTACGCGACTGGGGTATATCCCGGCAGCGCTACTGGGGCACGCCCATTCCGCTCATCCATTGCGACAACTGCGGTGACGTCCCGGTCCCGGACCAGGAGCTGCCCGTGGTCTTGCCCGAGGACCTGGTGCCAGACGGTAGCGGCAACCCGCTCGCCAAGACGCCCGCATTCGTGGATGTTCGGTGTCCGAAGTGTGGCGGTCGGGCACGACGGGAGACCGACACCATGGACACGTTCGTGGATTCCTCCTGGTACTACATGCGTTTTGCCTCTCCAGACAGCGCCCGCGCCATGGTGGACGAGCGCGTTTCCTACTGGCTGCCGGTGGATCAGTACATCGGCGGGATCGAACACGCGATCCTGCACCTGCTGTACTCGCGCTTCTGGACCAAAGTGATGCGCGACCTCGGGCTGGTGAAGCTGGACGAGCCCTTCACCAACCTGCTGACGCAGGGGATGGTGCTGAACGAGATCTTTTTCCGCAAGGTCGACGGCAGCCGCGTTGCTTATTACAACCCGGGCGATGTGGAGCTGGTGGTGGACGAACGCGGGCAGCGCATCGGGGCCAAGCTGAGGTCGGACGGTCATCCAGTCGAGTCGGGCGGCGTGGGCACCATGTCCAAGTCCAAGAACAATGGCATCGACCCGCAGGCGCTGATCGACCAGTACGGCGCGGACACGGCGCGGCTGTTCGTGATGTTCGCTTCCCCGCCGGAGCAGACGCTGGAATGGTCCGACGCCGGCGTGGAAGGTTCGTTCCGGTTCTTGAAACGCTTATGGACGTTTGTTTATGACTACCGCGCGGTTGTTGAGCAAGAATCTGGGCGGCGTCAGCCGCAATCCATCTACTTGTATCCCCAAGACTGGCATTCGATAGATCCCGAGGCCGCCTCGATGCGGCGCGAAGTCCATGCGATCCTCAGGCAGGTGAACTTCGACTTCGACAAGATGCAGTTCAACACCTGCGTGTCGGGCGCGATGAAGATCCTGAACGCGATTCAGAACCCACTCGGTTTCGAGCCGGTTGCCAACAGCGCCACCGCGCCGTCCCCCCGCGCCAGGTACCGGCAGCAGTTGCTGTGCGAGGCGGTTCAGATTCTGCTTCGCATCCTGGCACCGATTACTCCCCACGTGGCTTTCCACCTGTGGCGCGAGCTGGGCTTCGGCGAGGACATCTTCACGGCGCCGTGGCCGGAGGTCGACCCGGTGGCGCTAGTTCAGGAGGAAATTGACCTGGTGCTGCAGATCAACGGCAAGATGCGCGGTAACATCCGCGTCCCGAGCGACGCGTCTCCCGCGTTGATCGAGGATCTGGCCGTGGCCAGTCCGACGGCACTCAAGTACATAGCCGGGCAACCCGTGAAGAAAGTCATCGTGGTGCCTGGACGTCTCGTCAATGTGGTTGTCTGAGGCCATGGCATGAGGCATCCACTCGGGCGAACCACGCGCCAGTGTTCCGGCTGCGTCGCGTTGCTCCTGGTGCTCATCTCGTTGGCCGCCCTCGCGGGGTGTGGCTTCCACCTGAGCGCGGCGCCCCCGCTGCCGTTCAAGACTCTGTACATCGATGCACCTAGATACTCTTCCTTCGCCGGTGAGCTCAAACGCTACATCGCCAGCGGTGATCAGCCGAAGCTCGCGGCTCGGCCCGAGGACGCGCAAGTCGTGCTGCAGGTGCTGAGCGAGACCCAGGACTTGCAGATCCTGTCGCTGACTACGGCCGGGCAGGTTGCGGAATACCAGCTGCGCTACCGCGTGGTTTTCCGTCTGCACGATAACGCCAACAAGGACTGGATCGCGCCCAACGAGATTTTGCTGCTGCGCGACCTCACCTACGACAACCAGGCGGTGCTGGCCAAGGACAACGAAGAGGCGTTGCTGTACCAGTCCATGCGCGAAGACGCCGTGCGGCAGACCATGCGCCGCATGTCCCAGGCGCACTCGCCATCCTGATCGCCTCGCCCATGGCGACCGAGCAATGAACGCCCCGGGATCGATCGGCGTTGTCATCCCGCACAAAGCGCAGTTCGACCAGCCCGTCCGGTTGCGCAGCGGCGCGCTGGTTGAGCGCTATGAGCTGGCCTACGAGACCTACGGACGGCTGAACGAAGCCCGGGACAACGCTGTCCTGGTATGCCATGCGCTGAACGCGTCGCATCACGTGGCCGGCATTTACGCTGATGACCCGACCAATGTGGGTTGGTGGGACAACCTCGTTGGACCCGGCAAGCCGGTGGACACGAATCGATTTTTTGTACTCGGCGTCAACAACCTGGGCGGTTGTCACGGGTCCACCGGACCCGCCAGCATCAACCCGGCCAAGGGCCGGCCGTGGGGCGCGGACTTTCCCTTGGTGACGGTCGAGGATTGGGTTCACACCCAGGCGCGGCTGGCCTCTCACCTGGGCATCGAGCGTTTCGCCGTGGTCATGGGGGGTAGCCTCGGTGCTATGCAGGCCCTGCAGTGGACCATGAGTTTCCCGCAGCGCATTCGTCACGCCCTGGTGATCGCGGCGGCGCCCAAGCTGTCGGCGCAGAACATCGCCTTCAACGAGGTGGCACGCCAAGCGATCATGACCGACCCCGATTTTCACGGCGGCGATTTCTATGCGCACAACGTGGTTCCGCGGCGCGGGTTGCGCCTGGCGCGCATGATCGGACATATCACCTATCTCTCCGACGACGCCATGGCCGAGAAGTTCGGTCGTGCTCTGCGCGACGGCACGCTCAAATTCAACTTCGACGTGGAGTTCGAGATCGAGTCCTACCTGCGCTACCAGGGCGACAAGTTCTCCGACTACTTCGACGCCAACACCTATCTGCGCATCACCAAGGCGCTGGATTACTACGATCCGGCCGCAGAGTACGGCGGCGATCTCACCAAGGCGTTGGCGCGAGCCCAAGCGGCGTTCCTAGTGGTGTCATTCACTTCGGACTGGCGCTTCTCGCCGGCGCGCTCGCGCCAGATCCTCAAGGCGCTAGTCGACAACCGGCTCAATGTGTCCTACGCGGAAATCGATGCGCCCCACGGCCACGACGCGTTCCTCATGGATGATGCTCACTACCATGACCTGATCCGCGCCTACCTGGACAACATCGAGATCGGATGATACGAACCGGCACACCCATGCATCGGCCCACATCTGCGAACAACGGGCAGCCGGGCCGGCCCGAGTTCGACGCTATCGCGGCGTGGATAGC
>Ga0335084_10000575_pt1 | contig 31507 bp, 25 predicted proteins | sample Lox_Sample_44_FD_206721 | JGI IMG/M metagenome (GOLD analysis project Ga0335084, IMG submission 206721) | Soil microbial communities from Loxahatchee National Wildlife Refuge, Florida, United States - Lox_Sample_4.4 | ecosystem: Environmental > Terrestrial > Soil > Wetlands | place: USA... | reverse complement strand
GGTCGCGCTCGACGGGAAGAAAAGGGCACGGATGAGCACATCGTGAAGGGGCGGAGAGGGTCGCCCGAGTGAGGTAGAAGGTCTCCGCGCCGCGACTCGGTCACAGGGCTCGGACACAGGCCGCCCTTCCCCCTGAGCAATCGAGTCGGGGACCGGACGAGCAGTTACCAGCGCGAACGGAGGAGTCCCCCCGAATGATTTCTACAGCCACGGGTCCTCCGCCTCGCGGCGCTGCAGCGGGCGCGCGGGCTGCCTGGGGGGTGCTGCTGCTGCTCCTCCTCGCCGTCGGGCGCGCCGCGGCCCAGTCGGTCGAACGCCAGGTGCCGGCCGATTACGTTCCGCCGCCGCCGCACCCGAACGGCTACTGGTTCCCCGACTTTCCCGACAACTTCCTCGAGGCGCAGAACATCAAGGCGAAGTACTTCACCATCGACTGGGGCCTCGCCTTCATCGGCGACTACACGCTCTTCCAGCAGAACCCGGCGAGCGTCGCCCAGGTGGGGGAGCAGAACACCGGCTTTGCCCTCCGGGACTTTCGCCTGATGGGTCACGGGTGGTTCCAGCTCTTCGTCAAGTGGACCTATCTCGCCGCCGTCGAGTACAACGGGTTCGAGCGACAGGCGGGAGATCCGATCTGGAGCGTCACCGATCTCTGGGTGGCCACGAAGGTCGGTCCTCTCTTTCAGCTCAAGTTCGGCAAGCAGAAGGAATCCTTCGTCTACGAGGTCGTGGGCGACGCGGCGAACCTTCAGCAGGACGAGCGGTTCCTGTCGCCCTTCTTCACGACGCGCAACGTCGGCGTCTCGTTGTCCAACACCTTTCTCAACGAGCACGGCACGTGGACCCTCGGCTGGTTCAACGACTTCTGGACCAAGGGGCAGGCGTTCACGAACAGCGGCAACGACTTCGCGGGACGGCTCACCTTCCTGCCCATCTACGACCGCGACGGAACGCACTACCTCCACCTGGCAGTCTCCGGCCGCTATCACCAGGGCGACGACGACGCCCTGCGCTACCGCGGGCAGCCGCAGTCCTTCCAGGCGACGAGCTACGTGGACACGGGCACGTTCATCGCCGACCACAGCTGGAGCATGGGATTCGAGGGGCTCTATGCCGACGGGCCGCTCCAGGTGTCGGCCGAGTACGTGAAGTCGTGGGTGCCGTCGGACCGGCTCGGCAATCCGTCGTTCTACGGGTACTACGGCATCGCGACGTGGACCTTCACCGGCATCCCGCGGCCCTACGACCGCGAGGTCGCCTATGCGCGGCGCCCTCCCGTCCAGGGACATTACCTCGGGGCGCTCGAGGTCTTCGCGCGCTACGGGCGCGTCAACCTGAACAGCGGTTCGATCCAGGGCGGCGCGATGAACGAGTGGTACGGGGGTTTGAACTGGTACGCGACTGCGAGATGGAAGCTGGGGTTCGGCTACGGAAACGTCGACCTCGAGCGTTACGGCGTGCGCGGCCGGACGAACATCTTCCTGTTCCGCCTGCAGTGGATTCATTGAGGCCGGCGGCGGCCGGGAGAGCCTCATGAAGGAGTTTCTTCGGCGCACGGTCCTCGGCGGGTTCTTCGTCGTTCTCCCCGTGATCGTGATCCTGATCGTGCTGAAGCGCGTTGATTCGTCGATCCGCGCGGCCATGGAACCGTTCGCGGCGGCGCTGCCCCTTGGGACCCGGGTCCCCGCTCTATGGGCCCTGCTGGCGCTGGTTCTGCTGTCGATCATCGCCGGCCTGATCCTGCAACTTCCGGTCGTGCGGAAGGTGTACGCGTCGGTCACGGACTGGCTGGCCGGACGTTCTTCGGCTTTCGGATTCCTGCGCGGCTTCGAAAAGAGCGTTTTGGAGAAGACCGGAAACAAACCGCTCAAGGCCGCCCTGGCCGAGCTGGACGGGGGTCTCGTCCCGGCCATCGTGGTGGAGGAGCTGGCAGACGGGCGTTACGTCGTCTTCGTGCCCTCGGTGCCCAGCCCCAACCAGGGCTCGATCTACATCTTCGCCCGCGAGCGCGTCCATCTGATCGACGCGAGCGTCCACCGGGTGACGAGTTGTGTCGGCAACTGGGGAGTGGGGGCGGGGGAGCTGGTCAAAGCGATGCGAAAACCTGGTTGAACGGACCCACCGAGGTGGCCTGCGCGCACTCTACATTTCGGCGCTGCACCGGAGACTCGGACACAGGACTCGGAGACACGTCTCCAAGTCGTCGATGCGTCGTGGGCTTCTCGTAGGTTCGGGTCCCGCGGGACTCACCACTCACCCCACCAGGTCGTCACCGGCGGCCTGTCGTGAGCTTCTCGCAGGTTCGAGTCCTGCACGGCTCACCACTCTTTTCGATTCTCTCGTTACACGCGCGAGTGACGTGCGCGCCTCGCCCAGGAGCCGGAGGTGGAAGCCCCGAACGTCGAGGAGCCGTCCCTGGACGGCTCCTCCCGGACTCCTGATCCTTACTTCGTTCAGACTCGTCTTGAGCTTCCCTGAAGGTTCGAGGAGCCGTGTGACGGTCTTCATGATGCGAAGACCGGAGTTCGCTCTAGAGTTCACCCAGATGGCGGAGCTTTTCCTCGACCTCTCGAAGGAGACTGGCGGGCAAAGGCCTGAGGGCGCGCACGAACCGGCGGTTGTCGATGGCGCGGTTCTGATCGATCATGACCTCGCAGTCTTCTCGGTTTCCCGCGATCCCTCGGGGAAGCGACACGCGGAGCAGGTTCCCTCCCGAAAGCCTGGTCGCGCACGGCAGGACCCAAGTGGAAGGATGTCCCGCCAGGTTCAAGAGGTCAGTCTGAATCACCAGAACCGGCAGGACCTTCCCGGGCTCCGTGCCTAGGCGAGGGTTGAGATCGGCGAGGTAGAGCAACCCGCGCCGGATCCTCACGGCTCGTCGAGGCCTTCCGAGGCGAGCGGGTCCAGGTCGCGCAGCTCGAGGGCCAGAGATTTCCGCGTGTCGAGCGACGCACGGCGGTAGGCTCCTCACAGGCTCTCCCGGTCTGTCGCTTCCTGGAGGAGGCGAAGACCACGTCGCACGATCTCGACCTTGCTCTTGGCCTTGAGCCTTGCCTGGAGGGAGACGACGAGCTTCAACTCCTCCGGCGGCAGCGTGATGCTCGACTTGGTATTCGATTTCATACTAATACGATACCGCTCAACAAACCCGCGAATCACCCGCTGTTCGGGACCGATGCTCTCGGCGAGCGCGGGTGCGGAATGCGTGCGCCGCCGCCACGGATTGGCTGGCTTCGTGTCATGGGTTGCGCCGATCGGTCCAGTAATATCGCCGCATGAGCCGCCTGTTGGGCCAGACCAACCGTCAATGCTCATGACGATTCTCTTCGCTCTTTGCCTGGTGGTGCTCACCGTCGTCATTCATGCCCTTGGATTCAGCGCGCTGCTCAGGGCCATCGTTCGGTCGAACGCCCTGGCCAGGTCGGGCTTCCGACTCGTCACCCGGATGGTGATCGGCCTGACGTGCTGGCTGCTTCTGGTGCACCTGCTCGAGATCGCCGTTTGGGGGCTGTTCTATTTCTGGCAGGGCTGCCTGCCCGATGCCGGGTCTGCGTTCTATTTTTCCGGTGTCACCTACACGACCACTGGCTACGGCGATCTCGTGCTGCCCGAGTCGTGGCGGATGCTCGCGCCGCTCGAGGCCTTGACGGGCATTCTCATGTGCGGGCTCTCGACCGGACTCTTCTTCGCGGTCGTCAGCCAGTGGTTCAGGAACTGGATCCAAAGGAAAGCCGCGCTGGAACCTCCCTCTGCCGCCCCAAGGAACTAATAAAGCGTCGCCACCGTGCCGCCGACCCTCGTGGAACGAAGCGCCCGCTAAGCAGTCCATCGTCGCTTTCGTAAAGTAAGGTGAAGAAGCCCGGCTCGCCCGACCTCGTCCCCGTTCCCGAGTGCATCGCCGCTGCCGGGCGGCCATCAGATCTGGCTGGGATGAGATCAGGGCTGCAGATACGAAGGAAGTTCTCGGTCATCAGGTGGACACTCGGACAAACGACTCGGGCACGTGGTTCCAAGTGATTGACCCGTTGTGAACCTCTCGTCGGTTCTTGTCCTACACAAATCACGACTGGGCACTTGCCTCGGTTCCTCGCGCGTGGCAGCTCCTTGCGGCCGGCGCGTCCCGTCGACGACCCGAGCCATCGATTCGCACCGTCGCGATGGAGCGTCCCTTCGCGCGAGCCGAAACAGGATCCGAATCGGCACGTAACAAGTTGCAGAGAGAAGGAGGAGCCGCCGTGAAGCCTTCGAGCAAGCTTCGTGTCGCCGTGTTTCTCGGTTCGACGATCGCCGCGTCCGTGCCGGCCAAGCCGGCGATGCAACCGTCCCCATTCGCCGCCGCGATCGACGCCGAAATCGCCAACCAGGAGCAGCAGTTCGTCGATGCGGCGGAGGCCATGCCCGCCGACAAGTTTGATTTCAGCCCGGAGAGCCTCAACCTGCCGGGCAGCGAATTGAAGGGCGTTCGCACCTACGCGAACCAGGTCAAGCACGTGGCGGCCGACAACTTTGCGATCTGGGCTCCCTTGACCGGCACGCCTGAGCCGGCCGGCCTCAATGCGCCGAACGGGCCGGTCGAGATGAGGTCGAGGGCCGAGATCCTCAAGTTCCTCAAGGACTCGTTCGCCTACGGCCACAGGGCCGCGAGCGGGCTGACGTCGGAGAACGCGCTGGAGCTGGTGGAGTTTCGAGGACAACGGATGACCCGGATCTCGCTGGTCGTCCTCGCCTTGACCCACGTCAGTGATCATTACGGACAGATGGTGGAGTACCTGCGCATGTCCGGTGTCGTGCCGCCGGCCAGCCGCCCGATGAAAATGCCGGCGGCGCCCAAGCCCTCGGGCAATTAGTCGGGTCACCGTCGCCGCGAGACGGGCGGTCCCGGTAATTGCCGCGGGCTGCTTCGGCGGCGCAGTCGCGGTCCCCCGGGCCGCGCCCGGGACGGGGGCCGGGCGGCGGCGGCCCCACTCGGGCCCGGTGATCGGACTGATGCGCTTGAATCAAGCCCAAGGCCCTGCGGCCACGTATGGTCTTGCTCATGGAAATTCGCTTTCCCGGAGGACTCCGGGTCGACGCGCTCCACGAGGGGTTCTGGATTCGGACGGACCAGCCGGTCGCGCAGGGCGGCGAGGGAACCGCTCCCTCGCCGTTCGATCTCTTCCTCGCCTCGATCGGAACCTGCGCGGGCTTCTACGCCCTTCGCTTCTGCCAGCAGCGCAACCTCGACACGAGGGGACTCGCGCTGTCGGTGACGCCCGAACGGGACCCTGCCGGAAAGTTGGTCAAGCGCATTCGAATCCGGGTCGCCCTGCCGCCGGCCTTTCCGGAGCGATACCGGGAAGCCATTCTGCGGGCCGTCGATCAATGCAGCGTGAAGCGCCACCTCGCCGAAGCGCCGCAATTCGAAGTGGTCGCGGCGGCGGCGAGCCAAGAGGAGCCGTCGCCGGCGGAGATGGGCCTGGTGTCCACGGGAACGCCGTCCGGCGTCACGCCGGAGTCTCTCCTGTAGTCATTCTACAGGAATCGCGCGGGAAATTGCACTTTCTTCCCGCGAATGAGAGCGAGACGCCTGCGCCCGCTTCGCGCCGCTCCGACGAGGCGTGTCCGGGGAGTCGATCGCGCGGAGACCTGAACGGCGGCTGAATGTCTTCTGCCGCGTGCCCCGAACGGGTTAACATGAAGCGCGATCCGTGACCTTCCAGAATGAGACTTGGTGCACCCGGACGTTGGACGGGGGGCGGAAATGAGCGCCGGGCGCGGTGTTCGGGTTCCGAAGGAGGAACTGCTCACCGCCGGGACACTGCGGGTCGGCAGCGCGCGCGAGCCGGAAGCGATCATCCCGCCGACGCGACCTTCCGACGGCATCCGGCTGGCGGCCGCCTCCGAGGAAGCGCAGCGCCTCGAGCGGGCGCTGGCGGTCGCTCGCGTCGGGTTGGCGGGCCTGCTGCTCGCCGTCGAGCTCTTTCAGACAGGGCTTCGCACGCGCGGCACCGCGCTGTCGGTCGTTCTGCTCGCGGCCTACGTGGCGGAGGGTCTGGTCCTGCTGGCCTGGCTGCGACGGCACTCTTCCACACCGTCGTTCCGGCGCCTGGCCCACGCCCTGGACGTCGTTTGGGCCGGCCTGCTGACCCTGTCGGGTTACGAGGTCTTCACGCTGGTCTGCGTCTTCGTGATCTACGCGGCCGCGTCCCGCTGGGGCCTCTGGCAGGCCCTCGCGACCTCGGGAACCGTGTGCGTGCTCCTTTTCCTGCGAGAGCTCTTCGGGCCGAATTTGCTTTCTCTCGCCGTCGCCTCGGAGCCCTTCAATGGGCGGCATTTTCTGCTGCGGGCGACGGCGCTCTTCGTCCTGGCCCTTCTCTTCGGATACATGACGCGGCGCCAGAAAGAGCTCGAGGCGGAGACGATTCAGGCCAAGGCGATGGACCGGGCTCTGGTGGCGCGCGAGCTTCATGACGGCGCGATCCAGTCGCTGATCGGAATGGAGGTTCAGGTGGACGTCTTGCGCCGGCAGGCGACCGTCGAATCGCCTCCGATCGCCGAGGAGCTCGTGCGCATCCAGGGCATGCTCCATCAGGAGGTGCTGAATCTTCGCGAGCTGATGCAGCAGATGAAGCCGCTCGACCTCAATCCGCGCCAGCTTCTGGACTTCCTGGCCGAGGCGGTGGACAAGTTCCGGCGCGACACCGGCATCACCGCGAGTTTCGTTTCCGAGCTGCGCGAGATCTCGGCCTCGCCGCGGATCTGTACGGAGCTCGCGAGGATCGCGCAGGAGGCGCTCGTCAATGTGCGCAAGCACAGCGGCGCCAACAACGTCGTCCTCCGGCTCTCCCTGGAGGGCGGCGCGGGCCGCCTCGTGGTGGACGACGATGGCCGCGGGTTCGATTTCACGGGCCGTCTCTCCCAGGCCGAGCTCGACGCGGCCCGAAAGGGGCCGGTGATCATCAAGGAGCGGGTGCGGGCCATCGGGGGGCGGATCTCGATCGAATCGGCGCCCGGGCGTGGCGCCCGGCTGGAGATCACGTTTCCTCATGAGTAAGGTGATGAAGCCGATTCGGATCGTGATCGCCGACGATCACCCGATCGTTCGGGACGGGCTGCGAAGGCTGCTCGAGACCGAGAAGGACTTCCAGGTGGTCGGTCAGGCCGCCGACGGACGAGAGGCGGTGCGGCTCGTGCGGCAGCTGCGGCCCGACATCCTGCTGCTCGACCTGGCCATGCCCCGGCTGCCCGGGCTCGAAGTGCTTCGGGAGCTCTCCTCCTCTTCGCTCGAGGTGCGAACCATCCTGCTGACGGCCGCGGTCGAGAAGGAGCAGATCGTCGAGGCGCTTCAAATCGGCGCCCGCGGAGTCGTGTCCAAGGAGGCCGCGACGGAGCTGCTGTTCAAGAGCATCCGCACGGTCGTCGACGGTCAATACTGGGTGGGGCGCGAGGAGGTCTCGGACCTGGTTGCGGCGCTGCGAGGCCTGCTGCCGACCGGAGCGGACGAGCACCCGCGTTCCTTCGGGCTGACCCGCCGGGAGCTCGAGATCGTCGCCGCGATCGTCGAGGGATGCACCAACCGCGACATCGCCCAAAAGTTCTCCCTCTCGGAGGACACGGTCAAGCACCACCTGACCCACATCTTCGACAAGCTGGGCGTTTCCAACCGATTGGAATTGGCGATGTTTGCGGTGAATCACCGCCTCCTCACCTCCTAACGTCCCCTGTTCCAAGCAGTTCGGATTTGTAGCACCTAGGTGCCACGGAGCGGGCACTCGCGGGCCATTTTCGGCTGACCCGTCATGACTATTCTCTGTGCATCGGAAAGCTCGGAAGGAGAGCGAATTTGGGCGCCTGCTCGGTGTCACAACATCCCGTCAGCGATGGGATCGGCGCGCGAGGAGTGGAGAGGTCTTGAGTGAACTCCGTGTCGCGGCCCGGTCGGGAGGGGAGTCTGGGGCGAGAGGCGGTCGGAGGTCTTGCGATGCCCGACGGGAGTCACGGCGCGACGTCGCCGGCCATCGCAGTTTCCCTGCCGCCCCTCACCCGAGACTCCGACCAGGAGCCGTGCGTCATGTGTGATCACGCGCGGGCTCTCCATACCGTCGGGACAGACGGCGCCGGATGGTGCGCCGAGGGGAGGGGTTGTGACTGCGGTGGCTTCCAGGGCAAAGGGACTCTTTGAGTCGATGAGGAGAATTCCGTTGAAAATTGGAACGGATCGGACATTCCTCCGGAAGCCCGGATCGGAACCAGAGGCCGGGCCGAGCCTGGATCGCGAGATCGAGCGCCGGGTCTGCGGGGTAGAGCCGGCCGGCGTCGTGCCGGCCTACTCGACCGACGAGACCGCCGCGGTGGCTCTCGCCAACCGGTTCTCCCGCACTCGGGGTTGGTGGTTCTTCGAGAAGAGGGAGGTCTTCGGAGGGTCGGCGTTCGGCTGGATCCAGGAATCGCAGCCCCTTTTCGTCTCCGTCCACCCGATTCAGGCGAGCGGGCCGACGCGGGCTCTGGCGATCTGCCGGTCTCTCTTGAAGGTGGCTGACTTCCTGGAGGCCCAGCCGCGGGCGCTGCCGGAGCAGCAGACCCGGATGCAACACGCCTAAGGTTTCACTCCGAGCGGCGACCCCGAGGCCGGCGACTTTCGCCGGCCTCTTGCTTTTGGGTTGCCTGGGCAAAGGGCGCGAAACTCCGCTTCGGGCTTCGGCCCTTAGACCTTAGACTCCTCGTCTGTGATCTGGACGGTCTTCGTCGTCTTGCTGGCGCTGTGGCTCATCGGCTACTTCGCGTTCCACATCGGCGGAGGCCTCATTCATCTGCTGCTGCTCGCGGCCGTCGTCGCGCTGGTGTTGGGCATCGTACGACGGAGCCCGCCAGCCCAGAGCTGACTTCTCTTACTTTACGACCTCGAGTCCCGGATCGAGCTTGACGGACTGCCCGCCCGTAAGCCCGAGATTACCCGTGTACGTGTAAACGACGGACTTCTCTGGCGGAGCAGGAAGCGGATCGAGCACGCAAACCGGCCCGCTACACCTTGGATGGATCGCGGCGCCTCCGAAATCGAGTGTCAGAGACTGCCCATCGGCTACCCATACGATTCCGTGATCGCCGCCTCGCACGATGAGCGTCTTGGGGAAGACATACCCTTTGTTCGTGACGACGGCGATCGCAACGTCCGGCACCTTCAGCGCCTCGGCGGGGGCGATTCCCTGGAGAGCCGTTTGGCAATCGATGTGTATCGTGCAACCGGTCAGCGCGATGCAGAGAAAAGCCGCCAAGAGGAATCGGGTCATGGGAAATCTTTGGTTTGTGCCTCGCATGTCTCCTCCTCCAATCGACAAGCGGCTCAGGCGGATGCCTTTGCCGGGCCGAAACTCTCCTGAAATGCGGGCAGTTCCCGCAACTTCTGAAATTCGGGCTCCGCGCGGATCTGTCGGACGCCGAGCCCGCCGTCCACCGCCTGCCGGAGCCAGCCGATGGCGTCGTCGGTTCTCCCCAGCAGGTTGGCGGCGACCGCCGCCTCGTAGAGAGACTCCGGGTTGCCAGGCTCGATCGCGAGGGCTTTCTGGATCTCGGCCAGTCCCGCCTCCGGCTTCCCGCTCTTGGCCAGACTGATTCCGAGCGTGACGAGAGCCTCGGTATCTCGCGGATCCGTCGAGAGCTCCTCGCGCGCGAGCGCGATCGCCCGACCGTAGGCGGCGGCTGCCTTCGGTCGGAGCCCGGGTGACCAGCGGTAGGCGTCGGCGAGGTTGCGCCAGTAGTTGGACTTTCCCGGAGTCAGCTCCGTCGCGCGCTGGAAGGATTCGGCGGCCTCCCGGTAACGGCCCAGGTAGAACTGCAGCGTGCCGAGGTTGGAGTAGGCGCCATCACTCGGTCGGATGCGCGCCGAGGTCGCGTAGGCGGCCAGGGCCTCGTCGTAGCGATCCATCCTTTGAAGAGCGGCGCCCAGGTTGTTCCAGCACCGGACGCTGTCCGGCGCGAGCTCCGCCCCGCGCCGAAACATCTGAACGGCGTCGGCATACTTGCCGTGGAGGAAGAAGAAGACCCCGAGCCGGTTGTAGCCGGCCCAATAGTCCGGCAGGAGGGCGATGGCGCGGCGGTGCGCGGCCTCCGCCTCGGCGTTTCGGCCCACCGATTCATAGGCGTCCGCCAGCCCCAGGAGGCCGTCGTACGAGTTCGGCGCCTGGGAGAGCGCTACCTGAAACTCCCGGATCGCCTCGCCGCCTTTTCCGGTGGCCGTCAGAACGAGGCCGCGTGTCACATGTACCTCCGGAAGCCCCGCGTCGTCGCGCGTGGCGTGCTCGGCGGCCTCCAGAGCCTTCACCATCCAATGCTTGTCCTTGGTCAAAGTGTGCTTGTGCAGGTATGCCTGCGCCAGAGCCGCCTGCACGAGCGCCGACTCGGGTGCTTCTGCGGCCAGGTCGGTCAACAGGCCGATCGCCGCATCGACGGAGACCGGGTTGTCGTACCTCTGAAGGTTTCCGAGCGCTCGAAAGTAGCGTTCCTGCTGCTCGACCGTCACGAGGCCCATGGGCGGCGGCGTGCGGCGAGACACGGCGCCGGCTCCCAGGTCCCGCGCGACACGCGCCGTGAGCTTGTCCTGAATCGCGAAGATTTCGGAAGCCGGCCCCGTCTCGTCGCCCCCGGCCACCTGGGTGTGAGTCTGAGTGTTCCAGAGCGAGTACGTCAGCCGCACAATGTTTCCCTGCCGCTGTCGGGACAAGGTCAGCGCCAGACCGGCGCCCTGGCCCTTGGCGAGCCGGAGCGGGTCGCCCTCCCGATCCGAAGGCGTGACCGGCAGGGAGGGCGTGACGACCTGGACTCCCGGCACGTTCGCGAGCCTCGCCCGAACCGTTTCCGCGAGCCCGTCGATGATCAGCTGGCCGCCCGGATCCTCGGAAAGGTCCCGGGAGGGCAGCACGGCGAGGGACTGAGGCGTCGCCGTCCCGAGGGAATCGGCAACGCGCTGCCGCATCGCGAGCCAAAGTCCCGCCGCGACGGCCAGCGCGGCGAGTGTCGCCAGCACGAGGCGCCGCTCCTGGCGGTCGGCCCGGGGCACGGCCGGCGCAGCGCGCTCCTGGCTCTCCGCGACCGCGTCCTCCAGAACGATCCGGGCGTCACCGATGTCGCGCAGTCGGCGGCTCGGGTCCTTCTGAAGACAGCGCTCGAGGAGCTCCCGCACACGGGGCGGCGTGGCCGCCGGGAGAACCTCCCAGCGCGGCTCGCGCGTCAGGATGTTGGCAATGGCGTCCGAGGGTGTTTCGCCTGAGAAGGTCCGGTGGCCGGAGAGCATCTCGAACAGCACGCAGCCGAAGGACCAGACGTCGGTACGCTTGTCCACCGCTTTTCCCCGGGCCTGTTCCGGGCTGAGGAACTCGATCGTGCCGACGATGACGCCCGGCCGCGTCTGGTCGAGCTCGAGCGTCGGAGACTCGGTCGAGTCCCGGGACACGTCCGCCTTCGGGTCCATGGCTTTGGCGAGGCCGAGGTCCAGCACCTTGACTCGGCCCTGGGGCGTGACCTTGATGTTCGAGGGCTTCAGGTCGCGGTGCACGATTCCCTTCTCGTGCGCGGCCTCGAGGCCTTCCGCGATCTGGCGGGCGGCCATCAGGGACTCCTTCACGGGCATCGGTCCCCGGGCGAGAATCTCTGCCAGGGTCTCTCCCGGCACGAGTTCCATGACGATGTAGCGGACGGCGCCGGCCTCTTCCAGGCCGTAGATTGCCGCCAGTGCGGGGTGGTTGACGGAGGCGAGCATGCGCGCCTCGCGGTCGAAGCGCGTCAGGCGCGCCGGGTCCTGCGCGAAGGCGGCCGGCAGGACCTTGATGGCGACGTCGCGCCCGAGCTTGCGGTCGCGGGCCCGGTAAACCTCCCCCATACCGCCGGCGCCAAGCGGTCCGAGCACCTCGTAGGAGCCGAGGCTCGTGCCCGGGTCGAGTGTCATGGAGTGCCGGGCTGGATTCTATTCCCCCCGGTCGGTTTCTCGGCGAACCGGTCCCCGCGCGTTGAATTGCCCGGTCGATCCGCCTACGATCGTAGGCGCGCGAGAGTGGCGGAACTGGCAGACGCGCGGGACTTAGGATCCCGTGGGGTGACCCTTGAGGGTTCGAGTCCCTCCTCTCGCACCAGAACGAGGATGTCTCACATAGTTGGCGCGCTGCGCGAGTGGAGGAGACGCGAACCCTCAAATGGGGGGTGCGGGGGAGGTCGCCCCCGCCGACCGGACGCGCGGGCCGCGCCGGAGGCGCGTCGGGCGATAGCCCGCGGCCCGCACGAGTCCCTCCTCTCGCACCAGAACACTTTGGGGAAGGGACAGCCGTCCGTTGGCGCGACGAACATTTCAACAAGCGTGAAAGGCCTCTTCGCACTTCTCGTTTTGGGCCTGATTGGCCCGATCGCGGCGCCGGCCGATAGCCCGAAGATCGATCCTCGTATCTTCGCCTCGGGGCCGGAGGGCGGGCGCGCGTCCTTCCTCGTCGTGCTGCGCGAGCAGGCGGACCTCTCGGGGGCGCCGGCGATCCGCAGGCCGGCCGAGCGGCGACGCTTCGTGTACGAGGCGCTGAGCGAGCCGGCAGAGCGCACACAGGCGCCGCTGCTCGATCTTCTCCGGCGCAAGGGCGTGCCGGCGAGGCCGCACTTCCTGCTCAACATGATCGAGGTCGAGGGGGGATCGTCCCTGGCCTCCGAGCTCGCGGCGCGCGAGGAGGTCTCGCAGCTCGCCCCGAACCGGCCCGCCCGGCTGCGTCGCTTGCCCCCGATGGTGCAGCCCGAGGCGCTCACGGCTTCTCCCGACGCCTTGGGCGCTGCGGCGGATGCGATCGGTCCCAACCTCGAGAAGATCCGCGCTCCGGAGGTGTGGGCGCTGGGGTTCACGGGACAGGGGATCGTCGTGGGTGACGCCGACACGGGATTCGCCTGGGAGCATCCGGCGCTCAAAACCCACTACCGCGGGTTTGATGGGTCTCGAGCGGTGCACGCCTACAACTGGCACGACGCGGTTCACGACGCCGGCACGGGCAACCCCTGCGGCTCGGATTCCCCGGCGCCGTGCGACGACGAGGGGCACGGCACGTCGACCTCTGGGCTGGCGCTGGGCGACGACGGGTCCGGGAATCCGATCGGGGTGGCTCCCGGCGCCCGTCTGATCGGCTGCCGGAACATGGATCGGGGCACCGGCACGCCGGCCCGGTACACCGAGTGCTTCGAGTTCCTGCTCGCCCCGACGGATTCGCGCGGGGCCTTCCCGCGTCCCGAGATCGGCGCCGACGTCATCAACAACTCCTGGGGGTGTCCGGCGAGCGAAGGTTGCACGGATCCGGAGATCCTTCAGGCGGTCGTCGAGAACGTGCGGGCCGCCGGCGTCATGGTCGTCGTCTCGGCGGGCAATGCGGGTAGCGCCTGCGACACGGTTCTCGACGCTCCGGCGATCTACGAGGCGTCCTTCTCGGTAGGCGCCACGGACAACGGGGATCTCATCGCGGGTTTCTCCAGCCGCGGGCCCGTGACCCAGGACGGCTCGAATCGGCTCAAGCCGGACCTCGTCGCGCCGGGAGTCTTGGTTCGAACGGCCACTCCCCCCGACGGGCTGACCTCGGCCTTTTCGGGGACTTCGGCCTCGGCGCCCCACGTCACCGGCGCGGTGGCGCTGCTCTGGTCGTCGGCGCCGTCACTGCGGGGAGACGTCCCGGCGACCGAGGAGATCCTGAGGCGTTCGGCCGCACCGCTCGCCGCGCAGCAGGATTGCGACCCCTTTCCGGGTGCGGAGATACCGAATGCGGTCTTCGGATTCGGGCGTCTGGACATCGCCGCCGCGGTGGCGCTGGCAGGCCCGGCGCCGAGGCAACTGGAGCCCGCGCCCGAGCGTCGGCGGGAGACGCACACGCTTCCGCCGCGGAGGCCGTGAGCGATTCCAGTAGACTGCACCGGTCATGGCCGTCCTGAACGCGACGCAGGAGTCTCCGACACAGGCGACGCTCGAAATCGAGGTTCCCGCGGAGGAGGCCGAGAAGGCCGTCGCGGCGGTGACTCGCACCTACGCCAAGCGCGCGGCGATCCCCGGCTTCCGCAAGGGCCACGCGCCCGAGACCGTGGTTCAGAAGCGATTCGACGAGCAGATCCGCGGGGACGTGCTCGAATCCCTTCTGCCCGACGCTCTGTCGGCAGCGATCGGCGAGAAGAGCCTGTCGGTGCTCGGCCGCCCCCGCATCGAGGCGCTGACCTGGGACCGTCCCGGCCCCATCCGATTCACGGCGCGCTTGGATTTGAAACCCGCCGTGGATCCCGGAGACTACCGGGGCATTCCGGTCGAAGACGCGGCGGTCGAGCCATCCGACGAGGAGGTCGAACGCGTCATCGACCGGCTGCGTGAGGCCCACGCCGAGTTTCACCCGATCGAGCAGAGGGCGGCGGCGCCCGGGGACTACGCGGTCGCCGACGTCGCCGGCTCCTTCGTCGAGATTCTGGCGCCGGGGCAAAACCCGCGGACCTTTCGGGACGAGAAGCTCACGCTCGAGGTCGGGCACCCCGACTCGATGCCGGAGATCAACGAGGCGCTTCGCGGAACGTTGCCAGGACAGACGCAGCGGTTCCGCAAGAGCTTCCCCGAGGACTTTCCCAACGAGGAATTCCGCGGCAAGACGGTCGACTACGAGCTGACCCTCGTTGCGCTGAAGGAGAAGCGAAAGCCCGAGGTCAACGAGGAGTTCGCCCGATTGGTCGCGGAGGGGGAGACGGTCGAGAGCCTGAGGGAGAAGATCCGCCGGAGTCTGCGCCAGGAGAAGGAAGCCGACCGGCGTCGGAAGTTTCGCCGCACGATCCTGGACACGCTTCTCTCGCGCACGGCCATCCCGGCTCCCGAGGTGTTGGTGGAGTCGGAAACCGAGGTGGCCCTGCGGGACTACGCGCGGTACCTCGCCTCGAGCGGCCTGGACCCGAAGCAGGCCGACTGGCAGCGGCTGCGCCAGGAGGCCCATCCCGGCGCCGAGAAGCGTGTTCGCGAATACCTCCTGCTCGACGCGATCGCGAGCAAGGAGGGCATCGAGGTCACCGAAACCGAGCTCGAGGCCGAGTTCAAACGCACGGCGGCGCGGCGCCAGGCCGATCCGGCGGCTCTGCGGGAGCAGCTCGCCCAGGCCGGGGGCCTCGAGACGCTCCGAGACGAGATCCGCCTGGCCAAGACGATCGACCTCTTGATCTCTGCGGCCCGGGTGCTACCCTCGGGGGAGCCCGTCGAGGTCAAGACGGCGGCTTTGGGGGAATCGGAGTAGTCCATGGCGGTTATGGAAGAGGAAGAAGGGGGCGGCATGGTTCTGGTTCCAATGGTCATCGAACAAACGAGCCGGGGTGAGCGGGCCTACGACATCTACTCCCGGCTCCTGAAGGACAACATCATTTTTCTCGGGCAGCCGATCGACGACACGATCGCGAACCTGATCATCGCCCAGATGCTCTTCCTCGAGTCGGAGAACGCCGAGAGGGACATCTCCTTCTACATCAATTCCCCGGGCGGCGTGATCTCGGCCGGCATGGCCATCTACGACACGATGCAGTACGTCAAGAACGACGTTTCGACGATCTGCGTCGGCCAGGCCGCCTCGATGGCGGCCGTGTTGATGGCCGCCGGCGCGCACGGGAAGCGCTACGCCCTGCCCAACTCGCGGTTCCTGATCCATCAGCCCCTGGGCTACGGGCTGCAGGGACAGGCGACCGACATCGAGATCCACGCCAAGGACTTGCTGAAGATGCGGGAGCGCATCAATCAGATCCTCGCCGAGCACACCGGGCAGGCGATCGAGAAGATCGCCAAGGACACCGACCGCGACTACATCCTCGAGGCGGAGGACGCGAAGAAGTACGGCCTCGTCGACGCGATCTATCACCGGCGGGACGAAGCGGCGCTGAAGGCCGCGGGGTAGCTCTGAAGGCCGCCGCCGGGTGGCTCTCCGGCGCCGGCTCTCCGCTTCGCCTCTCCGCCCCCCCTTCCCGGCTGATCGCTGACAGCCGATCGGGGTAAGCTCCTCTTCGTGCCCGACGCCTACCTTGGCCGGACGGCCGACGGGAAGCCTCTCCGCTACTCGATCAATGACCTGCTGACCCACGGCGTCTGCGTGGGCATGACCGGCAGCGGGAAGACGGGCCTCTGTGTCGGGCTTCTCGAGGAGCTGCTGCTGTCCGACACGCCCCTCTTCCTGCTCGATCCGAAGGGCGACGTCACGAACCTGCTCCTGATGTTTCCGGAGCTGCGATCCGAAGACTTCGCCGCATGGGTGGACCCGGAGACGGCGCGCCGGGCAGGGCATAGCGCGGTCGAAGAGGGTGCGGCGGTCTCGAAGCTGTGGCGCGAAGGACTGCGAAAGTGGAAGGTTCCCCTGGACTCGCTCGGTCGGCTGCGCGCGCAGGTCTGCTACCGCGTCTTCACGCCCGGGTCACGCACGGGCCGCCCCGTGGACGTGCTGGGCACTCTTGCCTTGCCGGAAGGGCTCTCCTTCGAGCGCGACGAGGAGGCCGTGCGCGACGAGCTGCGCGGCGCCGTATCGGGCCTCCTCGGGCTGGCGGGCATCGAAGCCGACCCCCTCTCCGACCCCCGGCACATCCTCGTCTCCCGGGTGCTCGAGTCACAGTGGCGGGCGGGAAAGCCGGTGGACCTCGCTGGCATCGTCGCGCTGACCGAGAACCCGCCGTTCGACCGCGTCGGTGCGATGGATCTGGAGGCGGTTCTGCCGCGGGCCAAACGCCGGGAGCTCGCCCTCGCGCTCAACAACGTTCTCTCCTCACCCGGCTTCGACGCCTGGCGCTCCGGCCAGCCGCTCGAACCGGGCCGACTGTTGCGCGACGCGTCCGGCAGGCCAGCCTGCAACCTCTTCTACCTCGCCCACCTCGACGACAAGGAGCGGATGTTCTTCGTGACCCGCTTCCTCGAGCGCTTTTGGGCCTGGGTTCGCACGCAGTCGGGCTCGACAGACCTGAAGACGCTGCTCTACTTCGACGAGATCTTCGGGTACCTGCCCCCGGTCGCCGAGCCGCCCTCGAAGCGGCCGCTGCTGTCTCTGCTGAAGCAGGCGCGGGCGTTCGGCGTCGGCGTGCTCGCCGTGACGCAGAATCCCGTTGATCTCGACTACAAAGCGCTCTCGAACACCGGCACGTGGATGGTCGGCAGGCTTCAGGCCGAACGCGACAAGGAGCGCCTGCTCGACGGGCTCGAAGGCGCGGGAATCGGCATGTCGCGCGCCGAGGCGGACCGCACGGTGTCGGGGCTCGAGAAGCGCCGCTTTCTCCTGCACGACGTGCACCGTCCGGGCGGCCCCGTCGTCTTCGAGACTCGTTGGGCGCGCGCGTATCTTCGCGGTCCGTTGAGCCTTCGGCAGATTCCGGAGCTCACACGGCAGTTCGCCGAGACGGCCGCGGCTTCCGGTCTGGCGCCCTTGGCGGCGCCCGCGTCCGAGCCGACGGCTTCCGCTTCCGCGGGCGGCGGCGGGGCGGGGTTTCCTCCGGCGCTGGACGCCGTGTTCCAGCCGCGCTACCAGCCGGACGCTCCGCCGGGCACCGCGCTCGCGGGAGAAGTCGCGGTCCTGGTCGAGGCGCGAATCTCCCGCCAGAGACCGGCCGTGGCGGGATTGGAATCGCGCCTGGTCCGGTTCGGCGCCGGGCCTGTCCCCGTCGCGGTCACGGACGGCATGACCAAGCCCGACGAGTGGCCCTCGACGCCTCCCGCAGGATCCGCCTACGGGCCCCTGCCGCCCTGGGCGACCAAGGTAAACGCCGCCGCGGCGCTCGAGCGGTCGGCCAAGGACCTCGTCGCCTCGGAGGGCTTCACGCTCGAGGCCGTTTCCTCACTCGGCCTCGTCCGCCAGCCCGGCGAGGGCGACGCGGAGTTTTCCACCCGCGTCAAGGCCGCCGTCGATGAGGAATCCGTCGAGCGTCTCTCGAAGCTGCGGGGTCCCCGCGAGCGGCGCATCGCGACCCTCGAGCGACAGATCGCCGAGCAGAGTCGGGAGCTCGAGAGAGACCGCTCGGAGAAGACGCGTGCGGCCACTTACAGCGCCATCGATGTGGGAGCCAGCGTGCTCGGTACGCTGCTCGGCGGCGGGAGGCGTTCGATCGGCAGCGCCGGCCGGGCGGGAGGGCGCGCCTTCGGCCGAATCCAGCGCGCCGCCGAGAGCGTAAAGGAATCCGAGGAGAAGATCGCAGCCTGGACGCGCGAGCGCGAGGCTCTGGCCTCCGAGATCGAGGCGGAGGCCGCCGCGGAGCGGTCGCGGCTCGAGAACGAGTCATCGCGCCGAGAGACGGCGCGCATTCCGATCGAACGAAGCGACGTGCGGATTCTCGGCTGGTACGTGTTGTGGAGGGCAAAAAGTTGACACCTCCGGCCCATTCCACTTTCGTGCCCATAAACGGCGAGGCGGCATGCGGGAATAGGCTCTGGCGCGGCACGTTACCCGGTGCGGGTGTGCTAGAGTCCTCGAGGATCAATCGGGGGACCGTTGACGGGTCCGGAGGGCTCGCCTAGAATCAGGGAACCCCCCCCGGAGGCTGAATGTCGAAGAAAACCGGAAACGGCGATGTGCTTCGCTGCTCCTTCTGCAACAAGAGCCAGAGGGACGTCAAGAAGCTCATCGCGGGTCCGACTGTCTACATCTGCGACGAGTGCGTCGACATCTGCCTCGACATCATCGCCGAGGACCGAGTCCTTGAGACCCAGGCTCCGGAGACCAAGCTTCCCAAGCCGAAGGAAATCAAGGAGTTTCTCGACAGCTACGTGATCGGGCAGGAGCAGGCCAAGAAGAAGCTCGCCGTCGCCGTCTACAACCACTACAAGCGCATCGACTACCTGGAGAAGAACCGCAAGCTCCAGGACGTGGAGCTTCAGAAGTCCAACATCCTGCTGATTGGCCCCACGGGCACGGGGAAGACCCTCCTGGCCCAAACGCTCGCCAAGCTGCTGTCGGTTCCCTTCACGATCGTGGACGCCACGACCCTGACCGAGGCGGGCTACGTGGGCGAGGACGTCGAGAACATCATCCTGAAGCTCTACCAGGCGGCCGGCAACGACAAGGACAAGACCGAGCGGGGAATCGTCTACATCGACGAGGTGGACAAGATCGCTCGCAAGGGCGAGAACCCCTCGATCACGCGCGATGTCTCGGGCGAGGGCGTTCAGCAGGCGCTCTTGAAGATCCTGGAGGGCACCGTCGCCAACGTCCCGCCGCAGGGCGGGCGCAAACACCCCCACCAGGAGTTCATCCAGATCGACACGACGAACATCCTCTTCCTGTGCGGCGGCGCGTTCGTCGGGCTCGAGGACTTGATCAGCCGCCGGATGACCGAGAAGACGATGGGCTTCGGCGCGAAGATCTCCACCAAGAAGGAGAAACGCCCGAGCGTCCTGCTCGAGAAGGTCCACCCGGAGGACCTGATCAAGTACGGAATGATCCCCGAATTCGTCGGCCGCCTTCCGGTCGTGGCCACGCTCTCGGAGCTCGATCAGGCGGCCTTGGTCGAGATCCTGAAGGAGCCGAAGAACTCGCTCGTGAAGCAATATCAGACGATGCTGGAATTCGAGAACGTCCAGCTGCGTTTTACCGATGACGCGATCGAGGCCATCGCCGAGGAGGCGCTGGCTCGCAACGTGGGCGCGCGCGGCCTCAAGATCATCATCGAAGACCTGATGCTGGACGTCATGTACCAGATCCCCTCCGACGACGACATCGAGGAGTGCGTCATCACGCGGGACGTGGTCAAGCATCACACGAACCCGATCACGATCCTGCGCAAGGCGGGATAGGGACCTCGGCCGGGCACCGCGCAGCGCGCCCGCGCAGGAGCACCGAAGGAAATCCGAAAAATGAAATCACTGGAGAACGCGGGTCGGCACGGGGAGACGCTTCCGCTCGTCCCGTTGCGGGACATGGTGGTGTTTCCGCACATGATGGCGCCCTTCGTCGTGGGCCGAGAGTCCTCGATCCGCGCGCTCGAGGCGGCGCTCGCCTCGCCGACCAAGCGGCTCTTCCTCGCGGCCCAGAAGGACCCTCAGCTCGACGAGCCGAAGCCCGAGGACATCTACTCGATCGGCGTCATCGCGACGGTCGCTCAGTCGTTGAAGCTCCCCAACGGCCACATCAAGGTGATGGTCGAGGGTCAGCGACGGGGACAGATCGAGGCCTTCGAGCAGCGCGGGGACTCCCTGGCCGTCACGGTTCGGGCGTCGGCCGAGCGGCCGGCCGACCCGGCGGAGCTGAAGGAGTACATGGGAAAGGTGCTCGCGCTCTTCGAGCAGTACGCCAAGCTGTCGCACCACCTCGCCTTCGAAAGCATCGCGGCCTCGATCCGCATCGAGGAGCCGGAACGCTTTGCCGACACGCTGTCGGCGCACCTGGCGGTGGCGACGGCCGAGAAGCAGACCCTGCTCGAGGCCGATAACGTCTACGAGCAGCTGCAACGGCTTCAGGACCTGTTGGAGATCGAGGTCGAGAAGGTCAACATCGACCGCCGGATCAACAACAAGGTCAAGAAGCAGATGGAGAAGGCCCAGAAGGAGTACTACCTCAACGAGAAGATCAAGGCCATCCATCAGGAGCTCGGCCGCAAGGACGATCGCGGCGACGAAGTCGAGGAGCTCAAGAAGAAGATCGCGTCATCCGGGATGCCCAAGGAGGTTCGGGAGAAGGCCGAGACGGAATTGAAGAGACTGGAGGCCATGCCCCCGGTCTCGGCCGAGGCCACCGTTTCGCGCAACTACATCGACTGGCTGGTCGGCGTTCCCTGGAGGAAGGCTTCCCGCGAGTCCAAGGACATTTCCCGCGCGGAAAAGATCCTGAACGAGGACCACTACGGGCTGGAGAAGGTCAAGGAACGAATCCTGGAGTTTCTCGCCGTGCGCCAGCTCGTGCAAAAGACCAAGGGCTCCATCATCTGCTTCGTCGGTCCCCCGGGCGTCGGGAAGACCTCGCTCGCCAAGTCGATCGCGCGCTCCTTGAACCGCAAGTTCGTGCGCCTGTCGCTCGGCGGCGTGCGGGACGAGGCGGAGATCCGGGGCCACCGGCGCACCTACATCGGCGCCTTCCCCGGCCAGATCATTCAGATGATGAAGAAGGCGGGAACCGTCAACCCCGTCTTCTTGCTCGACGAGGTGGACAAGATGTCTTCCGACTTCCGGGGGGATCCGGCTTCGGCGCTGCTCGAGGTCCTGGACCCGGAGCAGAACCACTCGTTCCTGGATCACTACCTGGACGTCGAGTTCGACCTCTCGAAGGTCATGTTCATCGCGACCGCCAACATCGCCGATCCCATCCCCCCGGCCTTGAAGGATCGGATGGAGATCATTGCCTTGTCGGGCTACACGCCCAACGAGAAGATCGCGATCGCGCGCCAGTTCCTGGTGGCCAAGCAGCGCGAGGCCAACGGCTTGAAGTCGGACCAGGTCGAGTTCTCCGACGAAGCGATCCTGGCCATCACGACCAACTACACGCGCGAGGCGGGTGTTCGAAATCTGGAGCGGGAGATCGGCAGCGTTTGCCGCAAGGTCGCCCGCAAGATCGTGCAGAAGAGCGTCGAGACGCCGGTCCGGATCACTCCGGAGAACCTGCGCGAGTTCCTGGGCAAGCCCCGCTTCCGGAATCAGCGCAAGGGCGAGACCTCGGAGGTCGGAATCGCCACGGGTCTGGCCTGGACGGAGGCTGGGGGCGAGATCCTGATGACGGAGACCTCGCTGTTGAAAGGTAAAGGAAACTTGACACTCACGGGATCGCTGGGCGAAGTGATGCAGGAATCGGCTCGCGCGGCCGTGTCTTACGTGCGCAGCCGCGCCGAGATGTACGACGCCGACCCGAACTTCCACGAGAAATTCGACATCCACATCCACGTGCCGGAGGGGGCCATTCCGAAGGACGGACCCTCCGCGGGCATCACGATGGCGGTCTCGCTCTTCTCGGCGGTCACGAAGATCCCGGTGTTGAAGGACGTGGCGATGACCGGAGAGATCACGCTGCGGGGTAAGGTCCTTCCCGTCGGGGGAATCAAGGACAAGGTCCTGGCGGCGTACCGCGCGGGGATACGCACCATCATCCTCTCGGCCGAGAATGACAAGGACCTCGACGATCTGCCCGACGAAATCCGGTCGGTCATGGAGTTCCATCAGGTCTCGAACATGGACGAGGTGATCCGGGTCGCGCTGGAGGCGGCCGCTCCGGCCACGAGCGCCAGCCTGCCCTCCGACGCGAAACCGGCCGAGGGGGGCACGGTCGCGCATTGACGCCGGGCGGGGGCGTTCGGCTCTCGGCTCGCGGCACGGAACGTTGAAAAGCAAGCCCGGACGGGGCGAACGGATCGCAGCGGTCCACCGCCGCGAGGACTTTCCGGAGAGCCCCGGGCCGGTCGTGGCCTTCGTCGGCCGTTCGAATGTCGGGAAATCGAGCTTGTTGAACCGGCTGCTCGGAAAGGCAGCCGCGCGAGTCAGCCAGACGCCGGGTAAGACACGTGGAATCTACTTCTATGAAACCGAAGAGGGACATCGTTTCGCCGACCTGCCGGGCGCGGGTTTTGCCCGCGTCTCCAAGGCCGAGCGAGAGCGTTGGGGCGAGCTCGCCGATACGCTCTTTCGGAGCGGTCAGGTGAGACTCGCCGTCCTGCTGGCCGATTGCCGGGTGCCGGACACGCCGACGGACCGGGTGCTGCGCGGCTACCTCGAGTCGCTCGGGGTGCCCACACTCGCCGTGGCCACGAAATGGGACAAGCTCGGGGAGCGGGAACGGGCGCGGTCCCGGGCCAGGCTCGAGGCGGCGCACGGGGCGGTTCTGCCCGTGTCGGCCCGCTCGGGCGAGGGAATTGAGCAACTGCGGCGGGAGATCCGCCGAAGACTGAGAGAGGTCGAGGGGTAAGCCATGGCGAGAAGAAAAGGTTCCAACGGGTCCGACGTCGAGACGCTGGAGGTCCCGACCGAGGGGCTTCCCGACACGAGCGTCGACGAGCAGGCGCTCGAGCAGGCCGACACGCTCGACATCCGGGCGCTGCACGAGATCAAGATCCCCCAGCTGCTGAAGATCGCCAAGGACCTGGAGGTCGAGAACGCGACCGGGATGCGCAAGCAGGATCTGATCTTCAAGATCCTGCAGGCGCAGACGGAAAAGAAAGGCCTGATCTTCTCCGAGGGCGTGCTCGAGTGCCTGCCCGACGGGTTCGGGTTCCTGCGCGCGCCCGAGTACAACTACCTGCCCGGTCCCGACGACATCTACGTCTCTCCCTCGCAGATTCGGAAGTTCGATCTGCGCACGGGAGATACGGTCTCCGGCCAGATTCGCCCGCCCAAGGAGGGCGAGCGCTACTTCGCCCTGATCAAGGTCGAAGCCGTGAACTTCGAGCACCCGGACGTGGCGCGGGACAAGATCTTCTTCGACAACCTCACGCCGCTCTACCCGCAGGACCGAATCAAGCTGGAGGTTCCCTCCAACATGTCCTCGCGCGTGCTCGACCTGGTGTCGCCGGTCGGCAAGGGGCAGCGGGGCCTGATCGTGGCGGCTCCGCGGACCGGCAAGACGATGATCCTGCAGGCCCTGGCCAACTCCATCTCGACGAACCATCCCGAGATCACGCTCATCGTGCTCCTGATCGACGAGCGGCCCGAAGAGGTCACCGACATGCAGCGGTCCGTGAAGGGCGAAGTCATCTCGTCGACCTTCGACGAGCCGGCGGCCCGCCACGTCCAGGTGGCCGAAATGGTCATCGAAAAGGCGAAGCGGCTGGTGGAGCACAAGCGCGATGTCGTCATCCTGCTCGACTCGATCACGCGCCTCGCGCGCGCCTACAACGCCATCGTGCCGCCGTCGGGCAAGGTGCTCTCGGGCGGCGTGGATTCCAACGCCCTGCAACGCCCGAAGCGCTTCTTCGGCGCGGCCCGAAACGTCGAGGAAGGCGGGTCACTGACGATCATCGCGACGGCACTCATCGACACGGGCTCCCGCATGGACGACGTGATCTTCGAGGAATTCAAGGGCACCGGAAACCTGGAGGTCCACCTCGACCGCAAGCTCGTGGACAAGCGGGTCTTCCCGGCCATCGACATCAACAAGTCCGGCACGCGCAAGGAAGAGCTGCTGATGGACAAGCAGGAGTTGAATCGCGTCTGGGTGCTCCGGAAGGTCTTGAACCCGCTCTCGACCGTCGAAGCGATGGAGCTACTGACCGAGAAGCTCGAGAAGACCAAGACCAACGCGGAGTTCTTGAACCTGATGAGCCAGGGGTAGTTTCGAATTTCGAATTTCGAAATTCGAATTTCGAAGTGCCGCGGCTCCGGGTCTCCCTCGTCGACTTCTTGAACGCTCGCCCCCTGACCTGGGGTCTCCTCCACGAGCCCCCGGCTGGTATCTCCGTCTCGCGCGACGTCCCGTCCGCGTGTGCGGCCAAGCTCGCCTCGGGGGCGGCCGACGTCGGTCTAATCCCGTCCATCGAGTACCAGCGGATCCCGGGACTGCGGGTCGTCCCGGGGCTCGGCATCGCGGCGGCCTCCGAAGTCAGGTCGGTCCTGCTCGTTTCCCGCGTGTCGCGCGAAAAGATCGGCTCGATCGCGCTCGACCCCGCGTCTCGAACCTCCGCGGCGTTGACTCGAATTCTGCTCAAGCGCCGCTATGGCCTGAACCCTCGGGAGATCGAGGGGCCGGAAGGGGCGGCCGATGCGCGGCTGATCATCGGCGATCCGGCCCTGAAGACTCGGATGAACGGCCATGTCGTGCTCGATCTCGCCGCCGAATGGCGAGCCTTCTCGGGGCACCCATTCGTGTTCGCCTTCTGGGCGGCGGCGCCCGGCGTCGAGGCCGGGCCCCTGCGCAAGCTGCTCGAACGATCGTACGAGGCGGGTCGGCGGGAGTTTGCGAGCCTCGTCCGGGAAGAGGCCCGGGAGTCGGGCCTTTCCGAGCCCGTGGTGGAGGACTATCTGCGGCATGCCCTGCATTACGAGCTCGACGCGGGAGACCTGGCGGGTCTCGACCTCTTCTACCGGATGGCTGCCGAGGACGGGCTGATCGGCGCGCCCCGGCCGCTCGACTTCACCGAGCCCGCTTGATCGGATGGAGGTCGAGGCGGAGGAGTCGCGGCTCGACTCACGCACCAGCGCGGTCGCGCTTCTCTTCCTCGGCCTCGGCCTCGCGGCGCGGCTGCTCGCGGCTCGGGCTCCATTCTTCGGACCCGACGAGTCCCTCTTTCTTCACATCGCGAGCGCGGGCGACCCGTCCGAGGTCTATCGAGTCAGTCTGAACAACGCCCACCCGCCCCTCTTCCCTCTGCTGCTGCGTTACTGGAAGCCGCTCGCGCGGTCGGAATGGCAGCTGCGCCTGCTCTCCGTCGCCTTCGGCGTCGCGTTCTTGTGGACGGCTTATCGCTGGTCCGGCCGACTGTTCGGAAAGACGTGCGGGCTCGTGACCCTGGCGTTTCTCGCCTTCCTCCCGTCTCTGGTGATCGTCTCTTCGGAGCTGCGGGGATACGCCTTGATGCTCTGGCTGATCGCGGCCGCCCTGCTCGTCCTCGAGCGAGCCTTCGCGAGGGGGTCGGCGGGGGAGCTCGCGCTCTTCACTGGGCTTGCGGGACTCTCCCTGCTGACGCATTACGCGGCCCTCTGGTTCGTCCTTTCGGCCTTCGCCTACGCGGCCGTTCGGCTGAGAGGGGAGCGCCGGCCCCGCCCTTTCGTCCTCGCGTGGGCGGCCGGGCAAGCGGCGATCGGCGGCCTCTGCCTGTTCTTGTACCGAACCCACATTTCACGCCTGCGCGGCGGCCCCCTCGAGCAGGAGGCCAAGGCCCTGTGGCTCTCCGCGAGCTATTTCCGTCCCGGCCAGGAGACGCCGCTCGGATTCCTCGCGCGCCAGACCATTTCCGTCTTCCAGTTTCTCTTCTCCACACCGGTCGGTGGCGTCATCGCCCTGGGTCTACTCTCCGGGGGCATTGCCTGGCTGGCTTCCCGCCGGCGGCCCTCGGCGGTCCTTCTCGTCCTGCCGTTCCTGTTGAGCGCCGCGGCAGGCCTGGCGGGTCTCTACCCCTACGGAGGCAGCCGGCATTCGATCGACCTCGTGCCGTTCGCCACCGCGGGAGCGGGCGTCGTGCTGGCCCGGCTGTCCCGCGAGCGGACGTGGATCGCCTTGGTCGTGGCGGCGGTGTTGGCCCCCGCGGGGTTCCTCGTGGGCTGGTAGGGCGGCGCGCCTGGCCCGGCCGTTCTAGAATTCCCATCGTGAGCGCCTCCGACCGCACGCAGGAGATCCTGGAGCGGACACTGTCCGGGGAACGGCTCTCCTCGGAAGACGCGGTGACACTGCTCTCGGAGGGGGAGCTGCTCGCCGTCGGGGCCGCGGCCAACGAGATCCGTAACCGCGTCAACGACTCGGCGGTCTCGACCTACATCGTGGACCGCAACATCAACTACACCAACGTCTGCATCTACCGCTGCCAGTTCTGCGCGTTCTATCGGCCTTCCTCGAAGGATCCGGAAGCCTACGTGCTGACCTGGGATCAGATCGGCGAGAAGATCCAGGAGACAATCGCCCTCGGCGGCACGGGCGTTCTTCTCCAGGGAGGGGTCCACGCGGAGCTGCCCTTCTCCTTCTACGAGGAGATGTTCCGGTTCATTCGGAAGAATTTCCCCGGGATCCATCTGCACGCGCTCTCGGCTCCCGAGGTCTACTTCTTGCAGAAGGTCACCAAGTGGCCGATGCGCGACGTCATCGCCCGGCTGCGCGACGCGGGGCTGCAGTCGATTCCGGGCGGCGGCGCCGAGATCCTGGAGGACTCGGTGCGCAAGCGAATCTGGTCTCTGACGAAGGCGCCGACGGAGAAGTGGGTCGAGGTGCACGAGGCCGCGCACGGGCTCGGCATGCGCACGACCGCCACGATGATGTTCGGTGTCGGCGAGACGTACGCGCAGAGGGTCGAGCACTTCCGGGTCCTGCGCGAGTTGCAAGACCGCACGGGTGGATTCACGGCCTGGATCCCCTGGACCTTTCAGAAGGAAAACACCGTCCTCGACGGGAAGGTGGAGGAAGCGGGCGGCTTCGAATACCTGAAGACGCTCGCCGTCTCGCGCCTCTATCTCGACAACATCCGGCACGTGCAGGGCTCCTGGGTCACCCAGGGCCCCAAGATCGGTCAGGTCTCCCTGTCCTTCGGCGCAGACGATCTCGGCTCGATCATGATCGAGGAGAACGTCGTCTATGCCGCGGGCGCCCGGAACCGAATGACGCAGGAGCAGATGCGGCGCCTCATCGCCGATGCCGGCTACCAGCCGGCTCAACGCCGCACCCTCTACGACGCGTGTGCGGAACCCTGCTGCAGCGGGCCCCTGCCGGAGCCGGGTGGGCGGGGGACGCCGTTGACGGTCGCGGGCACCGATCTCGATTCGGCCCTGGCCTCGGCGTAGCCCGGACCGCGGCCGGCGCTGGCCCTGCTGCCGGCGGGCGTCGTTGTGCGGGCCGGCCTGCGATTCGGCGGAGGTCTCGGCGTCCCTCACGACGCCCCGGCCGACTGCCCCGCGTCGAACCTCGTGGAAGCCTACGCGCTCGCCTTCAGTAGTACGGCTCGAAGGCCCAGAAGACCGTCTCCGAAAGCCGCTTCTCGAGCCCTCGGTGGCGCCATTGCGCATCGGTGATCTCCTCGCAACGCCGCCGGTCCTGATAGAACATGGCCTCCATCTTCTTCCCGAAATCGCGGTCGTAGAACGCGAGGCTCTCTTCGGCGTTCGAATTCATGGAGCGAGCGTCGAAGTTGATGGAGCCCACGGTCGAGTAGATCCCGTCGACGACCATGGTCTTGTTGTGAATCATCGTCGGCTCGTATTCCCAGATACGCACGCCCCCCTGCAGCAGCTCGCTGTAGTGCCGCCACGAGGCGAAGCGAACCATGGGTAGATCGATGTGGCGGCCCGGGACGATCACCTGGACGTCCACACCGCGCCGAACCGCCTGGATGAGGGCCTCGCGCATCTGCGAGTCCGGCACGAAATAGGCGTTCTCGATGTAGATGCTCTTCGAGGCGCTCTCGATCGCAATGTAGTACATCATCTTGGCCAGCGACGTCGAGTCGCCGCGAGAGGCCTTGATCGCCTGACCGAGCGTGCCGCCCTTGACGGGAAGCGTCGGGTAGAACTTCTCTCCGACGAGGATCTCTCCGGTCGTGAAGGTCCAGTCCTCGCTGAAGATCGCCTGCATCTGCGCGGCGACCGGGCCCTCGGCGCGCACCTGTGTCTCCCGCCATTCCTTGGTGTTGCGTGCGTTTCCGAACCAGTGTTCGTCGATGCCGAGCCCCCCGGTGTAGGCGATGCGCCCGTCCACGATCAGGATCTTCCGATGCGTGCGCCGTCCGACCTTGTTGATCGCGAAGAGCCGCAGGGGCCGGTACTTCTTGGCGTGGATGCCGGCGGCCTCGAATTCCTTGCCGAGATCCTCGAATTTGCTGCCCCAAGCGTCGACCAGCAGGCGCACTTCGACTCCGTTTCGCGCGGCGGCGATGAGAGCGTCGCCGACCAGGCGGCCCGCGCGATCGGGTTGAAAGATGTAGGTTTCGAGATTGATGGTTTTCTTGGCGGCCAGCATGTCGCGAATCATGGCCGGGAAGATCTCGTCGCCGTTCTCGAGAAGGGTCACCGCGTTGCCACCGACCACGGGGTTGCCGAGGGCCTCCGCCGAGCGTCGGAACTCGGGGTCCGAGACCTTGAGGGGACCCTCGAACTCGTAGACCTTGCGTTTCTCCGTTCCGAGGATCAGCGTGGTCACGACACAGCCGGAGCCCGTCGGCAGGAGCAGCAGCGCCCCCAGGGCAGCGGCGAGCGTACGCCGGGCGTCTCTTCGCATCGATGCCCGGTTGATTCAAGAAGCTTGCCCGAATCGGCCGAGACTCGGGAACGGGCCGGCGGCGAATGCCCTAGGGACGCGGCGCGCTTGCCGTGGGCGCGGCGATCGAATGCCGTTCTCTCTGCCAGCACGACCCCGCCCAGAAGCCGAGGACGGCCAGGAGGACTCCGGCGATGGCGCGAAGCCAGAGACGGGTCTTTCGTTGCCGCCAGGGCGGAACGCTCCGAAACTGGACGCGCGCGCCCGCCTCCCGGATGGCCCCGGCCTGGAACGCCCGCAAGTCCATCAGCAGGTCGCGGGCGGACTGATAACGATCGGTGGGATCCTTCTCCAGGCAGCGGAAGACGAACGTCCTCAGCGGGTCCGGGATCTTCTGCGCCTCGGGATGCTTTCGCGGGTCGTCCCGCAACACCGCTCCGAGGGACTCGACGGGACTGTCGCGGTAAAAGGCGCGCTGGCCCGTGAGCATCTCGAAAAACACGGCGCCCAGCGCGAAGATGTCGCTGCGCGCGTCGGCGCGCTTGCCTCGGACCTGTTCGGGCGAGATGTACCCCGCGGTGCCGATGACGAATACCGAACTCGAGGAGACCGACGAGATCTTTCCGGTGCGCAGCGCCGGGTTCTCGATGCGGGCGATGCCGAAATCCAGGATCTTGGCCCGGCCTTCGTGGGTCAGAAAGATGTTGTCGGGCTTGATGTCCCGGTGGATCACCCCCATCGCGTGAGCCGCCGCCAAGCCCTCGGCGATCTGGGAGGCAATCTCCGTGGCGCGCGGCGCCGCGAGCGGTCCCGACCGAAGCCGCTCGGCCAGCGTCTCGCCTTGAAGCAGCTCGGTGACGGCGTAGGGCATTTCTTTGTGCATTCCCGTGTCGTGGATGGCCAGGATGTTGGGATGGTTCAGCGCGGCGACCGCGTGAGTCTCGCGCACGAATCGTTGGAGGGTTTCTTCGTCGGCGGCGCTGCCGTCGGGGAGCATCTTCAGAGCGACGTCGCGATTCAAACGCGTGTCTCGGGCGCGGTAGATCTCGCCCATTCCTCCCTTCCCGATGGGTGTGACGATCTCGAAAGGGCCGATCCGCTCGCCTGCAGCAAGGGGCATGCCTTGATGATATCTGGAGCGCCGGGACGCCGAAAAAACCGGTACTAGACTAGGGGGCGCCATGGAGGTCTGGCTGTTGCGCCACGCCGCCGCCGAGGACGCTTCGCCGTCGGGCCGCGACGCCGACCGAGCCCTGTCGGCGGAGGGTCTGGAGCGCGCTCGGGGCGTGGCCCGCGGCATCGCGGCGCTGGAGCCCGAAATCGGCCTGATCCTGACCTCTCCGTATCGCCGTGCACGCCAGACGGCGGAGCCGGTGGCTCGGGCGCTCGGGCTCTTGCGCCATCTGCGCGATTCGCGCGCGCTCGAGCCGGGGCGCGATCCGCAGGAGATTCTGGAGGAGATTCGGGCGGAGTCGGCGGCCGGAGTGCTGCTGGTGGGGCACGAGCCGCACCTGGGGGCGCTTCTGGGGCGTCTGGTGGCCGGGCGGCCCCTGCTCACCCTTCCGCTGAAGAAGGCCGCCGTGGCGCGCGTGGATTGGGACGGAACCGGCGTCGGGGAGCTCCGCGCGGTGTTGCCCGCGCGGATCCTGGAGCGGCTGCGAGGACGGCGGCGCTGAGACCGGCGGATTCGATCCGGTAGAATCCGCGCGACGTTCCCGTCGGCGCCGCTTTGGGCACAAGAGGAGGAACCATGGGCAAGCTCGCTCTCGGCTGTCTGGCGATTCTCATCGCGCTCGTCGTGATCGTGGGAATCACTCTTGCTTCGACGAACAACCGGCTCGTGACCCTCGGCCAAGAGGTCGACAAGCAGTGGGCGGAGGTCGAGAACCAGTATCAGCGGCGGGCGGACCTCGTGCCCAACCTCGTCTCCACGGTTCAGGGCGCGGCGACCTTCGAGAAGGAGACCCTGACGGCCGTGACCGAGGCGAGAGCCTCCGTCGGCCGCGCCACGATCACGCCGGGCAAGGCTCCGACCGATCCGGAGACACTGGCGCGCTATCAGGCGGCGCAGGATCAGCTGGGCTCCGCCCTGCAGCGTCTCCTCGTCGTCTCGGAGCGCTACCCGGAGCTCAAGGCCAACGCCAATTTCCGAGACCTTCAGGCGCAGCTGGAGGGCACGGAGAACCGGATCGCGGTGGCGCGCGGCCGCTTCAACGAAGCGGCACAGTCCTACAACACGGCCATCCTCAAGTTCCCGACCAACTTCGTCGCGCGGACGCTCGGGTTCAAGGAAAGGCCCTACTTCAAGTCGGCCGCCGGCGCCGAGCAGGCGCCGAAGGTCCAGTTCAACTTCGGTCAGCCGGCCCCGACGGCGGCGCCGGCCCACTAGGCTGGCGAGGGCGGGGGTCGAGGGCATGAGGCGGGCCGGCCGCGCCGGGTCTTGGCGCCGCCGCCTCGCGGCGAGCCTCGTCGTCGCGATCGGCGCTTCCCGGCTCGGTGCCGACCTCGCGAGCAAGCTTCCGGAGAAGCCGGCGAGGTTCGTGACGGATCGCGCCGACGTCCTCGGCCCCGGTGTGGCGGAGTCCTTGAACGAGAAGCTCGCGCAGTTCGAGCGAGACACGTCGAGTCAGATCCTCGTCTGGACCGACCGCCGCGTGCCCGAGGGGTTCACGCTCGAGGACTTCACCGTGCGTGCCGCGGAAAAATGGGGAGTCGGCCAGAAGAAGACCGACAACGGGGCG
>Ga0335084_10000573_pt1 | contig 31527 bp, 19 predicted proteins | sample Lox_Sample_44_FD_206721 | JGI IMG/M metagenome (GOLD analysis project Ga0335084, IMG submission 206721) | Soil microbial communities from Loxahatchee National Wildlife Refuge, Florida, United States - Lox_Sample_4.4 | ecosystem: Environmental > Terrestrial > Soil > Wetlands | place: USA... | reverse complement strand
CAATCCGAGCAACCCCATGAACAGCACGCCGGGGCGGCGCCCTGCGCTCAGAATGAGACCCGCGAGGCTCACCGCACCGGCGGCGAATGCGGCGTAGAACGCAAACTGCAGGATGTCGAAACCGGTGCGAAAGTGCCACAAGCCCAGCCGATAGCCGATGCCAGAGAAAACGGCAAGGGCGGCACACAGCACCGCCAGGACCAGCCCGGCCAGCGCGACGCGCCGTGCGAGGGGCCGATCGGCTGCTGGCGTGGACAAGGAAGCTGTGGTTTGCTCGCTCATGGGACCTCCCTTTGAGTTAAGCAGATGCTGGCGACACGAAATCACGAGTCACGATTCTCACGCAATTTTACCTTTCAATTCGGCTCGCGCCGCTTAAACGGCTGACCTTGCGACGTGCTCCCGATAGACGCACTGCGACTGCAGCTAAAACAGTGACGCTGTCGGTCAGCTCGAAGCCGTTGCTCCAGCGATTTCGACCGCTCGGCGTCCATCCTGCTCTCGGCCATGGATCAGGCATGTTGTTCGCAACACTCCAGCACACATCTCGCCTTCCTGGAGATGCGCTCGCCGGGTTGAGCCGGCCTTGAGAGAGTCATGACCATGAAGCGCGCAAACGTTAAACAGCACGACGTGTTCGACGCGGCGCAAACCAGGCTGCGCCTGCTGCTCTCGGTGCTCGAGAACAACGAGCCGGAGATCGAGGACGATCTGGAATCGCTGGACTTCACCGGCACCTCGCCGGAGCCCGAAGCGGCCGAAGACAGCGGTGCGGTTACGCCGTCCGAGAAGGCGGAGCAGCACGACTGAGGTTGTGCCCGCTGGCCTGGATAATTCACGAAGGACTCGGGATGATGGCGAGTCGATTTCCGAGCCAGTTGCGGCTCGACCGTCGCTGCCAATAGCTTGGACTATTGGCGAGACGGGCATGCCGCAAATGGCCGGAAATCGGCCGCCAGCGCCCGAGTAGCCCGACGCAACACTCTGTACTGCTCAAGAGTTGGCCAATAGACTCGTCACGCCGGTCATTCTCTACACCGGGGCGTCTTCATGAATTATCCAGGCTAGGCACTGGAGCTACGACAGCGCCCGTGTCACCACTTCGAAAGTGTCGCGGGACAATCCTGCAGTATCGCGGATGCGTTCCAGCGCCTGGCGAGCGCGCGGCTGGCGTTGTGCATCGAGTTTCTTCCAGCGATCGAGCGCACGCGCGAGCCGGGCCGCGACCTGCGGGTTCAGTGAATCCAGCGCGCCGACCTGTTCGGCGAGAAACGCGTAGCCGCCCCCGTCGGCGGCATGAAATCGCACCGGATTCGAATGGCAGAAGCTGCTCACCAGTGCGCGCACGCGATTGGGGTTGCGGTGCTCGAACGCGGGATGGCCCATGAGACGCCTCACCGCCAATAGCGTGTCCGGCAGGCGCGAGGTCGCCTGTACCGAGAACCATTTGTCCACCACCAGTGCCTCATTGTGCCAGCGCGCGTAGAAGCGATCGAGCGCAGTCTGGCGCTCACGGCAGTCGCAATTGGCGAGCACCGAAAGTGCCGCCATGGCGTCGGTCATGTTGTCGGCCGAGTCGAACTGCTGCATCGCCAGTGTGCGCACGCGTTGGTCGTCCAGCTCCATGAGGTAACCCAGACTCAGATTGCGCAGCGCGCGGCGTCCTGCGGCTTGTGCGTCGGGACTGTACGGTCCGGGTGTGACCAGCGAATGATAGGTCGCCAGCCACTTGTCGCGCAGCGCGTGCGCGAGATGGCAGCGCAGTGCTATGCGAACGGCATGGATGGCATCCGGATCGATGACCGGCATCTGCTCGGCAACGTAGCCTTCGGAAGGGAGCGTGAGCGCCTCAGTGGCGAACGCCGGATCCGCCTCGGCGTGCGCGAGCACACGCGAGAACGCGGTGACGAACGTGTCCGGAAACTGCGCCGAGCGGCCCGCCTGGTATTCCCCGATGCCGCGCAGAAGAAGATTGAGCGCCAACCGTTGTCCCGCTTCCCAGCGGTTGAACGCATCGCTGTCGTGGGCCAGCAGCAGCGTAAGATCAGCCTCTGAATAGGGAAAGCGCAGAATGACCGGTGCGGAGAAGCTGCGCAGCAGGGATGGCACCGGCTGTGCAGGCACGCCGGTGAAGATGAAGCGCTCCGCGGTCTGTCTTATCGGCAGTACCCGTGTCTTCGACGCGAGGCCGGCATCTTCATTCTGCAACAGAAGGTCCAGCTCTTTGCCATCCGCTCCGATCAGTCCAACCGCGAGCGGGATGTGCAACGGCTGCTTCTCGGGCTGTCCCGGTGTCGACGGACACGACTGCTTCACCGAAAGGGTGTAGCGGCGATCGGCGGCACTGTATTCCCCGAGCGCTTCGAGAACCGGCGTGCCGGCCTGGTCGTACCAGCGGCGGAACTGGCTCAGGTCTACGCCCGATGCATCCTGCATCGCTTGCACGAAATCGTCGGTCGTGACCGCCTGGCCGTCGAATCGCTGAAAGTACAGATCCATGCCGGCCCGGAAGCGCTCAGCGCCCAGCAGCGTATGGATCATGCGCACGACTTCCGCGCCTTTTTCGTACACGGTCGCAGTGTAGAAATTGCTGATCTCCATATACGACTGCGGCCGCACCGGATGCGCCATCGGTCCGGCGTCCTCCGGAAACTGCGCTGCACGCAGCGCCCGCACTTCCTGAATGCGTTGCACCGCGCGCGAGTAGGTGTCCGCGCCGAACTCCTGGTCGCGGAACACGGTGAGTCCTTCCTTCAGCGAGAGCTGAAACCAGTCGCGACAGGTCACACGGTTTCCGGTCCAGTTGTGGAAATACTCGTGCGCCACCACGCGATCGATGAACATGAAGTCGCTGTCGGTAGCGGTGTCCGGCCGGGCCAGCACATATTTGGTATTGAAGATGTTGAGGCCCTTGTTCTCCATGGCGCCCATGTTGAAATCGCCTACCGCAACGATCATGTACTGATCGAGATCGAGCTCGAGCCCGAACACGCGCTCGTCCCAGCGCATCGATTTCTTCAGCGCCTCCATCGCGAACCCGCACTGGTCGAGCTTGCCGGGCTCCACAAAGATCTGCAGCTTGACCGGGCGCCCGGAACGAGTGACGAAGCTGTCCTCCAGCTTGTCCAGATTTCCGGCGACCACGGCGAACAGATAGGAAGGCTTGGGAAATGGGTCCTCCCAGCGGGCCCAGTGACGGCCTCGCCCAGGCCTCCCCTCGTCGGCGCCGCTCGCGACCAGATTCCCATTGGACAAAAGGATCGGGAACGTCTCGCGATCAGCGCGGATGGTCGTGGTGTAGCGTGCCATCACATCGGGGCGGTCGAGAAAATAGGTGATCCGCCGGAAGCCTTCGGCCTCGCATTGTGTGAAGTAGCCGTCCTTGGATGCATAGAGCCCCATCAGTTTGGTGTTCTGCTGCGGCCGAACGCGGCAGACCGTGGTGAGCGAGAAGCGCTCCGGGACTTCGTGCACCGTGAGCCGCTCGAGCTCGACTTCATAGGCGTCCGGCGGCAGTGGCTGCCCGTCGATGGCGACGAAGGACAGCTCGAGCTCGTCACCGTCGAGTATCAGCGGTCCGCGCCCCTCACCGCTTTGCGGATTGCGTCGCACGGCGAGCGTGCTCTTCACCAGTGTGTGGGTCTCTTGAATGTCGATGTCCAGCTCAACGGTGGAGATCAGAAAAGCCGGCGGCGTGTAGTCCTTGAGATAGATGGTATGAGGTGTGGGATTGAGCATATTGATGTTCATGGAGGAGCGGCTGATTGGCGCGGCACCGAGGCAACATTGATCCCGCCGCGCCCGCGAAATTCCCGATCGCCGAAGCTGGGCAGACAGGCGGACATAGTAGCGTATTTGCTCGCGGAACTATGTATCGCGCTCGTCACCCAACGGCGTGTGTCGCCTCTGGGGTGCGGCCGCGCGGGGTGCTGGCGTCAACGTCGTTCAGCTGGTTTCGTTGTAGCACGAGCCGCGGAGCCGCTGCCGTAGAGTTGCTCCAAGGCCGGGATGCGGATGCCCCGGCGGATGAACGCAGGGACGTCGTAGTCGGCTTGTGGGGCACCCTGCGGCTGCGTCTGCAACATGTGGCATGCGCGATTGCGGGCGAAGCGCAGCACGGTACCGATCCAGGTGTTGGGGCTCATGAAGTCCTCCAGCGTGGTGAACGTGCGGCCAGTATGGAGGGTAGGTAACTCAGGAGATGAGCCTGTTCTGCAAAGGAACAGGACAACACAAAGACGACCATGATAGCCATTGATGCGCAGGGGCTAAGATGAGTTGCCTGCTCTGCGTACTCTGCGCTCTTCTGCGCCTATGCGTCGGATTTTATGAAATGAACTTAGCCCTTTCGGGTTGCACTCAGCCGCAAGCCCCGATCGCTCCGCACGCCGTGCAGAACTCGCAACCGTCCTTCTTGATCACCGTAGCGTTGCCACATTCCGCGCAGCGCTTACCAGCCAGCGGGCGATAGTCGGACACTTCCGCTTCGCGGTCGCTGTCGGGAATCTCCAGCACACCCATCTCGCGGATCGGATACCCGCGCTCGTCGAGCACACCGAGCATTGCGTACCGGTGAATGATGAGCCGCGCGATGTACGCGATGGTGCTGGGGTAGTTTTCCTGGCGCTCGGTGCCCGGCACGCGCGCCATGAAATCGCCCAGCGGCTCGGCATAGCTTAAGAGCTTGCGCAGCTTCATGCCGATCCAGGCCGGATCGATCACCCGCATGTCGAGCGAAAGCAGCTTGCATAGCCCATCCAAAGCGCGCGGATAGCTGCCGGCCAGCCACACCGAGTACGGACGACGCTGCCCGTTGGGCAGCACCAGCTCCTTCAGCATCAGCACGAAGTCGTCGCCGGAGCTCGAGTTGAACACGTCGACCGTCCAGGACATGGTGCCATCGGTCCCGGTTTTCGGCTCCTTGCGTGCGAACAATGCATCGAGAACGGGAAAGCGCGCGTTGGGCTTGCCCAATGCCTCGAGCTGATCCACGCGATAACGTACGATACGCGCGAATGCCGCGACCATGCTCGGCACCCGTACCGGCCGTCCATCCGGCGGCAACGGGCAGTCGAACGCATCGTCGCCAGGCGTGCGCGCGAGGATATCGAGCTTGGTGCGCACCCAGGCTTGATCCTGTGCGCGCATATCCATCGACAAGGTCTTCGCAACCGCGCCGAGGCCGCGCGGCTGCTCGTTGCCATTCACCCAAACTTCGAACGGGTGCGGCTCGCCGTTCTCGATATGGCCGACGAAGATGGCGAACTTGCCGAACGGCGACTCGACCATGTAGGTCCACGCCGGATTGCCCGCGGCCAGCTTCGGCCGGCCCGGCCACCGCAGACTCGACAGCGCTGGCGTGGGTGCGGCTTCGAGATGGATGCGGCGGTCTGCATCCGAGGTATCGAGATCGTTCGGCTGCTGGGAAGCGACCGACAGCACGCTGCCCAGCACCGCGTTCGGCCGATAAGTCGTGATGCCCTTCAGGCCGGCCTGCCACGCCTCCATATAGAGGCTGGTGAAATCCTCGTACGGATAATCTTCCGGCACGTTGACGGTCTTGCTGATCGCCGAGTCGACGAAGGGCGTTACCGCCGCCACCATGCGCATGTGATCGAGCGCGGAGATCTCTAGCGCGGTAACGAATGCTTCCGGCAGCGGTGCCTGGGTGCCGTGCAATTGCCGGTACAGGCGCCAGGCGTGATCTTCGACGTCGTAGATTTTGTGCGAGCCGTCCGCCTCCCGCTTCTTGCGCTGGTACGTCCAGGAGTAGGGCGGCTCGATACCGTTGCTGGCGTTGTCGGCGAAGGCGAGCGAGATGGTGCCGGTCGGTGCGATCGACAGCAGATGGCTGTTGCGGATGCCGTGGCTGCGAATACCGCTTTTGATCGCATCGGGCAAACGCGCGGCGAAGCGCGGCGCCGTCAGATATTGCTTTTTGTCGAGCAGCGGGAAGGCGCCTTTCTCCCGCGCCAGCTCGACCGACGCAGCGTATGCTTCGTCGCGCATGGCCTGCGCGATCTTCGCCGCCATGTCGCGTGCTACCTCGGAGTCGTAGCGCAAACCGAGCATGATCAGCGCGTCGCCCAAGCCGGTGAAGCCCAACCCAACGCGCCGTTTGTTCATCGCTTCGGCCTGCTGCTGCCGCAGCGGCCACGCAGTCACATCGAGCACGTTGTCGAGCATGCGGATCGCGGGGCGGACGACTTCGCCGAAGCTTTCGAAATCGAAGCGCGCTTTCGGCGTGAAGGGGTCAGCGACGAAGAGCGTAAGACTCACGCTACCCAGGCAGCAGCAGCCGTAAGACGGTAACGGCTGCTCGCCACATGGATTCGTGCTCTCGATAATTTCGCAATAGGACAGATTGTCATCTGCATTCGCCCGGTCCACGAAGAACACACCCGGCTCTGCATGATCGTATGTCGAGCACATGATCTGCTCCCACAGATCACGCGCCCGCAATGTGCGATACACCCACTTGCCATCGCTGCGTTGATGTGTGGGATGCGGCCATCCGGGGCCGGGAGGTTGCCCGTGCACCAACTCCCAATCGGCATCGGCTGCTACCGCGCGCATGAACGCGTCGGTGGCCGCGACGCTGATGTTGAAGTTGCGCAGCGCGCCTTGATCCTTGGCGTGAATGAATTCCTCGATGTCCGGATGATCGCAGCGCAGAATGCCCATCTGTGCGCCGCGCCGGGCGCCGGCTGATTCCACCGTTTCGCAGCTCTGATCGAACACCTGCATGTACGAGACCGGGCCGCTTGCGCTGGAGTTGGTGCCGCGTACCAGCGCGCCCTTGGGACGCACCGACGAGAAGTCGTAGCCGACGCCGCCGCCGCGGCGCATGGTCTCCGCCGCTTCCAGCAGCGCGACATAAATGCCCGGTTTGCCGTCGACGGTCTGCGACACCGAGTCGCCGACCGGCTGGACGAAGCAGTTGATCAGCGTTGCTTCCAACTGCGTGCCGGCCGCCGAGTTGATGCGTCCGCCGGGGATGAACCCGTTGCGCAACGTCTCGTAGAACACCGGTTCCCAGCGAGCTGGCTCGCGCTCGACCGCCGCGAGCGCACGCGCCAGACGCCGGCGCACAGCATCGATGTCGTGCTCGTCGCCTTTGGCGTATTTCTCCAGAAGGACATCGACGCTGACCTGCTGCGGCGGCAGAGTGAGGAGTGTGTCGTTGAGTTTCATAGAGTGGAGGTGCGAAAAGGACGCTTGGCGCCGCCTCAATCTGCAATGATACTACTAGAACCTATCTCAACATCCCCCGCGCACGCGTTGCCGCCGAGACGGGCACCACGCGTTGCGCTGGTTGAGCATTGTGAACGATGGCCTGACGACCGGGGTACGTTTAGCGGCGGCCCGTCTCGACGCCAACCCGGAGGGACGGGCCCATTTGGGCGCATTTCGTCGCCGTCGCTCGCCTGGTGTACGTTAAGTACACGGCGGCGATCGCCGTCTAGAACTGCGCCCAAAATGGGCTCCGTTGCATACGCGGGGAATGTTGAGATAGGTTCTAGAGTCCAACCGCTGACGCGTACGGCTGACCCGTTGCTACAACCGCTGCGGCAAGCTGTTGAGCAGCTCGTGGAAGGTATCGAAGTCGACCGGCTTGATCAGGTACCGGTCGAAGCGCGCCGTTTGCGCCGCCTGGCGATGCTGATCCTGACCGTAGCCGCTCACCGCGATCAACCAGACGTGCTTCAGCTCCGGCTCCTCGCGCAGTTGTCTGGCCAGCTCGTAGCCGTCCATGCCGGGCAGCCCGATATCGAGAAGCATGACCTCGGGGTGGAACTCGCGGGCGTTCTTTAGCCCGGCCGGGCCATCGTGCGCCACAGCCACTGCGTGTCCGTCCAATTCGAGAAGCATCCGGAGGCTCGACGCAGAATCGACGTTGTCATCCACGATCAGTACCCTGCGGGGACGCTGAGCGTGCAGTGGGCCAGTGTTTTGCGCGGAGGGCGCGACCCCCGCGGCAGGCTCTGGCAGCACGGCAGGCAGGTGTACTCGAAATTCGCTGCCCTTCCCGTGACCCTCGCTCGCTGCCTCCACGCTGCCGCCGTGTAACTCCACCAGCCGCTTGACCAGCGTCAAGCCGATGCCGAGCCCTCCTTGTCTGCGGTCCAGGGCCTGTTGCCCCTGCACGAACGGCTCGAAGATTAGTGGCAGCAGCTCTGAATCGATACCCGAACCGTCATCGCGGATGGTGATGGTGGCCCAGTCCGCGCTGTTGGGCGGCGAGGAGTGCGCCGCATTGCACTCGAGGCGGACCCATACGTGTCCGCCATTGGGAGTAAACTTGCTGGCGTTGAGCAACAGATTGTCCAAGACCTGCTCGACTCTTACTGCGTCACCGTCCACGTAGAGCGGTCGATCAGGCAGCGCGACCGCAAGCGTCTGGTTACGCCGCTCGAGCTCGGGGCGTGCCGTTTCCACCGCATGTCCAACGATCGATGACAGCTCGACGATAGACCTCCGCAGCTCGAGCGCGTGTCCAGTCACGCGTGCTATATCCAGCAGATCGTCGACCATGCGCGCCATGCTGTTCACCTGACGGATGATCAGCGCGTGAATATTCGCCAATGCCGAGTGTGGTGTGGTGCTTTGCCTGAGGATCTCGGCGGCGTTGCGCAGTGGCGCGAGCGGATTGCGCAGCTCGTGGCCGAGCATCGCCAGAAACTCGTTCTTGGCCCGGTCGGCGCTGGCCAACTGATCGGCGCGCTCGCGCAAAGCCTGCTCCATGCGCTTGCGCTCGGTGATCGGGCGGCTGGTTTCGATGACCATGCGGTTGCCATCGGGATCGCGCACCAGTGTCATTCTGCTTTCCACGTCTATAGTGGTTTTGTCATGCTTCGTATGCAGCAACTCTCCGGTCCAGCGACCTTGCGACTCGAGTGCCGTCCTGAAGATCTCCTTGGCGCCGCTCGTCAGGAGCAGCTCCCGAGTAGTCTGGCCAAGTGCCTGCACCTGCGTATATCCGTAGGTTTCTTCTGCGGCCCGGTTCCAGTAGGAGATCACTCCGGTGTCGAACGACCAGATCGTGATTGGCTCATAAGCGTGCTCGAGCAACTCGGCCTGTCGGCGCAGCGTTTCGTCTTGGTGCTTCAGCGCGTCGACATCGATCAGCACGATGACGGCGCCATCGATCTTATTTTCCAGGGTGCGATAGGGCCGCAGCCGCAACGAATGCCAGCGCCCCTGCTTGTCGCGTACTTCGTATTCCTTGACGCTCACCGTGTCGATCACCTCTTCCAGCCTGCGCTCCAGATCGGGAATCTCGATCTGCAGATTGAGATCCTTGATCGGGCGGCCCACGTCGGCCGGGATGAGATTGATCATGCGCTCGGCCATCGGGGTGAAGCGCCGGATGCGCAGACCCGGGTCCACCATCACGATCGCCATCTGCACGCTGGACAGGAGATTGATGAGGTCGTTGTTGCTCTGCGATAGCTCGAAGTTGCGGTTATGCAACTCCTCGTTGACGGTGGCGAGCTCTTCGTTGCTCGACTGGATCTCCTCTTTGGAGGTTTCCAGCTCCTCGTTGATACTCTGCAGCTCCTCGTTCGCCGACTGCACTTCTTCGTTAGCCGACTGCAGCTCCTGGTTGGCCGCTTCCTGCTGCTCGATTACCGACTGCAGATACTCGCGCGTCGCGGCGAGCTCTTGCTTCAGACGCTCGAGCTCACGCTCGCCATCCGGCTCGGCGAGGGCGGCTGGCACCTGAGCTGGCGCCGGGCGTTCTAACGACGGCGGTTGTTCTTCGAACATCACCAGAAAGCAGCCTTCGCGCGGCGAGGCGCCTTTCACCGGAATCACTTCCACGTCCACTTCCCGGTAGCCGCCATTCGACTTCACGCGCAAGTTGGGCTCCCGCACCGGTATTTCCTCCCGCTTGGCTCTTTGCACCGCGCCGCGCACTGCAACCAGAAGGCCTTCTCTGAGCATCTTCAGTAAATTGAGGCTGGCGCGACCGGGGGCGGGCGTGAGGTAGAGGCCGGTGTCACCGCGGAACTGGAGAATGTCGAGCTCGCCGTTGACCAGAACGCCGGGCGGTGCATACTTTGCGAGCAGGATGCGCTCGGCTTCCTTCACAGCGTCGATGCCGCCGGACATGGGCTCGCGGACCCGTGCCGGTTTGGCGCAGCTCGGGGCGCGGCCGCTGGTGAGGTCGCCCAACACGGGCCGCGACAGGCCCGGCTTTTTCGCGTAGATCTTGTGCTTCGTATCTTCGATCTCGAAGAGGTCGCGATACGAGCCGATGGTTTCCGAATTGCCCAGCCAGAGATAGCCCGACGGCAGCAGTGCGTAGTGCAGGATCGGGACCACGCGCTGCTGTATTTCGCTGTCCAGGTAGATCAACAGATTGCGGCAGGTGATCATGTCCATTCGCGAGAACGGCGGCTCGGTCAGCACGTTGTGGCGAGCGAATACGCAGATGTCGCGGATCGATTTGCGCACGCGATAACTGCCGTCCACCTCAGTAAAGAAGCGCCGCAGCCGCTCGGGCGACACATCGTGCGCGATGTTCTTGGAGTAGATACCGGCGCGCGCTTTTTCGATACTCGCCGCGTTCAGGTCGGTAGCGAAGATCTGCAGCGCGACTTCCCGCGCGATATCGGCGCAGAGCTCTGAGAACGCGATGGCGATGGAGTAGGCTTCTTCGCCGGTAGAGCAACCGAGCACCCAGATGCGCACCGGCTCGTGCCGCGAGCGCTCACTGATCAGCTTCGGAAATACCTTGGTCTTCAGCACCTCGAAGGCCTCGGGATTGCGGAAGAAGCTGGTGACGTTGATCAACACATCGTGGTATAGGGCCTCCGCCTCGCCGGGCAGAGCCTCGAGCAGGCGCAAGTAGTCGTGCAACCTGTCGGTCTTGTGCAAGACCATGCGGCGCGTGATACGCCGGTACAGGGTGTTCTCTTTGTAGTGCGAAAAATCGACGCCCAGACGCTTGCGCAGGTGGTCTAGCACTGGAGTCAGGTCGGATCGCGGGACGGCCTCTTCGGCAACAGCCGTGGTCGCGATGTAAGGATGGCGTGCGATGCGCGCGAGCTCACGTGCGACGTTTCCCGGGGACATGACGAAATCGACACAGCCGGCCGCGATCGCGCTGTGCGGCATGCTGTCGTGCTTGGCGGTATCGTCCTGTGCGAAGGTGATGCCGCCTTCGGCCTTGATCTCTGCGAGCCCGAGGGTGCCGTCGGTGGCGCTGCCAGAGAGAATGACACCGATCGCCTGATGCCCCTGGTCTGCCGCCAGCGAGCGCAGGAAGCTGTCGATCGAACGGTGCCGTCCGCGCGCCTCGGCTCGAGGCGCAATGCGCAGCACCCTATTCTCGATTGTGAGGTCCTGACCGGGCGGGCTCACGTAGACGTGATTGGGCAGGACCGGCGTTTCGCCGCGCACCTCGCTGACCGGCATCGCAGTCGCGCGCGACATGATCTCGGCGAGCATGCTGCCATGGCTGGGGTCCATATGCTGCACTAGGACGAATGCCATCCCCGTGTCGCTGGGCAGCCCGTGCAGCAATTCGTTGAACGCTTCCAGGCCTCCGGCCGAAGCACCGATGCCGACGATCGGAAACGCTCGGTTGGACCTGGGTGTGTCGAGAGCAGCCGAGTTTTGGCCGGTGCTCACGGGAGCGGTCTTGCTTCCGCGACTGGTTCCTGAGCTGAGCCGGCTGCCTGTGGCCGAACTTTTTTTGGGCATGATGGGGACTACCCGCGGGTGGGCGCAGGTATTCTGCGCTGCGACCAAGCGAGGTTCAAGCTGTTGATCGCGCGACAGGCGAGCCGGTGCGGTCTCCCGCCAGATGATGAGCGGGCGGCACTTCCGTTTCGCCGTTGCAGGTTCGACCTCGAGGATTGCCGGGAGTTGCGCGGTTTCGCTAACGGGTGCGCTCTCGCAGGAAGCCGGCGAGCACGTGGGCGGTGTGCGAGCTCACCGATTGCTTCGCTACCTGTTCCGGCGAGCCCTGTGCGACGACGCGCCCGCCGCCGCTGCCGCCCTCCGGCCCCAGGTCGATGATCCAGTCGGCGTCGGCTATGACATCCAGATTATGCTCGATGACCACCACCGAGTTACCCGCGTCGACCAGCCGATGCAGGACGCGGATCAGCTTCTCCACGTCGGCCATGTGCAGTCCGACCGTAGGCTCATCGAGTACGTAGAGCGTTCCGCCCTGCCGCGGCGCGAAGCGCGAGGCGCCGGGTCCGCTGTCCTGAGGCTTCACCTTCGCCAGCTCGGTGACCAGCTTGATGCGTTGCGCCTCGCCCCCTGACAGCGTGGGGCTTTGCTGTCCGAGGGTGAGATAGCCCAGCCCGACGTCTTGCAGCAGCCGCAGACAATGGTGGATCGAGCGGTGCGCCGAGAAAAACTCGCTCGCCTCGTCCACGCTCATCTTCAGCACTTCGCCGATGCTCTTGCCCTTGAAGCGCACTGCCAGCGTCTCCGTCGAGAAGCGCTGGCCGGCGCACGCCTCGCATGCCACCTTGACATCGGGCAGGAAGCTCATCTCGATGGTCTGCATGCCTTGACCTTCGCACGACTCGCAACGCCCTCCAGCGGTGTTGAAGGAAAAGCGTCCCGGGCCATAACCACGCATGCGCGCCTCGCTGGTGTCCGCGAACATTTTGCGGATCGCATCCCAGAAGCCGACGTAGGTTGCGGGACACGAGCGTGGCGTCTTGCCGATCGGCGTCTGATCGACCTCAAGGACACGCCCGACCTGCTCCCAGCCTTTCAAGTCGCGGCAGCCATGGAGCTGCGGCGGGCGCTTGCGCCGCTCGCCATGGATGAGTTGCGCCAGATTGTCGTGCAGGACATCGCGGGCGAGCGTGCTCTTGCCGCTGCCGGACACGCCGGTCACCGCACACAACCGTGCGAGCGGAATGCGCACTCTCACGTCGTTGAGATTGTGCAGACTCGCGCCGATCACCTGCAGCGATGCCGTGCCCGCATCGACGGGTCGGCGCTCGAACAGCGGGTGCTTGAGTGGCGTGGCAAGAAAGCGTCCGGTGAGCGAATCGGGATTGTCCATCAGCTCGGCCGCCGTGCCCTGCGCGACCACGTGACCGCCGCGCGTGCCGGCGCCGGGTCCCAGATCCAAAACGTGCTCGGCGTGGCGGATGGTGTCTTCATCGTGCTCTACCACGATCAGCGTGTTGCCTTTCGCTTCGAGCTTGGACAGCGTATCGAGCAGCACCCGATTGTCGCGCGGATGCAGACCGATGGTGGGCTCATCGAGGATGTAGCACACGCCCCGCAGGTTCGAGCCGAGCTGGGCGGCGAGCCGGATGCGCTGCGCTTCGCCGCCCGACAAAGTCGGAGCGGAGCGGTCGAGCGAGAGATACGACAGGCCGACCTCGCTCAAGAAGCCGAGCCGCGAGCGCAGCTCCGCGAGCAGATCACGCGCAATTTCCCCCGCGCGATCGCGCAGCTGCAGATGCTCGAAGAAGTGGGCCACCTCTGTCACCGGCAACGCAGTCAGATCGGCGATCGAACGGTCGTGGAAGCGCACGTGCAGCGCGGTCGGGTTCAAGCGCTTGCCCGCGCAATCGGGACACGGCTCGTCGACCTCGAGCCAGCGCAGCCAGGAATCGAGCACGGCATCTTCGGTGCCGGTCTTTTCGCGCTCTTCGCTCCACTCGACATCGGCGAGCGTCAGCCCAGTGCCGAAACAGGTACCACACCAGCCGTGCTTGGAGTTGAACGAGAACAGCCGCGGATCGAGCTCGGGGAAGCTCTGCCCGCAGGCAGGACACGCGCGCTTGGTGGAGAACACCGCATCGGCGATCTTGGCGCATCCTTCCATGAGCCCATCGAGCGGCGCAACCACCTGGACAACGCCCTTGCCGAATTCGAGCGCGCGGGCCAGAGCTTCGCGCAGTGTTTTCTCGCTGGCCGCCTGGACCCGCAGATCCGCTACCGGCAGCTCGATGGAATGCTCCTGGAAGCGCGACAGGCGCGGCCAGCGGTCCGTCGGCAGGAAAGCGCCATCCACTCGCAGGTGCTTGTAGCCCTTACCGAGCGCCCATTTCGCCAGATCGGTGTAATAGCCTTTGCGCGAAACCACCAGCGGTGCGAGCAGGCCGATGTGCTGGCCGCGGTAGTCGCGCAGGATGCGCGCGGCGATCGAATCCGCGCTCTGCGGCTCGATCGGCACATCGCATCGCGGGCAATACTGCGTGCCCAGTTTGACGAACAGCAGTCGCAGGAAATGGTAGATCTCGGTCAGTGTGGCCACTGTGCTCTTGCGCCCGCCGCGGCTCACGCGCTGTTCGATCGCGACCGTGGGTGGAATGCCGTAGATCGCGTCGACATCCGGGCGCGCCGCCGGTTGCACGAACTGCCGCGCATACGCGTTCAAGGATTCGAGATAGCGGCGCTGACCTTCCGCGAACAGAATGTCGAACGCAAGCGTGCTCTTGCCGCTGCCCGACACGCCGGTGATCACGGTGAAGCGCCCGCGCGGGATCTGCACGTCCACGTTCTTCAAATTGTGCTCGCGCGCGTTGTGGACATGGATGGCCTCCGGGGCATAGACCGCGTTGCTCTCGGCTACTGCCAGCGAGGGCTCCTGCATGACCGCTCGCGCCGCCAACCCCTGCAGCGCGTTCTCATATTCGCGCAATGCCTTGCCGGTGTGCGATACCGGATGCGTGGCGATCTGCTGCGGTGTGCCGTGCGCGACCAGCTCGCCTCCCGCGTCCCCGCCTTCGGGTCCAAGATCGATGATCCAGTCGCAGGCGCGTATGACATCGAGATTGTGCTCGATCACCAGTAAGGAATGCCCGGCTGCCACCAGGCGGCGCAGCGCCTTCAGCAGCTTCGCGATGTCCGCGAAATGCAGCCCCGTGGTCGGTTCGTCGAACAGAAACAGAGTGCCGCGCCGGGTGGCGGCGCCGAGCATTTGATGCGCCTGCGTCAGATGACCGGCGAGCTTCAAGCGCTGTGCTTCACCGCCCGATAGTGTCGGCACCGGCTGTCCCAGCGCAACGTATTCCAACCCGACATCCGCGAGCGGCGTGAGCTTGCTCAGCACATCTGGATGGTCGGCGAAGAAATGCACCGCCTGTGACACAGTCATCTCCAGCACGTCGGCGATCGAGCGCGCATCTGCGAAGCCGCCGCCGTAGACGGTCACCTCCAGCACCTCTGCGCGATAGCGCCGACCGTCGCAATCGGGGCAGCGCAGATAGACGTCGGAGAGGAATTGCATCTCGACGTGCTCGAAGCCATTGCCGCCGCAGTTGGGACAGCGCCCGTTGCCGGAGTTGAAGCTGAATGTGCCGGCGGTGTACGCGCGCTCTTTCGCGAGCGGCTGCTTCGCGAAGATCTGGCGGATCGCATCGAACGCGCCGACATAGCTCGCGGGATTGGAGCGCGTCGTGCGTCCGATCGGCGATTGATCGACCAGCATCACTTCGGCAATCTGCTCGTGGCCGAGCAGCGCGCGATGCGCACCCGGCATCTCGGTCGGCTTGCCTTTGTGCTTGAGCAGCGCCGCGTACAACACGTCTTGCACCAGCGTCGACTTACCCGAGCCGCTCACACCGGTGATACACACCAGCCGATTGAGCGGGATAGCAAGGTCGATGCTCTTGAGGTTGTGCTCGCATGCGCCCAGCACCTCTATATAGCTGGGCGCAACCGCAGCGTCGTGAGGCGCGGGCGGCTCGGCGACGTGGGCGCGGCCGACCAGGTAGTCCGCAGTGAGCGATTGCCCTGTGCGCACCAGCTCGGAGGGTGTGCCGAAGAATACGACGTTGCCGCCGCGCTCGCCGGGGCCCGGGCCCATGTCGAGCAGGCGGTCGGCTTCGAGCATGATCTGTGGATCGTGCTCCACGACGACCAGCGAATTGCCGGCGTCGCGCAGGCGCTTCATCACGTCGATCACGCGCCCCATGTCGCGCGGATGCAGACCAATGGAGGGCTCGTCCAGCACGAACAGCGTATTGACCAGCGAGGTGCCCAGCGCCGTGGTGAGGTTGATGCGCTGGACTTCGCCTCCGGACAGCGTGCGCGACTGACGGTCGAGCGTGAGATAGCTCAAGCCCACCTCGCATAGGAAGGAGAGACGGCTGCGGATTTCGCCCAGCAGCAGATCGGTCGCTTCATCCATCGGCTGGGGCAGCTCGAGCTGGCGAGAGAACGCGTGCGTGCGGCTTGCCGGCAGCAGCATCAGATCATGCACCGTCAATCCCGGCATCGAGCGCAACACTGCATCGGGACAATCGACGCCATGTGGGCGAAAGCGTTGCTCCGGGGGCAGGACGGCATCGGCGTTAGCCTGGCTCCCCAGTCGCCACAACAGTGCTTCGGGTTTGAGCCGCGCGCCGCCGCACGTCTGGCACGGTGTGTATGCGCGATAGCGCGACAGCAGCACGCGCACGTGCATCTTGTAACTCTTCGACTCCAGCCACTGGAAGAATTTGCGCACGCCATACCACTTGCCGGGCCAGGACTTGCTCCAGCTCACCCAGCCCGCGTCGCCTTCCAGCACCCATTGGCGGTGCTGCTCCTTGAGCTCGCGCCAGGGCACATCCATCGGCACGTTGTACTTGCGCGCGAACCGCGCCATGTCGTCCTGGCATTCCTTGAAGCTTTGCGTCTGCCATGGCTTGATCGCGCCTTCGGAGAGCGTCTTCCCTTCGTCAGGAATAACGAGCCCGAAGTCGATTCCGATCACGCGTCCAAAACCGCGGCACGTTTCGCATGCCCCGAGCGGTGAGTTGAACGAGAACAGACTCGGGGTGGGCTCCTGGTAGTGGATGTCGCAGTCGGCGCAATGCAACGACGTGGAAAATTTCCACGTCGGGTGATTGGTGACCCGTAATTCGTGACTTGAGGCGCCCGGAGCATCGTCGGGGACGACATGTACCTCTAAGCGGCCGTTGCCGACGCGCAGCGCGGCTTCCAAGGCTTCGATCACGCGTACCCGCTCCGCGTTACTCATGCGCAGCCGATCCTGCACCACCTCCAGCGATTTACCGCCGCCCTCGCGAATACGCGTGTAGCCTTGCTGCTCGAGCAGGGTGCGGACTTCCGTCTCGGAGAAATTCGGCGGGATCGCGACCGGAAACGTGATCTCGAGGCGCGGATCGCCGGCTTGCGCGGCTCGCCGCTCGATCTGCGCATACACCGTGTCGGGATTGTCCCGGTGCACCGGTTGTCCGCAGCCACGGCAGTAGAGTTGTGCCGCGCGCGCGTACATGAGCTTGATGTGGTCGTTCAGCTCCGTCATCGTGCCCACGGTGGAACGCGAGGTGCGCACCGGGTTGGTCTGGTCGATCGCGATCGCGGGCGGGATGCCGTCGATGCGTTCGACTTTGGGTTTGTCCAGGCGATCGAGGAACTGGCGCGCGTAAGGCGAAAACGTTTCGACGTACCGGCGCTGGCCTTCCGCGTACAGCGTGTCGAACACCAGTGACGACTTCCCGGAACCGGAGACCCCGGTGACCACGATCAACTCGTTGAGCGGTATGTTGAGATCGAGATTCTTGAGATTGTTCTGGCGCGCGCCGTGGATCTGTATGGCCTCGCCGGTGCGACGTGAGAGATTGAGGTCTCGCGGTTTCATTCTGTGAGGAGTTGACTTGAGGGCACTGGAGAAGGCCCAGCGCGAGCGGTATTGTACAGGTTGGTTCGCTGACGCGAATCCTATGACCCCATCTGCAAATCCAACAACCAATGCACGACGATGCACCGCACGGTATGATGACAGCCGCGGTATGCCGGTCAGATTCAAAACCTCATGCACATCATGGCTGGATTTTCAGTGCGGGTATTTCGGCCCCGCCTGGGCTTGCGCCCCGGTGCACAAGCGACGTAGTTTCACCGAATGGCGAGTTGCCGGGCCGACGCGCATCGCGGCGGTTGGGCGTTCCTTCTATCTTTGACGGGCCCCGGTGCCCGATTCATCCTGACCATGTTTGCAATGCCCCCGGCCACACAGGCTCTGATGCTGTTGAATGTTGTCGTGTTCCTGCTGCAGACGGCCACGGGCAATCAACTGATCGGCCCGTTCGCGCTGTGGACCTTCGGCGTCGGTGGCGCGCCGTCCAACTTCCACATCTGGCAGCTCGTAACTTATGGTTTTCTCCACGGTAACCTCACTCACCTGTTCTTCAACATGCTGGCGCTGTTCATGTTCGGATCGGACATCGAGCGGCTGTGGGGACCGCGGCGCTATGTGGTCTACTACTTTGCGTGCGTGGTGAGTGCCGGCATTGCACAACTCGCCGTCTCCTCGCTCATGGGCTCCGGATCGTACCCGACCATCGGCGCCTCGGGCGGCGTCTTCGGGGTGCTCCTCGCCTTCGGCATGATGTTCCCGCGCCGGATGGTGATGCTGCTGATCCCGCCGATTCCGATGCGCGCGTGGGTGCTGGTCCTGGTGTATGGTGCCATCGAATTGTTCATGGGCATCACCGGCACCCAGAGCGGTGTGGCGCACTTTGCGCACCTGGGGGGAATGGCCGGGGGCTTTCTGCTGATTCAGTACTGGCGCGGCCGCCTGCCGATTCGGCCCAGTCGACGCTGAACCGCGCGACCTTCGCGCTGTGGCAGTCTTGAGCGCTCGCGCGACACGTGATACGGTTACACTCCTTAGTCTGTGGACCCTGTTCCCAACGCAGTTCCGAGGGCACGCATGAGGTATCCGATCACAACTATAGCGATGCTGTTGACCCTCGTGCCGATGGCGGCCACTGCACAAACCGACCCGGCCAAAGCCAAGGCAATATACGACCAGATGTGCGCCGGTTGTCATGGCTATCGAGGTGATGGAGGTGAAGGACACCGCGGCGGGTTTAGTCCTCACATCGGAACGCTGGCCAACAAGGAGTACATGAGCCAAGTGCCCGACGAATATCTCGTGATGATCATCAAGAAGGGGGGCGCCTACATGGGGAAGATCGCGACCATGCCGGCTTGGGAGAAACGGCTGACCGATGACGAAATCCAAAGCATCGTCGCATACATCCGAACGTTCTGAGTCCCACCGATCCTTAGTTCGCGTGATCCATCCCCGGATGGGGGTATCGCGAAGGATCTGAATCGGAAGTGCTTGGTGTCCAAAGCAGTACTGCAAGTGAAGTGAAACTTCAACGAGGAGGAGAGGAAAATGAGAATACCAATTTACGCGGCAATACTCACATTAGCTGTGGGGTGTGTATCGGGGTCCGCTTCCGCTCAGGATCGCGCAGTGGCGGAGCCGGGCGGCCCGGCCGGGAAATGGTCCACACGCACGCCGGTCAAGCCGGACCCGAGCAAGATCAAGGTTCCACCGGGCTATAAGGTCGGCGTGTTCGCCTCCGGCCTGGACACGATCACGTCGATCACGGTCGACAAGAACGACAACGTGTGGGTCGCCATTTCGGGCAATACCTTCGGCTTCCCGCCGGAAGGCATCGACAAGCCGCATGTGAAGATCTTCGACAAGTCCGGCAAGCTGATCAAGGACAAAGTCGGTCTGGGCATGTTCAAGTCCTTTGCCCTGAACGAAATCAGCTATTGCCCGGAAAACGGCCGCACGTACGTCGGGGACTACAGCTACGGCCTCTGGGAAATCGACGGCGTGAACGGCACTCCCAAGCTGATCATGAATGAGGTTCCGATCGGTGACCACGCGCTCGGCGGCATCACGTGCCGGGACGGTTGGCTCTACTATGCAGTAGGCGCCCCGACGAATTCCGGCTTTTCCGATTCGAACATCCACGGATGGACGGATGCGGTCGATCCCTATTGGGAAAAGCGCACGCCCGCCGGCGTTCCCCCGTTGCCGCGCGACCCACCCTGCCGGGATATCGTCCTGACGGGTCTCAATATCCGTGACACCGAAGGCAACCTCACGGGTGCCTACCTGCCCAAAGGCACCCCTTCCAAGCCGGGCCAGGTGATCAAGGCGCAAAAACCTTGTGGCGGCGCCATTCACCGAGCGAAGCTGAAGCCCGACAGCAGCTATACGCGCGACGACTGGGAAGTGTATGCGATGGGGCTGCGCAACTCGTCCGGTGTGGCGTTCGGACCGAAGGGCTCGCGCTTTGAACATGCGCTGGTAGTGAGCGACAACGGAATGAACGACAAGGGCAATCGCCGCGTTGCCAACGGAGCCGAGAAGCTGTTTGTTTTTACCGAGCAGGGGCAGGATGCGGGTTTTCCTGACAAGGAAGGCCTGAACTTCGTGAACATCAAACGCTACGGGCCTGACGTCTATCGCGGAAACAAGTTCGACAGCACGCGGCCGAATCCTCAGCTTTACATCGGCGACAAGCCATTCGTCCCGACGCTGCCGCCCTATCGCTTCATTGACCATTCGATCGGGATTCGGGGCACTCCGCTGATCGTGGCCAATCCCAACCCCAACGGCTACGTCAACCCCGTGATGGAATGGGACACCAACAACCCGATGGACGGATTGGCCTGGGCACCGAAGGCCTTCGGTGCGCCGCCGGACACGATCTTCACCGCCGTGTTCGGCATCATCGACAATGGCCCAGAAAGCTTGCGCCCGATGTGGCCGGCGATCGTGAAGATCGAGTTTCTCAACCCGACCGGCGTCAAATGGTCGATCTTCGCAGAAAACATCGACCCGGGCCCCAATGCCTACCAGAAGAAGGAGAACCGGGGCGGGTTTGAGCGCACCAACGATGTCGAGTTCAGCACCGATGGCAAGACGATGTACATTGCGGACTACGGCGAGCTCTACGTGAACTATCAGATGGAATCGCCGTTCTACACGACGCCGAAATCTGCGGTCGTCTGGACCATCACGAAGGAGTAGGTCATTCAGCTATTCCCATCCCGGCGCCGCCGGGATGGGATCTTTGTAATTTCCAGAACACCCGATCCGGGTGCTCACGCGTGCGCAGCATGGTTAATCTGCGACTACCGCATCGTACGGGAGAGCTTCTCGCGCAACTCCAAGAGAATCGGGTCTGACGCCAGGTCCGCACCGTTCACCGTCACTGTCGCCGCGAACGTTCCGTCGTCCAGTTTGCGCAGACCGTGCAGCACGATGCGCTTGGATTGGTGGATCATGCTGGCGAGCAAAGTATTGAGACGGTCGCGCACCGCAATGGAGATGGCATCGTCGCCGGGCATTGGCCCAACGCCATCGGGACGCACGCGATACAGCGACTCCTCTGGAGGACGGATTGGTTCGATCCAGAATCGGCACCAGCCCGCCGACTCGCAGCCGCGAAACTGGGCCTCCACCGCTGGGGCGTCGGGTGCGGGAGGGTCCGCGCGAATTGTCATAGGCACGGACAGCAGGCCGAGCAATGCGGCGGCAGGAAGCAACTTCGGTGAGGCTTTGAGCAGGACGAGCATGGACGGCGTCATATCAAATGTCATTTTCGGAAGGCAGCACCGTCTCGAAGAACTGATCGCGCTGCAGCATCTATGCAGGGGCGGTGGCCCACGCCACCCTTTTTTTCGCTATGGAATAATCGCCTATGGCGGCAACAGCATAATAATGTCGTTTAGACAATTCGAACCTACTCGTTCGATAATAGGCAAAGAGGGAGGCGGCTTCTTGCGCCCTTAAGCGATGAGCCCAACCTCCGCATCGGTGTGTAGAGCTGCATGAACGAGCTCGTGCCACACCTTACTACTCAGGAGATGCACCCGCTAGATGCATGCGACTCTGGTACTCAACGTCGTGGGCCTGACACCTGGGCTGCTGGGCCCGCACGCACCCAATCTGCAGCGGCTCGCCGCGCGCGGTGGTCTGCGTGCGCTCGACACTGTTACGCCGGCCGTCACCACTACCGTGCAGTCGACCTTCGTGACCGGTACGTTGCCGCGCGAGCACGGCATCGTCGCCAACGGCTGGTACTTCCGCGACCTCGCGGAAGTGTGGCTCTGGCGGCAATCCAATCGCCTGGTCGCCGGTGAGAAGGTATGGGAGAGCGGGCGTCGGCGCGACCCGGCATTTACCTGTGCCAAGCTGTTCTGGTGGTACAACATGTATTCGAGCGCGGATTGGTCGGTGACGCCCCGCCCGATGTATCCTGCGGACGGGCGTAAGCTGCCGGATATCTACACCGATCCGCCGCAACTGCGCGACGAGCTCAACGCAACGCTCGGCGAATTTCCGCTGTTTCGCTTCTGGGGTCCGGCCGCGGATATCAGTTCCAGCGAATGGATCGCGCGCTGTGCGCTGCACGTGCGCAAAGAGCATCGGCCTACGCTTGCGCTCGTGTACCTGCCGCATCTGGACTACAACCTGCAGCGGCTTGGGCCTTCGCATCCAAATATCAAAGCAGACGTCGCCCAGGTCGACGCGCTGTGCGGCCAGCTGATCGATGCGGCCGAACGCGACGGCGATCGCGTGATCGTCTTGTCGGAATATGGCATCACGGCGGTGCAGCGTCCGATCCATATCAACCGCGCGTTGCGCAAGGCGGGCCTGATCCGCATTCGCGAAGAGCTCGGACGCGAGCTGCTCGACGCGGGCGCGTGCAAAGCATTCGCTGTCGCCGATCATCAGATCGCGCACATCTACGTCTCGGACCCGGCCCTGCTGCCGCAGGTGAAGGCGCAGGTCGAGGCGTTGCCAGGCGTGGAGCGCGTGCTGGACGAGGCGGGCAAGCGCGCGCTGGGCCTGGACCATCCGCGCTCCGGCGAGCTGGTGGCGATCGCGCACGCCGACAGCTGGTTCACGTGGTACTACTTTCTCGACGAAGCGCGCGCACCGGACTTCGCGCGCACCGTGGACATTCATCGCAAGCCGGGCTATGACCCAGTGGAGCTGTTCCTCGATCCGGCGCTACGCTTTCCGAAGCTGCGCATCGCCTCGCGCCTGGCGCGCAAAGCCCTTGGCATGCGCTACCTGATGGACGTGATCTCGCTCGATGCAACGCTGGTGAAGGGCTCGCATGGCCGGCCTACCGATCGCCCCGACGATGGGCCGCTGCTCATCTCCTCCGACCCGCACCTGCTGCCGGCCGGGCGCGTCGCCGCTACGGACGTGAAGCGCATCATGCTCGATCACGTTTTCGCCGACTCGCAGCAACTGGACGAGGCCGCATGAAGCCCGCCGAACTGCTGCACACCTGGCTGCACCGTCAACTTTCCGCGCCGACGCGGCAGTGGATCGATTCGCAATGCGGGTTGCTCGCAGGCAACCCGCGCGATCGCGAGCTGTATCTTTCCATCAGCCTGGTGTCGCGCAAGCTCGGCAAGGAAGATCTGCGGCTCGATGACGGCGACCTCGCGCAGGCGCACGAGGCGCGCGAGTCCTGGGATCCGCGCGGCTGGAGCATCGACCAGGCCGGCAGAATTCTGTTTCTGCTCTCGGCCAAAGCTGCATCTGAGAAGTTCCGCGCGTGGCTGGATCAGCTGTGTCAGACCGCGGACGTGGGCGAGCTGGTCGCGTTCTATCGCGGCCTGCCGCTCTATCCCGACCAGCCGTCGCATCGGCTGCGCGCGGCTGAGGGCGTGCGCTCCAATATGAAGGCCGTGTTCGAGGCGGTGGCGCATCGCAACCCGTATCCACGGGAGCAGCTCCCGGAAGGCGCGTGGAATCAGATGGTGCTCAAGGCTTTGTTCGTCGGCAGCGCGCTCAATCCAATCCAGGGTCTCGACGAGCGCAGCAATCCAACACTGATGCGCATGTTGTGCGACTATGCGCATGAGAGATGGGCGGCGACCCGTCCGGTCAGCCCCGAGCTGTGGCGCTGCGTGGGCCGTCATGCGGACGCGGCCGCCCTGGCCGATCTGCAGCGGGTGCTCGAGACGGGTACGACGCCCGAGCGACAAGCCGTGGCGTTGGCACTTAGCGACTGTCCCCACCCGGAGGCCCGTAAGCTGCTCGCACGCGCACCTGATCTGGAGCGGGCGATTGCGAGCGGCAAAGTGACCTGGAACCGCGTGGTGCAGCCGAGCTGAAAAGATTTGCATTTGGAGGAAGGAAGCCATGAAATTCATCGACCCGCATATCCACATGACGGCGCGCACCACCGATGACTACGAGCGCATGGCCGCGGCCGGCGTCGTCGCGGTCATCGAGCCGGCGTTCTGGCTGGGTCAGCCGCGCACCTCGGTGGGCACCTTCATCGATTATCTTTCTACCATCGTGGGCTGGGAGCGGTTTCGCGCAGGGCAGTTCGGCGTCCGGCACTACTGCGCGATCGGCCTCAACAGCAAAGAGGCGAACAACGAAGCGCTCGCCGAGGAGGTGCTCGACGTGCTGCCGCGCTATCTGCCCAAGGAAGGTGTGGTGGCGGTGGGCGAGATCGGCTACGACGATCAGACGGCGGCCGAGGATCGTTTCTATCGCGCGCAGCTCGAGCTCGCCAAAACCTTCGACATGCTGGTGATGGTGCATACGCCGCACCGGGACAAAAAGCGCGGCACCACGCGCAGCATGGATGTGGCGATCGAGCATGGCATCGATCCCGGCCGTGTGGTGATCGATCACAACAACGAAGAGACCGTACAGGAGGTGCTCGACCGCGGCTTCTGGGCGGCGTTCACGATCTACCCGCACACCAAGATGGGCAACGAGCGCATGGTGGAGGTCGCGCGGCGTTACGGCTCGCACCACATCTTCATCGATTCGAGCTCCGACTGGGGCGTGTCCGATCCGCTTGCAGTGCCAAAGACCGCGCGTCTCATGCTCGAGCGCGGCATCGCGCGCGCGGACGTGGAGGCGATCTGCTATGGCAACGCGCTCAAGGCCTATGGCCAGAGCGGGCAGATCAAGGAAGACGACTGGCTCAACCCGCCGGCCATCGATCAGCGCGTTCTGTACGAGGGCAACTCCGTGCTGCGTGGGCAGCAGCCCCGCGTCGACGATCTGCCGGTCATTCCCGAAGTGAAGGAAGAGATCGTCTTCAAATAAGGCTATGCGTCGCTGACACTCCGCTACCTTCCCCTTAACGGGAGGAATAGTGAAACGTAAAGTTGAGTGAAGCAGGCCGGTCACTAGAGCAATGAAAGAGCCTACAGCGCAGATCACGCCGCTGCCGCAGTTTCAGCGCGTGCACCAGCAACGTTTCACGGTGGAGTACGACTACCCGGTGTACTTCACTGAGCGTTTGTTCGGCACCGGCAATGCCGCCTTCTGCGAGGCCCTGTCGCGCAAGGAGCCGAACAAGCGGCATCGCTTCATCGTCTTCGTCGATGAGAACGTCGCCGCCTATCGCCCTGACCTGATGAGCGATATCGCGGCCTACGCACAACACAACGCGCAGAAGCTCGAACTGGTGGCTCCCCCCGAGGTGGTACCCGGTGGCGAAGCGGTGAAGAACGATCCGCAGCTCGTAGAGCGTCTGCAGCGTCTGCTGGTCGAGCTTGGTATCGATCGCCATTCCTGTGTCGTCGCGATTGGCGGTGGCGCGGTGCTGGACCTGATCGGCTATGTCGCGGCGACCACGCATCGCGGCATACGCCACGTGCGCGTACCCACCACGGTGCTGGCGCAGAACGATTCCGGCGTCGGTGTGAAAAACGGGGTAAACGCTTTCGGCGTGAAGAATTTGCTCGGCGTGTTCGCTCCGCCGTTCGCGGTGCTCAACGATTTCGAGTTTCTCACTGCGCTCGAGCCGCGCGACAAGATCGCCGGTATGGCCGAAGCGGTCAAGGTCGCCCTGATTCGCGATGCCGTGTTCTTTGCGTGGCTGGAAGAGCATGCGGACGCGCTGGCGGCGTTCCAGCCGCAGACCATGGCCTACATGATTCGGCGCTGCGCCGAACTGCATATGCGGCAGATCGCACATGGCGGGGATCCATTCGAGAGCGGCAGTGCGCGTCCGCTGGATTATGGTCATTGGGCTGCGCACAAGCTGGAGCTGCTCACACAGCATGGCTTGCGGCACGGCGAGGCGGTTGCGATCGGGCTCGCGCTCGACAGCCGCTACTCGGTGCAGATCGGGCTGCTCGCTGACGGCGAAGATGCGCGCATCTGCGCGTTGCTGGAAAGGCTCGGCTTCCGGTTGTGGCATCCCTTGCTCGAAAAGCGTAACGAAGACGGCGGTCTTGCTGTGCTGGGCGGACTGCGCGAATTTCGCGAGCACCTGGGCGGCGAGCTGACCATCACTTTATTGCGCGACATCGGCATTGGCGAAGAAGTCCACGAAATGCACGAAGGCGAAATTCGCAAAGCTATCGCGTGGCTGAAGCACAGGCTGGAGCGGCGATGAAAGTCGGCAACGGCGGCCATCTCACCTATTGCACCAACATCCATCCCGGCGAGACCTGGCCGGAGGTGAGGAGCAACCTCGAGCGCTATCTGCTCTCGGTCAAGGCGCAGATGGCGCCGCGCGGGGCGTTCGGCGTGGGTTTGCGCCTTTCAGCCATTGCAGCACGCGCTTTGGCGGAGCCGCGCACGCTCGCGGAGTTCAAAAGCTTTCTCCAGCGCAACCGGCTGTACGTATTCACGTTGAACGGTTTTCCGTACGGGCCGTTTCACGGCGAGCCGGTGAAGGAGAACGTCTATCTGCCCGATTGGAAGCAGGACGATCGCCTGGAGTACACCAATCTGCTGGCTGACCTGCTGGTCGAGCTGCTGCCCGACGATCCGGAGCTGGAAGGCAGTATCAGCACCGTGCCCGGCGCTTTCAAGCCGCATGCCGACACCCCGGAAAAGGTCGAGCGCATCACCGACGTGCTATTGCGTCACGTCGCACATCTGGTCAAGCTTCGCAGCCGGACCGGACGCACGATCGGTCTGGCGCTGGAGCCGGAGCCGTGCTGTTTTCTGGAGACGGTCGAGGAGACCATCGCGTACTTCCGCAACTCGCTCACGTCCGAGGCCGCCGTGCAGCGGCTGATGAGCCTGGCCGGTGTGCCGCATGCGACAGCGCGCGAAGCGCTGCATCGTCACATCGGCGTGTGCCTGGATCTGTGCCACGCCGCCGTCGAGTTCGAAGATGCCGAAGGTTGCCTGCAGCAGTTGCGCGGCGCGAATATCCGCGTGCACAAGATGCAGTTGAGCTCGGGGTTGCGCGTGCCCGGCGTGGATGCGCGCACGGAGGAGCTGCTGCGTCCGTTCGACGATCGCGTTTATCTGCATCAGGTGGTCGAGCGCACCGCGGATGGAGTCAATCGTTATGTGGATCTCGCGGACGCCTTTGCTTCGCTGCCGGGAGGCCGCGGCGAGCGCGAATGGCGGGTGCATTGTCACGTGCCGGTGTTTCTCGAGGACATGGGACAGTTCGCTTCCACGCAGAGCTTCATTCGTGACGCGCTGGCGGCGCATCGAAAAAATCCGATTACAGCGCATCTGGAGGCTGAGACTTATACCTGGAGCGTGCTGCCGAATCAGTATCGCGGCGCGGCCATGGATCACGCGATCGCGCGCGAGCTGAGTTGGCTGAGGGAGCACTTAGGGAATCCCTGACCAAGTTCGACACACGCGCTGCGTCAGGGGGGTCCAGGATCCGACACCTCCTGTTTCGAAGTTGCAGCACGGTCGACCGAACCTGACACAACGCGCATGCAGAACTTGGTCAAGGCTTCCCTGACTTCGCCCTGGTCGCTCGCACTGCGGCTGGGGCGCGTATCCAATCTGCCGACCGTGTGGAGCAACGTGCTGGCGGGTGTGACGCTCGCGGGCGGCGCGGCCACCGATGCTCGCCTGCCGCTGCTGCTCGTAGCACTGTCGTTGAGCTACGTGGGCGGCATGTATCTCAACGACTGGTTCGATCGCGATATCGACAGCAGGCAGCGGCCGGAACGTCCGATTCCTGCCGGACAGGTGGCCGCCGGCACCGTCTTCAGCGCTGGCATGGCGATGCTCGCCGGCAGTGTGGCGCTACTGATTTGGGTGGGATACGGATTTGCTGCAGGCACTGGCTGGCGCGCGCCCGCCGCCGGCCTTGCGCTTGCGGCGACCGTCGTATTCTACGACTGGCGCCACAAAGGCAACCCCTTGAGTCCGGTGGTGATGGGATTGTGCCGGCTCCTGGTCTACGTAGTCGCCGGATATGCGGTCATGGCCTCGCCGCCAGCACAGTTGTGGTGGGCGGCGGTATTGCTGCTGTGCTATCTCATCGGGCTCACGTATGTGGCCAAGCAGGAAACGCTCGACGTCGTGCGCAATCTGTGGCCGCTGGGCTTCCTCGCCTTGCCGCTGGCCTATGCTGCTCTCGCGGCCGCCAACGGCGGTGTGTCGATTCTGCTGTTCATCGCCTTCGCCGCCTGGGTTTTTTATTCCTTGCATTTTCTGTGGCGGCGGCGACCCGGCGACGTACCGCGTGCCGTCGTCAGCCTGATCGCGGGCATCTCGCTCCTCGACGCGGTTTTCATCGCCGCCTTTGGCAGCGCCCTTCTGGCCGGATTGGCTGTGGCCGCATTCGTCATCACGCTCGCATTGCAGCGCCTGGTCGCGGGAACCTGATCGCCGGTCACATCCCGCGAAACGCCCCACCGGTCTCCGTCACCCGATTGTCCAGTATCGCCTCGTACGCACGCTGCGCCGCTAGCTCGGTGAGCTGACGCGCGTTCAGCCGAAATGTGAGTGGATCGTTGTAGTCGAGATAGGCGAAGAAGTAGCGCGCCCAGAACGGTGCCACCAGCTCGAGGTTCTGCGCACGGGCTGCACGGGCGACGATCCGCAGGAACTTCTGATCGAGCGGCGACCAGAAGCTGAAGACGTCCCGCGCGATGAGGGCGGGGTCGAGCATGCCTTTGAACTTTTCGGCGGTACCGAGTTTGTACAGCCACAGCTCGCTCATCACGATCGATTTGCCGGCGTCGATGCTGCGAATGCGCTCGGGCCAGTTGAGCAGCCGCTCGAAATCCTTCTCGCCGCCCGCGCTCAAAGGGTACAAGTGCAGGTCGATGTAGCGCAGGTGCGCGATGCCAGCGAATGCCTGCACATACTCGAAGTCGTCCCACAAGCCGCATCCGGCGCCGAGCAGCGTCGGGAACGCGCCCAGTTGGTCTGAGAGGGAATCGATGCTCTTTGCGACATAGCTGCGCCATTCTTTGATGCTGAGCTTGAGGCCTGCACTTTGTGCTGCAGGCTCGGAGACGAGTGTGATGTAGTCGGGCTGCAGCGCGACCAGAATGGTCTTCAGCTCGGCGTAGCGCTCGCGCACAAAGCGCGCCTTGCCGAGCTTGGCGTAGTAGGGGCGCACGTCGACCGAGGCGAACGCCGGCTGCAGCGTTCCGTGCTCGATCAGAAGCTTCAGATTACGGGCGCGCACCTCGTTCGCGAGATTCGCGTAGTAGTCGATAAACGGCTGCGGGTCGCGAAACTGCGGCGTGAGCAGCGGGTAGCAGATCTGCAGCACGATGCCTTCCGCGCCCAGGTTTTTGAGCGCATCGAGCTCGCGCAGAGTCGCCTCGCGCGTGCTGCCCTCGAGCAGGATCTCACCGCGATGGCAGTTTGCGCTGCCCAGCGTGGCGGCACGGACGGGTAGTTTACCGTCAGGGGCGGGGGGCACACGCAAGTCGAACGCGGTGAGTTGCGCATCGAGCTCGCGGTAGAGCGCCTGGTATCGCTTCGGTACGCCCTGTGCGTAGCCAGTAGCGCTGAGGGCGAGCGCACACAGGGCTGCGATCGCCCGAATCAGGACCGATGCGATGCGTTGACGTCGATCGACCTGCAGGTTGCAGATCAACTGCGGGTGCCTGGCTGCGGCCACTCTGCCGAGCGCGGGCACCCGCCCTCTGATCGCCGCATCAGCCCTCGTACTTGAACGAAAGCAGGACCCGGGTCCGAAACGCAACGACCTTGCCCTCCTCGACCTTCATGTCCTGCTTCACGACCTCGGCGATGCGCAGGTCGCGGAGCGTTTCAGCAGCCGTCTGGACGGCGTTGCGGGCCGCCTCCTCCCACGATTCGGTGCTGGTGCCGATCACCTCGACGACTTTGTACACGGTGTCGACGGCTGCTTTTTTCTTCGCCATGATCTCCTCCAGGATGTGAGCTGCGTAAAAAGGGCCGGAATGGCAAAGGCATCATACTCGTGGTTGCGCGAGCTGTGCGGCTCGTCTCAGTTGCCCGTAGCCAGTGCCTTTACCAGCAGGTACAGATACTGCGCGCCGTCGTAGAACGACTTCACCAAGATGCGCTCGTCCTTGCCGTGTGCACGAATGTCATCGATGTTCATTGCCAGGCCCGAATGCCCGTAGGTCGGGATACCGGCATTGCGCAGGAAGCTGCCGTCGGTCGCGCCGGTAGACATCGACGGGACCACCGGGGCGCCGGGCCAGAACCGCGCGCTCAACTGTTCTACCGCCTGCATGATTGCGGGGTTGAGCGGCGATGGCGCGCTCGATACATGAATCCAGGCGGGCGTCACCGAGATCTGCTCATCGTCCAGCACACGCACCAGCGTCTTCTGCACCTCTTCTATCGATTCCCCAGGCAGCACGCGGCAGTTTACGGTAGCGCGGGCGCTCTGCGGTAACGCGTTCTCCGCGTGCCCGCCCTGCAGCAGTGTCGCCACACAGGTGGTGCGCAGCTGCGCGTTGTAGATCGGCTTGCTGGACAGACGCTCGATCGCAGCCGCGTCGGCTGTGTCCGCCGCCACCGCCTTCATGTCGGCCGCGACCTGCGCTTCCTCGAGGGGCGCGGCGCGCTCCAGCCAGGCGCGCGTGGTTTCGTTCAGTTGCACGGGAAAGTCGAATCTGGACAGACGCACCAGGCCCGCCGCGAGCCGATAGATCGCGTTGTCACGTGTCGGCAGCGAGCTGTGTCCGCCCGGGTTCTTCGCTTCCAGCAAAAAGTTGACCGGGATTTTTTCGCTGGTCTGCAAGCCGACGCGCAACGGCTTACCATCTTTGAGCCCGACACCTGCACCTTCATTGAACGCGAACTCAGCGTCCACCAGATCGCGATGCTGCTCGAGCAGCCACTGCATGCCGACTTTGTTGCGATCGAGTATCTCCTCGTCCGTTTCCAGCACCACGATGATGTCGCGATCGGGTGTGAAGCCTTCCTGCCGGTAGCGGATCAGATTGGCCACGAACGCCGCCGCCATGAACTTGTCGTCGCCGGTGCCGCGGCCGTAAAAGTAGCCGTCCTGCTCCTGGAGTTTGAACGGCTCCACCGACCAGTCTTCGCGCTTCGCCTCGACCACGTCGAGATGCGCGAGCAGCAGAATCGGCCTGCGCGCTCCAGCGCCCCGCAGCCGTGCAACGAGGTTGCCCTTCCGCTCGATGGGCATGAAGACGTGAACGTCATCCGGCGGAAACTGCGCGGCGAGCAGCCGCTGCGCCATCGCCTGCGCGGCGCGCGCGGTGTCGCCGGTGCCGGTGACTGTGTTGATCTCGATCAGCTCTCGATAGATGTCGCGGGTCAGGTCGCGGGCACCCGCCGGCATCTGTGCGTTGCATGCGAGCGGGGCGCTCAACGCTCCCAGCAGCAGCAGGACTTTGATACGGCTACGAGCCCGGGTTTTCATATGCCATTTCCATTGCGTTAAGCAGGAAGAGCGCTAGTGTCCTGTCCCATTAGTAACTTGCCGAAAACCTGACGAGAATCGGCGCCATGCTGTGTTGCGAATCCTCACGAGGTGTCCAACCTCGTTCCGGTTCGCGCCTTGCCTGACGCCGATTTCGCAG